>Ga0307479_10005214_pt1 | contig 11903 bp, 6 predicted proteins | sample atmos_gasesECM4C_FD_203743 | JGI IMG/M metagenome (GOLD analysis project Ga0307479, IMG submission 203743) | Hardwood forest soil microbial communities from Morgan-Monroe State Forest, Indiana, United States - atmos_gasesECM4C_515 | ecosystem: Environmental > Terrestrial > Soil > Temperate... | reverse complement strand
CCCGGATCGCGAGAAATCGCGGCGTGCGGAAGGCGCCCTTTGTGGTGCTGATTGGCGCGGACATGCCGTCGATTCTCACGGAGGTTTCGTTCCTGAGCAATCCGTCGGACGAAAAACTCTTGAAGAAACCGGAATACCGCCAGAGGATTGCGGAAGGTCTCTTCCAGGGCATTGTCAGCTACCTGCAGAGCTTGAACAGCGTCACGCTCAATCTTCCAGGAAGATCCGCGCCAGCGCGGCCTGCCGCCATCGCCTCAGTTGAACAATCGCGTAACTAACGATAGCCTAAAAGTGTCTAAGAAAGTGCGGAGCATGCGGATTCTTCACTTCATTGCGGCTTGTTTATTTACGCTCGTGGTTGCATCGGGCGCGGTTGCCGAGCAACGGCTGCTTCCCGACCATTTCGGTACGCTGCGCATGGAGACATGCGCGGCGAAACCCGCGCACCCGGCCCTCTCGGCAGAAGCCGGTGAACAGGATTTTCTTTCTTGTGAGTTCTCCTCGGGAAGCCAGAGTGTTTCGATCTGGGCCGGCAGGTTTCGTGATCCTAGCAGCGGATACGAAGTGTATTCTTCGCTGATCAATCCGAGCATGCGGCCTTCATTGCTTGGGAAAAACTCGGCCGTGGATGGCGAACGATTGGTGGCCTTGGTGGGAAACATCGTTTTCGAGGTGCGACCCCCGCAGGGGATATCCACTAATGATTTGCAAGCCTTGGTGAATGTGCTGCAAGCGGGTGCAGACCAGACGCCATTGCCTCCCCTGCGTGCCTATTTACCGAACCACAATTTGGTCGACGGTTCGCAGCGGTACGCACTGGGAGTGGCAGGGTTTCGCGCTGCGGCGGCGGATTTGAACCGCGCCACTTTCGCAGAATTGGCGGAGAAGGCCGGGTTCAACGAGGGCGCGGAAGCGATGCTGGCGCGATACCGCGCGGGAAAAGAGGACGCAGTATTGTTGCTGCTCGACTATCCGACGCCGCAATTGGCGGTGTACCACCAGAAGCATCTGGAATTGGGGCTGACCGAAATTTCGAAGCTGGAAGAGACGCCCATCGAGCGGAGAGGTTCCTTGCTGATGATGGTGCTGTCTCCGAGTTCGCTGGCGTACGCAGAAAAGCTGCGGAACTCCGTAAATTATGAAACGCAGGTAACTTGGAACGAACCGACGCACACGATTACCGACCCGCCGTGGACGAGCGTGATCGCGAAGATCTTCATCGGCACGGGGATTTTCATGGTCACGGCGGTGGTTCTAGGAATCGCCTTCGGCGGCGTGCGTGTAGTCACCAAAATATTTCTTCCGGGCAAGGTGTTTGACCGGCCAGAGCGAATGGAGATTCTCCAGCTGGGCCTGTCCGGCAAGAAGATCGATCCCAGCGATTTCTATTAGAAGCTGTTTGACTGACTACTTCAGCTTGGCGTACTCATCAGTGGCTTGCTTGAGCAGGGGAACGTCCGGGTCGGCGTCTTTCCACAAGGCGAGGAAATCCTCGTAAGCTGCGCGGGCCTTGGCGGTGTCTCCTTGCATAACATAGGCGCGCGCCAGGTAAAGTTGCGCCAGCCATGAACTGGGATCCCGCCGCCCCGCGTTTCTCAGCTTGATCGCCGCCTGAAATTCCTCCTGGGCCTCCTGGGGCTGATGATTGAGAAGGTAAGCCTGGCCACGCAAAAACATGATTCCGGACCGGCCTTTGTCGTACGACTGAGCAGGCCTTAAAAGTTCAATTGCTTTGGCTCCGTTGCCATGATTGATTTCGATCTGGGCACGGATGGCAGGAATGTCGAGGGCTTGGAACCAGGTGTCCTGGGGCCGTTTGCGAGAGAGATCGTCGGCCAGCCGGAGCGCCAAGCTGTCGTTTCCCGAGAGAGCCAGGGTCCACGCGACAAGCGCGACGACACCCGGACTCTGGGAAAGGGAAAGCGGTCCGGCGGAATCGAATCCCGGCCGACTCCTCTTGCCGAGTAACATGTCAATCCAGGATTTGCGACAAAGGGCGCGGGCCTGCGACTCGGAAAACCCCATTCGCTGGGAGATGTCTTCGGCCTGCGACAGAAGGTCCTGGGCCTTGCGCAGTTGGCCATGACCAGCGGCCCACCCTGTTTGCGCAAACAGCAGTTGCAGATAGCTGGGAGGATTCGTACTCGCCAGCGCTGCCTCCTTCTGCTCGGCTGCTGTGTCATCCTGGGCCATGGCTGTCTCGGCCAGCGCCACATGTAGCACGGCGGCGCCATCCGTTTTTTGCAAGCCGGTGTTGGCGATGGCTTTGGCTTCCTCGAAGCGCCCGAGGGCGGTGTAGGAGAAGGCCGCGTTGAGGTATCCGTAGTTGGACTCCGGCGCAGCACGAATGTTCTCCAGCGAGATCTGCAAGCCCTTCTCGAAATCCCCCAGCTGCTCATACGCCACCGCAAGATTGGAGTCCGGGACGTCATCGTTAGGATATGTCTGATGGTAGAGCTGCCAGGTCTGGAGACTTTGCTCGAGATCGCCGAGCGAATCGTAATAATGACCGGCGATGTAATACCGCTCGCGTTCGCTGGCCCGGTCCTTCAGGTCAAAGGCCCTCTTCTGATACTGCTCGTTGAGATCTCTCTGGCCCATATTGCTATAGGTCGTGCCCAGGTAGGCGTAGGCAGAGGCAAAGTTGGGATCAAGCTCGATTGCGTGTTTGAGCAGAGCAACAGCGCCGTACTCGTCGCCCTTGGTGCGCGCCGCGGTGGCTTCGGTGTATGACTTCAGTGCCTCGAGCGAAGAAGTAGTGGCTTCTTCCAGGGGTTTGTCGAATTTCTTGACGGAGGCAAGCGACTCCCCCAGCTTACCTCGCAGATTCGATACGGCTGAGCCCAAGGAGTTCAAAACGTCCTCTTTTTTCGAGGCTTGCGTCTGCTCGTCCGCCAAAACGTCACCCGTCGTGGCGTTCACCGCATTCAGGGTGATTACATATTGGCTTCCCAGCGCGGCAATGGAGCCGGTGAGCATGGCCTTGATCGCGTTGCGTGAACAAATCTGCCGCCCGATCTGCGGGGTAATGCGGGCTTCCGCCGGCTGGCCCATCAGCTTGAGGGTCTGCTGAACCTTCTGATCGGAAACTACATTGAGGTAGGGCGACTGGCCCAGGCCAACAGCCGTGGCACTTTTCAGAGTACCGTCGAAGACAGGATCGCCGGTGGTGTTCGTGAAATCAGTAACCAGGATCAGGTCTTTGTCGGTCAACGCATGCGCGGGCCGATGCGCGAAGAAAAACACGCCTAGCGCGACGACCATGGCCGAGGCGATCAACGCCCAGGTTCGCTTGCTGGTGGTCCAAGACGGAAGCGTAATGGTCGTGGTTCCGGATGAGGCCTGGGCCGGCGTGGCGGCAGCCGCCGCGGCGGCTGAAGAAGCCGGAGTCGGCGAAGAGTCATGCGTGGCCGCGACGGGAACGGAACGGGTGGACGTGTCGCGGCGCAGGCGTGCCAGGTCGGCATGCATCTCCGCGGCACTCTGGTAACGGAGATCGCGATCTTTTTCCAGGGCCTTGCTGATGATGTCTTCCAACTTGGGCGGAAGATCGGGATTCAAGCGGACGGGCGGAGTAGGGTCGCTATCCAGAATGGCTTTGAAGATCAGCGCTGAAGTATGTCCGCGGAACGGCAAGATTCCGGTGGCCATTTCGTAGAGCACCGTACCGAAGGAAAAGAGGTCCGTGCGGGCGTCCAGCTCTTTTCCCTTGGTTTGTTCCGGAGACATGTAGGAGACGGTGCCCAAAGCCGTCCCGGGGCTGGTCAGATGTTCCGCGTCGAGCGTTTCTCCTCCGGAAGCAGCGACCTTACTGGAAGAACTGACCGCCGGACTGATTTTCGCCAAACCGAAATCGAGAATCTTGGCATGGCCTCGCCGAGTCACGAAGATGTTGGCGGGCTTGATGTCGCGATGGACGATGCCCTTTGCGTGGGCCGCATCCAGCGCCTCGGAGATTTCGATGGCCAGCGACAGCAGCGTTTCCATTTCCAGCGGACGCCCAGAGAGAGTGTGCTTCAGCGTTATGCCATCCAGAAATTCCATGGCAATGAAAGCGCGGCCGTCTTGCTCGCCGATGTCGTAGATGGTGCAGATGTTCGGGTGATTGAGGGCGGACGCGGCTTTGGCTTCACGCTTGAAGCGCTCCAGCGAATGAGGGTCCCGCGCCAAGTCCTCGGGAAGAAACTTCAGAGCTACGGCCCGGTCGAGCCGGGTGTCCTCGGCCTTATAGACAACGCCCATCCCCCCGCCGCCAAGTTTTTCCAGCACACGATAATGAGAGATGGTCTGGCCAATTAGAGACTGCGTATCCGGCATTTGCGCACATGTTACGGGCGCTCAGAACCCGAAGTCAACGGGAATGCAAATCACGGGAAGCTTGTACGTTCCGCTGAGAGAAGGATTGTGGTTTTCGCAGAGTTAAGCGGGTTTGCTGTCCATGTGGTAAAGCTCAACAAGGTGTCGTACCATTTAGCATAACCCAGGCAAGGTACTACGATGATTTTTGCGGCCGATGGCAAAGAAAAATCAAATGGCACGTGGCTGAGGCACGCCCAGCAACTCCTGCTGCTGGCTGCCTTTGCGGCATTCGCCACGGGGGGCTGCAACCAGAAGACGGCGGCGGATGCGCCCGCTGGCGACGCGCCTCCCGCCATGCACGTGCAGGTGCAAATCGCAAAAACGGTAAAGATTCCAGAAACGACGGAATATCTTTCGATTCTCAAATCGCGGCACTCGGCAGCCATCAATCCACAAGTGGAAGGACAAATTACGAGGATTTTTGTAAAGTCCGGAGACCGCGCGAAGGCGGGCACGCCGCTGCTGCAGATTGACCCGCTCAAACAAGAATCTTCCGTTTATAGCCTGGAAGCGAGCCGCGCGGCGCAGGAAGCCAACCGGCAATTGGCGCAAGTCTCGCTCGAGCGCGCGAAGAAGCTGCACGAGGCGGGCGTCATCAGCAAACAAGAACTCGATAGCGCGCAGAGCAATTACGATTCGGCTACCGCGCAAGTGAAGGCGCTCGACCACCAGGTGAACCAGCAAAGAGTCGAGCTGCACTATTACACGGTGAGCGCGCCGATGGATGGCATTGTGGGCGACATCCCGGTACGCGTGGGGGACCGGGTGACGGTTTCCACGCTGCTGACAACGGTGAATGAACCGGGCGCGCTGGAAGCGTATATTTACGTTCCCGCGGACCGTTCGAGAGACTTGAAACTTGGCTTGCCGGTGCGCTTGCTCGATGAAACGGGAAGCGCGCTTGACGAAACGCGGATCACCTTCGTTTCGCCACAGGTGGAAACCGACACGCAGACCGTTCTAGCCAAAGCGGCCGTGGAAAATCCGAGAGCCAAGCTGCGCATCGCGCAGCAAGTGCGCGCGCAGATCATCTGGGGCGTCCACCAGGGCCCTGTGATTCCGGTGCTTGCCGTGCTGCGGATCAATGGCCAGTTTTTCGCATTCGTGTCTGTCAAGGAAGGCAATAGCTCGGTGGTGCGGCAGAAACGCTTGAAGCTGGGCGATACCATCGGCAACGATTTTGCCGTACTCGACGGACTCAAGCCCGGGGATCACGTCATCGTTTCCGGTACGCAATTCCTGCAGGATGGAATGCCGGTCACGGAACAAATCCAAAACGACGGCAAGAGTGCCTCTGGCCGGTAGGGACCTCAGACCCATGATTGGCGCGACATTGTTCGAAGCGCAGGCGGACTCCAGCCTTGTTCGTTGATTTCTTCATCCGGCGCCCGGTTTTCGCCACGGTGTGCGCGCTGTTTATTATCATTGCGGGCGCCATCTCCATTCCCACTTTGCCAATCGCAGAATTGCCCGATCTGGCGCCGCCGCAGGTCGTCGTGAGCAGCGGATACATCGGCGCCAACGCGCAGACCGTGGAATCCGCGGTCACCATTCCGCTGGAACAGGCCATCAACGGCGTGGAAGGAATGAAGTACATCAGCTCGACGAGCGGCAACGACGGGACAAGTCAAATTACAGTGGTATTCGACGTGACACGGAATGTCGACCTGGCAGCCGTAGACGTGCAGAACCGCGTGAACCAAACACTGGGTCGGCTGCCCAACGAAATCAAGAACACAGGGATCATCATCACCAAGCAGATCGGCGGCTTTGTTTTTGGCGCCGGCGTTTATTCCGACGCGGAACAATACGACAGCCTATTCCTCAGCAATTACCTCGATGTGTACGTCAAGAACGCCCTGAAGCGCGTCAAAGGCGTGGGCGACGCGATTATCTTTGGCGAGCGCAAATACGCCATGCGCCTGTGGCTCGATCCGGCGAAACTGGCGCAGCGCGGATTGACGGCGACGAATGTATTGAATGCCCTGCAGGAGCAAAACGTGCAGGTGACGGCCGGGCAAATTGGACAGCAGCCGTCGCAAGAGCAATCTTTCCAGATCAGCGTGCGCGCCATCGGGCGATTGAGTGAAGCGACCGAATTCGACAACATCATCTTGAAAACGGGAAGCGATGGAACGCTGGTTCGCGTAAAAGACGTGGGACGCGCGGAGCTCGGCGCGGAAGACTACGGCACCATTCTCCGATTCAACGGACATGACGCGGTCGGGCTGGCGGTCACGCAACTGCCTGGCGCCAATGCGCTCGACGTGGACAAAGCGGCGAAGGCAGAACTTTTACGCCTGTCCAAGGATTTTCCGCCGGGACTGAAGGCAGCCGTGGCCTTCGATACGACCACGGTCATCGGCGAATCCATCCGGGACGTGCTGATCACTCTTTGCCAGGCGATTGTGCTTGTCGTGGCGGTGATCTACTTGTTTCTGCAAGATTGGCGCAGCACGTTTATTCCCGCCATCACCATACCCGTTTCTTTGATCGGGACGTTCGTCTTCGTGAAGTTGCTGGGGTTCTCGATCAACACGCTGACTCTTTTCGGCATCACGCTCGCGACAGGACTGGTGGTGGATGACGCGATTGTCGTCATCGAAAACGTAGAGCGGCACATTGTCGAGGGCATCACCGAACCGCATAACGCGGCTTCGGCCGCGATGAAGGAGGTTACGGGAGCTGTCATTGCGACGTCCCTCGTGCTCGTCGCCGTTTTTGTGCCGGTGGCGCTCTTCCCCGGCACCACCGGTATTTTGTTCCGCCAATTCGCGCTCACGATTGCCTTTTCCGTAGCGATTTCCGCGTTCAACGCGCTGACGCTCACCCCCGCGCTTTCCGCTATTTTTCTGGGGCGTCATCGCGAACGCGCGCAGGCCCGGTTCTTCAAAGTGTTCAATCGGATCTTCGCCGCTGGAACAGCGTTTTACCGCAGTAGCTTGAGAACTGTCTTGGGCTGGCGTCTCGCAGCGCTTGGCGTTTTTTTCGCCGCGCTTGGTCTCACCTACTGGCTCTACAATCACGTTCCGCGGGCCTTCATTCCCGAGGATGATCAGGGTTATCTGATGTTCATCGTGCAGGCTCCGCAGGGCGCTTCTCTCACCTACACGCGCGACATTTGCGGGAAGGTGGAAGAACTGATTTCGCGAGATCCGGAGATTGACGGGGTTTTCTCCATCGTTGGGTTTGGCGCCGCCGGCTCAGCGCCCAACCAAGCCATGCTGTACGCGAACCTGCGTCCTTTTGAACAGCGCAAGGGAGATACGCACACTGCTGCAGCGGCCATTGAACGGTTGCGCGGAAGCCTTGCGGGGGTTTCGGGCGCGCTGGTAGTCCCGTTCAATCCGCCTGCGGTTTTTGGCCTTGGCCAATTTGGAGGATTTCAGTACGAGCTCGAGGATCTGGGACGAAACTCGCTGCAGGGAGTTGCAGAGACAGCCCACAAGCTGGTTGCGCAAGGGAATGCCAGCAAGCAAGTGACGGGCTTATTCACGGCGTTCACAGCAAATGATCCGCAGTACCTGGTTCGTATCGACCGCGAAAAGGCAAAAAGTCTGCAGGTCCCCTTCAGCCAGATCACCGACGCGCTGCAAGTGTATATGGGCTCGGTTTATGTGAACGACTTCGATTTCAACAATCGCTCGTATCGCGTGTACGTGCAGGCCGACAGCCGATTTCGGGCGCAGCCAAAAGATATCAGCCAATATTACTTGCGCTCGGAAACGGGCAAGATGATCCCGCTGGATAACCTCGTGAAGGTCGAGCAAACTGCAAATCCCCAGGTCATCAATCACTACAATTTGTTTCGCTCCGCCGAGATTGACGGCTCAGCCGCGCCCGGCCGCAGCTCAGGCCAAGGCATCGCGGCGATGGAAGCGATCTCCAAGAAGGTCTTGCCCAACGGCATGAAATTTGAGTGGAGCGGGCTCTCGCTGGAAGAAATCGAGTCGGGAGGAAAGGCGCTGATCCTTTTTGCGCTTGGCCTGGTGGTGGTTTATTTGACGCTTGCGGCGCAATACGAAAGTTACGTGCTTCCGTTCATCGTGCTGCTGGCCGTGCCGGTTGCGCTGCTTGGCGCGATCGGAGCACAAGCGCTGCGCGGCTTGCAGAATGACGTCTATTGCCAGATTGGGCTGGTGATGCTGATCGGCCTATCGAGCAAGAATGCGATTTTGATCGTCGAATTCGCGGAACAGCTTCGTGAACAAGGCTTGTCCATCGTGGATGCCGCCATCGAAGCGGCACGCATCCGGTTGCGCCCGATTCTGATGACTTCGCTGGCCTTCATCCTCGGCGTTGTCCCGCTGGTGCTGGCGCGGGGCGCGGGCCGGGCTGGGCGCATCTCCGTAGGCACCACTGTTTTCGGCGGGATGATCGCGGCCACGACGCTGAATCTGCTTTTCATCCCCGTGCTTTACGTTGCAATTACGAGCCTAATCCCGGGGAAAAAGCACGCCACTGCAATGGCCGCAGAGCCCTCTCCCGCCGATTGATTCCCGATTCCTTCCACCTGCCTCAAGACCTGGCATTTACCCTTCAAGGCTCGCGGCATCCGCCCGCCTATGGGAAAAGCAAAAAAAAGACTTGACAACAGGGGTGAAAGGAGCGAAATTCGGCATGGTCCGATAAGTGAGTCATCGGACCACTTGCCACACCTTAATATGCCCATCGCCAAGACCGACGTTGACGTCGTCCGTAAGACCAAGGTCTACGAGAAGATAGCCCATCAGATTCAACGTCTGATCCGGGATGGCTTGCTAAAGCCGGGCGATAAGCTTCCCCCCGAGCGCGAACTGGCCGAGATGTTCCAAGTGAGTCGAAGCTCTCTGCGGGATGCCATCCGGGCTCTTGAGCTCATGGGTCTGGTAGAACCGCGCCAAGGAGAGGGAACGGTTGTCCTTGCACCCTCATCCGAGGCCCTAATCAATCCCCTGGCCGCGGCGCTGCTGCATGAACGGGAGCTCGTGAGCGATTTGCTGGAATTCCGCGAGATGATTGAGCCCGCTTTGGCTAAGCGCGCGGCCACCTACGCTTCCCCTGAGGATTTGGAACACCTGGAAGACATCCTGCGCCGGCAAAAGGAAAAAGTGGACCGAGGCGAGTTGGCCATCGAAGAGGATTCGGAATTCCATTACGCCATCGCATCCGCAGCCCGGAACGGCGTGGTCCTGAGGGTCTTGGACGCGTTCATGGATCTCTTGCGAGAGAGCCGGGAACAATCGCTGCAAGTGGAAGGGCGCCTGCAGAAGTCTCTGGAGGGGCACCAGCGGATCTTTCAGGCCATCCAGCGGCATGACTCTTCCACAGCCGAAACCGCAATGCGGAAGCACATCGAGGAAATTGAAGGCATCGTTTTGAACAAGATGTAACTTGAATGGAGGTCAGCTTATGGGCCGGCTCTTCGCGATCGAGATCATTTACCGGGGAATCTACCAGAAAACCCTGGCTAAGAACATCAGCCGCGCAATCGTGCTGGCGGCGCATGAGGAAGGCAAGCCGGGCATATCCTTTGGCCGTTACGGCGATAGCCCGGAACGGAATGGCATTCCAGCCAAGAGCTTCGCCATCGTGGCTACCGATGACGTAACGCTCGAAGAAGGAATGGCGAAGTATGAGCCCAAAGAGGTCGATATTACGATCGCCGTGGACGACACTCTCTGCAAGGGCGTGGAGTCCTGGGCCTGGTACGGGCTGCAGCCCGTCAACCGGCTATTGAAACCCGGCGGAACTTTGATCGTAACTTCCCGCGAGGAACCCAATGCGCTTATCGAAATGAGCCATCGCAAGGAAGCCCCGTATAAACTGGCAATTGTAATGGGCACGGTAAGCTTTTCAGGCCTTTGGGTTTACAAGGACGACCACACGGATGTGCGCATCCTCGGCACAATTTCCCGCCTGCTGCCCGAGCTCTTCAGCATGAAATCGGTGCAAAAGGCGATCATGGACGAGTGGAAGGATCCCATCAAGGCTGCATCCGCAGCGAAGGCCTTCGAGCGAACGACCACGACTACCGTGCGACCCGACCAGGGTAATCCCGAAACACCCTATTCGTTTAACCTGCCGAAGTGGCACGAAATGGGCGAAGGCATTGCCATCCCCAGCATTCCCAGGGGCCATGGCTTTGAAGACCCTGCCACGCATAAGGTAGGGGGATTCCGGCCCGATCGCAATCCGACGTTCAAGAAGTTCTCTACCCGCACTATGCGGCCGGTGGTGAACTTCGATACCTGCATTAAGTGCACGCTTTGCTGGCTGCACTGCCCGGACTCATGCTTTGATGTGACTCCCGACGGCTTGTATGACGCGAATATGGAAGCATGCTGCGGGTGCGGGGTCTGCGAAGCGGTTTGTCCCGTTAAGGAATGCGTAACCATGGTGAACGAAACGGAGTTCAGCGATAACTCCAGCCAGTGGGATATGTGGAAAAAGGACAAGCCGGAGTACGGGAAGTGGCTTAAGGAAAAGATAGCGGCGCATCCGGAACGGACGCACGGTTTCCGCTATCGCGGACAATATGAAGAACAGGTTCCCGAGATGTTGAAAATCGCGAGCGAGGGCTAATTTTCCAGGAAGGAGAATTTTCATGGTGCCAGTGGCCACAGAAGTACTAGAAACACGCAAGATTGACGAGACGGCCCTCATTACCGGCAGCGAAGCAATTGCCGTCGCCTGTAAGTTGGCTGATGTGGACGTGATTACGGCTTATCCCATCCGCCCCTACGACACCGTCATGCAGTACGTGGCCAAGCTGGTGGCCAACGGTGAAATGGACTGCGAGTACATCGTAGCCGAAGGGGAACACTCACAATTTGAAATCGTGAAGCATGCATCCGCCTGCGGGGCGCGCGTATTCTGCGGCAGCAGCGGCGTCGGCTGGATGTACGCAATGGAGGCGCTGACGGTTACGCCCGCATTGCGCATTCCGATGGTCGTAATGGTGGGCAACCGGGCCCTGGACGATCCGGGTGCTTTTGGCGTGGAGCACAACGACGCACTGGCGGTCCGCGATCTCGGCTGGCAATTGGTGTGGGTGGATAACGCACAGGAAGCGCTGGACACTGCCCTGATCGCCTATCGAGTAGCGGAAGACCGGCGCATTTTCTTGCCGTGCGCAATCAGCTGCGACGGCGCCTTCCTCACCCACTCGCAGGCGCTGGTCAAGATTCCCTCGCAAGAAAAGGTCAACGAATTCCTGCCCCGCTACAACCGCGCAGAACTGCTGCTCCACCCCGACAATCCTATTACGGTGGCCCCGCAAGGCAACGAAGACTGGGTCATGGAGATCCGGCGGCAGAACTATGCCGCCATGGAGCGCACCTACGGCGTCATCAAGGAAGCCTATGCTGAGTTTGAGAGGATCTTTGGGCGCTCCTACGGCAATCCCTTCTTCGAGGAATACATGACCGAGGATGCCGACGTGGTGCTGCTGGGCATGGGCACGCTCTCCACGCCAGTCAAAGTCGCCATCCGCAAAATGCGCGCGGAAGGAAAGAAGGTCGGTTTCGTGCGCCTGCGCTGGTTCCGGCCATTCGCCGCTGAGG
>Ga0307479_10005213_pt1 | contig 11904 bp, 11 predicted proteins | sample atmos_gasesECM4C_FD_203743 | JGI IMG/M metagenome (GOLD analysis project Ga0307479, IMG submission 203743) | Hardwood forest soil microbial communities from Morgan-Monroe State Forest, Indiana, United States - atmos_gasesECM4C_515 | ecosystem: Environmental > Terrestrial > Soil > Temperate... | reverse complement strand
CGACTGCTTGTTTCTAACTGGCGGTCAACGCACCCGTGTCTCCCGCCGTCATCGCCGACATCTCTGGCTCACATCCAAACCGGCCACAATGGCTCCCTTTTAAGTCGGCGCTAACAGGAGTCGTCTCAAATGCAAGATTGGATGTGGTTTTACTTGCTGGATGTACGCTTTCCGGATGTTGTAATGGTCGCCGTTTGGTTGCTTCGGCCTAGTCGTCACGTTCCCGTCTCCGTCCGGCCAGACCATCGTGCTGGTCATTGCAAAACACAACTCAATGTGGTATACCGTCCGCACCTAAGGCTTCGAGTCCTTCCTCATTCGCGAGCAAGCGGGCCAATTTAAGGCACGCGGAACATTTCGTCCCCTCTCGACTGCAGTCCCAAGCCCCCATTAAGGTCTGCGGCCCTTGGGGAAAAACAAGCCAGAAGAATCACACAGGCCACAATGGTGGCGAGGAGGAAATATGAAAGCTGCGAAATTCCCGTTCTTTCGTCGCGTGACGGCAGTTTGTCCCAGCACCACAGCCTTAACGCTCGTAGCATTGGTCTTGACGGTTGCGGCCACGACCGAAAGTGCACAGACGAATGTCTTTGTGCCAGGAAATGCCACGGGTTGTTTTGGCAATCCGCATCTGGGTTGCGCACCGCTCGTTGCCGCCCTCACGGTCAGCGGACCGGCAAAGATTACCGTCACTTATGTGAGCGGACTGATGAGCTGGCAACCGGGCGCAACCGCTGGCCCCGATGGGTGCCTTGTGCCTTTTGTGTTATTCAACAGCTTCCCCTTAACGAGGCTCAAGGCGTCGGGCTCGTGAATGGCCTAACCAAAGTCGGAGCCCTAGTTGGTGCATTTGTTTGCCAATGCAAGGTTGAAAGATCGGGCTTCGAGGCAGTCGATGGCACCAAGGACTTAGCCCATCTTGGCATCCTGCCGGATCGTCTGTTTTTTGTCGGTACAAGTAAAACCATATCAGTGGGTTGTGCGGGAACTCTCTTCCTGGGTATCAACGATTCGGAAGCGGACGACAATAGCGGAGGTTTCAACGTCACCGTCACAGAGCCCTGATGGTGCCAGATCGATACCGTCAAGGTTGGCAAGGTCTATGATTCGTGCCTAAGATTCAGCCCGCAAGATAAACAGTGTAAGACTCCGGTCCGCCGAGCTTGGGGGAGTAATCGGCGGGCTTTTCATTTTCAACGCACCAACCCACGCACCGCCTCAGTAAACTGTGAAACCTGTTCGCGCAGCTTAGCAACTTTCTCGGAAATGACAAGGTTCCCCGCGCTTCCCGTGTACGAGCAGATGAGCGAACGTCGTACTAGCGGCTTCCGCGCTTTGACCCGGAGCCATTGCTTCCAGTGACTTCGAAGCCGTTCGACGTGGATTTGTCCGGATAGTCCTGATACTGCGTTTCGCCTTTGCGGCGGGCTCCTGCGGACTGACTGGTCAGCTTGTCGCTTGGCTTGTGGTCCTCGTAAGCAGGATCGCAGCCGCGCTTGAGTCCGGCGTTGAGCATGGTTTTGGTTGAGGGTTTGGAAGCTGGATTGGCTTTCTCGCTATGGTGCTTCATTGACTGCTCCTTGGTTGCGGGCAACGATGGTTGCTCCGAATTTTATTGAGATTCGTTTTCCGTACTTGGCTCGGGCAACGCCGGATGCTGCCCGTAATAGCAGGTAGGCGATCCGTCAGCGTGTACCATTGCGCGGAACGGGCGGCGATGACTTGCCGAATAGCTTCGCTGCAACTACAGAGGAAAATGGGCTGCTTATTCATAACTGCTCGGCGGGCACAGGTAAGCCGCGACCCTCAAGTGCTTCCCGGATCATCTTGGACCGCTCGACGTTCCGGTGATAGGCGGCAATCAGCTTTTCGTCTGATTGGCGTTTGTAACCCGTGCCCACTTTGTGAATCTTGGCTCCGCAGGTCTTAGTTGTCCGCGAAGGATGTTGTAGACTCAGGCACTGAATTCCTGCCCGCACGGGCAGCGGAGCCAATATTTGAAATCGCCGTGTGAGTTGCGGGGCAGCAGCTTTAGGACTTCAAGGCTGTTGATTCTCTGACCGACGTAGGTTTCGATGGCGGGCATTTATCCGCCGTAGCCCGTAGATCGCGGGCCTTTGACGTGCGGGCTGCCGATCACTTCATGTTCGGTACTCACGTTGCCGAGTTGTGGGCCTCCGCCTATCAGTTCATGCTCGGTCTCTCGCCCGAATCGGGCAGCGAAGGTAATTCTCAGGCAGTCTTCGCAAGGGCAACTTACATCATAGGTATGATTCATGGTATCCGCTAATAGTTATGGGTTGTTTTGGTGTGGGTTGTTTTGGTGTGGGTTGTTTTGGTGTGGGTTGTTTTGGTGTGGGTTGTTTTGGTGTGGGTTGTTTTGGTGTGGGTTGTTTTGGTGTGGCTAGTTATGAGACGTAGACCGAACCACGAATGAACGTAGCGCCCGCAAAGAAAAGCTGCGCCGCTGCATCGTCTTCGGTTTCGGACGACAGGCCACTGGGAAGCACGAGCGCCAAAGACGAGGATTTCCTTCGCACTAAGGGCGAGGCCGTGAAGAAGGCTGAGACCGCAATGGCCGAGTTCCGAGCCAACATCGCAAAGGACGCGGAGCGCTCGGCCAAGAAGGGCTACACGGTTGAGCAGTATTACAAGGAAGTCGTTCTGCCGATCTGGGAGCACAACTTGGAAGTCAACGAAATGAAGCCGAGTACGGTTAACGGATACAAGAAGAACTGGGAATATTACGTCCAGCCCGTGCTCGCTGACAAGAAGATGTCGGAGTTCGATACCGTCGCCGCATCGAAATTTCTTGAGGACATGGCGAGCAAAGGTCTCGGAAACAATACATTCGCCCATGTCCGGTTTGTTGCGCAGAGAATCTTCGGGATGGCGGCGGCAAAAGGTGCGATCAAGGTCAACCCATTCGACAGCGCCGCGAATTTCAAAAAGCCGAAGGCGGCACAGCCGACGAAGAAGTATTCAGCCCGCGAGATCGCTGCGATCCTCGGGGCGCTTAACGGCAAGCTGCAAGCACAAGTCGCGGTCGGGCTCTGCTACTTCGGGGGTCTGCGACCGGGGGAGGCCCGCGCCGTCCGTTGGGAGAACTACTACGGTGATGGGCTGCGAGTTGAGCAGTCTCAATGGAGAACGAACTTGACCGCCCCAAGACGGATACGAGTGTTGCTATGATCCCGGTTGAATTCCCGCTGGATGGCCTACTGAAGTCGCTTCGTGAGGCGTCAGGCAATCCCAAAGATGGTTTTGTTCTCCGGGGCGAGAAGAACGGCAAGGCGCTGAACTTCGAATGGCTCTCGCGGGAAGTGATTCGCCCGACCCTGAAAGCGGCGGGCATCGAATGGGAGGGCTTTTACGCTTGTCGGCGGGGCTGCTCGACGGATATCATGTCTGAGACAAAGGACCCACAGGGAGCAGCCGGAATGCTTCGCCACAAGAACACGCGGGTGACGGTGAGCAACTACATCGGCATCAGTCCCGAGCACAGAACGCGGGCGGCCAAGGCTTTGTCTGCGAACTTCGTCAACGCGCAAAAACTTCTCGAAACGACGGAGAAATGAGTTTTGCGAAGTATTTGCGAAGCAGATATTTTGTTAAGTTGTTGAAAGTAAAAGTCGGAGAGGTGGCAGAGTGGCCGAATGCGGCGGTTTGCTAAACCGTTGTACGGGCTAACACCTGTACCGAGGGTTCGAATCCCTCCCTCTCCGCCAGCTCACTCATAGGTAGGCACTTAACTACTCCTACTGCACAGAGCCCTTAACCTTGATGTCTCCACCTGGAGCACAATAAGGCCTCGGAGAACTGCTTCATTGCTGCGATCGCATCGGGCGATGCGATTTTGATGTAGTGGTTCTGGGTCGTGGCTACAGTACTGTGGCGCAGAATGCGCTGGATCACCGAATCATCAACGCCCAGGCGGTTCAGATTCGACGCCAAGCCCCTGCGGAATCCATGCCATCCATGCCACGAGACCCCAGCGCGCTTGAGCACGTCTTTCATTTCCCTCTGATAGCACGCGTTCAAGTCGAGCGGGTGTCCGACCGTGTTCGCGAAGATCGGGCCACCCGCCGGATTGCCACATCTCTTGCGGTGGGCATCTAGCCTCTGCGCGAGTTGTGGAATGACCGGCACTGGGGCTTTCGATTTTGCAGTTTTGGGATCACCGATTGTGCTACGCCACACAGATCGTGTGACGTTCAGTCACCCGAGCGATTCCTCGTCCTGAGCGGGCTCGAAGGATTCCCAGGTGAGACCACGCAGCTCTCCCAAGCGGAGCCCCGTGAAAGCAGCAGTCGCAACCGCTGTCGCCGACGGCTCCGCGAGAACCTTGAGCATCGCCCCGATCTCTTCGAGCGAGTAAGGTTTGGTTTCGGCGCCGTTTGGGGCAAAACCTGGAACCTCGGCTAGCTTCACAGGGTTTACTCCGTCGAAATAGCCCTGCTGTGCCGCGTGTCGAAAGACGCCACTGAGGAAGTTCTTCACGTGCTTCAGCGTGGTCTTGGAGATCTCATGCTCTCGCGCGATTTCCTCCAGCCATGATTGCACGTGATGGGTCTTTACCTCCCTCAGCCACTCTGCCTTGCAGCATACTTCCAAATTTCCACGAAGCGGTTTGTGAAACCGCCATACGTCGTAAATCATTGATAATTGAAGTCCAATAACGTGTGGAGCACACTGGGAGAGCATTCAACTCTGGAATTATGCTTTCGCTTGATTTCTTTGGTTCCCTATTAGTCAAAATGTTCAAACGGCGAGGACTCTGATGGGACCATAGTCTTGTGGCAGGCGCGGCTGGTCCTTGCTCGGCCAAACCAAAGGGAAGGGAGGACGCGGAGAATCGCCAGAGTGCCAAAGCCTCGGTGGGGAACCGGCGCTTTTTGATTGTTTGAAAGCCGTTTGATTCCGTTTGATTCTTTTCGCGCCTCAGCCTAGCAGAATCAACAACTTACCATATCTTTGAAAAGCCCGTATTAAATCAAACGTTTCAACGGTCCAACGACAACGGAGGATACTCTTAGACCTCTGGCATGGTTCCTGAAATTGACCTGTCTACGTTGGACGTTCCCGTCAACGCGCCCGAGGGCGTTATCTATAGCAGTTCACCGAGACGAGCTGAGGGTGAAGGCGGCCATTCCTACTTCGTTAAGGGGCCGGAGGTCGAGGTAGCGTTCGCCGAGTTAGTAGGGTGCTCCTTCGCAGCAGAAGTTGAGTTGATCGTCCCCCGGTCGCAATTTGCTCGTTTGACAAAAACAAGTATTGCGGCAGCCGCAAGGTTCCGGATTCAATCAGAGATGTGGCTGCCTGGTTGAGGAGTCCGGCGAAAGTCCGGAATTGGAACGACCTGTACAGCGTTATCGTTGTTGATGTTTGGCTAGCCAACGTAGATTGAAATCTCTGGAATTTGTTGGGTTGCTCGGTGGGCGACGGTCAGATCGAGGTTGTGATGATCGACTTCGAAAAGTCGAAGACTCTCAGACCCAATCCAATCATAGAGTCGGGAATTGTGCGTCCTCGGGCGCTCTGGCCAACCAGCGAGCTTGGCCAAATTCTTAGAGAAAACAGACCTCTTCATGCTCCGCAGCAGACTGTTAGGCCTTGCCTCACTCTTTGCGAGTACGACGACTCGATGTCTTCGATTCGGTCTCCCCCGCAAAACGGGGTTCGCACCCTCGTGCCGGAAACCTCACTCAGTTTCTAGCTCGACTTTTGGCTTTTCTCGCCCGATGGGTCGCCGATTTCTGGGGGATGGAACCTCGTGGCTTCTGGGAAATTGGGAAAATTTGGACTTGCGGGACTCCCAAGCTCGGGATAATGTGAGACTCCCCAATCAAGCACCTACCAGGAGTGACCTCTATGCCAGTCAAGCAAAATATCCAGCTCATGCAGCGTTGGTTCCAGGAAGTATGGAACGAGGGCAGAACTCAGAGCGTTTACGACTTGATGTCCCCCAATGCGGTGGGGAAAGGACAAACCGGACCTCAAGGAGCCGAAGTTCATGGGCCTGCGGAATTCGTGCCCTTTGTCGAACGTATTCGTGGCGCATTCCCGGATATGAAACTGACAATCGAAGATATTTTTGGCGCAAAAGACAAGGTGGTAGTTCGCTGGTCGGCGACCATGAGACACAGCGGAGAAGGTCTCGGCCTCGCTCCCACGAGCAAGCCAGTTCAACTCACAGGAACAAGTATCGCTCGGATTCTTGAAGGGCAAATCGTCGAGGGCTGGGATAACTGGGATCAGCTTGGGATGTTGGAGCAGATCGGCGCATACAAGCAACCCGAAGCTGTGATCCTTGCGAAGAGTGCGTGAGAACCTAGGTTGCCGGGAGAAAGACATGCCCCTCGAAACAGGAAAATGGACGATCAACGAGAATGGGACTGTCGATCAACTCACCATTATTAACGTCGATGTAGCAGGAAGTGTAAGCGGGACTTTATTCGGCGCTCCAATCTCTGGTTTCTGGAACGAGGCTTCGCAGAAACTGACGTTCGTCTCGCCTACCCCTGAGAACCTTGCACAAGGGGAAAAACTTTATACCGGCTTTCTCTTCACCGATCAGTTCAGAATGCCGGGCGTCAGGGGTGGAACGGTCTTCACGCTGGCTGGCTATTTTACAGCTTTTGGGACTGGGACAGCGTCGGTCGACCGACCGACATTCGGCTGGTACGCCCAGATCGGCGTTGCGTAGGCGGAGGAGCGGTATGCCTTTACAAGTCGGAACCTGGACCATGAATGTTGGCGGCGGTGTGACACAGCTACAAATCACCAACGTTGATCCTCAAGGTGACGTGACCGCAAGTATCGGAACAACCGGCTTTATTGCCATTTGGGACGAAGATTCCCAAAAGCTGACCCTGTCGCGAAATGGTCAACTCTTCGTCGGGTATCTTTTCACCGACACGGTGAACCTCACGGGTGTGAAGGGAAGTATATTCTTCACTCTTGCAGGAAGTGTGGAGAGTTTCCTGTCGGATTTTAGACAAATTGGACAGCCCACTGCTAAACGGTCGATTTTAGGATGGTACGCGCAGATCGGCGTGGACTGAAGTCTGACCTTGTCTTTACATAGACGTTGCGTGTAGTGGAGGTAGCGGGGTTGACGACTCAAGCGATCACGGCTTTAATCGGCGTCTTGGCTTGGCCGGTGGTAGCGCTAGCTGTCCTCGTAGTCCTGCGGCGTGAGATAACAGCTCTCTTCGGGCGTGTCCGGGAAATCGAGGGGGCGGGGGGACTAAAGGTAAGCCTCGACCCGAATAAAGTTGAACAGATCATCGAACAAGGACGAAAGGACAACTCCCCGCTAGCAACAGTAGCGAAACGCATCGTGCAATCCGCCGTGGTCCTCGACAAGCGTGAGGCCAGAATCCTACGTGCCCTCCTGGACGACGATGGCCGTGCAATCTTTGCATACCAGACAACCTACTACCGGCCATTTCTGGAATCGCTTATGGCTAAGAGATACGTTCGTAAATTCGACAAGGGTTTCGCGTTGACCCAGGAGGGAAAACGGGTCACGAAGGAGTACCTTGACAGGGTCCTGCAGGAATTCGAGACGGACGTCCGACTGGAAGGGGCAGTCGATGGCTCATGATTAAGGGCGATTGGCGCTTACGCGAAAGACAAAAACTCGGCTGATCTTCGCCTAGGATGAATTTCCGCCAGCCCCAGGTAAATCGTTCCGTCGGTGTCCTCGATTCGGTAGTCGCCACACAAGGTGCACTCCGGTCCTCCGTTCCGCTCCTCCTCCCAAACCATCAGTGCAGTCTCCACTTGTTGTTAACAGCCGTCCAACTGAGATTTGCTTGAACCAGACCGGTCTGTCCATTTTCCGTTTTTCCACGAGAGAATGGCCTTGCTTTCCCCAATTCCACAGAAGATAGAAAGCTAAGTTACTAGAACGAAGGAGGGACACCGGGAATTCAAGTGAAAAGCGGAATTCCTATAGACCTTCAGGCCCTTCGCCTTCAACCACATTTAGAATCGAGACGTTCCGCTTCCCTCGCTCCACATCCGCTAGGAAACTCCTGTCAAGGCCCACCCCGCTCTACCACTCAGATGCCCAGAGGCGCATTTTTCGTCGGAGGTGGGACCCACAGTATCGGAGGCTACGAACCTAAGCGTCTAACAAAACCTCACGGCTGCCCCAAATCCACTTAAAGCAGTGACACCTACCCATGCCGGCTTACTGTCTGCAGATCCATCTGACGCTTGTCGGAAGATTTTTTAGATTGTGTGCCCCGCCCCCTTATACGAAATACCTGTTTTGCTCTTGACTTACTTACCTCCCGGCCACATAATTTGTCCCCGAATCGCCTCCCCGAAGAGCAGTTTCCACACCGTTGGGAAACGCAGCACCCCCTGAGACGAAGCCCCGGTTCCCCGGAAGATCGACCCTAATCGGAATGCGAACGTAAGATCAACGTCCAGAAAGCACCGGATGAGCGCTTCCGCGTGATGGTTTGGAATTCGGATCTGTCCTGTGTGTGCACCGGGCAATCCGGGAATTCACCTTGCGCAGTGTTGCAGAGAACGGAACAGCTGGCGTTCGCAATCACCGCGACTGGAAGAGGCCGATATGAAACCAAGCACCTATTTTTGGAGCATCATTGCTTTGACAATCCTCTGGCTGCCAGCGGCGCAGGCTGCCGGCCGGGAAGCCTCTGCTGTAGCCAAGCCGCAAGCGGTCAAGGCCTATGGTCACCTGCCGTTGAGCTTCGAGGCCAATCGGGGACAAACCGACCAGCGCGTGAAATTCCTCTCGCACGGCAGCGGTTATTCGCTGTTCCTCACTGGGGATGAAGCGGTGCTGGCGCTGAAGAAGCCGGGAGGAAGCGTTGAACGGGATCGACAGCCCAAATCTGCTGTGCCGAGCGCAGAGCCGCCAGCGGTAGTGCGAATGAAACTGGTTGGTGCAAACGCGACCGCGAAGGTGACGGGCCTCGCGGAACTGCCGGGCAAGAGCAACTACTTCATCGGCAACGATCCCAAGAAATGGCGCACCAATGTGCCCAACTATGCCAAGGTGAAGTACACCAGCGTCTATCCGGGCGTGGACCTGGTCTACTACGGCAACCAACAGCAACTGGAATACGACTTCGTGGTGCAGCCCGGAGCCGACCCTCGGCAGATCGCGTTGCAACTCGTAGCGCCGGCTTCCACTCGGGATGCCGCAAAGGCAAAGATGGCGGCTTCACGGATCGATAGGAATGGAGACTTGGTGGTCGCCACAGAAGGTGGCGAGGTGATTTTCCACAAACCAGTCGTCTACCAGCCAGCGACCGACAATGGGCAATGGACAAAGGAGGAAAAACAAGGGACGAAGGACAAGCGTTTCGTTAGCGGATACTACATACTCAAGGACGATTGCGTAACTTTCGAAGTTGCCAGTTACGACAAGACGAGGCCCTTGGTGATTGACCCAACGCTGGCCTATTCCACCTATTTCGGTGATTACAAAAACGGTCCTGGCACTGCCATCGCGGTAGATGCCTCGGGCAGCGCCTATGTCACCGAGGAAGTCTTCTACATTTCCTCTGTCCGCAAGCTCGACGCGTCCGGCTCGGCCCTAGTCTACTCCACTTACCTGGGCGACCTGAGCGGCGGAGGCAGCAGCACCGTTGCCCTTGGCATAGCGGTCGATGCCTCGGGTAACGCCTATGTGACAGGCCAAACCGATTCCTCCAATTTCCCCACCACCCCGGGCGCCTTCCAGACGACTTTCGGCGGAGGGCAAGATGCCTTCGTCAGCAAACTCAACGCCACCGGATCGGCCCTGGTCTACTCCACCTACCTGGGCGGAAGTAGCGGCGACGGTGCCTCCAGCATAGCGGTCGATGCCTCGGGCAACGCCTATGTCACCGGCCAAACCTCCTCCTCCAATTTCCCCACCAGCCCAGCCGCCTTCCAGACCACCTGTTGCGGTGCGTTCGTCACTAAGTTTAACGCCAGCGGCTCCGCGCTGCTCTACTCCACCTTCCTGGGCGGCAGTGGCTTGGACAATGGCAACGGCATAGCGGTCGATGCCTCGGGCAACGCCTATGTCACCGGCCAAACCTCCTCCTCCAATTTCCCCACCAGCCCAGCCGCCTTCCAGACGACTTCCGGCGGGGGCTTAGATGCTTTTGTCAGCAAGTTGAACGCTGCCGGTTCGGCCCTGCTCTACTCCACGTACTTGGGGGGAACCGGCAACGACGGTGGCAACGGCATTGCGGTGGATGCCTCGGGCAACGCTCATGTCACGGGCCAAACCTATTCCTCCAATTTCCCCACCACCCCGGGCGCCTTCCAGACCACGTTCGGCGGTGTCGTTGATGCCTTTGTGAGCAAGCTAAACGCCTCCGGGTCGGCCCTGGTCTATTCCACCTTCCTGGGTGGAAGTGACTTCGGCGGCGGGGCCGCTGGCATAGCGGTCGATGCTTCGGGCAATGCTTATGTCACCGGCGATACCCAGTCCTCCAATTTCCCCACCACCCCGGGCGCCTTCCAGACCGCTCCCGTCGGGAACGATGATGCTTTCGTCACCAAGCTGAACGCCACCGGATCGGCCCTGCTCTACTCGACCTACCTGGGCGGAAGTGACTTCGATCACGGGAACGGCATAGCCGTCGACGCCGCAGGTAATGCCTATGTCACAGGCCAGACCGATTCCCACGATTTCCCTACCACCCCGGGCGCCTTCGAGACCACCAATCCCACCTCCCGGGGAAATTCTATAGGCTTTGTCAGCAAGTTCACCTTCGGCACGAATACGGTTACGCTCTCCCCGTTGAACCTCGATTTTGGGGCCCAGTTGATTAACACAACAGGCAGCCCTAAGACGGTGACCTTAACCAACATCGGGGACGCGACGCTTGACATCTCCAGCATCGGCATCAGCGGCCCAAGCGCCAGCTTCTCTCAGACAAACAACTGCGGCTCCAGCCTGCTGGTAGGCGCGAATTGTACCATCGCCGTGACGTTCAGGCCCACAAACACGAACAGCTGCGCCGAAACCGCTTACCTGACTGTGGAAACTGCCACCGGCGGCGTGGGGACGGTGAAGCTGAGTGGTGCCGGCAGCGTGACGAGTCTATCGGTGAAGAGTCTGAATTTCGGCGACCAACTGGTAGGCACCACCAGCTCTGCCAAGATGATTACCTTGACCAACCACGCCACCAATCGTGCCGTATCCATTGCCGCCATCTCCATCGCGGGACTTAACTCCCCAGCTTTTGCCCAGACCAACACCTGCGGGACGAGTCTAGCGGCGGGGGCAAGCTGCACCCTCAGCGTCACCTTCACGCCCCACGGCAAAGGAAGCAGGACAGCGACCCTTTACATATGGAATAACGGCGGCGCCGATGCGCTAAAAGTGACGCTTACTGGCAACGGTACGTAGAAAACCGAGTTCCGGAGAAAGGACCAGAGGTAACTCGTTTACGGCCCGGCTGGGGTATTACGACAACTACCTGGTGGACAAACTGCATTGCCTCTGCCAGGGTCGTGCTACTGCGAAATCTCTCCCGCAGCCAGTACAAACTCGCATCTTCGCGGTCGGCGGTTTTGGTTCCGGGATTGGTGCGCGAACGGTAAACGTGCGGTGAACTAGCGGTACACCTTTTGGGGAAGTCTCTTCACTTTGACTACTCCCAGGAAACTGGAAATCTGGAGCACAAAGCGGAGCACAACAGCTGCCGAATGAGAAGCACTCAGCCCCACGTAGAGGCCCTGAATCCGCCTGTAAGCCCTTGAAAATGAGTGAGGGCGGCGAGAACGATCCTTTTGCTAAACCGTTGTACGGGCTAACACCTGTACCGAGGGTTCGAATCCCTCCCTCTCCGCCAGACCTTTAGTTTCTGCTATTTACAGTACGTGACTACCAACTGACTACCAAATTCCGATCATTTG
>Ga0307479_10005212_pt1 | contig 11904 bp, 6 predicted proteins | sample atmos_gasesECM4C_FD_203743 | JGI IMG/M metagenome (GOLD analysis project Ga0307479, IMG submission 203743) | Hardwood forest soil microbial communities from Morgan-Monroe State Forest, Indiana, United States - atmos_gasesECM4C_515 | ecosystem: Environmental > Terrestrial > Soil > Temperate... | reverse complement strand
AGCGCTGCGATCATCAGTGCCGCGCGTTTCATCTTTTCTCACCGAGAGCGTAGGTCCGGATGGCTTCGGCCACGCCGTTCTGGTCGTTCGATAGCGTAACCGCCCAGCCGAGTGATTTCAACTCCGGGACGGCGTTGCCCATCACCACGGGCAGGCCGGCAAACTCCAGCATTTCACGGTCGTTCCAATTGTCGCCGATGGCCATCATTTCTTCGCGTGCGATTCCGCGGCGGCGTGCCCATTCGGCCAGCGCGACGCCTTTCGAGACGCCGCGCTGGAGCACGTCGAGAATCGAAAAATTGCGCTCCAAATACTCCGTGAGCATCACCGCGTATTCGCCGGCCGCTGGATTTTTTTCGAGCATTTCCATCGCGGCGCGCATTTCATCGCAGGGGCCCGCGTACATCACTTGGATGGGATCCTCCCCATCGAGACAATCTGTCAGCGGCACGACCTCGGCCAGATGCTCGCGGACTTTCGCGTAGTAGCGGCCGCGCAGCGGATCGTCCCATGCGACGCGTTCCATGATCACCTGGCGTGCGGCCGCGCGGTCGAAGATGACGGCGGCGCTCGGGCGGAATTTTTTTGTGACCTCGAGGACGCGCCGCGCAACGCCACGCGGAAGCAAGTGGCGCATGTGCGTCGTGCCACTCTTCGATTTAATGAGCGCGCCGTTGCTGACGATGAGATCGAAGTCGCAGGGAAGCGCGTCGGCGATGGGCCGGGCGAAGTCGAATCGGCGGCCGGTGGCCAGGACGATTTCGATGCCGCGAGATTGTGCTGCCGCGATGGTGCGGGCGTTTTCCTCCGAAATGTGTGCGCGGCTGTCGAGAAGCGTGCCGTCTAAGTCCATGGCGATGAGCCTGATGGGCATGGAAGTATTGTAGCGTGGGAAGGGCCGTGATTCGTGAATCGTGATTCGTGGTCTGAGAAACGCGCCATGCGGCAGGTGACGTATGGGAGATCCTGGTTGCGGAAACGTGATTTTTGTTGCGATTAGAAAATGTGATGTCCTGTGTTTTGAATGAGCTAGGGAGATTTCTAATTTGGCATGTGTTGCGGTTAGCTTTTTCTTTGCCTTCGTCCCAGGATTGATTTGCGGTTTTCGCATCTGGCCGGAAGAGAGTTCCCTCGGCTCCTGATGGTCGCTCCCCTCGGCTCCGCTCGGGGCAGGCAGGATGTCGATCCTCATCGGACGGGCAGTTGCGATTTGCCGCCGCGGCGGCCAGGGCCTTTTCTTCGCCTGTTCTCCAATTGTCGCTGCTCTCGCGTGCATTTTCGTTCGCAGATACCGGAATTTTTCGCGATTAGGAGACATCACCGTCGTTTGTTTTGAATGATTTAAGGGGAATTCTAATATTCCATTCGCGATTAGATTTTGGAGGCTGGAGGCTTGGGGTGAGAAGCTCGAACGACCAGCGCAAGGCAGGAGTTGCGCGACAAAACCAGCGCAAGCGGTAGAGGATACGCGAGCATACTTTTGGCGGGGATTAATCCCCGCCCTACAAAGATGAAGGCTCATCCCCGCAATTCCATGAGCGCTCCGTCTTAGATTGTCGAGGCCCGCCATCCGAAAATTCTCCACAGGTAACATGGCACGACAAGGGCATGAAATTCTACTGGCCGTTAGACCAGTTTTAGCGCGGTGGAGGGTCAGCTGGCCGTTTCGTGGGGGCGGGCGTTGAGGGATTTTGCTGAATTCAAAGCGACCACGGTCCCCGAAATGAACCATGAGTACCCAGCCACTTCAACGGAAGAAGCAAAGAGGAATCAACCACGTGATGAGTTAGCGAAGTGGTATTATCATCCCTCGTTGAAAGGTTGATTGTGGGCAGGGAGACCGCGACCCGCGTGGATTTCAGAACAATGACATGCATGAATTCCTGATTGCTGCTGTCGGTGCAATTGTCGGATCCCTTATTACATGGGCTCTCCGCGCGGGTGACCGAAAGCTCGCGAAAGAGACTCTCATTGCTCAGGAAGCCGCCGGCAGAGCACAGGCGAAAATCGCGGAGTTGGAGGGAGCGAGGAACAAGGCCGACACCTTTACGCGATTTAGGCCACGAATTCAGATCCTTGGTGCGCCTGGTCAACAATCTATCAGACTGGAGGCCTCTGAGCCGTTCGATGTGGAGGAGATTGAATACTTGAACGGCATCGGGGCGAGAGTTGCGTCTGAAGCGGTCCATCGAAGCGGGACCGTGATTGAAATTCCGATCACTACCCGATACTTAACCGAACTAAACAACATTGGACCGTGGATAGATAACAGCCATATTTCAACCGAGATGATTTTTAGATTGAATATTCAGCAGTCCGGGCACTCGAAGCAGGTGACGCACAAGGCTCAAATTAAGCAAGAGTTCCAACATTTCGGTGGAGGGATGACCGTTGTTATGCGAGTTATCGGATAAGCTTTGGCCCTGCTGCTGGGTGGCGCGCCCTTTTGTTCAAGCCACGCCGCCTTCTCAATTCCTTTCCTGACCCTTTGCGCGCTGGATTCAGCCTCCCGATGCCCCCAACCTGACCCCACCACCGGGGAGATCGCAGATTTGAAGTTTGAGATTTCAGAGGGGAGGGAGGGGCGAGGCAAGAGCAAGCTGCCCACCTAACGGTGGTCCCGCCGAAGAAGCCGGGACGCCGGAAGCGCGCCGCTACATAGGCGTCGGAGCGGAGAAAGACGCCAGTCCCGCAGATTTGACCGGAGCGCAGGAGTGCCCCACCTACGGGGCTGAGCACGTCGGCGGGGCGATTGTTGGCGGGGAGAGTTGATTCGCGGAGGGACTTAATTCAGGGGATTGGGAGGCGGCTTCGCGGCGGCGGCCTTTTGCTTGTCGTACCACTCTCGCGTGGACAGATTCACGCTCGTCCAGCCGTGGGAGCCGGGCTGCTCATCGAGCTGGATGGCGTAACTCTCCGCGAGCCAGAGTTTCTGGTGACGGTCGTAGGGCACACCGTAGGCATTTTGATACGGCACGACGGTCTCGCTGGTTGGCGGGCCATAAGATTCCTTCAGGCCGTTCGAAATCTCCGCGAGGGATTTTCCGTGATAGTTGTTCGACAAGTCAGAGGCCGTGAATAGAATCTTCGCGGCCACAAACTTGCCGGCCGCAAACACGAAGGTAGTCGTCTTGGTGTTGTCGGCGTTGACCTCGCCCACGTACTTGCCGGTCTCATCGCTGACCATGCGCTGGCGGGCGCTTGAGAGCCAAGCGCAGGTTGCCTTCGCCGCTTTCTTGATGGACCGATCAACCTTCGCGAAATCTCCGCTCGCGCAAGCACTGAGCATCGCCCCCTCATGAGCCTCGGAAAAAAACTGATCGGCGGTCTCCCCGAGCAAATGGCCGTCTATCTTCACCTGTGCGCGAGCCGCGGGCGCGAATGAGAGGAGCGCGACAAGAGTGAATCTGGTGAGTTCAGTCCGCATCTTCGTTCTGCCAGTGTCGAGTATGGCCACCCAATCGAGCGGCTCGGCCGATTTTTTTCCCCATGGTGCGAGAGTGATTACTGCGCCCTTGCAGGGCTGGCCAGGCCCAGCTTTTCAGCGGGAGATAAGTGAGCAGCGCGACGAAATCGCCGTCGGGGCCGAGGGGCAACGTCAAAACCCGCACCCTTTGCAAACGGCGCAAAGGATGCGGCACCCGAAAATTCATTGGAGCGGACCCCAGATGGACGGGAGTGCCACCCGCCGCGCCGGGCTCAGTGCAAGCTGGGAGAGCTCAGTGCAAGCGCCAGCGGGACGAAGAACGGCTAAGGAGGCCGAGGTTAGGCGCGAGCTGCTTTCCCCTGATAGGCTGGCGCGAAAACTTCGGTTACGAAAGTTTCGAGCGTGGTCGGAGTGGAGTTCTCTCGGGAGCGCGGCTGGAGCATTCTCATGTAGCCCGAATTGAGCGCATCCGCCATCTCCAACAACAGATCCGCCATGTTGGGAGACATCCCCATCTGGGTCAGAGCAGGCTTCAACAGCATCGCAGGCAAATGCTTATAGGCAAGATCGGGCTTGCCAATCGCCGAGCCTACGATCTTTGGAACGTCCGTGTAGGAGACATCGCGAGGCCCTTGCAGTTCGCGCGAGACCTTTCCCTGGAAATTCAATTTCAATAAGGCTTCAGCGGCAACGGCGCCGATATCGCGCGTTGCGATCATTGGTAACAGCAGGTCCTCTTTGACCGGGCCCGCCATACTTCCGAAGGACTTAATCACGCCGACTTGCGGCAGGATGTTTTCCATGAAGTATCCGGCTCGCAGGAAGAGTACATTCAAACCAGGTACCGCTTCGAGTTTTTTCTCAAGATTGTACAGGCCGATCACAGGGCCCGTCTTATCTGGTTTGTCCGCGCCAAAGCTGCTGAGGACGACGGCGTGCTTGACTTCGTTTTTCTGGATCGCGGAGACGAGATCGTCGCTGACCCGCTCTTGGTGAGCGCGAACGTCTGGGGAACTGATGTTAGGCGGGATCATGGCGTACACCGCTTTTGCGCCGGAAAACGCTTTCGTGAGGGCGTTCGCGTCGGTCGAGTCAGCAACGAATGGTTCCGCGCCCTTCTGCGTGAATCGTTCCAGCCGCTTTGCGTCGCGCCCTACAACGCGCACCTTTTCTCCAGCTGCGAGCAGTCTCTCTGCTACCACGCTTCCAGTGTTTCCAGTTGCGCCGGTAATGACGTACATGGATGCCTCCTCGTCGGTTGTCTCGGCAGACTTTTTACTGCTACTGGTAGATGCTGGTTCGACTTCTGAAGATTCATGCCAGCCGAACCGTGTTTTTGCACCGCCGCGAATGAGAGAGTTTAACTCACTTGATCGGACTGGGCTATCGGTTCCGCTTATAACTTGGTCGGCGGACATCCGGGCGCGGGGGAGGGGTTTGGCGGACGAAATCCGGTGCGGCGCTCTGAGTGCAAAGCGCGAAAGGAAGAGGCCGGTCAAAATCTGACCGGCCCCGCGTATTCCACTGCACTCACTGCTTCATCAGGTCAAGGAGGACCGGCTCAGCTATACCGGCCTGGGAATCCAGCACGATGACTTCATTCGGACTGACAGACCACAAGATGATGGTCAACAGCCCCGAGACATTTGAAGTCCCCGTTCCTCTGCCGGTGGCCGGCGAGTCGAGTACATAGGTCCCTGTAAAAGCGAAATTGGGTACCTCAAACGGGCTCGAGTCTTCCTCGACATCCACCGTCCCGCTAAAATTACCGGCCGATGGTTTCGCAAGTGTGACGACGCCGCTGGCATTCCCTACGATTCCGTCGGCGGGGAGCCGCGAGCCCAAGATGAACGTCACCTGGGAAGTGCTGATTGTCTTGGTGGTCTGCGGCCTGATTCGACCCACCTGCTCTGCTCCGTTGGGGATACCGATGATTCCGTCGTCAGTACCGATCAACACGACTCCCGCTGTACCCCCGATGATTCCAAGACCGGCGGATGCGTTTAGCAGCGTGACGGCATTGCCGGAAGTGGTGGTAGAGGTGAGCGTGCCGGCCTTGTTGTCGTCGCTCTGTATGGTCACCATGCCCGACGCCGTGCCCACAGCCCGGCCCGCGCTGACGTGAGACCCTGCCCCGCTCTCGCCCGAAAGCGCAAAGACACATCCAGAGTTGGTGTCGGGAGCGAATCCGCAGGCGAGGTCAGACACGGTGAAAGAGCTCTTCGCCTGCTTGTACGCCGTGCCGCTCAGAATGGCGAAATTAGCCCCTGCGGCATCAATGGAAATGAAGATCACTTTTGTCGCGTCGATGACGTAGAGGGCAAAATTCATCACCTGCGACGAAAAGGGACTGCCGGTGAATGTGATCTGGACATTCCCGTGGCCTGTGGTTGCGTCGATGGTTGTAAGCCCCCCTGTCGTGCAGACAAACGAAATGGGACTTGCGTTGAACGCGCCCTGATCGTGAATGATAAAGACACTGTTGCCGTTGCTGGTGATGCCGCAATCCGTGCCGGACGCAGAGATGCCGGCAAGCATGGCCGCGCGCGGACGTCCCACTGAGCCGGCGCCATCGCCGCCCACAAGGCCCAAGGCATAGCCGCCGCTGATGGACGCGGCGTTGAACTTTGTCTTATCTGCCGCTTGCATGTAACCCGATTGGTGCAGGCCCGTGCCGGTGGTGTCGTCAGACTCGAAAATAAAGGCAAACGTGCCTGCGGCGTTCAAGGCGAACGTAAATTTGATTTTTCCACTGCCGTTGATCGCAGTAGAGGTCGTAAGCGTGATGGAGCCCCGGCCGTCCGCACCCACAGTCCAGGCAGTCGACGCCACTGGTGTGACGGTCATGTCGTCGAATTGCAAGCTGTCGGAGTTGAAACTGATGCGGCCGTCTGTAACTCCACCATTTCCATCGGCCGTGAAAGTGGCTGCAGTCATCACCGGAGCCAGACTGCCAGCCGGGCTGCCTTGCGCCAGGAGCGTAAATCGCCCACAAAGCGTGGTTGCGCCGGGATTGCACGCTGTGGCGGCAGTGATGGTCACCGGATTGGCGTTGGCAAATTTCGTGTTGTCGGCGGTGGAGGTTGCTTTCATCGTCACGGTTGACAAGGGCACGACGGCCGGAGCCCTGTAGGCAGCCGCTGCGTCGCTCGCCGTATGCGCGGTGATCGAGCCGCAGGCGGCGGGACCTCCCAGTCCACAGGAAAGCGTCCAATCCAGCCCCAGATTCGACGCATCATTTGCCACGTGCGCCGTCGCGCTGGTTGTGCCGTTCACCGGAACAGAACTCGCCGGCTGCATCGTGATAGTGACAGTGATCGGTGGCGTCGCGCTGATCACGAGCATGAATGGCGTGGCCGCGGAGGATTGACCGAACTTGTCAGTCACCGTTACGTTGAAATTCAGCGTGGTCGCCGGCGTACTGGGCGTGCCCGTGATTGTCCCGTTGGCGTTGAACGTGAGGCCGTTCGTCAAGGCAGGCGCAGCAGCCCAGGTAAACGGAGAAGCACCGTTGGCTGTGAAAGTAAAATTGTAGGCAACACCAATCGTCGCCGCGGGATTCAGCGGTGAGGTAGAAGTGATCGTGGGAGGAGCCGGGAAGCTAATCACCAGTTTGAAAGCTGTGGCGGCGGAGGATTGGCCAAATTTGTCCGTCACTGTGACGTTGAAATTCAAGGTTGTCGGCGGGGCGGTGGGTGTTCCGGTAACTGTTCCGTTGGCGTTGAACGCGAGCCCGTTCGTCAAGGCAGGCGCAGCAGCCCAACTGAAGGGCCCGGCACCGCTGGCAGCGAACGTGAAGTTATAGGCAACTCCCACGGTTGCCGCAGGATTCAGCGGCGAAGTGGATGTGATTGTCGGAGGGGGCGGCAGGCTGACCACGATGCTGTAATTGTTTGTCGCCGATTGAGACGGATTGGACGAATCCGTGACTTTAACTGAGAAAGTGCAAGGATTGCAGGGTGGGCCAGTGGGCGTGCCGGTAATCATAAGCATCGTGCCGGAGGAGGATGGCGTCAGCCCGGCTGGCAGAGTGCCATTGATAATACTGAACGCAAATGGCCCGTGGCCGTTGGAGACAGTGATCGTCTGAGCGGGGTACGCAGTCCCTTCCGTGCCGCCGGGCAGCGCGCCGCTTGCCGGAGTAAGCGTTGGCGCCGGCGGAAGATTGACGGTCAAGCTCAATGGTCCCGACGAGGCGGACAAGTTGGGATTTCCTGAGTCCGTTACCTTCAAAATAATATTCGTGGTCGTGCCATTCGGCCCGGTCGCCGCGCCCGTGATCTTTCCGCTGGGATCCAGGATTAGTCCACTCGGAAGAGCGGCAGAGCCTGTCCCCATTGACCATTTAAGCGTCCCCGCGCCGCCTGTTTCTGTCAAATTCATTGTATAGGTGGCGAATTCGACGGCCACGGTGAGACTGGTGGTCGTCACCGATGGCGGAGGAGTTGTGGTAATCGTGACGGATTGGGTTTCATTCGCGTTCGTTGTGGAAGTGGCCGTAATAACTGTCTGAGCCGATGACGTCAACGTAAGTGGCGTGCAATTGGCTCCTGAAAGTGTGCCAGCGCAGAAAGTGACGGATGTAGATGTCGCGCTCGTGAGCGTGCCTGGCCCGGACTTTATTGCCCAGGTGACGCTTACGGCCGCGGTAGCTGCGGCAACCCTGGACGCCATGCCTTCACCGGCGCGAGTCCGAGCGGCGGCGTTGGTCTCGGCTGCCGTCAGCTGTAGCGATTGGCCGTTATCAATCGTCAGTGGCCCGTTCGCATTTATCACCAATTTCTGCTGCGCTGTACCGCCTCCGCCGCAACCGCCGATGAGCAAAATAATGATGAAGGGAACGAGTATGAGATTAGAAACGAAGCGGAACTTGTCCATGACGCCTCCCAAGGTGCATGCATACGATTTCGTCGAAAGACTTCTCAACCTAGCTTTTGCAACGCAGCGCCACATAGAGACAGGGCTCTATCAGGAGACACCCCATCCTCCTAGCGTCTGCCCCGGCATTAGTGCTAGAATCCCGCCAGTTCACACCCCCTGGCGGCGCGTCGAACCTAGGCGAATCGGCTCTTCCAGTTCTATGCAAGATTTCGGAAAAATCCCGAAAAGTCCCGAAGGAAAGGCGGAAAGACACAATTTTGAGTTCGGCCCGTTCACGCTTAATTCACGCAAACGCATCCTTTTACGCGATGGCGAGCCGATCCCCCTCACCCCAAAGGCCCTGGAGATTCTCTTGCTCCTCGTGGAGAACCATGGCGAGGTTCTCGTCAAAGAGGAGTTGATGGAAGCGATCTGGCCGGATACGGTCGTCGAAGAAGGGAATCTCAATCGAAATATCTCAACCCTTCGGAAGGCTCTCGGCGAGGCTCCCAACGATCACCAATACATTGTTACTGTTCCGGGACGAGGCTACCGGTTTGTAGCGGATGTAGAGGAACTCTCCGATGACCATTGGCAGCCGGGTAGCTACGAGGTGCAGCCGGCGGGCGCTCTCGAACCGGCGACCCTGCCCCATGACCCAGCCTCGAGGGTGGCTTCCATCCGGACCATTTCCATCCCCTCGCCGTCCATTGTTCGCGCCCAAGCGCCGCGGCGTATTTGGGGCGTCCGGTCCGCTCGATTGGGGATCCTCGCGGCAGCGATGGTGGGCCTGGTGTTAGTAGTTGCGGGAATCTACCGGCTGCGGGTGGGTCCAAAGCCTATATTGACCGAGACAGACCTTGTTCTCATCTCTGACTTCTCGAACTTCACGGGTGACTCCGTCTTCGATGAAACTCTCAAAGAAGCCACATCCGTGCAGCTGACGCAGTCGCCTTACTGGAATATCCTCTCGGATTCAAAGGTTCGGGCAATACTTCAGTTGATGATGAAGCCCCCCGACACGCGCCTTACCCCCGAACTCGCCCAGGATCTCTGTCAGCGCGCCGGCTGCAAGGCCTACATCGCCGGCTCCATCTCCAGGCTTGGCAATGAGTACGTGGTCGGCCTCAAGGCGGTTAATTGCAAGAACGGAGACTCCCTCGCTGAGGAACAGGTGACCGCCGATAACAAGGAGCACGTTTTGAAGGCTCTGGACGGGGCGGCCACAAAACTTCGGGAAAAGCTGGGCGAATCTCTCAGCACTCTCGAAAAATTTGATACGCCGCTCGAGGACGCCACCACGTCATCGCTAGGGGCTCTCAAAGCCTATTCACAGGGGTGGAAAAAAGCTCAGATCAACGATGCCGATGCCGTCCCCTTCTTCAAACGCGCCATCGAGCTTGACCCCAACTTTGCCTCCGCTTACGAAACTCTCGGGGCTTGTTACTTCAATCTCGGCGAGTCCGGCCTCGCGCGCGAGGACTTCACCAAGGCCTATGAACTGCGCGACCGCGTGAGCGAACGCGAAAGGTTTACTATCGCTGCCCGCTATTACAACTACGTCAGCGGCGACCTTCAGAAGGCGATTGAGACGTACTTGCTATGGGAGCAGGCTTATCCGCGGAGTCCGTCGGCCCGCTCAAATTTAGGGGCGCTTTACGGGGCACTCGGTCAATACGAAAGATCGATCCACGAGTCTGAGGAGTCCATTCGCCTGAATCCGGATACGGGTACTCAATACTCAAATCTCATCTTGGCGAACGTTTCCCTGAACCGCTTCTCCGAAGCGAAGCGCCTGTATGAACAGGCGATGGCCCACAGAATCGACGACCCTGTGCTGAAGGTCAATTGGTTCGGCGTCGCCTTTATCGAGGGCAACACAGCGGAGATGGATCGTCTGATGGCATGGGCCGCTGGGGTGCCGGAAGCCGAAGACAACTTCCTCGCGGCCAAGTCCGACGCGGAAGCCTACTTCGGTCACGCGCTCAAGGCTCGTGAATTTTCCCGGCAGGCTGTCGGTTCCGCCCTGCGCAGTTTCCAGAAGGAGACGGCGGCGCAGTGGCAAATGGATGAGGCCCTCCGCGAGGCCGAATTCGGGAATTTGGACCTTGCGCGCCGAAATACTTCTTCAGCCCTTGCACTCACGGCGAGTCATGACACCCAAATCCTCGCAGCCCTGGCGTTCGCTCGCATCGGTGAATCGGAACGAGCGGAGAAGCTTGCGAATGAAATTGCCGCCCAGTACCCGCTCGATACGCTTGTCAACAGCTACTGGCTGCCCGTAATTCGGGGCGCCATCGAACTGAATCGCAACAACGCTGCCAAGACCGTCGAGATTCTGCAGGCCGCCGCCCCATATGATCTCGCGAGTCCGCAGGCATGGTCCGGGCTGGGTGGCCCGCTCTATCCCGCGTACTTGCGCGGCTTGGCCTTCCTCCATTTGTCTCAGGCCGGCGATGCTGCCGCGGAGTTTCAGAAGCTCGTGGATCATCGTGGATTCATGCGGACCTGTGCGCTCCGCCCGCTCGCGTTCATCTCCCTTGCTCGAGCTTCCACCTTGCGAGGAGATACCGCAAAAGCCCGCTCCGCTTATGACGATTTCTTCGCGCTCTGGAAGGACGCCGACCCGGACATCCCCATCCTGCGGCGAGCCAGGGCCGAATACACAAGACTCAGATAGTCCCGCTGCACTGCCACATCTGCTTGCCCGATCAGTTCCACGAGCTCCGATGATTCGCTTGTTTCTGGTGCTGCTGTCGGCATTGGCGCGCCTGGCGTCCTTGGAAAAATTGCGGCAGAGGACGACCGCGCCGGCACCGCCATCCAGGCGGCAGGTGCTAGCTGGGCGTAGTCAAAGACATTTTGTAATCAATTTTGGAAGTTGTCCCTTACTAGTAACGTTCCCGTTTCGGCACTCATTCGTATTTTGGGCGATCGACCTTGGATCGTTTACCTCTAGAATCGGCCTCGAACGATTATTAAAAAATTCCAATGTGCGGACCAGGGCCTCCGGTTTAACTCTCAACTTCTGCCGGGCTGCTCAACCACCGATTCGGATTTCTGGGACCGCCCTCCTGAGGAGAAAGTATGAACCGCATGGCCGCGTCGTTGTCTGCGCTCTTGATTCTCGTCGTGATGATGGGGGCGTGCGGAGGAGGGGGCAGTCCCAGCGTTACCCTCACCTTTCCGGGGGGAAAAGCTCTGGCGATTGACCAGGGGCAAAATGTCACTATTAATGTGACGGCGACAAATGATGGCGGTATGGGCGTGACCTGGGCTTGCTCCGGCGCCGCCTGCACCACACTCGCAAATGTCACGACCACCGCAGTGACATTCAACGCGAGCGGGACGACGGGAACGGCAACGATCACTGCGACTTCGAAAAGCCAGGCCAACGTATCCGGGAGCGTGGTAGTTACCGTCAGCGCGCTGCCAACCATCTCCACGACTCAAGCGCAGGTGACTGCGGCGCCCGGGAGTGCCGGGGTCACTTACAATTTCGCGTTGGCGGTCACGGGCGGCGCCGGAGCGATCACTTGGACCGCAACAGGCCTTCCCGCTGACGGCCTCTCGATAAACGCGAGCACGGGCGCCATTACCGGAACGCCGACAGCGAA
>Ga0307479_10005211_pt1 | contig 11909 bp, 5 predicted proteins | sample atmos_gasesECM4C_FD_203743 | JGI IMG/M metagenome (GOLD analysis project Ga0307479, IMG submission 203743) | Hardwood forest soil microbial communities from Morgan-Monroe State Forest, Indiana, United States - atmos_gasesECM4C_515 | ecosystem: Environmental > Terrestrial > Soil > Temperate... | reverse complement strand
CCGGTTGCAAAGTGCCGATACGCCACACCTGCATTTTTGCACCCTGGTTATCACGTGATATTAATTTGACAGCTTGGTGAGATCTTCGTGGCAAATGTTTGCGCTCTTCCCGCATCTCATAGGTCGGGTCTAGGAAACAAAGTGGCTGTTTACGCAAAGTGAACCGGCGAGGAGTTGAACCAGGGAACGCCGGATCGCGCATCGATCGAGCCGGTGCGGAAATTGGCCCCAAAGGACGTGACGGTGCATCGTACCGACGTGTTTGTCATTGGCGGCGGGCCTGCGGGATTGGCCGCGGCCATCGCAGCGCGAGCAAAAGGCTTCAGCGTCACCGTGGCGGACGGGACGCATCCCCCCATCGACAAGGCTTGCGGCGAAGGACTGATGCCGGACACGCTGGCGGCGCTGGCCGAATTGGGCGTTCCGGTCAGCCGGGCCGAAGGACACCCGTTGCACGGAGTTCGCTTCAATGGGCGAGAGCACGAAGCCAGCGCCAATTTCGCAAGCGGCCATGGAATCGGAATGCGGCGGCCATTGCTCCACGAAAAACTGATCGAAAGAGCGCGGGCTTGCGGGGTGTCCTTGCGCTGGGACACTCCCGTGGTAGGGATCACCGACCAAGGCGCCGAACTTCCCGGAGGGGTCTTCCCGGCAAAATGGATTATCGGCGCGGATGGCATAGGCTCTCGCGTGCGCAAGTGGGCCGGTCTCGAACCGTCTGCGCGCAACGATTGCCGGTATGCCGTGCGTCGGCACTATCGCATGACGCCGTGGTCCGAGTTCGTGGAAGTTTATTGGGGCGATGACGCGCAAGCGTATGTGACGCCAGTGATTCAGGGTGAGGTTTGCGTCGTGTTGATGTCGCAGGACCGCGAAACGAAATTCGATTCGTTGGAAACGCAATTCCCAAAACTTGCGGCGCGCCTGAAATGGGCCACGCTGGCAAACACCGAACGCGGAGCGGTTACCATGACACGGAAGTTGCCGCGTGTTTACCGCGGGCGGGTGGCGTTGATCGGAGACGCTTCGGGAAGCGTGGATGCGATTACGGGAGCCGGGCTTTCTCTCGGATTCCGGCAAGCCATTGCGCTCGCTGACGCCCTGGAGGCGAACGACCTCAGCCAATACCAAGCCGCGCATCGACGGCTGGCACGTCGCCCGAGTTTGATGGGGCGCTTGATGCTTGTTCTGAGTGGGCACGCGTCGCTGCGCGAGCGGACTCTGCAGGCGTTCATGTCGGATCCAAGAATCTTCGCGCGGCTGCTGGCCGTTCACATCGGCGCGCGGTCGCAAGCGCAGCTCGCTGCTGCGGGTGCGCTGCTTGGCTGGCAGCTGGTCGCCGCCAAAAGCTTGAATCCCGCAAAACCTGAATGGGCATAGTGGGCGAGTGCGTCAGAGTTTAGTCCGAATGCAACGCCCGGATCACGTCTACCCGCGCGGCGCGAGCCGCCGGTAGCATCGACGCGACGACGGCGGCCGTCAGCAGCACCAACGTAGCAACGACCACGGGCAAGAACCCTGGCATCTTCATGTCCGGAAAATAGCTACCCGCCACGCGCGTCACCATATACCCGAATGCCGCGCCTGCGAGGACGCCTGCCGCTGAGATCACCGCCCCTTCGCCGATGACCGTCTTAAGAAGTTGCACCGGCTGCGATCCAAGCACGAGCCGGATGCCGAATTCGCGTGTCCGGGAACTGACCGAGAACGCCAGCACACCGGCAACACCGACCACCGCAATGGCCAGAGCAACGGCCGCAAAGACCCCGAACACCAATGTGTTCAGGCGGTCGGACGCCAATACTTCGGCGCGGACGTCTTCCAACGTGGCAGGACGCTCGACCGGCTGATCGGCGGAAATGTCGCGGATGACCCGGGTGATCGGACTTACCAGCGCATAAGGATCCATGTACGTGTGGACAAACAGGCGCCCAGCCAGGAGCGGGAACTGGTCGAAGGGATGATAGATGGCCGGCGCGGGTCCTGCGACTAAGTGCTCGTCGTCAACATCGGCCGCTACTCCCACGATGCGCACCATCTCGGGCTTAAAGTCGGGGATGAACTTCATGATGGGATCGGTCCACATGAGGTGGTGGTTGAGGGCATCCTGATTGGGAAACATTCGCTGGGCAACGGTTTGGCTGATAATGACGACGGGTTCTCGGCCTTTACGATCGGCATCGTCAAAATCACGTCCTGCAATGATCGGGACCCCGAGAGTGGCGAAAAATCCCGGGGAGACCCATCGCAATTGGGCGCGTTCCTCTTCTTCACCAGGGCCACGGAGATGACCCTCGATGACGTACTGTAGGCCGGGGCCGAAATTGCCTGCGTCACGCCAGGGAACCACACTGCCGACGGCAACTTTTTCTACGCCGGGAAGCCCCGAGAGGCGGTGGACGGTTTCGCGATAAAAAGCGTCGATTTGATCGGGAGTCTTGCCGTAGGACATCACCGGAAGGTTAAAGGCGAGGATATGCCGGGTGTCGAGGCCCGTCGGAGCGAATTGCAGAGAAAGCAGCGTTTTGACGAGCATGCTGGCGCCGACCAGCAGCACAAAGGAAGCTGCGATTTGCGTGATCGCGAAGATCCGCTGCCGGCGGCTGGTGCTTCCTGTGACGCGTACGCTGCTGCTCGACAAACTGATTCCATTTGACGCCTCGACCGACGGCAGGCGCGGGACAAACGCCAAGATCACCGCGGCCACGATTGCCAGCGCAACCCCGACCCAGAGCATGCTCGCATCGACGGTGAGTTCGAGCGCGCGGACAGAGAACCTCGACGCGTATTGAGCCAGGACGGCCACGAGGGGCTGCGCGCTCATCACTCCCAGCGCGCAACCGGCGCCGCAGAGCAAGAGGCTTTCGGCCAATAGCATGCGCCGCAGTGCTCCATTGCTTGCGCCCAACGCCGCACGGATGGCCAGCTCCCCTTCGCGGCGCACGGTCCGCGTGAGAATCAAGTTGGCGACGTTCGAACAAGCGATGACAAAGATGAGTGCCGACGCCGCGAGCAGTACCAGCAGCACGGTCCTGGCGGGCGAGGTGATCTGGTTTCGGAGCAGTTTCGCGTCGATACGGAAGTCCGCTTTCGGGGGATACGCGTCGGGATATTGCTTGACGATTGCCCCATGGACCGCCTTTAACTCGGCACGCGCCTGGTCGAGAGTCACCCCGGGCGCGAGGCGGCCGAAAAGCTCGGTCATCCGATGGATACGTCCGGTGACCATGGTGGCGGACAGATGATGGGGGCTGGTGACGACGTTGCCGATAATGTCGATTTCGGTCGGATAGGGCACCGAGGGTTCGAGGACGCCGACGACCGTGGCGGTACGCGATCCGACGCTGTCCAACCGGATGGTCTTGCCGATGATGGAAGGGTCACCCTTGAGAACGGTGGTCCAGAAACGGTACGTCAGGACGACCGCGCCAGCTGCGTTGGGGCCGTCGTCGCGCATATCAAGTAGGCGGCCGAGCACTGGGTGCAAGCCCATGACTTCAAAATACGATCCACCGACGACCCCGCCGCGAACTTCGCGGGGTTCCCCGAGGCCGACGACGGAAAAATCGATCACGGAGAAGTCGCCGAACGCGCTCAGGGTCGTGACGTGCTCGCGCAGATCCTGAATTTCCGGCACCGAAAACGCTGAATTGTCATCGCCGACGCCCGGCGCGCTCTGCCGGATATAAATCAGGCGGTCCTCGTCGCGGTTGACCAGGGGCCGAAGAAGGACGCCGCGCACCAGGGTGAAGATGGCCGCGTTGGCGCCGATTCCTAGAGCCAGCGTGAGGATCACGATAATGGCAAGCCCTTTGGTGCATGCGAGGGAGTGCAGCGCAACGCGCAGATCGCGAAGAAATGACATGGTTGGATACCTCCAGGCCGCTTTCATAACAGCACTATTTGGGCCAAGGCTAAACGCCACATTGTAAATTGCTTACTACGGATGGGCAGGCCCGCGTTGCTCGTTTTCAGGATGGGTGTGTCGCAAATTCGAACACCGGCTGGATTGGCGATGCCGGCTTCGCAACCAAGAGCCAACTCCTCAGCCACGGTCGATCCGCTGCAACAGCAGCGCTAAAACCAGATCGCCGACAATGTCCTTCAGAGGGCTTCAGCAGCGGCGCGCAATCTCAGCGCTTTTTCCGCAAGATCCTCGCGTACAATCGAGCCGAAAAAAAGGAGCTTCTAGTGACGAACACCGCAGTGCTTCTGGTGCAGTGCCCTGACCGCAAGGGCCTGGATGCTACTATCGCCGAATTCATCTATCGCTACGATGGCAACATCCTGCACTTCGAGCAGCACCAAGCTGGTGAAGAGCGCTACTTCCTGGCGCGCGTCGAATGGGACTTGGCGGGCTTCCGTCTGGATATGAAAGACTTCGACGGCGCGTTTGGTCCGATCGCTCACAAGTTCGGCATGAACTGGTGTATCGCCTTGGGCGATCGTCGTCCGCGCGTGGCCATCTTCGTTTCTAAGTACGACCATTGCCTGGTCGATCTGTTGTATCGGCAACGAAACGGAGAACTCGGGTGCGATTTCCCGCTGATGATCAGCAATCATCCCGACCCCCGGCGGCATGCCGATTCTTATGGCGTGCCTTTCCACCTAATCCCCGTGACGAAGGACAACAAGCAGGAAGCCGAAGCGCGACAACTCGAACTGCTAGCAGCCAATAACATCGACTTGGTGGTGCTCGCGCGCTACATGCAGGTGCTTTCGACCGACTTCATCACCCAATATCCAATGCCCATTATTAATATTCATCACTCCTTCCTGCCCGCCTTCATCGGCGCGAAGCCCCATCACCAGGCCTACGAACGCGGCGTAAAACTCATCGGCGCCACAGCACACTACGTCACCGAAATTCTCGATGACGGCCCAATCATTGAACAAGGCGTCGCGCGCATCACCCATCGCGATTCTCTCGACGACCTGGTGGAAAAAGGGCGCGACCTGGAAAAGGTGGTCCTCTCGCGCGCCGTTCGTTGGCACATCGAAAACAGAATCCTGATGTACAATAAAAAAACAATCATCTTCGAGTAGCGACCGGAAGGCGATTCATCCCGTAACCGCGCGAAAAGTTTTGCTGACTACTTTTCACCCGTAGAAAATACCGGCTGGTCCTTCCTCTTATCCGGTCACGAACATCACCGCTTGTCAGGAATCGCTGCATGACGGAATTCCCGACCAGTGGAAGACGCTGAAGGGACTCAGCACCACCGATCCGAATTTGTACAAGACGGTCGCTCCGAACGGATACGGGGTGGATAACAACTAACCGAAAACAATTTTCTCAGAGCGGGGAAGCAGGGACCTTCGTCAGGTTCCTGCCTCCTCATTTTTATCTCAAGCGATATTGCGCTGCGCTTCCGCGTCGCTCAAAGCGCGATTGAATGCAGTCTTAAATCGCTTCCTTAGAAACTCGTGGTCAGGCGGAGCGCGTAGCTGCGCGGCGCAGCGATGGCGTTGCCCGAAAACAGACCCGCGAAATCGATGACGTTCAGGCGGTTGTTGATGTTTTCCATGTTGGCCTGAATGCGCACCTGGAGTTTTTCCGTACGCCATAGGTCGGCACCGAGCGACGCATTGACCGATAGAAATGGCCGGACGCGACGGCTATCGAAGTTGACGCGATCGACGACTTGCTGGGAGTATTGCGCGAGAGCCTCCTGCTGAGTTCCTGCGAACCCAAACGGAAGTCCCGAGCCATACTCCGCACCGACGCCGCCCCAGACGCGGCTCGTGAATTGATAGCGCACCCCGGTGCGAGCAGTGTGACGTTGATCCTGGGACACCCAGAATCGGCCGGTGAGTTGGTCAAGCGCGTTGCTCGCCGCGTCGCCGAGAAAAAGTCCGCCCGTGACCGGAAGATAGGCGGAGCCCACACTGTAGGAATAGCTCACGAAGCCGTTGACGCCCTTCCAGTGCGGGATTTCGATCTTGCCCTCAGCCCCGAAGATGTTGGCCTTTTTGAACGCTATGGGGAAGCTGACAGCGGTGTTGAACAATTGATCGTCGTCGGGGAAGTTGTTCGCGCGCCGATTGAAGACGTTGACGTCAAGTTTCAACTCGCTGAAAAAGCCCTTGCTCGCGCCGAATTCGTAATAGTTGCCGTGCGAAGGCTGGACTGGCAGCCGCAAGACCTTGTCGTTCAATGAAATGACCTGTGGAGAGCTGGAGATGAGGATATTTTCGGCCGAAGGAGTCTGAAAAATCCTGTCATACGAGGCATGCAGAACGAGATCGAGTTTAGAGAAGTAGTATGCCAAACCCAAGCGTGGACTAAACGCATTCTGATTGACCAGCAGTTGGTAATGATCCCAGCGCAAGCCGGCGCTGACCGTCCATCGGCCTAGCCGGATTTGGTCCTGGACGAAGACCGCCTGCTCGAGGTCGGGTTTGCTCCCGATGAAGTTAAATGTCCCCGGCGTCCCAGGATCGAAACGCGTGAAATCGGTGATGACGTCGCTAAAGCGCTCATGGAGAAAGGTGGCATCGGATTCAACGCCAGTTTTCCACTCGTGGCGGCCACGATGGATCGAAACACTGTCCTTGAAATAGCCTTCGCGAAAATAGTTGTGCCGGAAAGCGATGACCGGAGTGGCGAGGGCATTCGAAAACAGATCGTTGGCGTTGTCCCGCACCATGCCGCGCAAATCCATGACGACATTGGACGAGAAAATGTGCTGGTACGAAGCGGTGCCCATGGTCTCGAAGTTGTCCGCGTTTTGCAGCTGACCGGCGGCTTCCTGGACCAGCTCGTTGGGGATCTGGAAGCGCGAGAGTTCGTGACGAACACTCAGGCTGATGCGGTCGCGCTCGGTCAGATCGCGCTCGTAGCTCAGAGCGAAGTCACCGGTAGTACCCTTGTTGGTGAAATTTTGCGGAACCACCGGATTCAGATACCGCTCGGTCATATCCCCGCTGGCGCTGCCGACCAGCGTGTTTTTGCTCCAAAGATACTGCACCAAGGCAAAAGCCCCAGCAGTATTAAAGCTACCGCCGGAAAGCACCACCTGGCCGTGCGAGCCCTCACGTGAATCTCGCGCGGTATTCACTTCCACGACGCCACCCATCTTGCGGCCGTACTCCGCCGGGAAGTTCGCCGTGTAGATGCTCATCGATTGCACGTCTTCCGCTTCAATTTCCGGGCCAAAGCTCGGGGAGCGATTGTCCATCAACGGGATTCCGTCCACGACGATCTGCGTCTGGTATTCCGAGCCGCGCGGGTGCAGCACAGCGTTGCCTTCGTAAAGCCAACCTGGCTGAGAGTTCACCAGATCTTGCAACGAACGTCCGGGCAGGGAACTCACGCGCTCCTGGATCATGTCCGAGCCGATGCGGTTGATCTCGCCCGTGCGATGTGGATCGATCAACGTCTCCGTATCGTTCACCAGCACGGACGTATTCGCGGCAGCGAGGCTGAGCGTGGCGGTATAGTCCGACGGGATGGCGGAGCGGATTTCGACGGACGCTTGGAAGGCGGCAAAGCCTGGGTGGTCGATCTGAATCCGATACACGCCGAAAGGAATGCGCTTCACGACCACCTCGCCCGCACTGTCGGTCAGCAGGGTCTTTGCAAATTGGTTGGCTTCGGAGACCAGCGCGACGGAACTCCTCACGCCGAGGCCAGCTGGGTCCGTCACCCGGATGCGTAGTTCGCCGGAGTTGCTTTGCGCCCATAGCGGCGAGGCGCAAAGTAGTAGAAGCAGCGCTAGGTAGCGCATCGTCCCAGGTTTCTGGCCGTTCACAGAGCTAATTATGAGCTAGGATTTGAGCGCGTTCAGCCCTTTTATTGAGGAGTTTCGGCGCAATTCACAATATCGAAGCAGATCGGCACGCAGTGTAACATTTTTATGCTACAGCTACGTCTAAGAGGTCTAAGAGGAATGTCGCACGTGCGAACCGATCTGCCCATGATCGAGAAAATGCCAGGAACCACGGCAGCAATGATGTGGAACCCAAACAGGCGTGCGCCTTTGCGTGTTTTCGCCGCACTTTGTTTCTGCCTTGTGACTGGACTTGCCTCATTACAAGCACAGCAACCCGCCGCGGCTACCGCGAAGGCCGTCGGCACCGTGAAAGCGGCCTCGGGAAAGAACATTACGCTTACAGCCGAAGGCGGCGGCGACCTCAACGTCGTGGTACAGGACGGCGCCCGATTGCTGCGCATCGAACCCGGCGAAAAAGATCTGAAGAATGCCGCCCCGCTTCAACTTCAGGATTTGCAGCCGGGAGATCGCATCCTTGTCCGCGGAACAAGCGGCGCCGATGGCAAATCACTGCTGGCCGCCTCAGTGATCGCGATGAAAAAGGCCGACCTAGCCGAAAAGCACGCGCATGAACGCGAAGAATGGCAGAAACATGGCCTGGGCGGACTGGTGAGCGCCGTCGATCCCGCGACCGCTACGATAACCATCAACACGTCGGCTCTGGGCGCCAAAAAGACTTTGATCGTGCACATTTCCAAGGACACGGTTTTGCGGCGGTACGCCCCGGGCTCGGTCAAGTTCGATGAGGCAACACCCGCGCCCCTCGACCAGATCAAAGTGGGAGATCAGCTTCGCGCCCGCGGCAGCCGCGGCGCGGATAATAGCGAATTGGTTGCGGACGAGGTCGTGTCCGGCTCGTTCCGCAACATCGCGGGCACGATCGGCTCGATCGACGGACCCTCCAGCACCATCAGCGTCTCGGACTTGGCCACCAAGAAGCCCGTGGTGGTCAAGTTCACGGAATCGTCGCAACTTCGGAAGTTGCCGCCCGCGATGGCACAACGAATTGCGGATCGAGTCAAAGGCGCTCCCGCTGATACCCAAACGGGCGGTGCAAACGGCGGCCCTGCGGCCGTGCCTGCATCGCCCCAAAAACCGGCTGACGCGCCAGTAAGTCGGGCCCCAGGTAGTCTGCAGCAAGGTCGGGCACCCGGCGCGCGAGAGGGCGCCGGTCAAGGCTCAGGCCAAGACCAAGGCGGCGCGCCCGACCTGCAACAAGCCATCGGCCGCATGCCCGCTGCCACGCTTGCAGATTTGCAAAAGGGTGACGCCGTCATGATCGTCGCCACGCCAGGAGCGCCGGACGGCAGCGTCGTCGCCATCACGCTTCTGGCAGGAGTGGAGCCCATCTTGCAAGCCTCACCAGGCGGCGTTCAATCGATTCTCACGCCTTGGACCCTCAGCTCTGCTGGTGGCGATGCGGGAGCGCAGTGACCTGCGAATCGATAAGCACCAAAAGGGGTTCTCGCTTCCGGGAGATTGAATGAGTTTTCCGCGGCTTCAAACATACGCCGTTACTCTTGTCTTAGCTCTGTTGGTGGCGCTGCCGTTCTTCCCGCTCGCCGCGCAAACCAACACCGCCATTTTGCGCGGACAGATTACCGACCCATCCGGGAGCGCAGTCGGAACCGCAACGGTGCTGCTCACGACGCCCAACGGCGATGCCATTACCGCGAACACTAATCGCGACGGCATCTATGAGTTCAAGGGGCTCACACCGGGCAAGTATGGAGTGAAAGTAATTGCCCCGGGCTTCACGGCGTTCGAAAAGGACGGAGTTGAAATTGTCCCGAGCAAAACCCAGAGGTTAGACGTCAAATTAACCATCGAAACCCAAGAAGAGAAGGTAGTCGTCACCGATCAGGCGGCCGCCGCCCTGAACGTCGATCCAGCGTCGAACGCCGGCGCAATCGTGATTCAGGGGAAGGATTTGGAGGCGCTGTCCGACGACCCGGACGAATTGCAATCAGACCTGCAAGCCCTAGCAGGCCCTTCAGCCGGCCCGAACGGCGGCCAGATCTACATCGATGGCTTCACCGCCGGCCAACTCCCGCCCAAAGCGTCTATCCGAGAGATTCGCATCAATCAGAACCCCTTCTCATCGGAATACGACAAACTCGGATACGGGCGAATCGAAATTCTTACAAAGCCCGGAACCGACCAGTGGCACGGCCAATTGTTCCTCACCGGCACCACTGCAGCCCTCAACGCGCGCAATCCGTTCGAGCATTTGCCGGCTGGTCAACAGCCGCCAGGTTATGAATCTACGCAATTCAGCGGAAACATCGGCGGCCCTCTTAGCAAGAAGGCCTCGCTCTTTTTCAATTACGAGCAGCGCAACATCAACAATCTGAATGTGGTCAGCGCTCAAATCGTCGATCCCACAACGTTTGCCGTCACTCCCTTCAGCGCCGCGGTGCCCAACCCCGACACGCGCATCAATCTCAGCCCGCGCCTCGACTACCAGGTGAGCGCCACCAACACACTTTCAGTCCGCTATCAGTACTATCGGCAAACCCAGGACAACGAGAGCGTCGGTGCTTTCAATCTAGCCTCGCTGGGAACGAATCAATTTGACTCCGAGAGCACTCTGCAAGTCAGCGACACGCAAACGTTAAATCCCAGAACCATCAACGAAACCAGGTTTCAGTACATCCACGAGATCGCCAATCAGACCCCTGTAAGCACCGCTCCGATGGTTTCCGTCAGCGGGGCATTCGCCAATGGCGGCAACAGCACCGGCATCAACGACGACACCCAGAATCGCTACGAGTTGCAGAACGAAACCTATATGACCCTGGGGAAGCATTCCCTGAAGTATGGCGGCCGGCTGCGCGCCACCACCGACACAAATTCCACCAACGGGCTGTTCAACGGCGAGTACTCATTTGGGAAACGCACGCTCGCTCCATCGGTTTGTACCCCGACTGCCGCGATCAACAATTGCGCAATCACGCCCTTGCAGTCCTATCAAATGACACTGCAAGACCTTTCCATGGGCCTGACGATGGCGCAGATTCAAGCGATGGGCATCGGTCCAAATTTTTATTCGCTCGCGGTAAACGGAACCGGTCGCGCGAGTGCCGCCATCACCTACCTCGACGGAGCCTTGTTCATGCAGGACGACTGGCGCCTCCGGCCAAACATCACCTTCAGCTACGGCTTGCGCTACGAGACGCAAAACAACCTCGGCGATCACGCGGATTTCGCTCCGCGGCTGGGCTTCGCCTGGGGTATTGGCGCGAAAGGCAAGAATGCCTCGCCAAAAATGGTGCTGCGCGCGGGATACGGAATTTTCTACGACCGCTTCACCGAGGATCTCGCTTTGACGCAAGCGTTGCGCAACGGCCTGATTCAGCAGCAATTCCTGGTTCAAAATCCGGCGTTCTTCAATCCCAATCAGGTTGTGCCGCCGTCCGCGTTCCAGTCCTCCACTCTCGCGCCGCAGACGATCTACCAGCCCAATCCGAATCTGCGCACCCCGTACACCATGCAGACCGGCGTCAGCCTGGAACGCCAGCTCACGAAATCAGCCAACGTGGCGGTCACCTATCTCAACTCCCGCGGCGTCCACGCTTTTTATACCAATTTCGTAAACGCAAATGCGCCGGGTGCCCTGCCTCCGGGCGAAATTCTCTACCGATATCAGTCCGCAGGCATGTTCAAGCAAAATCAGTTGATCGTGAACAGCAGCGTGCGCATGGGAACGAAGCTCACACTGTTTGGCTACTACGTTCTGAACTACGCCAACAGCGACACCTCCGGCCCCACCTATATGCCCTCCGATCCGCTCGATCCCGCGTTGGACTACGGCCGCGCATCGTTTGATTATCGCCATCGCCTGTTCATGGGCGGAACCGTCGGCCTGCCAAAAGGATTCCGCCTCAGCCCGTTTCTGATCGCCAGCTCTGGCCCGCCGTTCAACATCACCACCGGCTCTGAGCTCTTTGGCGACGCTCAATTCAACTCTCGCCCCGCCTTCGCCACCTGCACCGCGACCCCTGCGCCCAATGTGGTGCAAACCAAATTTGGTTGCTTCAACATCGCTCCCGCTCCCGGCGAGCCGCTGATTCCAATCAACGACGCCAGCGGGCCCGCGCGTTTCGTCCTAAATCTGCGGCTCAGCAAATCGAT
>Ga0307479_10005210_pt1 | contig 11910 bp, 9 predicted proteins | sample atmos_gasesECM4C_FD_203743 | JGI IMG/M metagenome (GOLD analysis project Ga0307479, IMG submission 203743) | Hardwood forest soil microbial communities from Morgan-Monroe State Forest, Indiana, United States - atmos_gasesECM4C_515 | ecosystem: Environmental > Terrestrial > Soil > Temperate... | reverse complement strand
AACGCACACATGCGAGTTTCTCTCTCCGGGGAGGACTTCGCTAGAAAGCCTGAATTTGGCGGCCAAATCTGCGAAACCTGTCGTGCACGTAAGTCTCTCTCTACGCCGAACGCAAATGGATCCGCAACTCCGAGCCCTGTTTCTCTAAGAAAATCTAGGTTTGAAGAGCGGTCACGTGGGTTCTCGCTTTACCGGACCGTTACCTGACGAAGCCACCGCATTGGCGTTGGTGCGTTACTGGTCCATCATCCAAATTGCGGTAATCCGCGTAGCTGCAGATCTGCTCGTAAGCTAGATCCCGAGTGGCGCCAAAGAAAACGAATGCATCCGATTCGAAATTTTTAATTTTCACTCGCCCATTCTCGCGCCATGTTGTTGCGTCGGTGAGCCGGTATACATTGCCAACCCGGATCCTTGCAACCCGGCATTCGATTGAGTCTTTCTTCCATCTGGCGGTAGAGCGTCGCTAGATGGGGCTGCGTGTAGCTGGCTCGGCGTGCCTCTCCATGCCAGAAATGTTTCGCGCAGGAAGATCTGCCAGAGAAGTGGCACGCCTACATCGAGATCAACAAGAATTACGTTGATGGAGGCAAGGTTCAGCCCGACAAGTATCAAAAACTAGGTAGCTGACGGCCGCCGCCTCGGCACTACGCTTGGCGCGTATGAGTACACTGCGCGAAATCATTCATGAAAACGTTCGCGAGGGCGAACGCTACGAAAAGCTCGACCGCAACTGGGTGAGGTGTTTTGCCTGCGGTCATTGTTGCAAGATCCCAGATGGCCAACCTGGGGTTTGCAAGGTTCGCCACAATCAGGGCGGAACGCTGTTTGTGCCCGGGGGTTATGAAACCCGCGACGGACGCCATGTTGACGATAACTCCGCCGCCGCCCTGCTTCTAGGAGCTGTCGATTCGAGTTGCGATGCGGCTTCGACTTAGAAGAGCATTGCACCGTTGCTAGTAACCGGTCGCACAGTTCTATATACTCTGCCGAAGTCTTTTCCAGGAGGAGGTTAATATGTCTTCCGCTTCCCAGCCCCTTACCGCTACGGAACAGAACAAACTGCTGGTGATTCGCTGGTTTGACGAAGTTTGGAACCACGGCCGTCGTGAAACGATCTTCGAACTCCTGCTCGAATCCGCCATTCTCCACGACGGCGCTGAGCAGTACCGCGGCCCCGAGGAATTCGCGCGCTTCCACGATTCCCTACGTTCGCAATTCTCGAACTTCAAAATTACGCCGATCATTTCTCTTGCAGAAGGTGATCACGCCTGCGTTCACTGGTCCTGCTCAATGATCCACGCCGCCACGCAAAAAGCATTGCAGTTAACCGGCACCTCAGTCGTGCGCATCGAAAACGGGCGGTTCGCCGAAGCCTGGCAAAACTGGGACGCCGCCCACTTGTACGCGCAGCTGACCGGACGATCGATTAGCTTGTCCTAGCGCTCGTGACACGAATATAAGGGACCCAGAGACGAAAAGAGACACGCTCCTGCAAGGTAAGTCGTTCCATGAGAAGTGAAATCGCTTGAGCCGCTTGGGTAGCGCGATGCAGCGACTCTGCTTGGTCCGGGAAGCTTTAAGAATTTCATCCAGAAATGCTTTCGCTAACTTGGGTTCACCGGATACGTTCGAGCCGCGCAGCGAACAGAGAGGCGGAGAAATTCGTCTACCTGCGAATTTGGTTGACCGAACTCTGCCCTTAACTCCCGGATTTCAACTGCAATTTCTTTAAGTTCCTTCGCCTCATCCCATTGAGAATACCTGGCCATTCCGGGCGCGTCGTCAGCGGAAAGATGCGCGGGGAGAACCTCGATGGCTTGATGGCGACAGTTCGGTCGAGGCGCGTGTCCTTCGCGCGGTACACTTCGCCCATGCCGCCCGCGCCAAGAGGAGAGATGATTTCGAATGGGCCAAGTCTTGTACCCGTGGTGAGAGCCATTCGTGAGCGGATTTTAACACGTGCAGAAAATGTTTGTGACTAAAAGGACCTGCTAGGGAAGAAGGTCACCGCGAGAGGTACGCCGTTCGGTCTGATTACAGCACAGCACCATACGCCCTGGTTACTAATGTCGGTACGTTAAGATGGCGGGCTGACAGAGTGGCTCGGCGCGAGCATAACTTTCATGCGCTCCACGGGGGGCATGATAGCATCCAGCATGCTACGTCACAAAATATTTCTGATCGTCATCGCCACAAGTCTCTTTTGCTTGACGTGCGCAGCCCAAACCCCGCCCCCGCCCGCGGCGTCATCTTCGTATCAAGAACGCATCATGCGCTTGATGAATAGTTCGACCGGGGCTTGGACCGCCGATCAAATTGCAACCATGGGACGCCTCCGCGATGCTGCCATGCAAGATTCCTACGCGCTCAAGGAATTGCGTCACCTGACCGACAACATCGGTCCTCGCCTCAGCGGATCGCCGCAAGCTCAGCAGGCCGTGGAATACGTCGCCGCCGAGATGCGGGCCTTGGGAGCCCAAGTTCAGCTGGAGAAGGCCACCGTTCCGCATTGGGTGCGCGGCGTCGAAACCGGCGAACTGCTCGGCTGGCCCGGTCAGGCTCCAGGTACAACGCAGAAAATTGTGCTGACCGCTCTTGGCGGCAGCGGCGAGACGCCCGCGGAAGGCATGCAGGCGGAAGTCCTGGTTGTGAACTCCTTCGACGAACTGAAGCTGTTGCCGGCCAACGCGGCCAAAGGCAAAATCCTGCTCTTCAACGAACGATTCGACAAGCAACTCGCGGCGCAAGGCAATGGGGGAGCCGCTTACGGGAAAGCGGTGGTGTACCGTGCCGCTGGTCCAATCGCTGCGCAAAAATTGGGCACCGCCGCAGTGCTTGTTCGTTCGGTGGGCGGCGCGGATTATCGCCTTCCGCATACCGGCGCGACACTTCCTAGCCCGGAAGGGCGGCTACTCCCTGCGGCCGCGGTCACCGCCGAAGATGCCGATCTGCTCGCCAATCTCTCGCGCCAGGGTGCGGTGCGCATGCGGCTTACGCTGACTCCTCAGACCTTGTCCCCGGTCGAGAGTTGCAACGTGATTGCGGATTGGAAGGGAAGCGAGCATCCGGAGCAGACCGTCATCGTGTCAGGGCATCTGGATTCCTGGGATCTGGGCACTGGCGCCATCGACGATGGCGCCGGGGTTGTGGTTTCTATGCAGGTAATTCATTTGCTTCAGCAACTCGGAATTCATCCCAAGCGCACAGTCCGCTTCATTGCTTGGATGGACGAAGAGCAAGGTGAGGAAGGCGCTCAGATTTATGCCAAAGAGCACGCGAACGATCTTCTGAATCACGTCGCCGCTCTCGAATCCGACTCGGGTGCGGGACATCCCGTTGGCTTTCGCTATGTGGGAAAACCGGAGCTGGAAGAATGGATGCGCCCCGCCGCGCAGGTTTTGGAATCCATCGGTGCCAGCACCGTGACCTACTCCCGCGAAGTCGGAACCGACGTGGACCCGCTCAACGAAAAAGGCGTCCCTGGATTCAGCCCCGCGCAAGACAGTCGTTTTTACTTCAACTACCATCACACCGCCGCCGATACTTTCGACAAGGTCGACGCCCGCGAACTCAACGAAAACGCGGCGGTCATGACGGTTCTGGCTTATGCACTGGCCGATTCAGCTGATCCTGCTCCGAGGTGATCCCACCGACTCTCTCGCACGCTTCCGAGCACGTTGTGGGAAGTATGAAATTTCGTTTGGAGCTTATCGCCGATTGCAGGTGGGTCACGTGCAAACCTGAACTAATCCACATGCCTGGCACGACTTTTGATCCCGGGCACGCAGGTTTTCCGTTGGGGTCGCAGACGGCCGCAGCAGTTTTCGATAGTGCGGGTGAGCAATTAGTCGTTAGGCCCACAGGCGTTCCGGTACGCCGCTGACCCCTCGTACGCATTCTTCTCGTTTACAATTGCGTGCTCTCTTGCCGTGAGTTTTGCCAGCGCGCCATTAAAGCGGTTTAGACCTGCCGCGGTCGATATGTCAGATTCGATCGTAAGATTCTTCATCTCGACCTCCACAGCGAGGTCTTCGCTAACCATTTTGTAAATGATGTTGACCGACTCCACACACGATGAAGGAAGCGACGCCTTCACAACGTCCATCAGCTCGGTAGATTTCTTGTTATGTTGAACAGCCAGATCGAGAGCCGGACCTTCATCAATCGCAATCTGTTTGAGCTGTTCGAGACTGGTGGCCGCATTCGAATCATCGGCCCACTTCTTCATAAGATCACGCGTCATTTTGGCTTCGGCATTCGCGGTACGAATGTAGGCGCTAGCCGTGCCGACGCTAATTCTGGTCGGTGCAGATGAAGTGATACCCGAAGCGCTAAGCGTTCCGGCGGGCTTGTCGCTCTCGCGGCTCGCGTATGCTGCAGCACAGGCAAAAAGAGCTACAACGAACAGCCAAATTGTTTGAGATTTATTCATTTATTATTCCTGATTCTTCCTGTGTGCCGTGACCACTGCCCACTGCCGCTCATCAAATATTTACTGGCGCTTCGAGCAATTTTCGTGACTTCCTACTTGATTTAATAGCGTTGACCAACGCTGAGCTCCATCGCGGAAGAGGATGTGGAACTTGTCGAGTTTCGCATCGCGGCTTTGCGACTCAATCTAATTCGCTTGTGCCACACAATCCAGTTAACTCAGTTCACCAAGTTCACTTCTAGCAATTGGGGACCAAGCAGACGCTCAAAGGCGCCAAGGAAATCTAGAACCTCGACCTCGATTGCTGCACCTTCCTCATCTAAAGTGCCCCCGAAGTCAATTTGCGTCATGAATTTATCTGTTAAATAATCTAATCTTTTGTATTCCTCGGTGGGCGGCAACCCCCTCATCGCGCGCTCCGTATTTTCTTCCAACAGATTGTCGTAATACATGATTCTCGCTGCCCTTTTCACGCCGCCTCCAAAGGCAACCAGTGTTGTCCGAGCTTAGCGATTCCTATAGATGACCTTTAGTACAGGTGTTTCGAGGGAGTTACCTGGCGGAGTGACGATCTAAAGCGTGGGGCGCGACATCCATTGCGTTACTTGTTGCGAAGTGATTCAAATGCGGCGCGGCGATACTTTCCTGTGGCATTGACCGGTTTTCCAAATTGAAACTCAGAACTTGGTCGTCAAGATTAGAGGGTGTAAAAAAAGGCAGGCCACTGGCGAAAGCGCGATCTCGCGCAGTGTGACGCATACTTCGTTGATGCGACAACTAGCGCCTACGGCTACTTTCGAGCGAGCAGTCACTGCTGGTCGGTTCGGTCATCACTAGAGCGTTTGTCGGTACCAATCCGAACATCCATGACCTTCCACCAGAACTCCTTTCCTTGCTTGGCACGAGCGCCAGGAACAGTCGTGAGAAAGGCGGGTCGGCCATGCTAATGCCTAAGGGCAACCGCGCTCTGCTCGCCCGGGAACTTCTGGCCCGAAAAGTCGCGAATAAGGCGGAAACGTTTTTCTCCCCTAAACGTCTTATGGATGGCATGGGGGACAAGACAGAGAATCCAGGAGAGCTCTTTCAGGGCACACTCGATCTGCTGATTCTCAAGTCCCTGGCGAAGAAAGCGATGCACGGCTACGGCGTCGCCGAGTGGATTCACGAGAGCTCACAGGATGTGCTGCGAGTAGAAGAAGGAGCATTGTACCCGGCGCTGCACCGCCTCGAGCTGAAAGGACTGCTCTCCTCCGAGTGGGGCACCTCAGACAACAACCGCAGAGCAAAGTATTACGCTCTGACGGCCGCCGGGCGGAAGCGATTGGTTGAGGAGACAGAATACTGGAGACGCATGTCTGGAGCGGTAGCGCGGGTTTTGCAAACGGCGTAGAGGTGGACAATGGCAGCACGTTTGAGCGAACTCTGGTCGCGCCTTCGTAAGGTAGGGAAGCGCAAGCAGCTCGACCGCGACCTGAACGATGAGCTGGCGTTTCATCTAGCCAAGCGCGAACAACAAAACCGGGACGCGGGCATGGAAGCGGAAGAAGCTCGCTACGCCGCACGGCGTCAGCTTGGGAATACGACTTGGTTGAAAGAGGGGAGTCGCGAAATGTGGACCTTCCCCTCGCTCGAATCCTGGTGGCAAGACCTGCGCTACGGTGGGCGCGTGTTGGCAAAAAATCTCGGTTTCACCATTGCAGTCGTCCTCACTCTCGCGCTAGGAATGGGAGCGAATACAGCGGTCTTCAGCGTTCTACATGCCGTTCTTCTTCGTCCCCTTCCCTACCGCGATCCAGACCGGCTCGTCACCGTGTGGCAAAAAAATGTTGAGCGGCAGCAACTCGACAAAGCGACCGTTGCTGACTTCAACGATTGGAAAACGCGGAATGGAGTGTTCGATGATATGGCCTTTTCCTGGGACACGGCGTATACCCTGACAAGCCCCGGGGATTCTCAATCCGTCATCGGCTACCAATTCTCGGCGAACTTCTTTTCCCTTTTAGGCGCGCGCCCTCTGCTAGGCCGTACCTTTTTACCTGAAGAAGGTATCCAAGGTCGAGATCGTGTGGCGGTCATCAGCTACAGGTTGTGGCGAAGCCATTTTGCTGGTGACAAAGATATAATCGGCAAAGCGATCGTTCTGGATGGCGAACCCTACTCCGTCATTGGTGTGATGCCGTCTGAGTTCGCACATCCATCAATCAGCGAGGATCTCTGGACTCCGCTGCCATTTCCGACCGAGCTTCTTCAGAACCGGGGATTGCATGTATTCCAAGTCATCGCGAGGCTCAGATCGGACGTGAGTATTGCGCAGGCTCAGCAGGAACTCGAAACTTTAGCTCAAGAAACCGCGCGCCAGTTTCCGCTAGCCAACAAACACCTGAGTGTCCAGATAGACTCCATTCGCCAAACCTATACAGGAAATGTGCGGCCTGCATTATTGGTCCTGCAAGCGTCCGTACTGTTCATGCTGATCATTGCCTGCGCGAACGCTGGAAATATGTTGCTCGCGCGCGCGGCCACGCAAAAACGTGAAGTAGCAATTCGGCGGGCATTGGGCGCAAGCAGGGGCCAGCTTTTCAGGCAGTTTCTGACACAAGGTTTAACTCTAGCCGCTCTGGGCGCCGGAGCGGGCGTGCTGCTAGCATGGTGGGGCGTGCAAGTTCTGCCCCTGATGTTCAAGGCACAACTTGGGAACCTGCCGTTGCCCGCACACGCAAGTGGATGGATGAACTCGTCGGTTCTTCTCTTCACTCTCGTAATCACCGCGATGACCAGTCTGATCTTTGGGGCGGTACCCGCTTTTCACGACCCAAATTCTTTATCGGAGACCATGAACCTCAGTAGCCGTGCGACTATTGAGCATAAGAGTGCTCTACGCTTTCGGCGCGTGCTCATCGTCGGCCAAGTGGCTTTGTCTTTGTTGCTGTTGGTTGGTTCGGGCTTGCTGATTCGGACCTTGCTACGTTTGCAAAGCCGGCAATTGGGTTTTGAAACCGATCATCTTCTAACGTGCGTGCTCTCTCTCCCTCCGAATCGATATTCAAATGTGAACAAGACCGGCTCGTTCCTCGAACAAGTGTTGGCTGGTGTCCGAGTAGTTGCCGGCGTGGAATCTGCTGGCGCTATCAATACACTGCCATTGTCAGGAATGGACGCCCGGCGGCCGTTTACCGTGCCGGGCGTGTCCGATGACTCCGGGCAGCAAAATGTTGCCCAATTCCGCGTGGTGACGCCTGATTATTTCCGAGCCATGCGGATACCATTGCGCGAAGGAAGATTCTTCGACGAGCGCGATCGAGCAGGTTTTCCGCTGGTGGCGATTGTCAACGAGAAACTCGCTCGTCGCTTATGGCCAAACTCAAACCCTATTGGTCAGCGTATTCTTGTTCCAGACACCGGAACTCCATTAATGACGGAAATCATCGGCGTGGTCGGCGACGTCCGACATGCCGGGCTCGCCTCGGATCCTCCAATTGAGATCTACCGACCAGCGTATCAGACATACTGGCCATTTTTTGCTCTGGTCATCCGGACATCCCTCGATCCTGAACGAGTAGCAGGCGCGATTCGTCGGACAGTGCGGTCCGTAGACAAAGATCAGCCAATCAATTCTCTACGCCCGATGGAGCTTTTGGCGGCCGATTCAATTGCTCTGCGTCGGTCTAGTATGTTGTTGATGATGGTGTTTGCAGGTGTGGCGGTTCTGCTGACCTCTGTCGGGATCTATAATCTTATATCCTACACTGTTATCCTGCGCACCCACGAAATCGGTGTACGTATAGCGCTCGGAGCTTCGCGCCGAGATATATTAAAGAGCGTTGTGGGCCAAATCGCATTCCTCGCTCTGATCGGAATAGCGATCGGACTAATCGCTGTACTAAACCTGACACAGTTCTTGTCCAGTCTACTTTTTGGCGTCACCACAACCGACGTGAAGACGCTCTTGGCGGCAATTACCGTGATGATTTTTTTTGCCGCCGGCGCTGCGTATGCGCCAGTGCGCCGGGCGACCCGTGTGGATCCGATCGTGGCTTTGCGTTACGAGTAATTCATGGATCTCAACTTCGAGGGCTTCGCGCGTCTTTCAAGATCGCCAAGGCCATAATTGTTGGGAATCTGTTCCTAACTCCCCGTTAGTAGGCGATCCGGAAGCGGGCCTGCGTTGATGCTGGATGCCAGCGTCCAGCGGTCGACCGCTGCTTTTACCCATTCGGGAGCTGGAATCGTGCGAATATGTCCGCCTTTACCTCTCAAATCAGCGATCACCCAATGACCTTCCCGAAGTTGAAAATCCTCGAAACGTAAGGTCGTCACCTCAGCCCTCCGCAGGCCACATCCAATGAGGAGCGCGAGGAGAGCTCGATTACGACAACTTCGGAGATTGTCACGCCTTTCTGTACTGAGCAACTTCTCGCCCTCTCAAGTCGATCGTCGAGGCAGCATACAGATGTTGTTCGAGTGCGATTCTGTATCGCGTGACTACAGTCCGGTTGAAGGCAAGCCTAGGCTCCGAGCAATACAACTCGCTAGAGGGACGGATAGCTGAAGGAAGGCAGGTTCGGAAAGCGGACACTGATAAAAAGGGGCTGTCTCTACGGCAGCCCCCTGGTCTAAGCCGCCGGTTTATTCGGTCTCTGTTGCTAACCAGCCTTTCTCCATCGCGGCCTGGATTAACGCCCGGAACTCCGTTGGAGTCAGGATTGGAGCGTACTGAGAGCCGAAACAGTAACGGCCATCAGTCCTTTGGGTGTAATAGCCGATGCGGTAGACGTAGCGGGTCGTGTCGTGCGTACAGTGCGACTCTTCCAAGCGTATCCTCTGGATGACGTACTTGTTTTCGCCATCTGAAACGAACACCTCTCCTTCGATCACACCTACAACAAAGGGCTCCCCGGTGTCCTTGTTCGTGTTTGTAACGATTTTGCCCATGCCTGTCACCTCATCGAGATTTGTATATCCACTGCTCATTTGATTTAGTCCTTAATTGAACGCCGGCTTCGTTTGTAACTTGAATCCTGACGGCAGGTATCCCTTCTAACAGGTATCCCTGCTAATAGGTTGTACCGTTTCGACCCCTCTCTTGACAGTGACTCAGGTGCGAACCTTAAAGAGCTCAAGTGATACCACTAGCCGATGCCATACCGTAGAGTGCCGATACGGACTGTAGGCCGGGCGACCGAGACAGGCAGGATAAGACATCTGCGATAGAATGGTGCGCAGGAGAATTTTCAATGCAGCCCAAACGAGAGTTCGACGCCGACGAAGCGGCACAGGATGTTGTGAATGCTTGCGCTATGGCCTTGCAAGGTGGCAGCCTGCCGGCGGATATTGATGAGCTATTCTATAAAATGCCGTCGGCCACGTTGGGTGGCCTTGGCAATGTTACTGATTGCCGCTGCTTATCTGTCCTTCACGAAAGTGCCAAAAATATCTGAGCCACTTCCGGCCCGGGAACAGCGGATCGTGCTCGATGCCAGTTGTCTGATGGTGGCCATGTTGCTTGGCTATCGCTTGTTTCTCAACTTCGCCAATACCGAGGGAATTGTCGTATCGCCAAGTGCTTTTGCTGCAGCCCTAACACCGCTCAATTTGCTCTGCAGCTTGGTCAACTCTTTTTCGAGCTTTCGTTCTTCCCGCTTGATTGCCGCTAGTAGGTCCACGATTTCTTGCTCCAAACAGATTTCTCGTTCCGTTCGTTGACTTGCCTTCTGGCCCAACCTAAGATGAGCGCGAAATGCCGGATTCAACGTCACTCATCGGCCAGACCATCTCTCATTACCGCATTGTCGAAAAACTGGGCGGCGGCGGCATGGGTGTGGTGTACCGGGCAGAGGACACCTCCCTGGGCCGCTTTGTCGCCCTTAAGTTCCTGCCTGACGATGTCGCCCACGACCCGCAATCCCTGGAGCGTTTTCGCCGTGAAGCCCGCGCCGCTTCTGCTTTGAATCATCCCAACATCTGCACCATTTACGAAATCGGCGAACATGAGGGTCTGCGTTTCATTGTGATGGAGTACTTGGAAGGCGAGACTCTGCGGGAAGCGGTACTGGGGCGCCCGCTCGAAATTGACCGCCTGGTTGATTTGGGCATTGAAATCGCCGATGCGCTTGATGCAGCTCATGCCAAAGGCATCCTTCATCGCGACATCAAGGCGGCCAACATCTGCATTACCACGCGCGGGCAGGCGAAGATCCTCGATTTCGGACTGGCAAAAGTCACCCCGAGAGCCGAAGCGGCTGACCGCGATTCTACCGCCATGACGGAGTTGACCACGGCGGGCAGCACCCTGGGCACGGTGGCTTATATGTCGCCCGAGCAGGCACTCGGCAAAGAACTGGACGCGCGCACCGACCTGTTCTCCTTCGGCGTCGTACTGTACGAGATGGCGACGGGTGTGCTGCCGTTTAGGGGCGACACATCTGCGGCGATCGCTCATGCGCTGCTCGGCACAGTTCCTGCGGCTCCGGTGCACCTAAATCCCCGGATTCCGACCGAACTGGAATGTATCATCACCCGTGCACTGCAAAAGGATCGTGATCTGCGCTATCAAAGTGCGGCAGAAATGCGTACTGATCTGCGGCGCATTCGCGGTGCGGCGGAACTCAACAGTGCAACCAGGGCTCCCTTGCCTACTGCTGAGCGTCAGCCGGCGGCGCAATCGTCACACGTACGTAGGTACATGACGGTAGGCGCGGCCTTCCTTTTCCTGCTGGCGCTCTCGGGGGCCGCCTTTCTAAAGTGGCAGCTTGCAAGGCGCGCTGCTGATCCAGGCACCATTCGTTCGCTTGCGGTGCTACCCCTGGCCAATCTCTCCGCCGATCCTAGCCAGCAATACTTGGTTGATGGCATGACCGAGGAGCTTACTTCGGAAATCAGCCAACTTCATTCCCTACGTGTGATCTCTCGTACCTCCACCATGCAATACCGAGACACGCAAAAGAAAGCTCCGCAGATCGCGAAAGAGTTACATGCTGACGGTCTGATTGAGGGCTCGATTCTGCGGGTCAATGATCGCGTACGCATTACCGCGCAATTAATCCACGGCCCCAGCGACACGCACGTCTGGTCCAAGAGCTACGAGCGCGACTTGCGCAACGTCATTGCCTTGCAACACGAGATCGCCAGCGACATCGCGCGCGAGGTCCGGATAAGCCTCGGCTCACAAGAGCAGGCACATCTGGCACGTGCGCGAGAGGTGATCCCCGAAGTTCATGAGGCTTATCTGCGCGGCCGCTTCCACCTGCAGAATGGGAGCCAAGCTTCAATCTACCGCGCCCTGGACTATTTCCAGCAGGCGATCCAGAAAGACGTCGAATATGCTCCGGCCTACGCTGGGGTGGCCGATGCTTACACCGCGATGCGTAGCGTCTACGCTGCTCCCAGCGAGGTCATGCCCAAGGCCAAAGCGGCAGCTCTAAAAGCGGTTGCATTGGACGAAACCCTGCCCGAAGCGCATGTATCGCTCGGTGGCG
>Ga0307479_10005209_pt1 | contig 11914 bp, 12 predicted proteins | sample atmos_gasesECM4C_FD_203743 | JGI IMG/M metagenome (GOLD analysis project Ga0307479, IMG submission 203743) | Hardwood forest soil microbial communities from Morgan-Monroe State Forest, Indiana, United States - atmos_gasesECM4C_515 | ecosystem: Environmental > Terrestrial > Soil > Temperate... | reverse complement strand
TCCCAGGCGTGCAGCCAGTAAAGGTCGATGTAATCGGTCTGGAGGCGGTTCAGTGAAGCCTCCAGCGCGCGGTAAATGTTCTTGCGGCCGTTGCCGCCCGCGTTGGGATTTCCCGGCTCGGCGTTAAACGTAAATTTGGTGGCCAGCACCACGCGGTCGCGCAAGCTGCGCTCGCTGATGAATTTTCCCACCATCTTTTCGCTTGTTCCTGCCGTGTATAGGTCCGCGGTGTCGATAAAATTTCCTCCCGCGTCGATGTAGAGATTGAAAACTTCGCGGGAAATATTTTCTTCAGTCCCCCAGCCCCATTCGGTTCCAAAGGTCATGGTGCCCAAGGTCAACGGGCTCACCCGCAAACCCGAGCGCCCCAAGGTTACGTAGTCCTTAACACTCATAAGATCCCTCCTGATCAGTCCTTCGATGCGCCGCGGGGTCAAACGTTTCATGGCTCTAGCGGCGCAGGGGTTAGTGTATGCCTAACCCTTGATTAACGAGCAATTCAGAAGTGATTCCTCTGGTTGGCCCCAACTACGCAGGAGGTTGAATCGGAATTTGACCCTGCCTCGTATCATGACGCGTACAAGAGAGCTGCATCTTTCACCTCGGTCAGACATCAAACAGCCGAGGGCAGCGGTACTGGAAGAACGAGCCTGATGTTTTGCGAGGAGTGATGAAATTACCCATGAGAAAGCGACTAATGTTGTTTCTTGCGATCGGCCTGGGATTCACTGCATGCTCTGGCGAGATAGTCTCCTCGGACGCGCCGCAGAAAGGAACGGCCGAGGCTCGGACGCCGAGTAAGCAGAATTCCCTGAGCGCCGCGGGGGAACAAGAGCTGCGCACCCTCGTCGAAAGTGGGCACCTTGCGGATCTGCAGTGGCCCAACTTCTCCGAACACTGCGACGCTGTTAAAGAATTCTACGATCTGGCCGGCGACAGTCTGGCATGGAGCCAAGCTGGCAAACCGACGGCGCAGGCCATTGAGTTGATCCGCATCCTGGAAGACGCCGATCAAAAAGGGCTCGACAACAAGGACTACGATGGGGCGCGGTGGCCGGAGCGCCTGAAGACGCTGCAGAGCCCATCCACAGCGGCCGAATCATCATTGATAAAATTTGACGTGGCCCTCACCGTTTCAGCAATCCGTTATGGCCTTGACCTGCACCTGGGAAAGGTGAATCCCAAGCTTCTCCACAAAGATTTCGATCCGGACGTCCACAAACATGATCCCGGAGCATACCTCTGGGAAAAAGTGGTAGGAGCACAAAGCGTGAAGGAGGCCCTGGCGCCGATCGAGTCTTCGTACCCTCGTTACCAACGCACGCTTGTGATGCTCGATAAATATGTGAACATGGAGAAGGAAGAAGTGCCTGATCCCCTGCCGCAGGTGAAGAAACCAATCACAGCAGGCGAGCAGTACGAGGCCACCGGGAAGCTGGTGCGCAGGCTGCAATTCCTGGGTGACCTGCCTCCGTCGGTGTCGGTGCCCCAGAATTCACTGGAATATTCGGACGCGATGGCGGAAGGCGTGAAACACTTTCAGCTCCGCCATGGATTGGACGCCTCGGGCAAACTCGGACCCCAGACCATCACGGAACTGAACCGGCCGATGAGTGACCGGGTGGAACAGTTGCGGCTGATGCTTGAGCGCTTCCGCTGGATGCCGCACAGCTTTGCGCAGCCACCGATTATCGTGAATATCCCAGAATTTGTTTTGCGCGCATACGACTCGTCGTTGCACCCGACCCTGATCATGCCTGTGGTCGTGGGACGCGCGATGCGCACTCAGACGCCAGTGCTCGAAGAAGAAATGAAGTACCTGATCTTTTGGCCCTACTGGAATGTGCCGCCGAGTATTTTGCGGGCCGAGATCGTTCCGAAAATTACAAAGGATCCGGAGTATCTGCAGAAAAACAACTTTGAAGTGACCACATACTCCGGAGAAGTGGTGACCGACAGCGTCGTGAGCGAAGAAGTGCTCGCGCAATTGCGCGCGGGCCAGCTCATGGTCCGGCAGAAACCGGGACAAAAGAATGCGCTTGGCCTGATCAAGTTTGTGTTTCCAAATGCCGACAACATCTACTTGCACTCGACACCGTCCCAAGCGCTTTTCGACGAGAGCCGGCGCGATTTCAGCCATGGCTGCATTCGAGTTGAGGATCCCAGGGCTTTAGCCACCTGGGTGCTCCGAAATAACCCAGGTTGGACGCGAGAGCGGGTGGAAGCGGCGTTTCAAGCGCAGAAGCAGGAGCAGGTAAATCTGGCGCACGAGATTCCCGTGTTGATCCTCTACGGCACCGCGATTGCCAACGAAGATGGCCAGGTTTACTTTTTCGAAGACATCTACGGGTTTGACAAAGCTCTGACTAAACTGCTCGACCAAGCGTATGCGTCAAAAAACTGAGCCGCTGGACGACTCTTCAGCTACAGTCTACTTTAGTTGCTTCGCTTGCATGAATCATTCTGCGTTGGCGCGCGACGAGGAGCAACCGTAGCACCACGTACGGACGCGTCCAGTGTCCACATGAACGAATCCCGAGCGGGGGTAATAACCTACCCCTCCACGACCCAGCGCCAGCGCGGCATCGCGCAGCGTCAGCGTATCGACCCCTGGAATGCGAATATCAATGGCGTGGGCCTGCATGTGCTGGCTGTTCTTCGCCACCCCGGCAGAACGGGCGCGAAGAAATTCATTGCTCCACGGGGTCCGGTACCCGCAAATGATCTCGATCTCCGCGCCCGGATGCCCGACCGCCGCGGCCGCATCGGAAAGAATGTCAAAGACCCGTGGATCGTAGTGCTTGACGTCCCCGGTGCGATGATCGCGCAGGAAATGGTCGAGATGGTCTTCCGCTTCGGGTAGATAGACCTCGCCGCGACGGTACACAATGTCAATGTGCTCGCCAGTATGGGTGTGATAAAGGCGGAGACGATGTTCCTGCGAAGAAGTGCCTTCGGCGGCGAAGGAGGAATGGCTGGCGGAGATAACCGCCAGAATCAAAATAGCGCAACAGAACCCAATTGCGACAATTGCCTTCAACAAGTAAAACCTCCAACCCACAATCCGTGAAACGAAAAGAAAATTGCCAGCAACCAACAATTTTACCGGAAGAAGGAGTAAAGGCAAAATTAGGGGCGGTGAAATTTGGCGGGTGGCCGAAGCGGACGGTCGGCCCGCCGTGTCCACCCTTGGCCGATTACGCCCGAATCACGGGCTACCCGGGAGTAATCCCCCCTGCCTGGACCTGATAGGTCCTGAGAGGGGATTATCGGTAGCTGGCGCTCCGTTCCCACTGAGTCTAAAACTGATGCCGCCGCGAAAGCTGGCACTGCCGCCGAACTGGGCCGATTCTTAGAAGAAACGGAGTTGAAGTGTACGTAGATGGGGGCCGGCCGTAGATGAATTGATCGGGCAGGGGATTCGTGTTTGACAATCGAACCTTTTCAGTTCATTAGCTATATTGGCGGCGGGATTTGAGACAAAAGACATTGGCTCGCAAAGGAGGAGAACCATGAACAAGGTTCTAATTCCGCTGGCGTTACTCGCTCTGACAGGAGCCACTTCTCTAGCCCAGAACAAACAGGAGAAGCGCGTTGAGAATGCGGGTGAGGTAATCAAGGAAATCCTGGATGTTCCCGATAATGTTCCCCAGTCCTTACTCGACAAGGCTAAGTGCGTCATTGTTCTGCCATCGGTGGTGAAGTTCGCTATTGGATTTGGCGGAGACTATGGCCGCGGCGTGATGACTTGCCGCAAGGGTGAGGATTTCAATGGGCCATGGGGTGCCCCGACGATGATGGCGCTTGAGGGCGGAAGTTTCGGGTTTCAGTTGGGGGGTCAGGCGACGGACTTCGTCCTTCTGGTTATGAATGAGGGCGGCGCGAACGGCATTCTCGCTGGGAAAGTGAAACTAGGCGCAGATGCGGCTGCCGCGGCAGGCCCCAAAGGCCGGGACGCCGCAGCCGCCTCGGATGTCACCTTGCGTGCTGAGATCCTCAGTTACTCACGCTCACGAGGACTGTTCGCTGGGGTTTCACTGGAAGGATCGACTTTACGGCCAGACAATGGAGCGAACAAATCCCTCTACGGAAAAGAGGTCCCGGCCAAGGATATCGTATTGAAGGAGGTCGTCCCGTCTCCGGCGTCGGCCAAGCTGCTGCTCGCGACTCTCAACACAAAATCGCCCAAGAATATCTCGGGAAAGTGACTCGGTAAGACCAGCCGACTCGGATGCCATCTTGCGCGCCGAGATCCTCAATTTACTCTCCCGTTTTGAGCCGATTTTTGCTTGTTGCTCGGAAAGCTAGCTCTGACGCTCCGCACTGTGGCAGGTAAACCCGAGGTCCAGCTCCCGAGAAACGTTAGAGCTTTATCGGACGCGCGTTGCGACTGAGCTGTGATCGTTGGCAGTTTTTGCTCAAAAAGGACTTGGCCTGCTTCATCCATAACGCAGTAGAACGACCAACGATCTCCCAGATCCAAACCGATCGTCAGCTTTTGCCCTTTGAAAATCTCGCTCTGGAATGCCTGCACAGTGCTAGTCTTCTTCATAAGCCGGTCTCCTTTCCATTGCGCCTTGAGCGCCTCAATCGTTGGGAGCGTATCGCATCCCGCAGGAGACCGGTCTTCTCATCCCCTCTGATAAACGTTAATCGGGACGGAACACCAACGATTATGCCCTTGATAGCATAGTCGAACTGCAGATGAACTGCATGAGCGGCAGGATTCGCAACCCCGTGACCGCTATGATCCCCCCGTGCCCGCCGAGTCAGAGTAGCCCTGGTGGCGCCTCGCATTCCTAATTCCTTCGGTTGAGTTAATTGCGATCACGCGAAGCGCGATGGCTCAAACTCCACACATAAGCTGCGACCGCCGATGTCTGGTCTGGAGTCAGCTGAGTGCCACCCATCGGCGGCATCGGGCTGCGGTATTGTTTTGGCTCCGATACGCCATCAGCTATCGTCTTCTTGATTCCGGCATAGCTACCATCGCTCCAGAGCCACTCTTTGCCAGTGAGATTGGGTCCCACGGGCGTGCCTCGACCACTCGCACCATGACAGCCCGCACACGCGGCTCCGGCCACCTGGCCGTGGAAGATGCGGTTGCCCAGCGCAACCATTTCCCGCGTTGCGCCTTCAGGAACAGGGACCGGCAGGTTGGCGGCGGCACTGGCGTCTGGATGGATGCCTTCAGGCGGTTCGGCAGCGGCTTCGACAATCTTTCCGGCTGGAGCGGTTAGGCTCGGGCATGGCGTGATATTCGCAGCGCCTGTGTACGCGCCTCCGCGATACACAATGCGGTAGATGCGTCCGCGCACATCATCGGAGACGTAAAGCGAACCATCCGGCGCGACAGCGAGCCCCGATGGACGATGGGCGGCTTCGCCCGGCGATTTCACTGCTCCCGCGAAACCATCCGCAAAAATTTCGCACGGGCCCGACGCGTGGTTGCCAGTGAGCGGCTGGAAGACGACATTGTAGCCGCCTTGCGCGTACGGTGCCCGATTCCATGAACCGTGGAAGGCGATGAACACGCCATTGCGATAGCGTGCGGGGAACTGCTGCTTGTCATAATGCGCCATCGCGTTGGGCGCCCAATGCGCGGGAAATACCGCGACAGGAGCAAATTTCGTCGCGCAGGGCCCGATCTTGTTGCCGCCGTCTCCACCGTATTCCGGTGCGAGAACCAGCTTTTTCTTGAATGAGTCGTAGTAGCACTCGGGCCAACCATAGTCTCCGCCAGGCTTCAAAAGCAAGAGCTCTTCGGCGGGCAGTGTCGCTTCCTCGTCGGACCTATACACATCGGGCCAATTTGTGTGCAGCTCATCCCTTCCGTGCTGGGTCACAAACAATTGTCCGGCGGAGTCGATGGCAATACCTTCGGCGTTGCGGATTCCCGTAGCGAACCGGTCGGCCGGCGAAAAGGTTTGGTTTGCTATATTCGCGTCATAGCGCCAGATGCCACCACGGGTTTCGAGTTCCGTGCAGGGATCCGCTCCGGGCGACTTGAATGTCCGATTTTTCAGCTGGCAGGAATTGGTCGCTGTGGCGACATCGACGTACATGGACCCTCCGGCATCGATGATAAACGGATGCATTGGATGGTCGCCGCCCAGAGGCAACTCGGACACGACAGTGATTGCAGGGCCACTCGGTACGACGGACTCGGCGGCCAACGGATACCGTACGATACGGTCATTGATCTCAGCGTAGATAGATCCCTTGTAGATGCCGATGCCCGTCCCGCCTGCACCCCCGCTTTGGACGGTTTCGCCAAAGCGCCTAATCACATCGGCTTTTCCCGCTCCGTTCTTATCCTGAAGCGCTATTAGAAACCCGCCTGCGGGCGGCGTGTCGTTGCCGTAGTACGTGCCCGACCACGTGTTCACGTAAAGGACCCCGTTCGGCGCTACTGCCATGTGGCGTGCATGGCCAATGCCGTCGGCAAAGACCGTTACACAAAAACCAGCGGGCAACTTCAACCCGCTTTCATCGTTCGGGCACGCTTGATTCTTGGCTTCTGACGCCTGATTGGATTGATTTTGAGCCGGCACCGAGGCACTGACCGCGCAAACTGTGGCGAGAACGACCACATGAGGAAAGCTAGTTTTGAACAGTCTGGCTACTTGCATTGAGGATCTCCAAAGATCAATGGCGAAAAACAAGAGTTTAGTCATACAGCGTATGATGACGAAACGCCAGGCTCGATTCAACCTTGAGGGTGCTCCTTTCTGGAGGTGTTGAGGTGAACACTCAAAACCTATTCCAAAGGGGCGCCGGGGCGCCCTTTTATATGGCGTCGTCTTCTCGGAACGTGGGAATGGCGGGATTCCCAGTTTCCGAGAATCCCGTTTTTAACGACTTGGCCGCCTCTACGTCGGACGGCGAGGTAAGAATGAGAGAATCCACTGCTTAACGATCCCGCACTTAATTTGTGCGATCTGTGGCATCAGGCAAATCTGTAGCCGCTGCACACACAAAATTCGCAGAGTCGTTGGTGTTACCCGCACCCTTGTATTTCGCGATCTGGGGATATGGGCAGAGCGGGCGAGTCATTTGCACTCCTTTGGCGACGTCATCTTCTACGTATTTCGTCGCGATGATTTCGCCGGGTGTTGTGCCGTTTTCCACCCATTGCTCAAGATCGTCGTAAATGCCGTACTCCGTTCCCTTGGCGGTGGTATGGCCTGCTTGACCAAATGAATTCGGACCAGGACCTGGAAAACAGTGTTGCATCCCGGGAACCATGTAAAGGCGAATGAAACGTTCCGCCTGCTGCGGCCCCATGTTGGCGATCACACTCTCATAGTAGTTGATCGAGTTCTGCGGCGAGATGGCCGGGTCGTTCCAGCCGTGGTACATGATGAGTTTGCCGCCTCGGGCCTGAAAGCGACGCAGATCCGGGTCTGTGGCGTTCAGACCGCGCGCCGTTTCCTCATCAGCCAAGTAGAGGGCTTTATCGACATTTGCCGTCAGAAGGTTCCACGTGGCATCGTTGAAGACCATATAACGAAAATAATTCTCTACGTAGACAGCCCCGGAGGCCTTGCCGGGACCAGTGCCAATAATCCATTGGCTCCAGCCATTTGGGCCGTCCTCCGCTCCTGGCATATAGCCGGGGAAGATTTGCTTGCCCTGTGCGTTCGCGCCACCTGCGTAAAGCATTTTCGCAGCGGCCACCTGCGGCGCTGTCAGACAATCGCGCGAATCATGGCCTTTGCAAAGCAGTACAGCTGGGTCGAAGTGGCACCGCAGGGGGTCGCTGATAATTCCATCTTTGACCCCGTCCAAGGCGTCGCAGGCCTCCAGGGCAGCAGTCTGCAGGGCTGGAATCTTCGTGCTGGAGATATAGCCTGCTGGGTTCCGGCCGTAGACTCCTTGCATCAGGTCGATGCCGGCAGCAAGCATGTGGGTCCAGAAATTTGCTGGAGCGCCGGCCAGAATTCCATCGAAATCCTCGGGGAAGCGCTGGGCCTCCATCAGAGCTTCACGCCCACCGTCGGAGCAACTGTCAAAATAAGAGTGACGCGGCAGGCGGGTGTAAAACGCCTGAATCAGGCTCTTAGCATTCTGAGATGTGACATGGAGCGCGCGGTAGCCGAAGTCGATTACCTTTTCCGGATGATGAAAAGCCCAGCTCGCGTCTTCCGCGTCACCTTCGTGCCCTGTGTCCGTTCCTGCCGTCGCATAACCTCGCCTGAGGTTGCCGGCCATGGAGTTGTAATTGATGGAGCCTGCGAACCCGCCGTTTCCAGCGCTTAGGAATTTCCCATTCCAGTCTGAAGCAGGCAGCCAGACCTCGAAGCGTATGTATGAATCGCTGGTCGGCCGGATCACTCCCGCCACCCGGCAGAATGCAGGAAGTTTGTCGAGAGACCTACCGTAAGGAGGAACGAATTTCCCCGCTGGAGCCGAACTCGCGACGGTCAGGGTCGTATCTGGCAGCCTCGTGTTCAGTAGAGTTGCGCAGTCGGCGGCTCGTGTGGGAGTGACTCCTACCGTTGGAATCAGGCACATTGTGGCGATGATGGCCCGTGCCGCAAATGTTTGCATGGTTCTTGTCGGCTCCCTAAAATTCGAGGTGGGGTTACCCGGAATTTGCCGGATTCAATTCCGCGTCTGGGCGGAGACTATCTCGCTCGCTATCTTGCGTCAACTTCAAATGTTTCAAGTCCGAGAAGTCCTGCCGGCTCAACCGGACTTTTCGGGCGCAGCAAGCAATCGGGAGCGGGTCCTCGCGGCAGGATGAAGAGATTTGCGCATCCGAAAGACCTTCTCCCTTATGGCCGACCCCGCGTTCGATTAAAACGTCTTCGCGTCACCGGGGAAACCTAGTGAGTTTGGGCGCGGAACCTTGTGGTTCGACAGTGGGCTTTTGCCACACCTTGTTCATCACGGCCCACATCGAATACCAGCCATAAACTCCAACTATATCGACGATGCCCTGTTCGCCAAATTTGGCGAGTGTCTTGGCGTAGGTCGCATCGCTGACGCTCTGATTGCGATGTAACTCATCACAGAAGTCGTAAACGACCTCCTCGTCCTCGGGCATTCCTGTGGGTCGCCGGCCTTCGGCTATCGCCTTCAGGATTTCCGGACTGATCCCGGTTTTTATCGCCACTGCGTAATGGGAGTTCCACATGAAATCTGTGCTCGACTGTCGGCCCGTGATCATGATTACCAACTCCCTGATCCTTGGCACCAGCGCCGGCTTGTATTCTACGTACTCCCGCATGGCGTTCACAGTTAGCATGAGTTCCGGGCTGCGCAAGAGTTCCGTCCAGCCCGAGCCCACCTCCATTTGGACCGGTCTGGGGTATTTGTCGCCGTAGATTCGTTGGATGTTCGCTTGGGCCGCGAGGTACGCTTCTACAGCTTTCTTCTGTTCTTCAGTCAACTTGTCGGGCGGGATTGGTGGCATGCGATCTTGAGCGATCAATGGAACTCCGAGCCCAACGAGAAGCAAAAGCAGGCAGGACGCAAACCAACGCCGTAAATCGATCATGGATAGAGTGCTCCTTCGCTAGAGCTTGCACTGGGACACCGCCCGCGTGACGAGCAACAGCGGGCCGGTCAGTGGCGCATCCGGGACCAGAGCCACTCCCCCTTGGGGAACTGGGGCTGCAATTAGCCAAGACGGTGCGAGCCCTATCGCGGCACCTGCGAGCAAAAACATCCCGAAGTTCCGAGAAAGCAAAGACCTCGGCATAAACGAAACGCGACCTCGCTAGGCCCGCACCGCCAGCCAGAGCTAATTGTGGGTCTTTCTGGCTTAATTAATTGGTTTCGCGCGGCGCCCCATGACCATGCTGCGTTGCGACCCCCCTTGCGGGACCAGACGCCCTAGAATGGTAAAGAAGCCGCCGTCCGTGGGTCCATTTCCACTGGGACAATTCGGATTTCCCGCGGAACCCAGCGTCTGGCCGTACGGGCACATCTGGGCATATCCCACCCAAACGGTGCCATCAGGCCCCATGGCTGAGCCGTAGTAGTCTATGTCGAGTCGAGGCGAGCCGCCGCGGAAGAAGCTGGCGCCGACGGTGAAATCCTCGTCCCAACGAACTACGCCGAGTTCGGATGGCGTGATTCCATACCACGATGGCCGGGAGGGATCATTTAGAGTGGTGCTCCAGAACACTGGCTGCGCATCCGTTGCGTCCCACGTCTCGGTGACATAGGTATCCCACGTCTCGTTCTCATATCCCGGGCAGGTCTGCGTCGGGCCTGGCGGCGGGGGAGTAAAGCCACCCATTCCGCGACGACCTGCGGGGAGTGGGTTGCAGTACGCTGGGAACGGATGCGGCGCGTTCTTGCTCCCGTAATAGGACACCGCAACCTGCCCGTCTTTTCCGGCAACCAAGAACGGTATCGCCGCTTCATTCACACCGGGGGCGGCGATCATCATCGGTGCGCTCCAGTGCATCCCTTTGTCGCGCGAGATCGCCATGTAGAGCATCCGGTCGGAGGACTGAACCCAGGCTGCATAGAGATTCCCCGCCGAATCCATTCCCAGGCTCGGATAGCCGTAGCCGATCTCTTCTTCGTTGGTCACTTGGACCAGAGTCCAATGTGCACCCTCGTCATGGCTCACGGCGACGTAGGGACGGTTGCAGGGCTCGTAAGGTACAATCACTGTTCCATCGGATTCCACCATGCCCTGTAGTCCGAAAGCCGAACAGATTCCGCCGCCAGCCGCTTGGATGGACTTCATCTGGGCAGTTGGAGGAAATGGGATGACGAGTTCCGGCCCCCATGTGAGACCGCCATCTTGCGACTTTTCGCATTTTAGCGGGTCGTGACCCAGGCAGGCGTACACGACGTTCGGATAGCCCCCCTTCAAAAGACCCTTCATGCTGGCAACCGGCGGGCCGCCAAAAACCTGGACGTGGTCATACCCACCCGTTCCGACACCGTACGGACCTGGCCCTGTCAGCGGGCGGGGACCCGAATACCATGTTTTGCCGTCGTCGTCACTAATTTCAAAAAGCGGATGTGCACAGCGGCCGCCGCATGACATCCAAAACAATCGCCCGGTTTGAGGATCAGCCCACAGGTTCGTGTCATAAGCGGGAGTCGTAGCGAATGTCGGATTGGCGCTGCCGGCGGTGAAAAGCTCTGTCCCATTCGGTGGACCATTTGTATCGCCTTTCCAAATCGGCCGCAAAACCACGGTCCCGGCCTTGGAGACGACGAGGCTCAACTCGCCCACGCGCATGTCAAGACTGACAGAGCACGGCACTGGGGCTTGCATGCCTGAGGGGGCTTGCACTTGCTCGCCACCAGCATGGTGGGTAACGACAGCTCGGTCCGACGCGCATCCTGGCCCCGTAGCCCCACCCATTTGAGGCGGGGGCGCTGCCATTAGCTTGGCGGGCGCCAACCCTATAACCATTAGCGCAAACATCAGGCCTACGCAGACTCCAAGAATCCTACACTTCGACATGATTGCCTCCATATGTTTGTCGTCGGTCTTCGAGTGCGACCCACAGAATCTACTCCGATATTCAGCCCTAATAAGCGGGTACTCTACTCTTCGTTATGCTCTGCCGCAATATGCTTGCATTCGTCTGCTGCGGGACGAGCCTCCTGCTCCTCTATTAGAGGGTTTTCCCACCAAGCCTACAATCTGGTGAACCCGATTTCTCACGTTAGACCTAACAAAGCGACGCAACAATGGCTCAAAAGACGCGAGCGATTGAAAGGCTCGATAGCTCACCATTCTCATGCTGGTAGGCTGCCACACCTTATTACAACTCAGGCGGTGCCGTAGCGGATAGCAAACCAAAACCAGTCCGGTACAATCTCTGAACGTTTAGGAGGGTATGCATGCGACATATCATTGCGTCTGTTCTCGCGGTGTTTCTCTTTCTGCTGCCGGTGGCCGCACAAACTGTGGAACGTTCCGAAAGCGTAA
>Ga0307479_10005208_pt1 | contig 11914 bp, 9 predicted proteins | sample atmos_gasesECM4C_FD_203743 | JGI IMG/M metagenome (GOLD analysis project Ga0307479, IMG submission 203743) | Hardwood forest soil microbial communities from Morgan-Monroe State Forest, Indiana, United States - atmos_gasesECM4C_515 | ecosystem: Environmental > Terrestrial > Soil > Temperate... | reverse complement strand
ATGGTGCCATCGGAGTTAAAGCCGCTGGCCGCGTCGGCAGGTGTGCCTGGATTGTCCGTCGTCCCACTCAACGCCGTGTAGGTGATGCCAGATCCGTAGGCGAACTTGATCGCGCCTGTGAGATTGGTTGGAGTAGTCACGTTCGACATGCGCACCCAGAAATCACCCGCCGGAGCGTGGAACAGGATTGGCCATGTCGTGTTGGGCGGTACATTCTGCAGGCTGACCATCTTGAGGATGAACATCAGCTTGCCTGGGCCAAGCGATGCCGGCTCGGCGATCGAGAGCTTCACGATGTCGTGGCCTGGTTGTTTGTCCAGTGCATCGCCGACAGCGTCAGTGAGTACGGTCACTCCCGGCACGATGCACGCGTTCTCAACCGGTGGTGGAGGCGGACATGGCGCCGGCGCAACGCCGCTGCACGCTGGGCCCTCGCCCACAGCGTTGACGGCCTTCACTTCATATTTCACCGACGTGCTAGTGGCGCCTGCGTCGTCATACTCATTGACTGAAGCGGCGACCGACTGAATCAGAACAAATGGTCCGCCGTTGGTGCTGCGATAGATGTTGTAGCTGGTGATGGGAGAGCCGTGGTCGTCCGGAGTTGACCACGAAACATGGACCAGCGAAGAGTTGGTGCAATCGAATTGCGCCGAGACCAGCGGAGCTGCCGGAACGCCGAGAACGTCGTCCACTGCAAACATGCGGCGGCCATTGGTCTGGCGGGCAAGGGTGCCGACGGCGGAAAAGCTGTTGGGTCCTCCACTCGCGCATTGGCCTACGCAGCCATCGGCATAAGCGATTACCACTCGACCGTCCTGGTCGATGGTGGCGTCGTTAAAGTCCAATAGGTTGCGCGTGCCGTTGGCGCAGTTGATGCCAGCCGAACAAATCGTGGCATGACGCTGCACCGGATCGTTGCCGGTGACGTCGAGCGTCGTCCACGTCGCTCCGCCATCGTACGTATGCGAGGTATAGAGATGCCACAGGCCGCCCCAGGTGGGATCGTCGCCGCCGCCTCCCGGTCCAAATGTCGAGCCGAGGAATGCGAAAGCCGCGCGTGTCGGATCTCCCGCCACAACCTCCGGAAAAGCAACCGACTTCACGCCCGCTGTGTCCCCAGATTGCTGCGGCAGTGCAAATGCTCCTACATCTGTCGGTGTCGTCCAACTGGTGCCGTGATCGTGGGACACGGAGATTAATGCGTGCCCAGAGCCATCGTCATCGCCAAAGTACACGGTGCCATCCGTGGCAATTCCCACCGACGGATCCCAATCGCCATTTGACGTTCCTTGCACCAGATTGACGGTCCAGGTGATGCCGTTGTCCTGGGAAACCGCAACTCCCTGCTTTCCTCCGCAACTTTTGTTGGGAACGTACACCGTGCCATCGGCAGGCGAGACCTTCACATGGCCGTGGATGCCGCCGCACGTTTCGGTAGTCCATGTGGGAATACCCGCGCCATAGGTCAGCCCGCCATCATCGCTACGGGCGCAGAATGCAGTAACAAGGTCCTGCGAGCAGTAATAAACCGCGTTTGAATAAGCGGGAGTGCCGCCAGTAAGAGGCGCGTGGTATGGACCTCCACCCACCGTTTCATGGTCTACGCCGGAAGGAATGCCGCCACCCTGGCTCGGAGTCCAGTTGGTTCCATCGTCATCGCTGAAGGCAGAAATGCTGTCTTGGCCGGTAAGTTGGGAGACGAAGGTCCGGTTCGTAAAACGGTCGGTAAACAAAATTGCGTCCAGCGATTGCAGCGACTCGGTCGGGAAGGTCACGTTTTCCCAACTCGCGGTCGCCGGCGAAGTGCAATCGTTAAAGGTCACACGCAGAGTTTGCAGGTCCGTAGTAATCGGCAAGGTTGCGGTCCCGCTGGCTTCGAAAAGAACTTTCTTGGTTTTCCAATCCACGCCGCAGGAAGGCTCGCCCGCATGTTGGCCCAGCGGAGGCGGCGCAGGATAAATCGCATAACTTAACGGCTCGGTGCCGTTTCCGGAAGTTCCAGTAGCAGTCGCGTGCTGCAGAGTGGCCGAGCCGTGATAGCTGGTCCCGTCCGTCCCAACCATGGGAGAAAATGGCGCCATCGCCACGGTGTACGTGCCGGCCGGAGGGTTGGTCAGAGTGACCGACTCGATCTCGGGATTGGTAGGAAGGCCGGATCCATTGCCGGAGCTGCCCACAACTCTGCCGTTGGGATCATAGACCTGCATGTCCCAGTCGCCGCTTAGCGCTGAGACCGTTTGGATCAAGACTTGGTAGGGGCCAAACGTGGAGTCCGGAGGCGCGATGGTCAGCTTGAAGTTATCGCACGAAGAATCGTTCGGTCCATTACAGGTTGACGACGCGGTGGGAGTCAAGAACGGCCCGGTCCAGGTTGTCGTCGGGCTGCTTTGGGAGACGGTACCGCTGGTGGGAGTAGCTGCCGGCGATTCAGCCGTCAGCAGGATGACCAGCACAGGAAAGAGACAGGCCTTGAACCAGCAACTGCCGCAACGCGATGCTTTCATTTCTAACCCTCAAGATGATTTCCTACAACGGTGCCGCTTAAAGACCGGAGGTAATGAGAGCCTTATGATTAAGCCGATAAATTGGCGTCGATGATCTTGGGGAACTCGGAATCAGGACCGCGATGTGATGCTGGGAGGATTCACAGAGGTTGCCAGTAGTACTGTCACGATTGTGACGCTGCGTACTATTTTGTTTTGGTCGAAAGATGACGCGGCGAGCCCTTGGGCGCGAAGCCCTTGAGACGAGGCCTAGCGAAATCACGCGTCGGCTATGAGAAGCTCAGAGGGGACACGATCTTCAGTTAAATTCAATCCGGCCTCATTGTTTGAAGTCCACTCCGTATTGTCCCCGGCATTTAGATTCCCGAATGGAACATAGCTAAGTTCCGCGAATCCCATCGCGCAGTCAGAGTTCCTGACGCCAACCAAAAAGCTAACCATAAAAATTTAAGGAGAAACTAGATGTTCAGAACAGGTGTGAGTCGGAGTGCGCCTTGGCTGCTGACGCCAGCTCTTGCAATTGGCGGATTAGTCGGATTGGCAACCTTAGGACCGCTTCCAGCCCTGGCTCAACAAGCGGAGAAGCATCAGACTTCGCAACAGAGCCTGCAACGCGACCGAAACTACGTGCATCGCCTCTTGGAGAGAGGAACCTCAGACGCAAAGATCGAGAGTTCCCTTACACTCAGTACTCAATTCGCAAGCTTCAACCCAGGCGGAGACATCCAAGCCTATGTGAGTAATCTAGTTGCTGAGGAGAAAGCCAAACTGCAGAAGACAAAACAGAATCAGTCCTCTGCTATTGCCTCGCAGCCGGTGATCGCCGTGTCCCTTAGTGAAACCGCTTCCGTTCCTTTGAACGCGAGTTCGCAAGCGCCGTCAAATTCCGTCGGCGTCGAGAGTGTGAAAGTCGCAGCTCAAGCTAACGGTCAGATCAACGCACAACCCAACAGCCAGAATGGAGTTCAGGAAACCATCCAAACCGGGTCTGAAAGCGAGAGCCAAACCAGCAGCACCGTGTCTTCCCCAGTGGTTGACGGCGGATTACTTCTTTCCAGCGTCGCTACCTCGACAAGCAGCTCTAATCAATCGACTCTGGCGAACAACAACCTGACTACCCAATTGCATAGCACAGCACGATCAGGGGAAGAACAATCTGGAACTGGGAATTCAGGAACGTTTAATTCGGCTCAAGGCCCAGGTCCGGGACCGATTGGCCCAGGGCCAGGTTGCAATCTACTTCCGGCGCCACCCTCCGTGGGCGCGACCGTGCCACTCTCCTACTTTGGACCGCCTCCCTCTGACACCAACCAGAGCCTTGTCGGGCCGGTTCAATTGCTGAAGTCCGGCGTGGTTGATCCAGTGCACGGCACTATCACCTTGCCGCTCTATCTAGGTCACATGAAGGGCAGCAATAAGAACGTCTGGTACATCCTCACCGATGTGGACGATCCCAACGTAGCCGCCGAGTTGGGCCTGAACTTCTCGGCCAAACTCACCTTTGCAGCAAATGCGGCTCGCACGGCAAACCTCAATGCCGACGGCGTTCTTATCTTCGACAAAGGTACCGTCGATTTCTCGCCTGTCCGCAGCATTACTCCAGGACCGGCTGGTGCTGAGTTTCCTCCTGCATCTGCGCAACCGGGAGCAATTGGCGACGGCGACTACAGTCCCTTTGTCAGAGTCCTGAATGCAGCAGGTGTCATTTACAACGCGCCCATCGTGGCTTTCGACGTCAATGCCAGTCAGATCAGCTTTCCTGACGGCAACGTGGACTACAGCAGGGTGCACGACGAGGTAGTGGCTATCGATCCGGCCAACATGACCGTCACCATTAACCTAATCAATGGCTTCAGCTTCGGCCGGCCAGTGTGGTACATCTCGATGGACACGAGCATACCTTTGGGAGCAGCCATCGAGCACAACACCTTCGCTCCGCTCATGCAGCAACTCCATCTGGGAACAGATGACACTTTCTCCAGCCCAATTGAGAGGATCTTCATTTCCACAAATGGAGCCGAGTCCGGAGCATGCAACAATCCGCAACGGCAAGGTCTGTCGGCAGATCTGGCTGACGGCGCCAGGCCAAACAACGTTCTGGGAGGCATTCCAACGATCGCTCTCGATTACAGCCCCGCGTGGGATGCTCAGTTGTTTGAGTGGACGGGAGATGCCATCAACAAAGGTTTCCGCGGTCAGGTACGTGAGGAATTCCAGATTCTTACGTTCGTGCAAGATGGCCTGATCACCGGACCAGGCGGGAAAGCATTTGGTAGCAGCGGCTTCTCTATCAATTGCCCCATCGTTCAACGCTTGGACTGAGTGTACGTTGAATCATTACAACGTCCCCGCCGTGCGAACCAGAACGGCGGGGACAGCTTTTTCTTAGGAAGTTGGTAATTCCGCAACGGTTGATTTCCGATTCCACACCGGGATTTCTGCCGCACTCAGTGGGGCTTCTTGGGAATCTTGCGATATAGCCGTTGGCTGAAGCCAGAGGGAACGTCAAACGTCCTTTCGTCTCCAAGGAGTTGGACGATGTTTCGCGTGCCGTCAAGAACCGCTACGCAATGCTTGCACTCCTTAAAGTGGGATTCCATCTGAGCGCGCACATCCGCCGGTACTTCATCATCTATATAACTGGAGATGTGTTGAAAAACATGCATGCATTCGATGGGAACAGCGCGCTCCAGAGCCTCGCGGCACACAGCACACGAATCCCGATGCTGCTCCATTAGAAGCTCTTTGTCCCAGGACAAGTCGCGGAAAAGAAATGCCGCGATTTGTTGCCGAAACGTTTCACAAGTGCAAGGTTTTTGTTTTGATCCGTTTTGCGATCGCTTTACCACGGACGCACCTTCTTCCATCGGCCCTCAGTTAGCCACGAGCCGTCATATCCAGGCGCCAATTCGTCGCGCAGCATCAGACGGGCGCGCATCAAACGCGTGCGCACATTCCCTTCCTCGATCCCAAGCGCCGCTGCGGTTTCAGCGACACTCATATGCTCGACATCGCGCAGGATAAACACCTCCCGGTATTTCTCCGGGAGCCGGAGAATGGAACGCATCAGCGCCTCGCGGAACTCCGCGCGCTGCAGGGCCTCGCTGGGAACCTCCCGCCAATCTGCAAAGTCTCGCGGAATGTAAGCGGCAGAGTCATCTAGCCCGGTATCCTGTTCGATCGATTCGTACAGTTCGCGGCGATCCTTGCGCCGGCGCATACGTGCCTCGTTAATCGTAATTTGGATGATCCATGTGCTGAACTTGGACCCACCGCGAAACTGATTCAGACTTCGAAATGCCTTCAACACCGCTTCCTGCGCGACCTCTTCGGCGTCCGCCTGATTTCGCAGGACCAGGAACGCCGACACGTAGATGCTTCGCTCGCAGGGACGGACCAACTCATAAAAGCATTCCTGGTCCCCATTGAGAACTCTCTCGATGAGGGTTGGTTCATCAAGTTGGATGTGAGATTTAGCAGTACCCAAAATGGGAATCCTCAATTAGTGCTCAAATTGCCAAGAATCCAAAATCTACGTTGTTCTTGTAACGTTCCATTAAACTGCGAATCGCAGTAAACACGGTGAATCGAAGAGGCATGCGCGTGGAAATCGGCTGCTGCCAGGTCATTCGTGAGCTCTCTGCGTACCTCGACTGGGAACTCCCTCCGGGGTGGCGAGTCACGATAGAAGACCACTTGCAAGGATGCCGAAACTGCGCGGCCGTCTATGACGGCGTTCGCAACCTGTTGCTGCTGGTTGCCGACAATCGAGAGATCATACCTTTGCCCCACGGTTTCAGCGAACGCCTTTACCGGCGGTTCAAGAGGAAGAGCATCGGCCTCTGGTGATCGGTTCATCGCTTTGACGAAGCTTTCCGTTCCCCTGAAGGTCACCCATATTGGAGTGTTGGGTCTGGAAAAAGTTACAAATCGCAGCTTCGATCAGCGAGATTGTCTGGGATAAGTCCTCCGCTAGACGCAGGGGATTGCCACGGCTTCTCCTTTTGTAACGTGTTGTCTTCCCGCACATCGGATACTCAACTTTGACTAAGTACCAGTGAGGCGAAAATGCAGACTGCTGCTCAGCAATACGCGAATCCAACACCTCCCATCGTGATAGACGATACGATTCGGCCTACGCTTGCATCTGCGCTCGAACGAGCCGGGATTGGCGTGTCCAGATACGGCCTGGTGGCGATTCTCCTTCTAATCGGAGGACTGAAGTTCACCCACGCGGAGGCTCAAGGTATTCAGCCGCTGGTGAGCCACAGCCCCTTGATGTCCTGGATGTATTCGGTTCTGAGCGTTCAGGCAGTTTCCAACCTGATCGGAGTAATCGAGATCGGAGTGGCTTTCCTGATGGCTCTTCGACGTATATCGCCGAGAGCATCGTTTGTCGGTAGCGTCGGCGCAATGATCACCTTCCTTATCACACTCAGCTTCCTGATTACGACGCCAGGCGCCTTCGAACCTGGTTACTGGTATCCCAGGCTGGGCGGAGCCGGCCAATTCCTGATTAAAGACTTGGCCTTGTTGGGCGCGTCTATCTGGACCGCCGCGGAAGCTTTGACTCGCCTCAAGACGAAGAAGCTGTAGTTTTCTTTCCCTGCTCTCCGCGCCTCCAAAATAGGTTTTGGCTCAGCCTCTATAGCGAACTAAATGGATGCTGGCTCCTGCCTCCAGCGAACCACGACCGTCAACTCACATCCGATTTTCCCTAACCGTAAGAGATGAGAGACTGCCCAAAGGAGGAATGCAGCGGATGCCTGTTCCCCAGCTATTGCCTACCTCAGTTTCGAACGATAGTTTTGGCGGTGTCACGTATCACGTTGAGGGTGAACTGGTCCCTGTACTGCACATCGAACTGGGCTCGGTGGCGGTTTACTTCGAACATCATGTTCTGCTGTGGAAGGATCCTCAAGTCAATGTCGGGATCAAGACGTTAGCTGGAGGATTCAAGCGCATCCTCGCCGGGATGCCCATTTTCATGACCGAGACTCGCGGGCACGGCCACATCACCTTTAGCCGGGACGGAGCCGGTCACATTCTTGCCAAACATCTGAAGATGGGCGAAGCGCTGGAAGTTCGCGAGCACCAGTTTCTCGCTGCCACCGATCAGGTGGAATATACCTTCGTTCGCGTGAAGGGAATCTCCAACATGCTGTTAGGAGGGACCGGATTTTTTATCGACAAATTTCATTGCACGCGAGCTGAGGGTATCGTTTGGCTTCACGGATATGGGAATGTCTTTGAAGTCGTGTTGGGTCCTGGTCAATCGATTGATATAGAGCCCGGCGGCTGGATATACAAAGACACTACGGTACAGATGGAGACCCAATTCCAGCGGCTTACCACCGGAGTGTTCGCCAGTGCCGGACAACTGGTATGGAATCGGTTCACCGGACCAGGACGCGTGGGAATCCAGTCGATGTACATCCATTATCCAACTACCGAATAGGGGATTGTTAATCGGCGGCGATTATATTTGGCAAACATCCACGATCTGGTAAAAACAGTCTGAATGGCGAAGGAATCTGCTTTCTTTTTTTCTGCGAAACAACAGATCCCTCGGTCCTGGAAACCAGGCCGGCCGCGCAAGCAGATGCCTTGACGCGGACCGAGCGATGACGGTGCAAAACGTAGTCGAAGGATGACAGGTGTCAGGGAAGAGGTCGCAGTTAGTCTCGCCTCGGCACGTAGCCGGTGCGATAGTAAACCTGAAGCGGAAGAAAATCCTGGGAGCGAGTGACCCTGACTTTGATCTTGCGCCACTTGTGATTCTCCACGGCCGGCGCTGGACGGTACCCGAGAATGTATTGGTTGCGAAGTTCCAGACTCGCGCGCGCTGCGGCATCGGGAATGCCCGCGGGATTGTCGAGGGCGATTGTCCGCCCGCCCGTAGATTCGGTGATCTCTGTCAGCCACTGGCGTCCGAAGCGCTCTTCGAGTTTTTCCGTAAACAACAATGCCGGCGCGTCGCAGACGTCAATAGCATAGATTTGCGCATCGGATTCGCGCGCAATCTTCTTGATCTGTCGCAAGCTGTGCCGGCTGTTGTTGTCTCCGCCGTCAGAAATAACCAGCAACGCCTTGCGCGCGTACTTGGCATTTCGCAGCTTGGCTAGTCCCATATAAATCGCATCGGCGAGTGCGGTGTTGCCTTTGGGAGTAGCTCTGGCCAACGCGGAATGGATATCATCCGCAGACTGCGTGGTGTTGGCCAGGAGCTTGGGCTTATCGGCAAAAGTGATGACGAAATAATCGTCGTCTGGATTGGCATTCTTGAAGAACTCGTCTGCCGCCAGCCGAACTGCGTCTATTTTATTTGCCATGCTGCTGCTCAGATCGACAAGAATGCCGACCGATAGCGGGGCGTCTTCAGTGTTGAAGTACTGGATTGGCTCCTCGCGCTCGCCCTCAAACAACTTGAAATTCTGCTTGGCCAGATCCACCACCGGGTGGTTCTTGGTGTCGGTTACGGTCACCGGCACCAGAACCATTTCAACGTTTACGCGCAACCGGTTCGCCGAGGTTTGAGATTCTCGGCCTTGAGGTCCGGCCTGAGCGCTTGTTCGCGGAACGATGTGAACGTCGTCATTCGATTGCCCGACCAGGAGTGCCGGGCAAGAAATCAAGCAGAAAAGCACAAGGCAGCCGATGCCCGAGTGCCGCTTAATTCGAATTCGTCGGAAAGAATCATTCGAACCTAGGACGCGATTTGAATGCATGGCCGGAAACCCAAGGTCGAGTGGAGAATTGTGTCCGGCATTATCCACCTAAGCGGGAAAATGGGGAAGTGATTTTTCGCAGGTCATTCGGGGCTGAGGCCGGCTTTGAGAGTTGAATCGATTATGGTATCGAGGGAAGGAGCAAGTTGGAGAACACGATCCGCAATACGAAAGAAAGGCTGGCGCGAGGCCAAACCTCAAGCCGCGCTGTCACCGAGGAGGCGCTTAGGCGAATTTCCGATCCCGCAGGAGAAGGGAAGTGGACTTTCACCAAAGTCTATGTTGAAAACGCCCGACAGGCCGCAGCGGATGCGGACAAGATCAGAGCGTCCGGACATCCTGCTTCCCCGATCGCCGGTCTGCCGATCTCGATCAAGGACCTTTTCGACGTTGAAGGCGAAGTGACGAAGGCCGGCTCGACGGTTCTCGCGAATCGTGAGCCGGCGACGCCCGATGCCGAAGTTGTAAGTCGCCTGAAACGTGCTGGGGCAGTGATCATCGGCCGGACGAATATGAGCGAGTTCGCGTTTACGGGTGTTGGCATCAATCCGCACTACGGCACACCCGCCAATCCGTACGACAGACAACTGCGACGGATTCCCGGCGGCTCATCATCAGGTGCCCCGGTGAGCGTTGCAGATGGTATGGCGCTGGCCGCTATCGGTACCGACACGGGAGGATCAGTGCGCATTCCTGCAGCGCTGTGTGGCTTGGCGGGTTTCAAACCGACACAAAGCCGAATTCCCAGAACCGGTGTTTTTCCTCTCTCACCAACGCTCGATTCGGTCGGAGTGATCGCTCGAACCGTTTCCTGCTGCGCCGAAGTCGATGCCGTTCTTGCCGGCGAAACCTGGACGGAGCACAAAGTCGAACTCAAGTGCAAAACCTTCGCTGTCCCGAAGAACTATTTTCTCGACGATTTGGATAAGCAAGTCGCCACGGCATTCGAATCTGCAGTTGCCAAGCTCTCTGCGGCCGGAGCTAGCATCGTCGAGACGTTCCTGCCCGAAATGGAACAGATCGCTGAAGTCAATGCTCGCGGAGGGATCTCGGCTCCAGAGGCATACGCCTATCACCGGCGCTCGGCTGCAGACTTCAAGGAATACGATCCGTTAGTGCGGGAACGCATCCTGCGAGGAAAGGACATAAGTGCCGCAGAGTATCTGGATATGCTGCATGCTCGAGAGACGCTGATGCAGGCGTTCCACCGCAAATCGGCAGAGTGGGATGCGCTCGTTTGTCCTACCGTTCCCGTCATTGCGCCCAAAATTCAGTTGTTGGAGAAAGACTCAGATTTCTATCGTCGCACTAACCGGCTCCTGCTGAGAAATCCCAGCGTGGTGAATTTTCTTGATGGTTGCGCCTTAACTATTCCTTGCCACGATCCAGGTGAGGCTCCGGTCGGCTTGATGCTAGTCGGTCGAACGCTCGAGGATCTGAAGCTCCTCGGTTTGGGGATTGCCATTGAAAAGATTGTGATGCAGTAGCGAGTAAATCGCGCGAACCCATCGAAAAAATGGCTGAGCGCGTAAATTGATGTGCCAAGCATCAGATGCCCGTGTACCAGGCATAGCCATACTCGCAAGACACACAGCCGCAGCCGTTGCCGAATTTTTTCATAGTGTCTGTGACCGTCAGGCGAGTGATGAATTTTAGGTTCTTGTAGCCGATTTGCCGCGGCAGCCGCATGCGCAGCGGTCCACCGTGGGGGACGGGAAGGTCGCTGCCATTCATGCTGTAACACAAGAGTGTCTGCGGATGCAGAGCATCGGCCATATCGATGCTGTCCCAGGAATCGGGTTCCATCGAGGAATACATAACGTATCTCGCTTGTGGATCGACCCCGACAAGATTCAAGACATGAGACAGAGGCACGCCGATCCACTCGGCGATGTAGGACCAGCCCTCTTCACACGTGAGTTCCGTGATGTGGGTGCGCGAGGGAAAGCTCTTGAGGTCGGCAATCGAGAACGAGGCAGGCTGATGGACCATGCCATCGACGGCAAGCCGCCAGTCGGAAAATCCCGCCGCCTGATGCCGCTTGAACTCTTCCGTAGGAGGCGCGAGTTCATTGGGAAACGGACGCGGCGAAATCTGGCTTCGAGAGAATTCGCGCGCCAGTGAATGCCGCGTCAGCAGCCGCTGCGTGGCATAAGTCAACGTCTCGCCGGGACCATAGATTCCGCCATGATCGGGAGGAATCAATCCATACTTCTGCGCAAGGCGCGCTGCTGCTGCCAATCCCGAGGCGCCCGCGGTTGCTGCGAATCCGGATACGATCAGTTTTCGGCGTGAAATGTTCATGCGTCCTCCTTAGGCGCGCGGAGGTGGCCCGTGATCATCGCTGCTGTGCGAGCCCAGAATCCGGCCAGGGAAACCATCAGCACGTGCACAAACAGGAATAGCACCAGGGCCAGCGAGACAAAGAAGTGAATCGTGCGCGCGGATTGGCGCCCGCCCAAAAGATTGACGGCCCAGGGAAAGGCCGAAATGAAGCCAAGCGACATCGCCAACCCGCTCCAGATGACAAGCGGAAACAGAACGAAGATCACGAACAAATACGTGAGGCGCTGCAGCCCATTATAGGAATAAGCCTCTGTCACACTCGGGCGTTGCCAGCGCAATGGTTTGGCAAAGGAGGTGAGGAGCGCCCGCCATGAAAGATCGGCCTTGCTGGGC
>Ga0307479_10005207_pt1 | contig 11915 bp, 5 predicted proteins | sample atmos_gasesECM4C_FD_203743 | JGI IMG/M metagenome (GOLD analysis project Ga0307479, IMG submission 203743) | Hardwood forest soil microbial communities from Morgan-Monroe State Forest, Indiana, United States - atmos_gasesECM4C_515 | ecosystem: Environmental > Terrestrial > Soil > Temperate... | reverse complement strand
GCCGCAACACGCACAGTCTCGCTCGTTGTGAACGGCAAGACGCTGGCCACCCAAATCGTCGCCGTGCCTGCCAACGGGCGCGCCACCACAGAGTTCCAGTCACTCGATGTGCAGTATGGATTCTCACGCTGCGAAGTGCGGATCGATTCGGCCGATGCATTTCCGGCCGACGATGTGAGCCTGTTCGCGGTCGAGCGCACCGATCCCCGGCGCGCCCTGTTCGTTTATGAACCCGGAGACTCACGGTCTCTGGTCTATTTCCGCGCGGCGCTTGCCTCGGGCGCGGAAGCTGCGTTCACGGTCGATGCCGCCAGCGTCGCACAGGCCGCTGGCCTTCCGCTTTCGAAGTATGCATTCGTCGTCCTTTCCGATGTGATTTCGGTGCCTGCCTCGTTCGAAAGCGAGCTGCTGAAATACGTTCTGACCGGCGGCAATGTGTGGGTTGCCGTCGGCACCTCGGCTTCTCACAGTACCCGCATCCCCGTGTTTGGCGCAAACATAGTGGAGTCCCGCTACTACTCACGCACCAGCGACCGCTTCCTTTCCGTGGGGGAATCTGACCCATCATATCCTTCCGTCGCGAAGGCGGACCGTTGGGCCGGCGTGAAATTTTATTTCGCGGCCCGCGTGGATCCCGCTGGTACCCGCGTCGCCGCCCGCTTGACCGATCAAACCCCATTGCTGCTGGAAAAGAAGATCGGAGAGGGCAATGTGCTGCTCTTCACTTCCGGCCTCGACAATCTCACCAACGATTTTCCGCTCCACCCGATCTTCGTGCCCTTCGTCGAGCAGACCGCCCGCTACCTTTCCGGCACCCAGAATCGCAGCGGCGCCCGGCTGGTCGATTCCTTCCTTGAACTGCGCAGTTCCAAAGAGCAATCCGTCAGCGTCGAGGTAATCGACCCGGATGGCCACCGGCCGTTATCGTTGAAGGAGGCCTCCTCGGCGCAAACCTACCAACTGACTCGGGCGGGATTTTACGAACTTCAGCTAGCCAACGGACGTCACGACGTCATTGGCGTCAATGCGGACCGCCGCGAATCCAATCTTGACGTCATTCCGGACGATGCGCTGTCGCTTTGGCGCGGCAATCCCGGCGGAAACGGTTCACAGGCGGCTGCGGGGCCATCGCAGGAACAGACCAAACGCTACAGCATATGGTGGTATATTATGATTCTAGTATTAGCCGCAGCTTTGGCCGAATCCCTGCTCGCCAGTCGATATTTAGGGGTTCAACAGCAGGAGGACGCATGAGTATCCGGGATCAGCTCAACTCCTATATCAAGCAGCTGGAGAAGAGGCTGCGGATCGGCGCGCTGCTCCGCGGCGCGGCGATTTTGACATCGGTTGCGCTGGTGGTCACTGTTCTCCTCGTGCTCATTACCAACGCGTTTGCATTCTCTGGCTGGAGCATTACCAGCGCGCGGGTCGTTCTGCTGTTCGCACTGGCCCTCGCCGTGAGTTTTGGCATCGCCATCCCTCTGAAGGCCCTCAGTCGGCGGCGGGCCGCACGCCACGCCGAAACTATATTCCCCGAATTTCAGCAGCGTCTGGTGACCTTTGCCGAGCGCGACGCCCAGGTTCGCGAACCCTTCATCGAGTTGTTGGCCGCTGACACCCTCAACGTCGCGCGCGCGGCGGAGCCTTCGCGCCTGGTACCCGACCGCACGCTGGCAACTTTTCTTGGCGTGGGCGCGGCTTCGCTGTGTGTGCTCGTCTGGATGATCCTGGCCGGCCCGGGATACCTGGGCCATGGCGCAGCACTGCTCTGGGCCGCAACACCGCGCAATGGATCCGCCCCGTTTTACGACATTCAAGTGACTCCCGGCGATGTTTCCGTTCGCCGCAACGCGGATCAGATCGTCACCGCGCAAGTCATCGGCCTGCAAACCGAAGCCGTACGCCTCTACGCGCGCTATGAGAGCACTTCCAAGTGGGACCAGGTCACCATGCGCCCGCAGGCTGGATCCTCCGGCTTCCAATTCGTTTTCGCGGGCCTCCCGGAAAGCGTCGAATACTATGTGGAGGCCGGGCCGCTGCGTTCGCGCCACTTCAATATCCGCGTGCTGGACCTGCCGGGCGTGAAAAATGTCCGCGTGACGTACCGCTATCCCGAATGGACGCGCATGCAGAAAGTTATCGAGGAACGCGGCGGCGATCTTCGGGCGGTGGAAGGCACGGAAGCCGATCTTGAAGTCGAAACCGATCGGGCGATGCGCGACGGCGTCTTGGTTCTGGACGACGAAAAGCAGATTCGCCTCTCGGGCGGCGAAGGCAACGTCTACAAGGGCACGATTCGCATGGAAAAGGACGGCGTGTACCACGTCGCCGCCCTGGACCAGGGGCAACCCGTGCGCCTCTCAAACGATTTCTTCATCGAGGCGCGTAAGGCCGACCCGCCGAACGTAATCATCGCGCGTCCCGGACACGACTATCGCTCCAGCCCCATCGAGGAAGTCACGGTCGCCGTCAAGGCAGACGATGAATTCGGCATCGATGACATGACGCTCCACTATTCGGTTAACGGCGGCGCCGAGCAGACGGTCAACCTTCTTCAGCAGAAAGGAATTAAGCAGGCCGACGGCTCCACCGTAATTTCCCTCGAGAATTTCAAGCTTGTGCCCGGCGATGTTGTGAGCCTCTATGCGACCGCGAAGGATGCGCGCTCGGAATCGCGGACCGGCATTTCCTTCATTCAGGCCGATCCGTTCGAACGCGAGTTCTCCCAGTCCCAGGCGGGCGGCGGGGGCGGGGGAGGCGGCGGTGGACAGATGGATCAGAACGACATCTCCCAGCGCGAGAAGGAAATCATCGCCGAGACTTGGAAACAGCGTGGTGACAAGAAAGCGACCAAACAAGAGTTTGCCGAGACCGCCAAATTCCTTTCGAATGTCCAGTCCAAACTGCGCGATCAGGCGAAGTCGCTTGCCGGACGCATGCAGAGCCGCGAGTTGTCCCAGGAAAACGAGGAATTCAACGGTTTTGTGAAGGACATGAACGCGGCCGCCGAGGCCATGGGCCCGGCCTCGGAAAAATTGCAACAGCAGAAATGGCAGGAGGCTCTTCCCGACGAACAGAAAGCACTTCAGCACTTGCTTCGCGCCGAAGCCACGTTCCGGCAGATTCAGGTGGCGTTTGGCGGCAACGGCGGCGCCGGCGGGGGAGGCGGAGCGGGACGCGACCTCGCGAGCCTGTTTGACCTGGAGCTCGACACCGAAAAGAATCAGTACGAAACTGCGCAAACCGCCGGTTCGGCCAGCCAGCGCGAGAAGGACATCGACGAAGCGCTTCAGAAGCTCGATCAGTTGGCGCGCCGCCAGGAAGAACTGGCGCAACAGCAGCGCAACAACAGCGTTCAAACCGCCGAGCAACGCTGGCAGCAGGAGATGCTGCGCCGTGAGGCCGAAGAACTGCAACGCCAGATGGAGCAGATGGCCCGCAACAATTCTCAAGGAAATTCCCAGGGAAGCTCGCAGCAAAACTCACAGAGCGGCTCGCAGAGCAATTCCTCGTCCGGCTCGTCAGGCCAATCGGGTGCCGGAGGGAAACAGGGCTCGACCGACCCGCGCGTCCAGCAGTCTCTTGACCGGCTCAAGCAGGCTACCGATGACATGCGTCGTGCGACGTCTCCGCAGCAGAGTGAAGCCGAAGCCCGTCGCGCCGCCGATCGCTTGAAGGAAGCTACGGATTTGCTCGGCAGCATGCGCCAGCAGCAAGCTTCCTCGCGCCTCGGATCGTTGGCTGACGAGACCAGCCGTCTCGCGAAAGAGCAACGCGACCAGGCGGACCGCATTCGGCAGGCGTTCGGCCAACAAGGGGATCAGCCTGGGTCGCAGGCCGGTCTTCAAGGGAAGCGAAAGCTCGCCGATGACCGCCAGCACCTCGCGGAAGATCTGGGCCGCCTGGAAAAGGAACTGCAAGACACGGCGCGCGAATTGGCCACCAACAAGCAGAATGCCGCGTCCACCAAGCTGCGCGAAGCCCTGGGCGACATGCAGCAGTCCGATTTGCGTTCCCGCATCCAGCGAGGCGCGGATTGGATGCGTCGCGGCATCGATCCAAACGCCAGCGGAGCGGAGCCAGAAATTGCGGCCGGGATGCAGCGCCTCGAAAAGGAAGTGAATGACGCGCAGCAAGCGCTGGGCGCTACTCCGCAGCAGGGAAATGATTCGCAGCAAGGACTGGAAACTGCCCTGAATCGCGTCGAGCGGCTTCGCAACCAGATGGATTCACTTACCCGCGATGGGCAGGGGCGCCAACAAGGCCGCGGCCAAGGACAACAAGGCCAGGGCGGGCAGCAGAGCGGCCAGGCTGCGAACGGTCCCGTCGGAGGCCCCGGCGCTAGAATCGGTGGTGGAAATAATAATGGTGGCGGCTACCGCTATTCCAATCCCGGTGGCGGAGGGGTCGGCACAATTTACGACAATTTTGACACCGGAAACAACACGCCGCGTGGAGGCCCGCCGGTTCAGCCCGATACATCTCCCATCCCTCCCCAGCGCGCTTACGACGACAGCATGCGCGATCTAAACCAGCTTCGCCAATCCGTGCAGCAAGACCCAGAAATGGAGCGGCAGGTTCAGGAACTGATTCGCCAGATGCAGCGCCTGGACCCAAGCCGCTTTCCTGGCAACCCTGCGCTTGTCGAGCAGCTCCACTCGCAGGTACTCGCCGACGTGGACAAGCTCGAACTGCAGTTGCGGCGTCAGTTGGACGACAAACAATCCGGCCAGGTGCGCAGCGGCGATACGCGATCGGTGCCCGCAGGGTACGAGGATTCCGTCGCGGACTATTACCGGCGGCTCAGCAAAAACAAGTAGAAGTCTGCTTCTCGGGAATTACTTCTTCGGTAGAGGCTTGCGAGGAAGTTGCTCGTTCGCATTGGCCGTCATGTACACGAACGACGCCGCGATTACAGCCATCTGTTTGAGATCCGCCTCCTGAATCCTCTCGTACACATCCATGTTTGTATGATGCGTGCGCGGTTCGTATTCGATGGGGTCCTGGATAAACTGGAAGCCCGGCAAACCGACTTCGTCAAAGGAAACGTGGTCTGTGCCGCCGGTTCCGCGTGCGGAAAGCGTGGTCATGCCCATGGATTTGAAAGGCTCCATCCATTTCTCGAAAATAGGCCGCACCGCTTCATTACCTTGCAAATAGACGCCGCGCACTTTGCCCGTGCCGTTATCCATGTTGAAATAGGCTGAAATCTTCGCGTGATCGGGCTTGAGTTCCATGCTCTGCCGGTCGCCAAAATGCTGTTTTACGTACGCGCGCGAGCCGAGAAGGCCCTCTTCTTCGCCTGTCCACAGGGCGAGGCGCACCGTGCGGCGCATTTTCAAGCCGGACACCTTCAAAATGCGCATGGCTTCCATCATGACGGCCGATCCCGCCGCGTTGTCCGTGGCCCCCGTGCCGCTATCCCAGGAATCGAAGTGCCCGCCGAGCATCACGACTTCATCCGCTTTGTCCGTGCCGGGAATTTCCGCGACGATGTTGAACGAATCGAGATTTTCGTCGTAAAACTTGTTGATGATATTGACTGCCAGCGTCACCGGGATGTGTTTTTCGATCGTCCGGAAAATACGTCCGTAGTGTTCGATCGCCACGACAACGCGCGGCAACACGAGGGGGTCTTTCGGCTCTCGGGAGCCGGCGCTCATCACCGTAATCGTCCCGCCATCGTGCGGCGAAGGTTCCAGCCACGCCGCCGCGCCTTCGTCAGTCAGGAATTTCTGAAGCTTTTGGTTGAATTGCTGCTGCGCAAGGAAGCGGGCCCGGACGGCTGGATCGGGAGGAGGCTGCGGCGGCTGCGGTTGCGCCTTGTCCGCTAGTTCCTGGTCCGTGAAGCGGTGGCCCTGCGCCTCGAACTGCGCGTCGACCGCGCGCATGGGCGCCGTCATCACAAACTTGGCTTTCAGCTTTCCGTGAAACGCGTCGAAGTCCTCGTCCTTTTCAATTTTCGCGTATACCACTTCCGCCGTGATCGACCCGCCGGTTCCGGACGTCCAAGCCTTCGGATACGCAATCAGCGGAAAACGTCGCGGCGCAATCTCATTGGCTTCGAACAGCTCATTCGACCACCCCCGCCCAAACGGCCCCCACGGCTCTTCGTGAACATTCGCCAAACCCCAGGAACCAAGCGTTTTCACCGCGTAGTCGCCGGCTTCACGGATGTTGGGGGAATTCGTCAGGCGCGGGCCGTACACATCCGACAGATAGCTGATGACCTCCATGATGTGCGAGTTCTGGAGACCTTCGTCTTCAAACTTTTGGATGGCAGCAGTTTCGGGAGAGGACCAATCCGTCTGCGCCTCCGCCGCCCAGGCGAGCGAGAACGCCAGCGACACGAGCGCCAGTGCTCTCATAGACTTGCGGAAGTTTTGTCTCACCATTTCACTTGCAATTCTATCCTGAGAATTGCTGAACACGCTATTTAGCCACCATGGGCGGTTCCAGCAGAGCCACAAGTCAATTCATATGGCTTTGCTAGGAATAGGGAACCGGTTTAAGATGAAAAAATGAAACAGAAAATTTCTCGCAAAGGGAAGGCTGCACAAGCCCTCGCTCGGCTTGTCGAGGACCAGATGAAGACATTTCCTGTTGAGGAACAAGAGCGGATGATGCGCGCGTTTGGATTGAAGGTCGCCGAGCTCATGAGGAAGCGCTCACTTAGAGGGTGAGGAAGAACGCTTCTGTCGAGGTTTGCAGTGATCCAATGCAGAAGAGTTTGCACCGCTTTTGTTCCTGTTGCATTGATCGCTTTGGTCGCCGTCTCGGCTCGCGGAGATCCCGTCAAGATACGGTCATTGCATACAACCGCCTATTTTTCCAAAAACTATTCGGCCACGCCGTGGAAGGCATACGTCTATACTCCAGAGGGGAAACGAGCGTACAAATTGTCGTTCGAGCCGGAATACGGGCCGAAAGGCGAGATAACGGACCTCGATCTCGTCTTAGTCGATGCCAAAAAAGAGCACCAGCCGCCCGATTCGAATTTGCTAAGCCCGCGTGGCATTTGGCATGGGCTGCAACCCTATAATTTTATCGGCACGGATCTGGCGCAAGGGCCCGATAAGTCCATCGGTGGACGTCATAGGGTGTTAAGAATTGATGACAAGAAACTGGTGGTCCGAATTGACATCTCCAGCGTTAAAGTGAGCCCTTTGACCAATGGAGATTATCTGATCGACCGATTAGACTTGGCAATCTCGGTAGACAATCTCTCTTCATAACCGCCCGACGATCTACTTTGGGGGGTGTGGCGCCCTTGTTCGCGAGCGACGGCCGGGCCGTGCCTAGTGCGGATTTGAATACTCGTGCTCATCAACGGTGACTCGGTATGAAGTGATGTGGTATTCTTGCAAGGTCGAAGGCACTTGTAATTCCTCTTGGAAATGGGCGTGAGGGCTGCAAGGTCGCACTTGCAGCCATTTTTGTTTCCGTCGATTATTCCGGCGGGCTTCAAGTCGCCGACGCGCCAAAGCCAGCGCTATGGCGACGGCGCGTAAAGCCCGCACCCGTGCGCCGACCCGACAATCGAAAAGAAAGCTAGGATTTCATGCCACAGATTCGCAATATCGCCATCATCGCCCACGTGGACCACGGCAAGACCACGTTGGTGGACGCCATGCTGCACCAAAGCGGAGTCTTCCGCGAAAATGAGATCGTCGTGAAGCGCGTAATGGACTCCAACGAACTCGAGCGCGAGCGCGGCATCACCATCCTGGCGAAAAACACGGCGCTCTTTTATCACGACACGAAAATCAACATCGTGGATACGCCTGGCCATAGCGACTTCGGCGGCGAAGTCGAGCGCGCTCTGAAGATGGTGGACGGCGTGCTCCTCCTGGTGGACGCGAGCGAAGGCCCGCTGCCGCAGACGCGCTACGTCCTGCAGAAAGCGCTGCACGCCAAGCTGCTCCCCATCATCGTGCTCAACAAAATCGATCGCTCCGACGCGCGGGTGGCAGAAGTGCTCGACGAAATCTACGATCTGTTCATCGACCTTGAGGCCACCGAGGACCAGCTTGATTTTCCCGTCCTCTACACGAATGCGAAGACCGGCGTCGCGCATCGCAAAATTGGCGACTCCTCCACCAATCTCCAGCCGCTGTTTGAAACCATCGTTTCCGCCATCCCCGAACCTCAGGGCGATCCTAACGGCGTTTTGCAGGCCCAGGTCATGAACCTGGACTACAGCGATTTTCTCGGGCGCATCGCCATTGGACGCGTTTTCAACGGCACGCTGCGGCGAGGCGCCGACGTGGGCATCGCCAAGCGCTCGGGCGCGATTGAGCCCACGCGTATCACCAAGCTGTATACGTTTCGCGGCCTCGAACGCGACGAAGCCGAGCAAGTTCCTTGCGGCGACCTCGTCGCTGTCGCCGGCGTCGAGGGCATCCAGATCGGAGAAAGCCTCACTGACATCGAGAATCCTCAGCCGCTCGAACCGCTGGTCGTGGACGAGCCCACGCTGGCGATGAATTTCACCATAAATACCAGCCCGCTTGCAGGACGCGAAGGCCAGTGGGTAACTTCGCGCGACCTCCGTGCGCGTTTGCAGAAAGAATTGCTCACCAACGTGTCGCTGCGCATCACCGACTCGGAAACGACTGACGTTTTTCGCGTGCTCGCGCGCGGCGAATTGCAGCTTGCCATCCTGATCGAAACGATGCGCCGCGAAGGCTACGAACTGATGGTCGGCAAGCCGGAAATCGTCGTGCGCGAGGAAAACGGCAGGAAACTGGAGCCGCTCGAGCGCCTGGTCGTGGATTGTCCGGAATCGTTTGTGGGCGTGGTGATGGAATCGCTCGGCCGGCGCCGCGGCGAATTGGGCAAGATGGTTAATCACGGCTCGGGCTGGGTGCGGATGGAGTTCACCGTACCCTCGCGCGGGCTGATCGGCTTGCGCGGGCAGTTGCTCACCGATACGCGCGGCACCGCGCTGCTTCACGCATTGTTTGAAGGCTGGACCGAATATGGCGGCGAAATGGCCTCGCGCCCGACCGGCGCGCTGGTGGCCGATCGCGCGGGGCACACGACCGCTTTCGCACTGTGGAATTTGCAGGAGCGCGGCGAACTGTTCGTCGGCCCCGTCGAGGAAGTGTATGAAGGGATGATCGTCGGCGAAAACGCGCGCGATGCCGATATGGACGTAAATGTCACGAAGGAAAAAAAGCAGACCAACATGCGCGCCTCAAGCGCCGACGAGGCCATCCGCCTGATTCCCCACCGCCAATTGAGCCTCGAACAGGCCATCGAATTCATCGCCGACGACGAATTCGTCGAGGTCACGCCGAAATCCATCCGTCTGCGCAAGAAAATTCTCGACCCCAAGAAACGCCCGCGCCGCTGGCAGCAAATCCGCGCCAACGCCGAAGCCGCGCAGTAGCACAGGCTCTTGTGGTGAGAGTTGCGAACCATCAGCCTGTGTGCTGTTCTGCGTCGACGAAAATCAAAACCACACAGGCTGAAGCCTGTGCTACCAAAACCCGCACCACATCGAGACGCGATACGACGCATCGCGCTGATGACCGAGAACAACAATCCATCTGACCTTTGTGAGGGATAGAGGTAACGCTCGTCAACGCCGTCAAGCACTCTTCGGCCCGCTCTTCAGCGAAGTCGGGTTCGCGAAGGTTTCAATCCGCGCTGCTCGCCGAATCCCGGGTCGCGGAGTGCGCAGGAATTCTGTCAAGCACGCCGGGCCGGCCGGTGAAGCCTTCCTTCATAAGCTTGAAGATCGTCCCCCGATTTTGGGCAATGACTTTCAACCACGCCCACAGACCCATCTGAGGGAAATAAATCCCCCGAAAACAAAGGCGCGCGATGAAAATATTGATGCGATATCCCAGCGGCTTGTGGTCAATTGAGTCGACCGCCTTTCTGATCGCCTCCGCGCTGTAGGAGCGATTCCACCCATCCAGGACTTCGGCATGAGCTTCGGGAATGGTCATTTTTAGAGGCGTGTGAGCCATCGAAAACGGAATGAACTCCTGCCAATGTTTCACTCGCGTCAGCCGACCCGCATCATGAAGCCTCGTGTAAAGGGGCGTCCCCGGCAAGGGCGTGAGCAGGCCGAAGATCGGCAGCCCCGGTGGCCAAGTGCGAATCTGTTGAAGCGTGCGCTCCGCGACTCCTGTAGTGTCGTTATCCATGCCAAAGATGAAGGAGGTGATGGCGAACACGTTGCGTTGAGCGAGCCTCTCCAGAACGGCGGCATATTCGCCAGGCTTATTAAAACCTTTGTTCACGCCGGCAAGATTCGTGGGATCGATGGATTCCATGCCTATGAAGATCCACTTGCCCCCTGCGGCCGCAATAAGGTCAACGAGTTCCTCGTCGCGCAGCAGATTGGCGCTGATTTGCGCTACCCAATGGACCTGCGCGTTGGCGGCAATAATGTCGCGCAACAGCGACTTCGTCCGCTTCACATTGATGGCGAAATTGTCATCGATGAAAAATACCGCCATCTGGCCGCGCTCTTTCTTGGCGCGCTCTTTCAACAGCAATAATTCATTCACTACGCTTTCGTTGGTGCGAAACCGGATTGAATCGCCGAAAAATCCTGTCACGGTGCAGAATTCGCACCCGTACGGACACCCGCGACCCGATTCGACTGGAATGATGCGAAGCGTCCCCCACCCGCTCCCCACCTTTTTGAGGAGTGGATAAAAGGCTTTGGGAACAATGTTGAATTGATCCAGATCTAGCGCATTCCATGGAATCGTCGGATAGGGTTGCAACGTGGGTTTCCGCTCCTGACCGAAATCATCCACCGGAGCATACACGTCCTTGAGTTTGCCGCGCACGGCGTCTTCGACAATCTTCGGCCAGGTCTCGTCGGCTTCCCCCAAGGCCACAGCGTCGGCATGGCGTGTCCCGCCGTCCCGGCCGAGTGCCTCGTCGGGCATTTCAGTGACGTGCGGTCCACCCATCACGACCGGCACTCCAACGGAGCGGATGGCATCGGCTATCCGGTAGGCCTTCGCGATCATTCTGGTCATCGCGCCAATGCCCACGAGCCCGATCTTTTGCTCCCGCACATATCTCGCAATGCCCGCTTCATCCATCGGTTGCGCGTTTCCGTCGATCAGTAAAACTTCGTGGCCGGACGGTGTCAGCGCCTGTAACAAAAACATCCACAAATGCGGCATGAAGTTGCGTGTGACCCCGTTGTCAGGATTGTAAAGTAATATTCTCAAGCGTTTTTCCTCGTCCCGCTCCCGTGACTTGCCGCCTGGTCCGGCCGGCGATTTCCTTCCAGTTTTCTTGTGGGCCCAAAAAGAGCCCGCGCGTGAAGCTATGCCTGACCTGCTGCCAAAGGCCGTCACCGACAGCGGGCGCGGCGGAGGGGGTCTATGACAAAACTGGGGAGAGTGTACACCCGAAGAGGCATGACTCGTGACAGAAAACAACTTGAATTGTTGGCTTTTAGGTCATCCGGCCTGGCGCCATATGGTACTCAATTCGGTCTGTCCTGGAGCACTACTCTTTTCCTCCGGCGCCGGGTGAAACGCAATTGGCAAGTGGATCAGTTCCCCAACGGCTGTGTCACAGCGAACTTCTCGAGGGATAGTATTCGATAATTCGGTTGTGCACCAGTGGCATTGTCGACGTTTTTCCACATTCGTCACTATCCTGTCTTGGCTGCCGGTTCCCCGCGTGCGATTTACTAGCAACGGGGATGGCGCTTCGCTGGAGCCGCCTTGGTGAACTTGCCGGAGGAATCTTGACCGGGTATGATCGCCCCGTCGCACTGGCTCCGCCGAATCGCGTACAGGGGTCAAGTCCAGCGGAACGGATCCGCGCGATCCATCCTTGACGAAGCATGGAAGTGAACGGCGCCGTTCTGCGTGGAAGGAGCACGACATGAATTCCATGATGCCGCCCCGGATGCTGGTTTTCCTCAT
>Ga0307479_10005206_pt1 | contig 11917 bp, 10 predicted proteins | sample atmos_gasesECM4C_FD_203743 | JGI IMG/M metagenome (GOLD analysis project Ga0307479, IMG submission 203743) | Hardwood forest soil microbial communities from Morgan-Monroe State Forest, Indiana, United States - atmos_gasesECM4C_515 | ecosystem: Environmental > Terrestrial > Soil > Temperate... | reverse complement strand
TGCTGCCCGCGGTGGAGCGGCTGCAGCGCCAGGGTCAGCTGGAGGCGGGCGATCCCAACGTGACCGCGGAGCCGGACGTCGTGCAGCACACATTGGTGACGTCGTCGCCCGCTACCGCTGATGCCGTGCTGGCGGCGGCGGACCGACATGGTTCGCTCGACCAGTGTGCCCACCCGGGTGGCGACGACCTGTCCGCTGAAGCGCTCGCCGCAGATGTTGTGGGCGCAGCGGTCACCGGTGTGGCAACGCCGAACACCGGCGCAACCGGGACGGCGATGCGCGCTGCAGGTGTGTTCGCCGGTGTCGTGCTGGGTGGCGCCGCCGTGTCGGGTCTTCGTCGCCGGCGGCGCAGCGCGTAGCCCCCAGTGCTGAGGAGCTCAAGCGCGCTGGCGGAGTGCCAGCAGCCCTGCGGCGGCGAGGGCGATGGCGCCCGCCAGCTCGAAGAGCACCGCGAACCAGGACAGCCCGTCGACGTTGCCGCCGACGAACGCGTCGCTGAAGACGCTCCAGTGCGGCAGCAGGTGCGAGACGCTCACCGCGACGACGGTGGTGATGCCGACCACCGCGGCGACGAACGGCGCCAGGCGATGGCGCATCACGATGAGCGCCACAGCGAGCACGGCCAGGATCGACACCACCACGCCACCGGCGAACACCTCGGTGGTGATGGTGTTGACGCCACGGCGGACGTGGTCGGCGTTGTGCACCACGAAGCCCGCCGCGAACAGCACCGCCGCCATGCGCAGCGCTCGCTCCCCGCGGTCGTCCGTGGTCGCCCGCCGCTGAACCGTCTGTGCCTGGGCCATGTCCTGGTCACCTCTGGAGCCGCTCCTCCGGCATTGTCGCGCACCCGCCCTCGGCGCCGCGTTGAGCGTGCGTGGCTAGGCGACGGCGCGCGCGAACGCGTGGGTGCGGTGGACGGTCTCGAAGCCGATGGAGTGATACGTCGCGCAGCCCGCCGAGCCTGATTCGCAGCCGACCTGGGAGGAGTGCGCCCCGGCGGCTTTCAGGTGGTGCAGGGCGTCCAGGCACACTGCGGACGCCAGGCCGCGACGGCGGAACTCCGGTCGGGTGCCCACGGGCTCGAGCAGTCCCCAGCCGTTGCCGTCGTCGTACCAGGCGAGGCAGGACGCCGCGACGCGCCCGTCGGGGGCGATGACGACGCGGTCGAGGTCGTCGCGGTACGGCCAGGTCCGGCGCACCCGGCGGAAGCCGACGATCTCCAGCGCCGACGGCGCGAAGGCAGCACGATGGCACTCGATGCGTTCAGCCAGGAGCGAATCGTCCACGCCGGAGAACCGAAAGCCGTCAGGCAGCACCGGCGCCGGAAGGTCGTCGAGGCTGCGGCGGGTGAACTCGCCGAAGCCGTCGCTGCCGCTGGAGTCGCTGAATCCATGCTGCTGCAGGACCGCGGCGAACACAGACTCGTCGTCCTCGCACTCGCAGTAGATGCGTCCCTCGGCGGGCGGGTCACCGTAGGCGACGAGTCGCGCGGCGGTGTCGATGGCGGCCTGGACCAGCGCGGACAGCACCTCGGCGTCGTCGGGGTTGGCGGCGACGGCGGCGAACCAGCCGTTGCTGTGCAAGCGCATCCAGCCAAGCAGCGTGCCCCGCGAGTCCTCGGCGAGCGTCGTCAGCGCTGATGCCTCCAGATGTGTCTGGAAGCGCACCCACCAGGCCAGGTCCCCCGCGTGCCAGAAGCCGCGTCCGAACGACGCCGAGGCCAGCGCCTGCATCCGGACGAAGTCGGCGACGCCCGCGGACGGGCGCAGGTTCACGACCGCCCGGCGACCGCCGGAGGTGCGGCGCCCTGCGGAGTGCGGTACGCCGCCAGGCGCGCGGTGACCAGCGCGACGACGTCCTCGGACACGGCGACCGCGGAACGTGCCGCGTCGACGATGGCGATGCGCGACGGCTCCGCGGTGGCGAGGTGCAGGAAGGTCTCGCGCACCGCCCACTGGAACTGCTCGGGCGTCGCCTCCATGCGGTCGAGCGGCAGCTCCTGCGCGTGGCGGCGGGCGCGCGCCGCGTCGACGGGCAGGTCGAGCAGGATGGTGAGGTCGGGCCAGACGTCGCCACAGGTTTCACGGTGGATGGCGCGCAGCACCGACTCGGGGAGACCACGGCCTCCGCCCTGATAGGCGAGCGTCGAGTCGGCGAAGCGATCGGCGAGCACCACCGCTCCGCGGCGCAGCGCAGGAAGAACGACCTCCTGAAGCAGCTGCGCCCGCGCCGCCATGAAGACGAGCGCCTCCGCCCACGGGTCGATGGGCGAGACTACCTGATGCTGCAAGAGGAAGCCGCGGGCCAGCTCGCCGAGCGCCGTATCACCCGGCTCGCGTACCGGGACAACCTCGGAGACGCGCGGCAGGTTGCGCAGCGCGGCGGCGGCCGCGGCGACCTGCAACGACTTGCCGGAGCCGTCGATCCCCTCGAAGGACACGAAGAAGCCGGGTCCAGCCATGCCGCTGCTACTCCCCGTCGCCGTCGGATTCGGGCGCGGGCGCCAGTATGACGAGGCGGCGGTTGGGATCGCTGCCGGTGCTGCGCGCGTGCAGCTCGTGCTGCTCGACCAGCTGGTGCTGCAGCCGTCGCACGTAGGAGTTCTGCGGCGCCAGCTCGACCTGCATGCCCGTCGACTGCACCCGCTGGATGCCCTCCAGCGCCTCCGCCATCGCCGCCTCGGCGGGATCGGCGGCCTCGACGCCGTAGATCCGCGCCAGCGCGTTCTTGATCTGCGAGACGGTGTTGCTGCGCAGCACCTGGATGGGGATGCCCGTCGCCTCGGCGGCGCGCACCGGCGAGTCCTTGCGGCGGTAGTAGTTCTTCAGCGTCATCACCATGTCGGCGTCGTCGACGTGGTGCTGGATGCGCACCGGCACGCGCAGCTCGCGCACCGACTGCTCCAGGTACTGGCGTGAGACGCCGTAGGGGAAGACGTTCAGCGGCTGGTACGGCTGCGCGGCGCGCATCGCCTCGCGCAGCTCGCGCTCACGCCCATCGTGGGCGAGGGTGAACTGGTCGACGTCGGCCGGAACCCGCAGGCTGCGGCGCGTGCGTGCGCCGCCGGCCTCGCCGCGATCGCGGCGCAGGGTCCGGCCCCCACCGAAAGGGACCGGTTCGAAGTCGCTCCCCTGCTCCAGAACGCTGGTGTCGATCTTGCTGACGATGCCGCCCTGCTCGTCCTTGTAGCGCAGCTGCGGCGGCTTGATGCGACCGCGCAGCGCCTCGTCGACGGTCTCGTCGAGCGGCATGTGCACGGTCACCTTGTCGCGCTCGCGGATCTCGACGAGCACGTCGAAGGTCGGCGGCGCCTTGCGCTCCAGGACGCTCTTCTGGCTGCCACGCCGCCGCGCCTCCTCGTCGGAGAGCGTCACCGACTGGATGCCGCCGAGCAGGTCGTTGAGCGTCGGGTTGACCAGCAGGTTGTCGAGGTTGGAGCCGTGCGCCGTGCCGACGAGCTGCACGCCGCGCTCGGCGATGGTGCGCGCCGCGGCGGCCTCCAGCTCGTTGCCGATCTCGTCGATGACGATGACCTGGGGCATGTGGTTCTCGACCGCCTCGATCATCACCGCGTGCTGCAGCGCGGGCGTGGGCACCTGCATGCGCCGCGCCCTGCCGATGCCGGGATGGGGGATGTCGCCGTCGCCGGCGATCTCGTTGGAGGTGTCGACGATGACCACGCGCTTGCCGCACTCGTCCGACAGCACGCGGGCGCACTCGCGGAGCATCGTCGTCTTGCCGATGCCCGGCTGGCCGAGCAGGAGGATGGAACGCCCCTGCACCACGATGTCCTTGATGATGTCGATGGTCCCGGTGACCGCCCGCCCCACCCGGCAGGTCAGCCCCACGATGCGGCCGGCGCGGTTGCGCATCGCCGAGATGCGGTGCAGAGTGCGCTCGATGCCCGCCCGGTTGTCGTCACCGAAGGCACCAACTCGGGAGGCCACGTACTCGAGGTCGGCGTGGGAGATCTGGGCGTGGTCGAGGATCGCCTCACCGTCGGTGAAGCGCGCCTCGGGTTGGCGTCCCAGGTCGAGGACGATCTCGAGCAGCTCGCCGTGCTGGTCGGAGACGCGCGCGGCGGAGTCGGCGATGCGGGGTGGCAGTGCGTCGAAGAGGAGGTGGAGCTCCTCCTCCCACGCGGGACCGTAGGGAGTCATCTGGGCAACGATGTGGAGCTCCTCCGTGCAGAAGTGGTGACAGCGTTGACGACGGTGGCACTCGCGACGGAACGGGCCAGCCCGGCGTGCACCAGCACGCCCTTCTTCTTGCTCGACGTCTCGGCGCGCAGGCGCACCTTCAACGCCAGGTCGCGCACCAGCAGCAGCTGCGAGCCGAATATCTCGAAGTCGCGCTGCTGCAGGGAGCGGATCAACTCACTGTCGTAGTGACGCAGCACGCACGACACCGGCCCGGGTGGGGCCTGCGCCAGCGCCGCGTCGATCACTTCCTCACGGAACTGCGGGTCCTGTCCCTCACACATGATGGCCAGCAGGGTGGGACGTCCCGGCGACGGCGGTCGCACCGCCACCCACGCCTGGATGCCGCTCAGCTCGCCGACGTACTGCCGCACGTCGTCCTTGCCGAGCCGCGCCGGCCAGCCCTGCTGGAACCCCGCCTGCCACGCCTTCTGGGAGGGACCTTCCAGGTTGGCGACATGCGACGGCGTGGTGCGCAGGTAGAGCAGGTAGATGCCACCGGCGTCGTCGCGGCGCGCGGGACGGAGCACGCCCGACTCGCTCTGCGGGACGACGCGCGGCTGGGAGTGCGAGTCGTCGCGGTAGAGGATCTGCTCGGTTGCGTACTGGGTGAATCCCTGCTCGAGGAACAGCGCCACCAGCGGGTGGTCGAGCGGGATGCGCACGTAGAAGCGGCTGACACCGTGCTCGACGCCGTGGTTGCACAGCTGGGTGAGCAGCGGGTCGCCGGCGAAGTGTCCGCGACCCGTGGGGGCGACGCAGAGGTTGAGGATCTGCCAGGCGCGCGTCTGTCCGGGTGCGCCCTGCGCCTGGATGAAGCCGACGATGCCCTGCTCGTCGTCCTCGGCGACGTAGAGCGCGTCGCCGAGGTCGCTGAGCGGCACCAGCGAGCTGAGCGTCTTGCTCAGCGCGTACCAGAGGCGCACCAGCATCGCCTCGGGGACCGGGCGGTCGGCGCTCAGGCCGGGGATGACTCCCTCGCCTTCCTCGCGCGCCGCGGTCTCGCGGTAGAGCTGCTCGATGCGGCCCAGGTCGCGAAAGTTGGCGCTGCGGACGTGCATTCTGCGCTTGCCTGCAACCTCTACGCGGCCGACGCCACCGGGTCGTCGAGGCGCTGCAGGAACAACCGGTGCAGCCGGTCGTCGTGGGTCATCTCGGGGTGGAAGGCCAGGGCCAGGTGCGGCCCCTGGGCAACGGCCACCGGGATTCCGTCAACCGTGGCCAGAACCTCGACCGACCGCCCGGTCCGTTCCACCAGCGGCGCCCTGATGAACACCGCGTTGAACGGCTCGTCGCCGATGGCGGGGATGGACAGGTCGGTCTCGAAGGAGTCGACCTGGCGCCCGTAGCCGTTGCGGCGCACGTCGAGGTCGAGGGCGGCGAAGGCGAGCTGGTCGGGTCGCCCGTCGAGGATGCGGGTGCTGAGCAGGATCATGCCGGCGCAGGTGGCGAAGCAGGCGAGTCCCTCGTCGAGGCGATGGCGCAGCGGCTCGTCGAGCCCGAAGACGCGCAGCAGCCGGCTCATCGTGGTCGACTCGCCGCCGGGCATGGCGAGCGCGTCGACCACGTCGAGGTCGGCGGGGAAGCGGACCTCCCGGCTCGGCACACCGCACCGCTCGAAGGCCTGGCGGTGCTCACGGACGTCGCCCTGCAGGGCGAGCACTCCGACGGTGGGGGTGGTCACGTGCCCACAGTGTACCCCGGCCTCGCCCGAGTGACGTCAGTACTGCAGCAGCGTGACCAGTCCCAGGCCCGCGGTGGCGATGACGACGTCGGGACGGCCGTCGCCGCTGACGTCCGCGGCGACCGCGATGCCTGGAGAGGCGTACGCGCCGGGGGCGGGCGGCACGAGCACGTCGTAGGGTGATCCCGACGCGGTCACCACGCCGGTGCTGTCAGATTGCAGGATCGACATCACCGAGCTGTCGTCGTCCAGGCTGATGATCGAGTCGCGGCCGCCGCCGTTGAGGTCGGCGACGACCAGGTCGACCGGAGTGCTTGCCGGCGTTCTCTGCTGGGCGGGGATGAGCACCGGCGTGCCCGTGCCGATCAGCACCAGCGGGCCACCACCCATCCCCTCGTAGGTCGTCGTGGACAGCACGACGTCAGGATGACCGTCGCCGGTGACGTCGCCCACGGCCATGACCCCGTAGCTGCCGGTGGGGACCTTGGTGGGCACCGCCGGCAGCAGCGGCTGCCGGCGCAGCCCGGTGGCGTGGTAGACGTCGACCTCCTGCCCGACCTTGTCGACTCCGAAGCCCACCACGTCGGCGCGGCCGGTGCCCTCGAGGTCGACGGCGAGAACGGACAGCTCCGCGGCGACCTCGTTCGGCATCTGGGTGAGCGCTCCCGGTGTGAACGTGCCGTCGCCATTGCCGAAGAACAGGTGGACCTGCCCGCCCGCCTCGACCACGAGATCGAGGTGCCCGTCGCCATCGACGTCCCCGACCGCGACGTCCATGGGGAACTCGGCCGACTCGATGCCGTTGAGCGAGGTCACGGAGAGGGGGTAGGTGGCCGTCGGGCTGCCGATGACGCCGCTGCTGCTCACTGGCAGGATCACCAGACGGTCCAGCGACGGATCGCTGTAGCTCTGCTCGACCAGGGCGATCTCGGGGCGGCCGTCACCGTCGAAGTCCCCGGTGGCGATGCGGTCGAGGCTGACCGGACGGCTCTCGTTGTAGCTGCCCGCCAGGGTGAAGGTGCCGTCGCCGTTGCTCAGCTCGACGACGACGCTGCTGCCGCTGATGGCGGCGATGTCGGCGCGACCGTCGCCGTTGAAGTCCGCGGCGCGCAGTGACTGCAGCTGGGTGCTCGTCGCTGTGGTCGTGGCGGCGCGCAGGGTGCCGTCGCCGCGCCCCGCGAGCCACGCGACCCCGCCCGCCGAGGTGGGGTAGATGACGTCGGCGTGGCCGTCCCGGTCGACGTCGGTGATGGCGATGCCGTGCGGATAGCTCGGCAGACCCGCGTTGGCTGTCTGGACGACGCTGAAGGCGCCCGAGCGGCTGCCGCGGAGGGTGACCACGCTGCCCGCGTCGAGCAGGGCGAGGTCGGGGATGCCGTCGCCGTTGAGGTCGCCGACCGCCATGGCGTCGGGGTGCGAGTTCGGCGAGGTGGCGGGGCCGACGTTGCTCACCACCGGCGTGCCAAGAGTGCCGTCGCCGTGGCCTGGGTAGGTCTCGACCGCGCTGTCGGGGTTGTCGCCGCCGACCACCACGTCGAGGTGGCCGGCGCCGGTGACGTCGCTCAGCGCGACCTGCAGCGGTGCGATCGGTGAGGCGTACTGCACCGGGGCGCCGAGGCCCGTGCCGGTGTGGCCGAGCATGACCTGCACGCCGTTGCCGGCGGCGACGAGGTCGGCGATGCCGTCGCCGTTGAGGTCGCCTGCGGCGAGCTGTTGCGGGTTCATGGCGGTGGGGATGTCGACCTCGGGGCCGAAGCCGCCGCCGGCGGTGCGGCTGAAGACGGCCACCTGGTACTGCGCGGTGATGGCCAGGTCGAGCTTGTGATCGCCGTCGAAGTCGGCGAGGACCGGGGAGCCGATGTACGGAGTCGACAGGGTGACCGGAATGAAGGCGGGCGCCGCGCTGAAGAACCCGCCGGGCTGTCCGGGGAGCATGGTGATCGCGCCGGTCAGCTGCCCGGTGGACTGGTCGACGTTGTCGCCGGTGATCAGCAGGTCGATGCGGCCGTCGCCGTTGACGTCGCCCAGCGCAAGCCCGGTGATGTGGGCGACCCCGGCGTTGGCCAGGCCCACCTCGGTGTACCCGCCACCCGCGAGGCCTTGGAACATGTCGATGCGCCCGCCCGCCGCGACCATCAGGTCGGGGACGCCGTCGCCGTTGACGTCGCCGGTGATGAAGGCGTCGACCGGAACGTGGCTGAGAAAGCCGGGGATGACGGCGCCGGCGGCGAAGCGGGGCAGCCCGGCTGCGGACGTCGTGACGGCATTGGTCGCCACGGCGGCGGTGAGCGCCAGCGCGACGGCGGCCGCGCGCACTGCGCGGGACGATTGCTGTGCCATTGACCCCGGCCTCCCTTCCAGTTCCCTTCAGTGGCGGTACCGCCAACACCTAGACGGGCGAAGGCGGTGCCTTCTTGCACGCTTGACGCGTTCGGCCCGAACGGGCGGCTACCAGCCGCGGGCGGCGAGCAGCTCCTCCCTGGGCAGGGTGGCGACGTCGATGCCGGGCATCGCCTTGCCCAGCCCGGCGCTGGCCTCGGCGACCACCTCGGGCTTGTCGAAGTAGGTGGTGGCGGCGACGATGGCCTTGGCGTAGCTCGCCGGGTCCGCGGACTTGAAGATGCCGCTGCCGACGAAGTTGCCCTCGGCGCCGAGCTGCATCATCAGCGCGGCGTCGGCGGGGGTGGCGATGCCGCCGGCGGAGAAGTTGACCACCGGCAGCTTGCCGGTTTCTGCCACTTCGATCACCAACTCGGCGGGCGCGCCGAGCCGCTTGGCCTCGGCGTAGAGCTCGTCGTGGCGCATCGACTGCAGCGCGCGGATGCCGCCCTGCATGGCGCGCATGTGGCGCACCGCCTCGACCACGTTGCCGGTGCCCGCCTCGCCCTTGGTGCGGATCATCGCCGCGCCTTCGGTGATGCGCCGCAACGCCTCGCCGAGGTCGCGCGCGCCGCAGACGAAGGGCACGGTGAACTGCCACTTGTCGATGTGGTTCTCCTCGTCCGCGGGGGTGAGCACCTCGGACTCGTCGACGTAGTCGATGCCCAGCGCCTCCAGCACCTGGGCCTCGACGAAGTGGCCGATGCGCGCCTTGGCCATCACCGGGATGGTCACGGCGGCGACGATCTCCCTGATGAGTCCCACGTCGCTCATCCGGGCCACCCCGCCGTCGCGGCGGATGTCAGCGGGAACGCGCTCCAGCGCCATGACGGCGACGGCGCCGGCGTCCTCGGCGATCTTGGCCTGGTCGGGGGTGACCACGTCCATGATCACGCCGCCCTTGAGCATCTCGGCGAGGCCGCGCTTGACGCGCGTGCCTCCGGTTGTCGTTCCGTTGCGCGACGCGCCCATGGCTGCCTACCTCGAGTCACCGCCCCCCGACTGAAGAACGGAGGCCCGGCTTGAGCGCCATTCTAGGCGCCGCACGAAAAATCCTGCGCCGCAGGCGCGCGCAGCGCGCCGTTGCGGCGCCCTGCTCGGGACCACGCCCAAAGGGTCCCCGCCGAAGGCGTGTGGTCTAAGGCCCGAAGCTGTTGGTGATGTTGCTGTACAGGTTGTTGGTCGCATGCCCCAACACCTGCAGCGCGATCAGCGCCCCGACCGCCACCAGCACGATGATCAGCGCGTACTCGACCATGCCCTGCCCCGCCTGAGCGCGCCCCTCGGGCTCCACGCCATCCGCCGTCTCCGGCGCCGTGCCCATCGCGTCGAGCGGAATGATCTCCATGCTCGGCATCGTAGGCGGCCCGGCCCGCCGGTTTCCGCCCTGTCAGCGTTTGTTGACAGACCGCGAACAGGTTCGTGGGGCGATCGGCGACAGGTGATGACATGCTCGGCCCGCATGCCCACACTCGCTGCGAGCCGCGCTGCACTGTCCGGACGGGGACGGTGGTGGGTCGTGCTCGCCCTCGCCGCGGCCGGCGTCGCCACCGCCGCCCTGCTCGCCCAGCTCACCTGGGCGCTCGGCGCCCCGCCGAAGACCGACTGGCTCCCCTTCGCCACCGGGGCGCGGGTCCTGCACAGCGACCCCGGGTGCATGTACTGCCTGGGCACCCAGGCGTCGGCGCAGGCGGCGCTGCTCGGCTACGTGCCCACCGCCGGGTTCCCCAAGCCGTTCGTCAACCCCCCGCTGGTCGCGGTCGTGCTCCAACCCCTCGCCGACCTGCCCCTGCGCACCGGGCTGCTGGTGATGCTGGTGGTCTCGCTGGGCGCGCTCGCCCTCGCCGCACGGGTGGCCGACGGCCTGCTGCCCAGCGCCATGGCCTGGGGACCGCGCGTCTTGCTCCTCGTCGCCGCGCTGCTCTCACTGCCCGCCGTGACCGCGGTCGGGCTCGCCCAGTGGGCGCCGCTGCTCACCCTCTGCGCGCTCGGGTCGCTCGTCGCCCTGCGCCGGCGGCGGCCATGGCTCGCCGGACTCCTGCTCTCCGTGCTGCTCGTCAAGCCGCAGACGGTGTGGCTGGTGCTGCCCGCACTCGCAGCGGCGCGCTCCTGGCGCGTGCTCCTCGGCGTCGCCACCGGCGCGGCCGGGTGGCTGCTCAGCGGCCTGATGCTGGTTGGCCCGTCGCAGCTGCTGCAGCTGCCGCGCCTGATCATGCAGCGGCACGTCGACGAGGCGCTGCGCACCGTCGGGGTGCCCGGCCTGGTGAGCGACCTGACCGGCAGCGGCGCCGCCGCCTTCGCCGCCGCCGCGGTGCTCGGTGTGGCCGCCGTCGTGGCAGCCTGGGTGTTCCGCTCACGACTCCGCGCTGATCCGGCGCTCGCCGTCGCCCTGGGCATCGGCGCGTCGCTGGCATTCGCGCCACACGTCTTCGCCGACGACCTCATGCTGCTGGCCGTCACCGCGGTGGTGTGGGCGCGGTATTCGCAGTGGTCGGCGCTCGGCGGCATGCTGGCGCTGAGCCTCGCCTACCAGGCGGACGCCTGGCTGCCCCTGGCGATGGCGCCGTTCACCGTGCTCGCGGTCGTCGGCGTGCCTGCCGGAGCCGCACTTTCTGCGTGGATGCGCGGCGACGCCGCCGCGGTGTCGAACCTCCCCGTTGACGCATCCATGCAGCGCGCGCGGCAGCGCGACGGCTCCAATCTCGGGCGGGGAATCGGCGCCGTCTAGGCGCGCTTGCCGTGGCGACGTTGCAGACGGCGCGCCGTGTCGCGCCCCGGGTCTCGAACGTCGCGCTGCGCGCGAGACGACGCGACGTCGTGGTGGCTCTCGCGCTGTGCGTGGGGCTGGCGGTGCTCTTCGCTGCCGGCGTGTGGACGCACCTGGGGACGCGCTGGCTCGGCGACGCCGGCGACCCCCAGCAGACCACCTGGTTCCTGCGCTGGACGCCATACGCCATCACCCACGGCCAGGACCCGCTGCTGACCGACCGGATGGTCGCTCCCGGCGGCGTCAACCTGATGTGGAACACGCCGGTGATGCTGCTCGGCGTGCTGCTGGCGCCGATCACGCTGACGCTCGGCGCCGTGGTCGCCTACAACGTGGCGGTGATGCTCGCCCTGGCGGCGAGCGGGTTCGCCGCCTACCTGGCGTTGCGGCGCGTGGTCGGACCCGGCGCCGCGGCGCTGGTGGGCGCGCTGTTCTACGAGTTCTCGCCATACACGACGGCACACGCGCTGGGACAGCTCAACCTCACCGTGGCGGTGCTGCCGCCATTGCTTGTGCTGCTGCTGCACGAAGTTCTGGTGCGGCGGCGGTGGAGCGCACGGCGAGCCGGGCCGGCCCTCGGGGCGCTGGCGGTGCTGCAGGCGTTCGTGTCGCAGGAGATGCTGGCGTCGTCGGGCATCGCCGCGGTGGTGTTCATCGCGGTGCTGTGGTGGCGTGGGGGGCGCACCCGCGCCGACGTGCCGCGGCGCGCCGCGGCCGCACTCGGCTTGGCGCTGACGGTGTTCGTGCCGCTGATGGCGGTGCCGCTTGCGGTGCAGCTGCTCGGTCCCCAGGCGCTGCACGGAGCCGTGCAGACGCCCGGCGTCTTCGTCGGCGACCTGCTCGGCCTCGTGGTGCCGACGCAGTCGCAGCTGCTCTCCACGCCCG
>Ga0307479_10005205_pt1 | contig 11921 bp, 10 predicted proteins | sample atmos_gasesECM4C_FD_203743 | JGI IMG/M metagenome (GOLD analysis project Ga0307479, IMG submission 203743) | Hardwood forest soil microbial communities from Morgan-Monroe State Forest, Indiana, United States - atmos_gasesECM4C_515 | ecosystem: Environmental > Terrestrial > Soil > Temperate... | reverse complement strand
CGCATATTCAGACACGAACGTGGCCCTTGAGCTCAGCCTGGTCAACTTCGGCCAGATCAGGAACACCGGTACGAGGTCGGCCTCGCCCCGGCCGGCAAGGGTGGTCAGCGCGTTGCCGACCGGTCCAGCGCCCGGGCGATCTCTCCGGTCTTGCAATGCGCGGGGTGGTCGGCGAGGTACTCGGCGACCTGGCGGCGCAGCTGGCCGTTGCCGAGCCGGACCTTGGGGGCGGCGGGGGCGGCGGGAGTCGCCATCGGGATTACCTCCGTGAAGGCGACGCGGAATAGGGGCCGGCATTGGCGTGCGCACGCTTTTCGCCATTACCCAGGATTTCAATTTACCGGCTGGACGACCCCGCGGCGCTGCGGGCGTGTGACGAGGCCGGTGCGTTCGGTCTCGAGCTGCACCGGCTGCCGGCCCAGATGGGTATCGCGTGCGATGTGGTGGTGCCGTCACCGATCCGGCGCCAGGCCGGAGAATATATTGCCAAATCCCCGGATAAGGCATCCTGGCCACCGGAGCGGACGTTGGCCTAGCCGCCCTACTGTTGGTGCATGGGTGATGCGACGTACGAGCGCTGGAGGGAGAGGTCACGGGCGCTGAGTCTTAATCCGCGACCGCTGAGCGCAAGGCAGGCAGCGATCCTGCGGGAGGCGGTTGCGCCGCTGCTGCGCGACATGGAGGCCACAGGGCAGCCTTTGCCAGATATCCGGGCCGAGGCGCACGCGGACCGCGGCGCCGGAATTGTGTGTGCCTGGATCCGAGGCCCCGGCGGCACCGGGCGCAGCATTTCCGTGCTGCCACCCAGCCAGCGCGGCGACCAGCTCAGCGATCTCGCGGAGCAACTGCAGGACTGGGCCCGCAGCGTTCAGGAGGACCCGGAGCGGGTTCCCTGGCCACACTGCCCGGCCCATCCAGACGATCACCGACTTGAGCCCGAATCGACCGGGGAGACTGCGATCTGGTGGTGCCCCCTGACAACCAAGGTCGTCGCTGAGATCGGCGCACTCGGCTCGGCACCGCGTCGAATCCCGCTGAAAAAGTCCCGCTGACTGCGACAGCCAGGCGGGCAATGACACTCCTTAGCGTCAAAGTGCGCGGAGTTCCTCCACATGAGGTCTCTTCCAGGAAAGACTGGCCAGTGACTTAATCACTGGCAGCCTGGCAGGCTCTGGGCATATCGGGCGTATCACCGCTTGACGCTGGCTAGAATGCTGGGCTGCGATCGAAGTCGGGCCGGTACTGGGTGCCGCTCCTGCTGCCTGGAGTGCTCGCGGTGCTGTCGGTGCCGCTCTCGGTCCTTGTCTCGCCGTCCCTGCCACGGGGTGGCATCGCCTTCTTGATCCCGCAGAAGTGCGGCACGCTCACCTCGGCGATGTAGGTGTGCGGCGGCTTTGCGACCGGGCCGTCGTCGTTCCCCCTGGGCTGGTACTGGACTGGGACGCTAGCGGTCACCGTCGCGGCGAGCCTGGCCTGGCTCCGGCGGTGTGACCGGCTGGCGGGGACCTGGACGCCGCTGCGCGGTTTCGGGCTTGCCGGCGTGGAGCTCCTGGCCGGGTGGCAGGCGGCCGGGGGCGGGTGGACGCTGTCGGCGGCCCTGCCGGGCACCGGGGTGGTGCTCTCCAGCTCGCTCGGCACCGCCGGCGCGGCGGCGGTGGAGCTGACCGGGCGGCGCGCCGAGTATCTGGCCGGGCCGGGCGCCGCGTGGCAGGCCCTGCCCGGCTGCCCCAGGGGCGAGCGGTCACGCTGGCGCTGCCCGCCTCGGGCGGGGTCGACGTGCTGGCCGCCGACGGCAGCGTGCGGACCGCGTGGCGGCTGCACGCCACGGGCTCGGCCCTTAGCCCGGGCCGGTGGGCTCAGACCCAGACCACCAAGGTCCCCATCCAGTACGGCTCCTCCAGCTAGGACCGGGGAACGGCGGTGTCGCTATCTGGAGGATGAAGGCAGTGATCGAGTTCGCTAGGCCGTCCGCCGCGGCTTCCCGCCAGTACGGATCAGTCACCTTCACCGCATCGCCCGCGTTGCGCATGTTGGCGCACTCGACGAGCACCTTCGGCACCGAGGACAGGCTGAGACCGGCGAGATCGCTGCGTGGCTTGGATGCCGCCGGCGCCTAGGCAGGCGGGCAAGGGCCCGCCGGCCGCCGACCTGAAATGGCCGACTATCGCCTGGCCCACGGCGCTGACCTGGTCTTCCTACAGCAGTGCAGCGTCGAGCGGCTCGCCGGCAACGCGGGTCATCTCGATCACCGGCGCGCTGTGCCCGTGCGCGGCGGCGCCGGGGCTGCTGGCTCAGGCCCTGGGCATGGTGATGAAGCAGGGCCAGCCCGGCCTGCTCCTGGTCGGGCTCTTACCGGTCCCGGAACCGGTACGCCGGCCGTGGCGACCGCCGGTCTGAGCGCCGTCATCCTTCGCCCGCCAGCGTGATGTCGTCGCCGGGAATCGTCCCTGGGGAAAGACCGGTGCCGGCATCGGAACCGTACCGGTAGCCGAGACACGTCTGGAGCAGGCCGATCACCGCAAGCGACGTCCCGCCCTCGCCGAAACCGGCCAGTTCCGTCACGGCGGCCGAGTCAGCGGGGCCGAAGTCCCCCAGCGGGCGCTGGATCAGTTCGCTGACCTTTTCCCGGAGCAGGTCATGTACCTCCAGCTTGCCGTGCCCAGACGGGAATGCCACGCAACGGCCGTCTCTGGACACCGCGGGTAGACCGGTCATCCGCGCTGGCAGGCAGGTCAGTGCGGCGGGCCGGGTGACCTGCTGGAGGGTCGCGGCATCCAGCCATGCGGATTCCGCGAACTGACCCGGGGCTACTTCGTCGTAGCGGATCACGAGCCGCCACGGGGACAGCACCCGGAAAAAGGGCGAATGACGCAGTCTTGTCGTGGTCTCGCTGCGGATGCCGGAGGACGTGACCTCCCATGAGCGCAGCCCCATCAGCGGAGTTCTGTACAACTCGTAGGTGATGAGCCGACCGGGGCCACAGAAGCCGACCATTCCCGAATAAGCAGGTGGCACCTGGGGACGGAGGGCGATGGCGGTGAAATCCGGCCCCAGGACCACCACCTCATTGGGGGCATCCAGGTCGAGCCTGACGATCACGAAGGCGACGCGGCCCGCATGTGGCTCGCTGACCAGGCGCGTGACAAGGTCACGCTCACCCAGGCGGAGGCCCGGCGGGGTGATGTCAGCTAGCCGGGTGCCCGTCTCCGTGCCGTAGAACACCCGGTCACGTGCCGCGACGACGAATCCGTCGCCCGCGCGGGCCAGCTGCCTGTACGTCGGCTCCGCGGTTCGCGCAAGCTCGCGGGTGTCTTGTCCCGCTCCGTACCTCGCCGTAAGCACGCGCCTTCGGGCATCCACGGACACGACCGCGTCACCGAGATGCACCAGGCTGCTGACATCGCGGTAGCGCTCCAGCAACTGGCCGTCGGCCAGCGCGTACCGACCGGAGACATTCCTGCCTCGCACCTTTATGCACGTGACCACCTCCGAACCATCTGGCGCTATGTCAAGGTCGATGGCCTCGTCATCGGACGCGCCCATGCGGACCGGCGCCGGCCGCGTCAGGGCCCGCATCGCCTCGGGGCCGGCCGCGGTGAGCGCCGCGAGCAGCGGCCATCCGGCCTGGTCGGCGGGGCGCCAGTCACCCGGCAGGCGCCGGACCGCCCGGACGGTCTCGGCCAGCGGAAAGGACAGCGTCAGCTGCCATAGCCCCGCCCAGTCCCGGCGGTCGGCCAGTTCGGCGGCCAGCCAGGAGCGTTCGGCTTCGGTCTGCGGGACGAGGGACCGGTCCCGCGCGGCGACGATGCGGATAAGGGCCGGGTTGCCGGAGTTCATCGTGGCTTCACGCAGTGCCGCCCGGAGCGGTTCGGCCGCCACCTGATAGGCCGCGGCCAGCGCCGATCCGTCCGGGTCGGCAGCACGGTGCAGTTCCGGCTGACCGGACAGCACGAAGAACAAGGCCCGCTCGGCGTCCGTCTCGGCAGGCACCATGTCGCGCCGTAGGCAGAACGCGCCGATGGCCGAGCGACCGGAGGCATCTCGCACCGGGTCAGTGGCGGCGGCGAAAACAGCCTTGGCCAAGACGGCGGCGGGGAACAGCTCCGACAGCGGTTCCCACCGCAGGTCGTCCGGACGTCGCAGCCACGAGTTCCAGATCCCGTCGATCGCGTCGCGGTCGCCGCGGCGGGCAGCCGCCAGCAGGACCCTCTCCGCGGCGTGAGCCAGCAGGCCCCGGCGGGCAGGATCGCCCGGCCGCTCGGACATGTGTGAAAGCACTGCGGCGATACGGCGGCGCGCGGCGCCGCGTCCAGTTCCGGCCGGGCCCGCGCGTGTGCCCAGGGGGATGAACTCGTCCGTCATCGCTGCGACCGTGTTCTCAGTGGAATGGCCAATTTGTCTCTACTATCAATGGCACTGGAGACATTCCGCAACAAGAGACTTACTTGCTTCCGCGGTACGGGCACAGGGACGATACTGGCGCTATGCCCCGGTGCCTGGCTTTGTGGTACGCCACCGAGCCCGGTACGATCCGCCGCTGCCACCGACCACGAGCTCAGCCCCGCGCCGCTACAGGCTGCCGCCGGCGATGATGCGGTCGACTGCCCCCTGCTCTAGCGCGGCTCGTCCAAGGCGCGTGATCGCGTAGCCATCCCCGCCCATTGTCGCTACCGGGCCGCGCACGAGGCTCGCGTGCTCGAGGACCTGGAGGCCCTCGCCGACAAGCTCGGCAAAGCGCTGATACAGCTTCTCATCGTGGTGGCTCGTATCGGGAGCAAATCGGTCGACGAGTGCTCCGAAGCCCGGGTATCTCCCGTTTTCATAAATCCCCGTCTCCGTGACCCTGAACGCTTTGGTCATCACCTCGGCCGCCAGTTGCGGCAGGGACAGCGAGCTGGCGCGGTCGGCCTCGGCTACCAGCGCGGCCTTGCGGGCGTCACGTTGTTCCTTCTTGCCGGACGGCGGTGGCATGCGGTCCTCCTGCGGGGTCTTGGGCGTCGTGCCTCGCGCCGGGTGGCGGTCGTGGACCGAATCATACGAGGGCGGCCGTGCCGCCAGGTGTGCCCGGCTCAGCGGCCTGCGGGCGGAGGTGGCGGAACCAGGCGGGTAGCGGGCAGCGGGCTTCGTCGGCGACGGCATGCTGGCCGCTGCCAGGTGCTCGCCGCCGCGGCGGCCGCCGATGCCGGCTGGGCGGCCAGCGAGTTGGCGACGGCGGCGAAGCCACGCTGCATGTTCACGCCGTGGTGGCGGGGTAAGCGAGCTAGGCGACGCTCAACTCGGCGAGGGCACCATGCTCGACGCGCTCGCTCCCGCAGCCAGAGGATGCTGCCTCACATCGGCTCCCGATCTTGATGGCGGCGCCAGCCGTCCGGCCCGGCCGACTCGCGGACCATGGGCCGGCCGGAGTAGGTGAGCGGGCCGGGCCCCGACCGGATGCACAGCAGTCGCAGGCCGGTGGGCGGATCGGCCAGGCAGGTGCCGGCCCGCACCGTCTCCGGGCCGGCCGCCGACGCGTCGGGCAGGCTGCACGGCAGCGGCCGGGCGTGCTGCAGCGGGACCCCGGAGCAGGCCGGCATCGCCGTCGCCGCCCCGACATCGACGACCAGGAACACTGCTCCGCTGACAGCACCCGCGGGCCAGGCGCCCGCGGGCCAGGCGCCCGCGGGCCAGCCGGCCGCGGGCCAGCCGGCCGCCAGCACCGTGCCTACGGCCAGGCCGGCTGGCGCGTCCGGCATCGCCGCGGTCTTCCCGGTCACGTCGGCCTCCCCGCAGCGGGGCGCTCCTGCGTCCGGGCGGGCGCCCGCTGGTCGAACCGCATCCCGAGGAACTCCGAGGCGATCCGGATCTTCTGCATGGCCATGGTGCCGCCGGCCAGCGCCCAGCCGTGTGCGTCGCGGTGGAGCCGCTCGATCTCGTACTCGGCCGAGTAGCCGTACCCGCCGTGCAGCTGGATGGCCAGGTCCGACACGACCTTGGCGGCCTCGTTGGCGGCGCACTTGGCGATCGAGGCGGCCAGCGGGCTGGGCGCGCCGTGCCCCGCGCCGGCCGCGGCACTGTAGACCAGCTGGCGCGCCCCCTCCACCTTGATTACCATGTCCGCCAGCGCGCCCTGGACCAGCTGGAACTCGGCCAGGGGCCGACCGAACTGCTGCCGCTCGGCCACGTACCGCGCGGACCGGTCCAGTGCCGTCTGCGCCACCGCCAGCGACATGGTCGCGTTGCCCAGGCGCTCGATCGAGAACGCGGTGAACAGCCTGGCGAACCCGCCCGCCGGGACGATCAGGTTGGCGGCCGGCACGCGCACGTCATCGAGGTACATGTCGGCCGAGCAGATGCCCCGGAACCCCATCAGGTCCTGCTGGGGCCCGAACGAGAGCCCAGCCGCGTCCCCGTCGATCACCACCGCACCCAGGGCCCTGGCCCCCCGCTCCTGACTCAGCCGCAGGTAGACCAGGTACTGCTCGGAGTGCCCGGCGCCCGAGCACCAGCGCTTGACCCCGCTCACCACGATGTGCTCGCCATCGGCACGGCCCCGGGTGGTCATGTCGGTGGCCGCCGAGCCCGCGTCCGGCTCGGAGATCGACAGCGCTATGGTCTTCTCGCCCGACACCACCGGCGGCAGCAGCCTGCGCTTCTGCTCCGGCGTGCCGAACAGCTGGATGACCCTGGCCGGCCCAGTGCAGCCCTCGAACACCGGCCAGGCCGCCACCGGGCTAGCCTTGGCCAGCTCCTCAAGCACGATCAGCGCGTCAGTCAGCGGCCGGTCCCCGCCGCCGTACTCCTCCGGCAGGGTCATCCCCAGCAGGCCGAGGCCGGCCAGGTACTTGCGCTCGCCGACGTCCAGCGGGCGCCGCTCAGCGTCCCAGCGCCGCGCGTGCGGCGCGTAGCGCTCGGCCGCCAGCTTGGCCACGAAGCTGCGCAGCTCAAGCTGGTCTGGATCAAGGCTGTCGAATGCACTCACCTGGAACTCCCGTCCGGAACTAGTTCTTCATCAGCCAATTCACTGCCGCTCTCCCGGTCGGCCCTGGCCAGCTGCCGGTCCAGGACCGTCATGAGCAGTACGACAAGCCCGATGCCGGTCAGGATGATCGCGACGCGATGCAGCCCGGGATCATCGACACGGGCCCGGAAGGCGATGCCGGTGATGGTGGCCGCGGCGATCGAGCCGATGTAGCCGAACGTCCGCAGCAGGCCAGCGACCGTGCCCACCTTCCGCGCCGGGGCCTCCCGGTACAGGACGGTCTGGTTGGTCACGTTCCCGAACCCGGCCACCAGGCCGAACAGCGCGGTCACGCAGATCACCTCGGCCATGGAGGTGCGACTGGTCAGCCAGAGCATCCCCAGCGCGCCGAGCACCAGCGTCGCGCCCGCGACGATGAGGGACAGCCGCAGCCGGGTGAAGCGGGACACGACCCGGCTCATCACCGCCGACAGAACACCCATAGGAAACAAGGCCAGCCCGGCCTGGTATCCGGACAGGCCGTGCGCGGCCTCAAGCCACTGCGTGAGTCCGTACAGGACGACATAGATCCCCAGCAGGGTGAAGCAGTAGCGGATGTAGGTACGGGTGAGGGCGCCGTTGGACACCAGCAGCCGGATGTCCAGGAACGGATCGGGAACCCGCAGCTCCACGATGACCAGCGTGGCCGCGGCGGCCACCGACAGGCCCAGTGCTATCCAGTCCAGCCCGGGCAGCGACATGAGGAAGACCAGCAGGGCCGTGATGGCAGCGCCGAAGGCGGCGATGCCTGGCACGTCGACCCGGCTCACCAGATCCCGGACCGAGTGGCCCCGGACCGGATCGGTGTCCCTGGCGATCCACAGCAGCGCCATGACGAACGTGACCGCGGTCACCGGCACGTTGATCCAGAACACCGCCCGCCAGTCGAACCAGCCGATCAGCAGCCCGCCGATGGCCGGGCCGATGGCCAGCACGGCCGCGCTGGTGGTGGTCAGCCCGCCGAGCACGCGGCCGGGTGGCCGGCGCAGCCCGATGAGCGTGGCCCGGCGCCGCACCAGCAGCATGGCCGACGGATACCCGGCCGACGTCCCGAGCCCGATGAGCACGCGGGAGACCACCAGGGCGGGCATGTCCAGGGCCAGGCCGCCGATGACGCCCCCGGCCAGCACTACGGTGATGCCCGCCAGGAACACCCGGCGAGGGCCGAACTCCTCGGCCAGCCGGCCCGCCACCGGCTGAGCGATCGCGCTGGTCAGGTACAGGCTGGAGATCAGGATGGCGGTCCGCCCGACCGGGACGTGCAGCGCGGCCGCGATAGACACTAGCGCCGTCGCGATCATCGAGCTGTTGATCGGGTTGAGCGCGGCCCCCATGAACAGGGGCGTCACGAAGCGCGGGCCGAACGCCCGCGCGTCGGCATCCCGCCTATCGTTCCGGTCGGCGGCGGGGGCCGCGCGGCCAGTCGCTACTCCCAACGGCTGACGTCACAGGGTCGCGAGGTCGATGTTGTACACGTGCGCGGCGTTCTCGCTGAAGACCTTGCGGCGGAAGGAGTCGTCCACGCTGGCGAACGTCGGGGTCGCGCTGCGCAGCGGCTCGGGGAACAGGCACGTCGGGTGCGGGAAATCGGTCTCGAACATGCAGTTGTCCACGCCCAGCCGCTGGATCGCGTCAATAAGGCCGGGGCCGCTCTCGAACCAGAAGCACGCGTACATCTGCCGCCGGAAGTACTCCGAGGGCTTGAGCGACAGGCCGTCGGCCGCGTTCTCGTCCGCGTGGTAGTCGAGCGCCTCGAGCATGAACGGCAGCCAGCCGATGCCGCTTTCGACCGACACCACCTTCAGCCGAGGGTATCGCTCACAGATGCCGGACAGGATCATGTTGGCCACGATCCGCGCGTTCCCCATCTGCAGCATCGCCGAGCCGACGGCCAGCTTGCTGTTGGGCGTCATGGACGGCCACGGCGAGCCGCCGTTGTAGGTCCGCTGGGTGGCGCTGGCGCCGCAATGGAAGTTGATCGGCAGGTTGTGCTCCTGCAGGTGCTGCCACATCGGGTCCCAGTGCGGCTCGGCCAGGTCGGGCAGGCCCTGGTTCTGGGGGTCGGCGTTGGTGATGACGCCCTTGAGCCCGAGGTCGGCGATACGCTTGATCTCCGCCACTGTGCGGTCGATGTCCCACCACGGCAGCAGGCCCATCCCGAACAGCCGGCCGCCCGACTCCCGCTGCATGTCGGCCATCGCGTCGTTCCAGATCCGGACGATGTCCATGCGCAGGTCGTGGTCGCTGATCCGGAAGAAGTTCTGGCCGCCGAAGCCCACCACGTTCGGGAACACGATCTGCGCGCTGATGCCGAGCTGGTCCATCATCGCCACCCGCGGCGCCACGTAGGACGCCGCCAGCGAGGACTCGTCCAGTGGCCACTGCAAGAAGGTGCTGCCCTTGACCTTCTCGTTGTTGCGGTTGATCACGCTGCCCGCGCCGGCGGGCCCGAGCACCTGGCGCTGGTCAACGACCCACATCGGGGCGTAGTCGACCGGGTTGGTCGTGCCCAGCTTCGAGACCTGCTCGCGCATGTCGTCGGTCAGGTTCTCCGGCCGGACGACGTGCGGGACGCGGTCGGCCAGCTCCCGCGGGGCCCGCGAGGTCCACAGGTCGGCCGGCTCGGTCAGGTGGGTGTCGACATCGATGATCTTGATGCCGCGCATCGACTCGTCGACCTCGTCGAACAGCGCCGTCGTCGCCTCAGCAGTCACCGCATGTGATCCTTTCGATCCCGCCGGCCCTGGATACCAGCCACCCCGCCACTGTAGGCCTCCGGTCAGCCGCTAGACAACACTAGTGTTGAAAAATATGTCTGCGAAAATGCTGGCGGATAGCTGGCTTCGAAGCTACTAGTCAACGACGCTGTTGACACGTGGCCGGCGGCGGGCATACGTTCGCGGGGTGAACGTGCCCGGACTCAGGCTGGCCGTGCAGGACCGGATCGCCGAGGTGGTCATCGACCGCCCGCCCGTCAACGCGCTGTCGCGCGAGACCTACCGCGAGATCAGGCAGGTGTTCGACGGCTTCCGCGACCGGGATGACGTCTCGGCCGCGGTGCTGACCGGGGCCGGGACCCGGGTCTTCTGTGGCGGGCGCGACCTCAAGGACCTCCAGGTGCAGCGCGCCGAGCCGCCGGCGGCCAACGTCGGCGACCCGTACCACCTGGGCCGGGAGGCTTTCCTGGCCGTACGGCACTGCGCGGTGCCGGTCATCTGCGCCGTCAACGGGGCGGCGGTGGGCGCGGGCGTGGCCCTGGCCGCGGTGAGCGACATCGTGCTGGCCGCGGAGTCCGCGACCTTCGCGCTGACCGAGATCGACGTCGGCGTGCTGGGGGCGGCCTCGTTCGCCCAGTGGATGGTCGGCCCGGCCAAGGCCCGATGGATGTTCTACACCGGCCAGCGGGTGCCGGCCGCCGAGATGTACCGCCTCGGCGGGATCGAGGCGGTCACCGGGCCGGACGACCTGCTGCCCGAGGCGCGCGCCCTGGCCGCGGTCATCGCCGCCAAGGACCCGGTCGCCATCCGGATGGCCAAGGCGTCGGTGGTCCGCACGGATACGCTGCCCCTGGAGACGGCCTACCGTACCGAGCAGGACTACACCCGCCACCTGTCCGCCTACGCCAGCTCGGCCGAGGCCATCGCCCGCTTCACTGACCGGCCGCGCGGCTGAGCGACTCGCGCAGCCGGAACTTCTGCACCTTCCCGCTCGGCGTCACCGGCAGTTCGCCGGCGATGCGGACCTGGCGCGGCACCTTGAACGGCGCCAGGGCGCGGGCCGCGTGCGCCTGCAACTCCGCCTCGGTGACCGCGGAGCCGGGCCGGACCTGGGCCCAGGCATAGCCGACCTGCCCGAGCCGCTCGTCGTCCACGCCGAGCGCCGCCGCCCGCAGCACCGCCGGGTGCGACTGGAGCGCGGACTCGACCTCGACCGGGTCCACCAGCTCCCCGCCGACCCGGTAGCCGTCGCCGCGCCGGCCGATGAACGTTACGTTGCCGGCCTCGTCCATCGAGACGATGTCCCCGGTGCTGAACCACCCGTCGGGGGCCAGCGCCGCGGCCGTGGCCTCCGGCTTGTCGTGGTACTCCAGCAGGATCGACGGCCCGCGCATCAGCATCAGCCCCGGCTGACCGCTGGCCGCCGGCCGGCCGGTGGTCTCGTCGACGACCCTGACCTCCATGCCGGCCAGCGGGCGTCCCACGGTGCGCAGGCGGGTCTCCGGCGGGTCGTCCAGCCGGGCCACCATCACCAGGGCCGCGGTCTCCGTCATCCCGTACGGGTTGAGGCACGCGGCGCCCAGCTTGTCGCGCACCTTCTGGCCCAGGTCATAGGTGACGGGGGTGAACGCGAACCGCACCGAGCCCAGGTCGGCCTGGTCGATCGCCGGGTCGCTGATCTGGTCGATGTACGTGGTCGGGATGCCGTACACGACCGTCGCCCCCTCCTGCTCGATCAGCCGCAGCGAGCCGGCCGCGTCGAACCGCGCCATCAGGACGACGCGGGCGCCTGCCATCATCAGCATGATCAGGCCCGCGACCAGGGCGTAGACGTGAAACAGGGGCAGGTACAGGACCCCGCAGTCAGTCTCGGCGATCCGCAGGCGGTCGATGCCGTCGGCCAGCGTCGCGGTGAAGCGGTGGCTGAGCACGGCGCCCTTGGGCTGGCCGGTGGTGCCCGACGTATACAGCATGATCGCGGGATCGCCGACCGCCACGGCCGGCCGCCCGGCCTGGTGCGCGGCGTCGCCAGTGAGCGCGGCCCACGGGATGACCTCCGCCCCGCCGTCGTGCTGGCCGACGACCACGATCTGGAGCCGCTGGCCGACGGCGTCGCGTACCTGGCGGGCCGCGGCCAGGTAGTCGCGGTTCCGGTACACGGCGCACACAATCATGACCGCCGCCCCGGACTGGCCGACCTGGTA
>Ga0307479_10005203_pt1 | contig 11924 bp, 13 predicted proteins | sample atmos_gasesECM4C_FD_203743 | JGI IMG/M metagenome (GOLD analysis project Ga0307479, IMG submission 203743) | Hardwood forest soil microbial communities from Morgan-Monroe State Forest, Indiana, United States - atmos_gasesECM4C_515 | ecosystem: Environmental > Terrestrial > Soil > Temperate... | reverse complement strand
TCGCAATCGCCCCATCGATATGACCTATCCCGAAGACCACCCCGGCGGCTGGTACACCTGGCTGGTCCAGGACCAGCGTTTCGTGGATCAGCGGCCAGACGTGCTCACCTGGCAAACCGGGGAACTCAAGGAAGACATCACACTGGCCGGCCAGGTGACTGCCAAGCTATTCGCTTCCACCACCGGCAGCGATGCGGACTGGATCGTCAAGCTCATCGACGTGTACCCGGAAAAGTATCCCGAGAAATGGCAGCTCTCTGGCTACGAACTGATGATTGCCGATGAAGTATTTCGCGGGCGCTTCCGCAATTCCTTTGAAAAGCCGGAACCGATTACGCCCGGCGAGATCACGTCTTTCAAGATCGACCTGCACACCGCGAACCATGTGTTCAAGAAGGGCCACCGCATCATGGTCCAGGTCCAAAGCACCTGGTTCCCCGTCATCGATCGCAACCCGCAAAAATTTGTCCCCAACATTTTCGAAGCCAAGGAATCCGACTACCAGAAGGCCACGCAGCGCATCTATCGGTCCAAGAGATATCCCTCTGCCGTAGAAATCTCCGTACTTCCGTCCCATATTTCCGCTTCAAATTAATCTCAGTTTAGACTGTGTAGGTTAAAGGGCCGGGGAGGGCAGAGGAAACGCTGACCATCGCCTCAGAGTGCTGGTCAGACAAAAACTGTCAAATGCAAGAAAACCAGCCAATAATCCAGAAATGTGTATAAAGAAAAACTAAATTTCCACATGTAACTCGATGTGACCCTTCGTCTTCCATATTCTGTAGCGACTAGCGCTATTGCGGTCCATAAAATACGGCTGGCAATGGAACTTAAAGGAAAGATTCTTCGTCATCCAGGAAAACACCCGCGCGGTTTATGCGTCTAAGTTTATAAGGGTGATAGTCTATGCCGCCGGAAGCAATGACTATGGGTGAAGTGGAAGTGCCGACGGATATGGGGCCCAGCTTGCTATCCTCTGGGCGCTATATCGTATTTGGGCCATTCCGCATCGACCAGCAAAAACAGGAAGTAACACGCAATGGCTCTCGGCTGAAGCTCCAGGGGAAAGTTTATCAGACGCTGATTAGCCTGCTAGAAAAGCCGGGAGAGGTCGTGACTCGCGAAGAACTGCGCATGCGGCTGTGGCCGGCTGACACCCACGTCAATTACGACGCCAACGTCAACACGACGGTAAATAAGCTGCGCATGGCGCTGGGGGATTCCTCTGACAAGCCCCTTTATGTGGAGACCATTCCTAGAAAGGGATACTGCCTCTTGGTCCAGCCGGAAGTTTCCAACAGGCCGATCAATCCGCAAATCGGAACAAGCGATTCACCGAAGGAAGTGGTTCACGGCGATTCCGCTATTCACGGGATCTTCCACTTTTCAAAATCGGACATCTGGGTTGTGCTCAGCGCCATCGGCTTGATCCTAGCCGGGATGCTACTCGGCGCCGGAATTATGCGGCTTTGGATTAGTCATGCAGCATCTGCGCCGGCGCACTCTCTGGCGCTGTTTCTGGCCCGTTTGGTTGCAAGAGCCGTTCTGTAAGCCCTCCCGTAGGACGCGATGAACGGATGAGCGCTGTAACGAGCGCATTCCTATCAGCACATCATTTCTAATTGGTCTGATCGTAGCCGCAACCACTTGCCGAACAAGAACCGTCGCTGGGCCTCGTGTAAACTGTTTCCCTCTTTATGCTGATTGCTATCACCCGTGGCGTCAGTCCGGCTATCCGTGAATGTGAGCTTTCCTTTATCGCCCGGCAGCCGATTGACCTGGCGCGAGCCCGGGAGCAGCATCGCGCCTACGAAAAGCTCCTTGAGAGCCTGGGCGCGCGCATTGTTTCGCTTCCGGCAGCGCCCGATCTCCCCGATTCCATGTTCGTGGAAGATCCGGCCATCGTTCTGGACGAACTGGCCGTCGTCCTGCCGCTGGGCACAGAGAGCCGCCGGCGCGAAGCTCCTGCTCTGGCCAAAGCGCTTTCGGAATACCGCAAACTGGCCCATGTTGTGCTTCCTGGTACGCTCGAAGGGGGTGACGTTCTTCGCATCGAACGAAGACTCTTTGTCGGCCTCAGCCAGCGCACCAATGCCGACGGAATCCGCCAGCTCCAAAAGATTCTGGAGCCGCTCGGCTATGAAATCATCCCTGTACCGGTCAGCGGATGCTTGCATTTGAAATCCGCGGTGACCTTCTTGGGCCGCAACACGCTGCTTGCGAATCGCGCCTGGTTCGATGAAGCGCCGTTCGCCGGCTACGATTGGATCGATGTCGCTTCCGAAGAACCGCACGCTGCCAACGCGCTGGCTCTCGGAGGCACGCTGATTTTCCCCGCATCCTTCCCGCGCACCGCTTCGCGCATCGAGTCTCGGGGCTTTCACGTCACGCGGCTGGATATCTCAGAGCTGCAGAAAGCCGAGTCCGGCCTTACCTGCTCGAGCCTGCTCTTTCAGAATGGTGCGGCATAAGCTTAGAATTTAAGAGCAGAGGGAATGGCAAAATGAAGTCCAACCAGAAGCGAGGGCGTGCGTGAGGCCGGGTGAAAGAAAGTGGCGCGCCGGCGTGCTCGGGGCAACAGGGGTCGTCGGCCAGCGGCTGGTGAAGCTGGTAACGGAACATCCGTGGTTCGAGCTGACGGAAGTCGCCGCTTCCGAGCGGTCTGCCAGCAAAACCTACGGCGAAGCGGTTCGCTGGCACCTGGAAACGCCGGTGCCTGAGTCGGCTCGCGGCCTCGTGGTGAAAGACGTCGAGCCCACGCTTGCGTGCGATTTTGTTTTTTCTGCCCTGGATTCTTCGGTAGCCGGGCCGGTGGAAGAAGCTTTCGCGCGCGCAGGCTATCCTGTAGTTAGCAATTCCAGTAATCATCGCATGGATGCGGACATGCCTCTCCTGATTCCGGAGGTGAACGCCGCGCACCTCGACGCTATCCCCTGGCAAAAGAAAAATCGCAGGTATGACGCAGGATTCATCGTCACCAATCCGAATTGTTCGACGGCGGGCTTGGTGCTGGTGCTCAAGCCCTTAGCGGATGCCTTTGGGCTGGAGAAGATTTTCGTGGTCACGCTGCAAGCCCTTTCCGGCGCCGGCTATCCCGGAGTGGCTTCGCTGGACATTCAAGGCAACGTCGTGCCGTTCATCAGAGGCGAAGAAGAAAAGATGGAAGCGGAAACGCAGAAGTTGCTGGGCCGGTGGGACGGCGTGCGGTTCGTCGAAGCGGGTCTGGGCATCAGCGCGCAATGCAATCGCGTGCCGGTGCTGGACGGCCACCTCGAATGCGTCTCCCTGGCGCTGAAGAAAACTGCCACTTTGCATCAGGTTCGCGAGGCGGTGGCCGCGTTTGCGGTGGACGACGAACTGGCTTCTTTGCCGACTGCGTTGCGCCATCCGGTGTTGGTGATGGATGAAGAGGACCGTCCGCAGCCGCGGCGCGACCTCAACGCCGGCAAGGGCATGGCCGCGGTGGTTGGACGGATTCGCAAATGTCCGCTCCACGACGTGAAGCTCACGCTGCTCTCGCACAACCTGGTGCGCGGCGCGGCCGGCGCGGCCTTGCTGAACGCGGAGTTGCTCGCCGCGCGCGGGCTCCTCAGGCACCGCTCTGCCGCGCGGAAGTCTGATTTTGCCGCCCCCGTGGTGCGCTGAGCCTTCCTTCTAGGCTGCTGGCCATCGCTTCTGCTGGCGGGATCTCTCAAATAGCTGGGCAAAAAGAATATGGGCGGCTCACCGAAGCGGGCCGCCCATGTTTGGTTCTTGTGAAGTGAGACTTAGAGGGGCTGTACGTTCGTGGCCTGCAGGCCCTTGGGGCCCTTGGTAACCTCGAATTCAACCGCCTGGCCATCGTTCAGAGTCTTATAGCCATCAGCCACAATCGCGGAGAAATGGACGAAAACGTCCTCCCCGCTCTGGCGCTGGATGAATCCAAAGCCCTTGCTGGCGTTGAACCACTTCACTGTACCTTGTTCTTTATTCACTGCATTTACTCGTTTCCGGGCCGCTCGAGGCGGCCGCACTTCATTTAAGCTATCTGATGCCCTAGGTCCCGAGCCCCTCGTCAGAGCCGCGGCCGTCTTCAAGCTTCGCCCGGCCCACCGCAAGGCGGCTGGCCGCGCAAAAAAAAGGCCGCAAGTGTGACCTTGCGACCGCTTTCTTACCCAAAGGCGATACAAACAAGAGCAACAAACGCAACAACAGCATAACACAGTTTGCCTCGATGACCAAGGATTTTTTTCGGATGATGAATGATGCACTACCGGTGCAGGTGAGCGGCGCCGCTCGACCGGTAAATGATTTCCTGCAAGGAAGGCCTCTACAAATACTGGCGAGGCGGCCCTCTCGACACGATCTACGCGAATTGGCCGGAGTAGGAAAAAACATTGACCGGCGGGCCCGGAGGAAAACTTGGGCGTCATCCTGGACCGCGCTCCGGGTCCCGCCCTGCGGTCAGATCAAAATCAACTCTTGCGGGTGAAATGGAAAACCTGACGATGGGCGACTTTGCCGTTTTCCATCCAGCTCCATTCCTGGGTGAAGTGGTCGTGGTCCTGCACGGTCAATACCAGCCGGCCCATGTGACCCGCGGCCGGGCTCTCCAGGTTGGTGGCGCGCACAAAGTCGAACGTGAATTCCTGCGCGCCAGCAGCTAGTGCTTCGGTGCGCATCTGCGGCTGGTTACCGGAGCTGCAGTAGTGCGTCACCGCGACGCGCGGGCCATCTGGGGAGTACATGGTCACCATTTCAACGTCGCCCGCGGCGTGGAGGCGTTCCATCAAGGCTGTGCCGTTGGATACGACCTGATACTCGAGGCGCACGGGGTTTCCCTCCGCGCTGGCGCCCTCCCACTCGCCGGCCAGTGATTTTAGCTGCTCGAAGCTAGCGTTTGTTTTAGGCTTCGGCATGTCCTTCGCAGAAGAAGTTGCCGCGGTCCCAGACAGCAGAAGCCCGGCCACCGCAATCGAAAGCAATACCACCTTGTGATTCATGATTCTCTCTTTCTGGTTTTTGTAGCGTGTGTCTCAAGACGATTGCCGCGAAAACTCAAAGAACTCCCGCCAGCATGTCGAAGCAGCCGTTCCAGCCGTGCTCGTGACGCGCGCGCATATCGGCGCTGGTGAACCCCGTGTGCGTGAGGACGACCTCGGTACTCTTTCCGCGCTCGAAGAATTCCACGGTGACGAGTGTTTCGCCGGTTTCATTGACCGTGTTGCCGCCGGCGGCTGTAGTTCGATCGCAGCTCCACGTGAAGCTGACTTTTTCGAGCGGCCGGATTTCGCGGTACTCGCCATAGACCATCAGGGTGTCGCCACTGGGAACGATGTTCTTGATGCGGTAACGCCCGCCCGGACGGAGTTCGTGTTCGAGATACTCGGCGTGGTGCTGCGGCGTCGCCTTGCACATCCACTGGGCAAGGTATTCCCGCCGAGTCCACGCGGCAAAGACCTTTTCGCGGGGAGCACGGAAAGTTCGGCGGACTTGCAAATCAAACTGCTGGCCCGGTTGCGGTGTAGCCATTTGGCTTTTTCTCCTTAGCTGGAAATGAGCGTGCGAGCGAATCGCGCATGCCAAATTCGCCTAGCTGTTCACGCGGGACCCGCGCGGCGAACGTGTTGCGGACTTGGAGCGTGAGTCCCGGGACTTGCTTTGGTGTCGCCATTGTCCGCCCTCCTCTCCAGAAGTTTCTTTCAGATACTTTTCGAGGGCATCGAATTGGGCTTCCCAGAAGGCGCGGTATTGCTCGATCCAGGCCGCCGCCTCTTTCATCGGTTCGGCCGCCAGCCGGCAGCGGTGCACGCGCCCATCGATTTGGCGCTCCAGCATTCCCGCGGATTCCAGCACGCGGAGGTGCTTGGAAATCGCAGGCAGCGACATGGCGAAGGGCTGCGCCAGTTCTGTGACCATGGCCTCGCCCGCGGCCAGCCGCGCCAGGATGGCCCGGCGCGTGGGGTCGGAGAGCGCGCCGAAGGTGGCGTCGAGCAGCGCGCTGGAATAGTTAACCATACGGTTTAATATTATCACGCCGCAAGCCGCTGTCAAGTCTTTTCTTTTGCAAGCGCGCGCCGGCGCGTCATTGGGCCTTTGGGAGTGCGCCGACGGCACCGGAGCCCCCGAGAGCGTTGACCTCAGCGGGAGGCCATACTTACCATAGAGGGATGAAGCGAAGCCCTTCTTTCACGCTGGGGGTGGCCATTCTTGCCGCCGCCGGCCTCGGCTGCGAGGACGCAGCCAAGAAGCCTGCCCAAGCCCGCGTTCCGGCGTTGTCCCAGGTCGCGGCGGAAGCTGCGCAACAGGTCCCACCGGCCCTCGCGCCGCTGCCGCTGGCGGATCCTGCGCGCCCGCGTCCCGCCTCTCTCCTGCCTCCGGTCCTGGAAGGCAAAGACTACCTGGTGCAAAAGGTTCAGGAGAAATTCGCCTCCGGTGAGCAGAATTTCAAGGCCGGGCGTTTGGAAGCGGCGCGCAAGGATTTTGACGACGCGGTGGACTGGATGCTGGAGAGCGGCTACGACCCGGACGCGGATCCCGCGCTGAGCGGCCTGTTCCGCCATGTGGTGGATACCGTCTACGCCTACGAGCTGCAGGCGTTTCACGGAGGCGAAGGGTTCACCGAAGTTGCCGCGGTGCCCGCGCCCATTGATGAAGTGGCGGCAGTAACGCTTCCCGCCGATCCGCGGTTGAAGGAGCGCGCGGAAGAAGCGGCGAAAATAGTTTCCCATGACCTGCCCTTGACGGTGAACGAAGAGGTGCTCTCCTTTCTCAATTTCTTCCAGACTCCGCGGGGCCGCGCCATCGTGGAGACCGGGCTCAGCCGCAGCGGCCGTTACCGGGAGATGATTTCGCGTGTGCTGCAGGAAGAGGGGCTGCCGCAGGATTTGATTTACCTGGCGCAAGCCGAGAGCGCCTTCCAGCCTCTGGCGCTTTCGCGCGCCGGCGCGCGGGGCATCTGGCAGTTCGTGGCTTATCGCGGGCAGCAATACGGGCTGCGCCACACGTGGTGGGTGGACGAACGTCAGGATCCGGAAAAGGCGACACGCGCGGCGGCTCAGCATTTGCGCGATCTGTACGGGCTCTTTGGCGACTGGTACCTGGCCATGGCTGCCTACAACTGCGGCCCGGGCAACGTACAGAAGGGCATCGAGCGCACCGGTTACGCCGATTTCTGGGAACTCTACAAACGCAAGGCTCTTCCGCGCGAAACCAAGAACTACGTGCCGATCATCATCGCGCTGACGCTGATTGCCAAGGATGCTGCGCACTACAATATCCAGGCCGACCCTGAACAGCCCGTGCCGGTCGACATCGTAAAACCCGGCCGCGCCATCGATTTGCGGCTGGCGGCGGAGACCATCGACGTGGATGTGGAGACGCTGCGCGCCCTGAATCCTTCCCTGCTGCGCATGGCCACCCCGGACGAGCCGGCCTTCGAACTGCGCCTTCCGCAAGGCACCGGAGAAAAATTCACCGCCGAAATTGCCGCCATTCCTCCCGACAAGTGGATTAGCTGGCGGCGCCACCGCGTGGAACCCGGCGAAACGGTGGCCTCCATCGCCAGGAGATACCGCGTGACACCGGCAGCCATCGCCGAGGCCAACAAGATAGACCGCACGGCGGCGCTCGATGCTGGCGCCAAGCTGGTCATCCCGGCGGCACAGCCTGCTTCGGAAGGAAAACGCCGGCTGGTGAGTTATCGGGTGCGGCGGGGCGACACGCTGGGGGGCATCGCGGACCGTTTCAGCGTAAGCCCGGAAGACGTGCGCAAGTGGAACCGGCTGAAGTCGAACCGCGTGGGCCGCGGCATGGTGCTGCGGATTTATACGCTGGGGGGTGCGCCGGAAATGCAAGCCAGCCGTCGGCGATTCAAGCCAAAGAAGAAAGCCGCCGCTACAGCCCCGGCGAGCACCGCACACTCACCTGCCGCCGCTCCTTCGAACTAAGTCATTTACCTACAGTGTTTTGCAAGACTCTCGGGAAGCCTTACTCGCGACCTCACCACCCTCTTTTCTGCTTGCGGCTGGACACCCAGAAGCTCTTTCCGATTATCTTCTCGCAGAATACTTGACAACTTCCGGCGAGTACGATAACAAACAACGACGCGAAGCGGGGTGGTTTTCAAACAACTCCCGCCGGAACCGCGACCCACTGGCCCGTCTAGGCGAGGCCAAAGAAGCCCGCACGGGAGGGATTGGAATGGATTTACAGAAAGACAATTTTGAGGATGACGAGCTGTCGCGGCTGGAAGACGAGGAAGAGCTGGGCGGCGAGACGCACGAGATCGTCGAGACCGAGGAAGAAGAGTTGGCCATTGTAGGCGAGGAACCGGAAGAAGAGTCGCCGGCGCCCGCACCGCGGCCGGCAGCAAAAAAGTCTGCGGCCAAGAAGGCCAAAAAGAGGGCCGGCCCGAAAAAGAAGGCCAAGAAGAAGGCCAAGAAATCGAAACCCAAGAAGAAGGCCAGGAAGCGAGCGCGCAAAGCGGCGAAGAGAAAAAAGCGGCGCTAAGTTTTCCTGGCGTGGCAGGTCGCATGGCGAAAGAACCGGGTACAATCTCGGCCTTTCGTGTTTTCAAAGTGAGACCGGCGGACCCCCGCGTTCCCTTCCCATCCTGGAATGGCCGCTTTCCCCATTCCGGATTCCCACCTGCCCCAGGCTTGCCCAATTCAATACGTACCGCTAACATAAACCCGTATGGTGAAGGCGCTCGAGCAGATACGCCGGACGCTGCACGACTTTCTGCCGGACGAACAGTTGCGCGAAGTCGAGAATGTCCACGAATTTGCGGGCATGCTGGTCTTTGACAAATGGACTTGCAACACCAACGGCCGCCAGACAGTCTTTTTTCAGGAAGGGGGCGGGACGCCGGGAAATGCCGGGGGCCATTACAAGACGCGTATGATCGATCAGGGATTCTGCTTCAACGCCGGTGAGTGGAATTTCCCTGATGCCCCCCTGCGCGGCCTGTACGCGCGCAACCGCGTGTACCAGGGCGTGACCGGGATGGAGTCCTTTGCGCCGTGGCTCGAGCGCCTGGAAAAGCAGATGACCGAGCGCTTGCTCGATGACTTGCTTGGGCCCATTCCGCCGGACTGGTACGAGGACGATTACGACGCGCTGTTGCGGCTCGCCGGGCAGTTGCACCAGCGGCGCCACCGCGTGCCGGACCTGATTTTGGAGGCTAAGCGGTCCAACCGCCAGCCCTTTCCGAACTGGATCTAAGGGAGGACCAATGACCGAAACTCCTGCGGGACTGCCCACTGCCAATGGGATGCGCGGAGAGCGTCCTTTTGCTTACCGCATCCTGCGCTACACGCCGAACCTGGTCCGCGACGAGTGGGTGAACATTGGCGTGCTGCTTTTCGCTCCCGGTACCGGCGAGCGCCGCCTGCGCCTGATCGAAGAGCCGGAAGAATTCAACCGCGTTCGCCGCCTGCACCCTCAGGCGGATGAGGCGTTGCTGCGCCGGCTCCGCGACGATCTGGAAGACCGCTTTCAGTCCATCAACGGGAAGAACGGGGACGGTCGCGAGTGGCAGGCGCTATTAGCCAAATGGGACGACATGCTCTCCAATACGCTGCAGCTTGCGCAGCAGAAAGGGACCCTCGCCGAGGACTTGGACGCCGAACTCGAGCGGCTATATAGCGATCACGTCGCGCTCCAGCGCGCGGCCGTCCGTCCCGGCGTCCCGGGCAGCCGCGCACAGGTGCGTTCCTACTGTGCCCAGGTGTTCCGCCAGGCGCGCCTGTGGGAGCGCATCGACAGAGGCATACACGCTTCCGAGTTCACCTTTCCCGGCGACCCCATGCGCATGGACTTCGGCTACCGGCGCAACGGCACGCGCGGATTCGTGCACACGATTTCTGTGAGCCGCGCGCCTTCCGTGGCGCAGAACTTTGCCTACGCTGCCGCGCGAATCGCCGGCAAAGCCCCGTGGAAATCGGAGTTTGCCGCGGTAACCGATGTGGAATTGAGCGAAGGACAGGCAACGCACCGCTTCGTACGTGATACGCTGCGCGACGCGGGCATCGAGCCGGTGCCTATGAATCATTTCGCCGTGTGGGTGGCCAGGCTCAAGCCCATGCTTCAGTGACCGGCCTGAAGAATGATGGGCCAACCGCGACAATCCCGCTCCAGCAGCCTAGGCGTCAACCTTCAGGAGCAAAACGGTCGCATCGTCATTCTGCTGGCCGCCGCTGAACTCGGAGATGCCGGCAAGAATTTTCCCCTGAATCGCGGCCGCCGGTAGGGAGCGGTATTTCTGCAGCAAAGACAACAGCCGCATGTCCCCAAATTCTTCGCCATCGAGGTTGCAGGCCTCCGTCACGCCGTCCGTAAATAGGACCAGAAGATCGCCGGATGCGAGATCCGCAGTCCCCAGCGCGTAACTTTGCTCCGCGAAAACACCGAGAACTCCGCCGCCTTCCCGCAGCCGCTCGTGGGAGCCGTCCGCGCGCACCACGAACGGCTGATTGTGGCCTGCGTTGACGTAGCTCAGGCGCCGCGCGGGGCCGTCCAGTTGCGCGTAAAAAAAAGTAATGAAACGGTCGGTGTGCGTATTCCTCCAGACCAGAGAGTTCAGGCGGTTGCACACAAGTTCGGGTGACAGGGAGGGGGAAGAGAGCCCGCGCACTGCCGCCTGCAAGTTGGACATTAGCAGCGCCGCCGGCAGACCCTTTCCCGCCACGTCCGCAATGCACAGGCCCATCCTGTCTCCGCTCAGAGGGAGCACGTCGAAATAGTCACCACCCACCGCGTGCGCTGACTGGCAGGAGCCGGTGATTTCAAAGCCCGGCGTCTGGGGAATCTCCTGCGGTAGGAGCCTTTCCTGAATGGCCTTGGCCTCGGCGATCTCGCGCTCCTGTTCCTCCAGATGATGGATCGCTTCTTTCCCGACCTGTTTCTCCACGCTCGCGCGCCGGCGGGATTCGCGGCGCTCCCGGCCCAGGGCAATCTGTTTTTCCAGGATTTCCAGCAGCCGGTCGTTGGTCCAGGGCTTTTCGACAAAATCGCTGACACCATGCTGCATGGCCGCCACAGCCAAACCCACGGTGGCCCAGCCCGTCATGGCCACCACCGGCGGCGCATCGTCCATCGCTTTCAAATGACTGAGCACGTCCAGACCTTCCCGTCCGGAGGTGGTGTCCCGGGCGTAATTCAAATCCATCAGCACCAGATCGAACTGGCGCTGTGCCATCGCGGCAAGCAAATCCGCAGGTGTACTTACGGTTTCGAGAACGTAGCCGTGGTTTTTGAGGAGCAGCTGCAGAGCATCCAGAACATCCTTTTGATCATCGGCAATGAGAATCCGTTGTTGCATCGTCTTAAGACCGGTGGTGGCCATTTCGGATTCGGTTGCGGTCGTCATCGTTCCTGCCGCATGGGCCGCCAAGGCAACGTCGCCGCGGGCTTGGCCCTGATAAGGCAGGAAAGCCGCCAACCGCGGTTCGTTCTAACTCATTTCCTTTGACCTATTTGCGCAGAAGCTCGGCTTGCTAAGCCAATGACCGATTGGCCACTCGTGGGAAGCCCCGTCCCAGTTTCGAACAGCAACTGCCAATCGGGATTCTCGACGCTCCCTAGAGGATCGGCTCGGACCAGTTCTCGAGTGTCTCTTTAACCTTGTGCAGGAACTGATGCGCGATGGCGCCGTCCACCACGCGATGGTCGTAGCTCAATGTCACGTAACACATGGAGCGGATGGCGATAGCATCGTCCACCACCACGGGGCGCTTTTCGATAGCACCCAAGCCGAGGATGCCCACGTTGGGCTGGCTGATCACCGGCAAGCCAAAGAGCCCGCCGAAGACCCCGGGATTGGTAATGGAGAAGGTGCCCTCCTGCACTTCGTCGGGCTTCAGCTTTTTCCCGCGCGCGCGCTCGGCCAAGTCGTTCATGGTGCGCTGGATGCCGAGAAGGTTTTTTTCGTCGGCGTTCTTGAT
>Ga0307479_10005202_pt1 | contig 11926 bp, 7 predicted proteins | sample atmos_gasesECM4C_FD_203743 | JGI IMG/M metagenome (GOLD analysis project Ga0307479, IMG submission 203743) | Hardwood forest soil microbial communities from Morgan-Monroe State Forest, Indiana, United States - atmos_gasesECM4C_515 | ecosystem: Environmental > Terrestrial > Soil > Temperate... | reverse complement strand
CAAGGAGAAGGCTGTAGATTTGATCGTGGCCAATGACGTGACGGCTCCGGGCGCGGGCTTTGATCACGATACGAACATCGTTACTATTTTCCGCAACGATGGCCAGGAGCAATCCCTGCCGAAATTGACTAAGATTCAGGTGGCGCATCGCATTTTCGATGAAGTCGTGGAGCTGCGCCGCTCCATGAACCGTGTTGGCAGTTCTCCGGAAGCCCGCTGAGGCGTAATGCACTCGGGATCTTCTCCTTCTGACAAAGAAAAACTGAAATCGTGGCTCCGATATTACGAAGATCTGGGCATTGGAGCGTTTTATCGGGATCGTGCGCCGAGGTACATGGCGACTGAGGAACCAGTGGCAAGAAGAGAACAAAAAGACGCAATCGAAGTCGCCTGGGCAAAGGCAAAAACGTTGCCACCTCCACATACTCAAGCCGCGGCTCCGAAATTTCATTTGGTAGGACGCGGCCCTTCTCTTTTTGAGGCAGCGGAGCACGTCGAAGGCGATTCACTCGAGGGCATTTGCGGTGAACTAGCCGGCTGTACGCGCTGCAAGCTGCACCGGCGTCGAACGAATATCGTCTTCGGTGTGGGCAATCCGCACGCCGAATTGGTATTTGTCGGCGAGGGGCCGGGACACGACGAGGACGTGCAGGGCATCCCTTTCGTTGGTCGTGCAGGTCAATTGCTTACGCAGATGATTACCGCCATGGGGATCAAGCGGGAGGACGTCTATATCGCTAATGTGGTGAAATGCCGTCCGCCTGAAAATCGAACTCCCGAAAAAGACGAGATCGCCACCTGTTTGCCGTTTCTCATGCGCCAACTTGCGAACATCAATCCGAAGGTTATCGTTTCTCTGGGAAGCGTGGCCGCTCAGGCGCTGCTGAATACAAACAAATCAATCTCCCACTTCAGAGGCCAGTGGTTTGATTTTCGTGGCGCCAAATTGATGGCCACGTATCATCCTGCTTATTTGTTGCGCAATCCGCATGCGAAACCGGAAGTCTGGGCCGATCTCAAGAAGGTTATGGCTTATCTCGGGTTTACTCCGCCGAAGGGAAAACGAGCCTAAAGATTCCCGGACGTTCAGTAATTTTCCACTGCGACGGCTGCTAAACTAGGCCACTCCATGGTTCGCACTTGCGAAGTGGCTTTACCCCTCCCCCTGCGCACGACTTTCACCTATCGCGTCCCCGAGGCCCTCGATGAGGGAATGGTGGATGGTGTGCGTGTGGTCGTGCCCTTTCGCAATCGAGCCATGCTCGGGGTTGTGCTCGGACGCGGCGATAGTCCGGATGGGGCTTTGCTCAAAAATGTGTCAGAAATCATCGATCCCCTGCCGGCGCTTTCGCTACGCCTGATCGAGCTCGCGCGTTGGATCTCAAACTACTACTTGTCGCCGATTGGGGAAACGCTTCGCGCGATGTTGCCACCGTCCGTCGAGGTGCAGTTTGATCGCGAGTGGCAGATCAGCGAAGCGGGCGCCGCGCGCTTGCGAGATCTGCGGTCACTGACAGCTCCGAATGAGGCTGAATCTGCCGATCTCGCGGTCCTGCAGGAATTGGATAGCCGTGGAATCATTGCGCCCGACCGGATTTTCCACAAATTATCAGGTGGCTCGGCAGCGGCTACGCGGCTTTTGCGAAGGGGCGAGCTGATCGTTCAGGGATCTGGCAGACATCGCACGGCGCGCACGCAGAAAATCGTCGCATGGCGAGCTCCGGCGGCTCCCGCTGCGGCCCGCCCTGCGGAGCAGAGGATTCACCGCGTTCTTGTTGAAAGCGCCGGAGTTTTGCCGCTGGCTTCCTTATTGGAAGCAGCGCATGTGTCAGGGTCGGTCGTTCAACGCCTCGTGAAGGAAGGCAAATTAGTTGTATCGGAAGAAGCTTTGACTCCGGAGCACGCGCGTTTTGCGACCGATCTGGTTCCGCCTGTAAACAGGCTGAACACCGACCAAACGCGCGCTGTCGAGGCCATTCGAGCCAGGTTGCAGACGCGTGCATTTCATCCGGCACTGCTGCACGGCGTTACGGGCAGCGGCAAAACGGAGGTCTACCTCCGCGTCGTTGAGGAAACCTTCGCCCTCGGCCGCACGGCAATCATTCTGGTTCCGGAAATTGCGCTGACCCTGTGGATCGGCAACATCTGCCGCGCGCGTTTTGGCGATGCGGTCGCCGTGCTGCATAGCGGTCTTTCTGATCAGGAACGCGCGCGGGAATGGTGGAGAGTGCGCCGGCAGGAAGTTCAGGTCGTGGTCGGAACGCGCTCCGCGGTGTTCGCCCCTTTGGAGAATCTCGGTCTGATCGTCATCGACGAGGAGCAAGAGTCCAGCTACAAACAGGAAGAAGCGCCAAGATACCACGGGCGCGATGTAGCGCTCATACGCGCCAAGTTGGAAGGTGCCGTGGCTTTGCTCGGCTCGGCCACCCCATCGCTGGAAAGTTATCACCGCGCGCGCGAAGGAAAATATGAACTCCTTTGCTTGGGATCGCGCGTCGAAAATCGGCCCATGGCGGAAGTGCGGATTGCCGACCTTCGCGAGGACTTCCGGCTTACTCATAAGGCCGATCCGATTTCTCAGGATCTGCGCTCCGCAATTGCGCGGGAGCTGGCGGCGGGCAGACAATCGATCGTCCTGATCAATCGCCGGGGTTATTCGTGGTTCGCGCTATGCCGCAGCTGCGGTGCCGCCATTCTTTGTGAGAATTGCAGCATCGCGCTGACGTACCACAAGAAACGTGAGCGCTTGGCGTGCCACTACTGTGGTTTCTCTCGCACGGTCCCGCGCGTCTGTGCAAAGTGCAACTCAGAGCACATCTATTTTGTCGGCGCGGGAGCCGAGCAAGTGGAGGAACACCTTCGTTCGCTTTTTCCGCAGGCGCGGATCGCCCGCCTTGACCGCGACGCTGTTCGTCGTAAAGGTGCCTTCGGTCTGGTACTGAATGCATTTGGAGCGGGGAACATCGACATTTTGGTGGGGACGCAAATGGTTGCTAAAGGACATGACTTCCATGGCGTCACACTGGTTGGGGTGGCTTCTGCCGATGCGCAACTGGGTTTCCCTGATTTCCGCGCGGCAGAGCGAACGTTCCAGTTACTGACGCAGGTGGCGGGCCGCGCGGGCCGCGGTGCATTAACAGGGGAAGTTATCGTCGAGAGCTATCATCCAGAGCACTACGCCATTCAGCTGGCCGCGCTCCAGGATTACGTCTCGTTCTTTGAAAGGGAGCTGCACTTCCGCCGATTGATGCGCTACCCGCCTTTTGTGGCGCTGGCCAGCGTGCTGGTCCGGGGGGCGAAGGTGGAAAAAGCAATTCAGTGGTCGCGGCAGATCGAAGGCTTCTTTGAATCCCAGATGGCGCAGGAAATCAAGCTTTTGGGACCCGCGGCCGCCCCGCTGTCACGTCTGAAGGGCGAATACCGCTTTCAGTTCTTGCTGAAATCCACACGCAGAGCAGCCCTCAATCACATGTTGAACAAGTGTTTAGCTTTTTGCGCAGAGAAGGAAATTCCGGATCGCGCGATTCTGATCGACGTCGACCCGGTGAATCTGTTGTGACGCCGGTCTTCAGAGGACAAAGGGTGCCGGCATGAAGCACAGAACGAACACCGCGAGCGCCACGCCGGAGAGAATACGCCGTGTTTGATCGAGTGGCTCCCAGAGATCGATCAGTGGCGGATGACGGAAGCCGATCGCGACCAACAGAACCGCCCAAACCAGCCAACCAGGCCAAAATTTTATCGCCAAAGGCACGAGCAGAATGGCCACGGCAAAAGACGTCCGGCGATGCTGCTCGCTGGCGAGGGCGTAGAGGATATGACCGCCATCCAACTGCCCCGCTGGAAGCAGGTTAAGTGCCGTCGCAAAGAGTCCCACCCAAGCGGCGCGCCCGACAGGATGCAGCAAAAGATTGGCATGCGAGACGCCAGGCCGAAGCAAGAGTTCCAGCAGTCGCTCGACCAGGGGCTGGCCGAACACGAATGAAGAAGATGCGTCGGTCGCCGTGACCACTTTCGAGAAGAGGATCGCCGACGCCAGAGCGGGCACCGCAATCAAAAAACCAACCAGTGGACCCGCCAGCGCCATATCAAATAGAGCCCGACGGTTAAAGATTGGCGACCGAATGCGAATGAATGCGCCGAGGGTGCCGATCAAGGTCGGCGCGGGAATGAAGTAAGGGTACGTAGCGCTGATGTGGTAATGGCGGCAGGCGAAAAAGTGGCCGAGTTCATGAGCAAGCAGAATTCCCATCAGCGTCACTGCAAACGGGATGCCCGAAATAAGCAGCCGCGGCTCGAAAAATGGACGGAAATAATCGGACAAGAAGCTGTCGATTCCCGGCGATTGATTGGCGGCGTAAGCAGCCGCGAACTGGGCGCCTGCGGCCAAAGTGGAGAGCGCCGTGACTGTAAACAGACCAATGGCCGCAAACAACGAGCGAAGGGAGCGCGGTTCGGGCTCCCAAGCAATCGGGCGACCCAATAACCAGGGCGGTGGTTCCGGTCCGACGAGTTCAATGGGAATCGGTTCGGGTTCGTCTTGCATACGGATATGGGTTGGATGCAGCCAGACCCCGATACGAGTGGGAGAGCCCCCGTTGCTTAGATCGATTGCAACTCTTTGCCGGGCTTGAAGCGGACTGCCTTGCCCGGGGGGATATTAACTTCCTGACCGGTGCGGGGGTTGCGACCGATACCCGTCTTGCGCGGCTTGACGTTGAAGACACCGAAACGCCGGAGTTCGATCCTGCGCCCGCGGCCCAAGGCGGCCTTCAAAGCTTCAAAAACGGTTTCCACGGCCTGTTCGGCCTTTGTGCGCGTTACGCTTGTACGGGTGACGACTGCGTTCACGATGTCGAGCTTGATCACGCGCGCCTCCTGCTCAAAAAGGGAAGCCTATGCTAACACTCGCACTTAGCTTGTCAAGGGACTGAGTACGATTATGGGTCCGCAGTTCCCCATGCAAAGGTGCGCGGCTTCGTGTGATAAAACCTGTTAGGAAACCAATCATCCCTTTTCCTACGGCACTCGTCAGCAGCATCAGAACAGCGAGACGCCCCCTTGGGTAAACTTTTTGAGGAACTACGATTAAAGGATGGAGGGAATCGCATGGAATTCCTTGTGTGTGACCGTTGCAAAGCTGAGGTAGAGATTTGGCCGTTGGAAACCCAGCAGTACCGCTCTGTAAACTTGCACGAACTGCGGTGCAGAGTTGGTGTTCCAGAATTCAGAGCTTAAGAAAAGCCAGCGCTACTTCAAACCGTGAGAACCCGATCCGCGGGGAGCGGGTGAATCTTGGACCTAAAGCAGCTCGAATTTCTTGAACTGTCAGAACTGCCGGTAGATGTCTAGCCGGGTGATTTTGGTTTAAAGGGCGACGGAAGCAGGTCGGAGATTAACTGTCGCCATCTTCTCAGTGGTAGCTACGACGGCGAGATTCTCAAACTGGGCGACTGTCCGACGTTTTCCGTTCGTCTGCCTAAGGTGGAAGCCTTCGTCTGTGGGCAATGCGGGAATCTGCCAGACCTTCGTGCTCGGATTAAGGTGCACATGTTGAGGTTCTTAATGTCCCGCCTCGCTTTGTCGCTTTGAGTCCTGCGCGTTGCGCCGCGCGTCTTGCAACAATTTTGTAACAATTTGGGCAATCCTCGCCTACCCTCATCAAACACCCCTTCGCTGGATGCCTGATTTTCCAAAGTGGGCTAAACTCGGCTAACGTGGTCAGAGGCCGAGTTCTCCGTGTCAAGGTAGCGTTCAGACCCCACCCATCCTGCTATACCCCAACGAGGCGCGCCAACGTTTTCCCAATGTCTTCCGTGCGGGCGGCGTCGCCCTTTGCGAATATCCGCAGCGTATGACGCGCAGACGTTGAGCGCAGTTGCAAATGCAGATTGTTACAAACGATCTGGTACTTGAAAGGTGGAAACATTCCCAGTTAGCTAACCGCGAATCAAGCGCTTGGCACTGATTCCGTGAGGATTTTTGAAAGGCGCTGCGCTGCCTGATACACCGTCCTGACACTGACGGCCGTCCCTGACACGCGAGATTCCGAGCGCGTTCTGTTCGAGCATTTCCCTGCCAGCGTGGTCCGGTATATATTGGCGGACAATCTAGGAGTCGATGGTACAGCTAGGTCGGCCCCTGCCTGTTCGTGCTCTTGGAATGGGATTGGGAGGTATGCCATGAAACGCAAGTTGCCGTTGCTCTCACTCCTCGTTGCATTGTCAACATTCGCCGTTCCGCTGTTGGCACATCACGGGAATGCGGCCTACAACTACGATAAGAAGATAACGGTGTCAGGGACAGTAACGGAGTGGATTTGGGCCAATCCGCACTGCTGGCTGAAGTTCGATGCGAAAAATGAAAGCGGTGAAGTGACCCACTGGATCGTGGAGGCGAGTGCTCCGCCAACCATAAGTGCGCAGGGGTGGTCCCACAACTCCTTCAAGCCCGGGGATCAAGTCACGGTTACGATGATACAAGTCAAGAACGGACAACCGATCGGGCGGTTCGAAGGCGACGTCACCCTGAACGGCAAGCCTTTTCCGCCTCATGACAATGGCTCATCGGGCAACAGTAAGGGCGAGGCCAAGCCATAGACCAGACGTTCCGCCGGGATACTTGGCCTGAATCTCCATTCGCGGATTCAGCATCACGACCATACTCGCTGAGAAAGCGAAACAGTCCAGAGCGGGGGTATTTCAAATGCCAAAACGCTACCTCTTTTCAGCGATTCTGCTGATTGCACTCCTGAGTTCGTCGCGACTTCTGCACGCTCAAAATGCCCCGGGAACGACGGAACAGGCGGCGAAACCGCGGAGTTGGAATAACGGCCCGCCACCTAAAAAAATGTATGCCGGAAAAGAATCAGCCCCTGCACCGCGCCGCGATCTCTCAGGGATCTGGAATGCGGCAGCCGAGGGAGGAGTACAGGCTAAGGGTGTGCTGGAACACCCGGCGCTTTTCCCTGATCACCCGCAGGACGATATTGGAGAGCAGCCGGATGAAAACAAGGTCCCCAAGCCTCTACCTTATACGCCGTTGGGACTGGCGGCATTGAAGGACAATAAGCCGGGAGTCGGAGTCAGGGCGGTTGGCCCTGGCCTTGTCAATGATCCTGTGGACTCTTGCGACCCGCAGGGATTTCCGCGCATGGAGCTTTTCGAATTCCGGGTGGTAGAAATCACTCAGACAAAGAACCAGGTGCTTCTGCTGTATCAGTTTTACGATAACTGGCGGGTCATTTGGACCGATGGACATGCGCTCCCTGATCCCAAGGAGGCCGAGCCGAGGTGGAACGGGTATTCAGTGGGCAAATGGGTGGACGATTACACCTTTGTGGTTGATACGGTCGCGATGAATGAAAAAACGTGGCTCGACAATGCGGGCCGTCCTCACAGCGGCGATTTAACAGTGCATGAACTGTTTCATCGCGTGAACTACGACACATTAGAGCTCACGGTGACGATCAACGATCCGAAATTTTACTCGCAACCGTGGCAGGCTCTAAACAAGTTCGTGCTTCACCGTCTGCCAGACGACTTCGACATTCAAGAATTCTTTTGTGCTCCTTCTGAAACGGCTGATTACAACAAACTCATCGGCACTCCTGCTTCTGTCGAGACACCCCAAAAGTAGCAAGGCTATGTGCCTCACCCCAGCAATACACGCCTGAGGCACGCAAGAAAATTAACTCTCGCGAGCATCAGCACGGTATCATTGGCGCCAATTCCGGAGACCCATGGCGATTCTCAATGGCAAGCGCCTCGGGCCCTACGAAATCCTCTCTGCAATTGGCGCAGGTGGGATGGGTGAGGTTTACCGCGCCCGAGACACCCGCCTAGAGCGCATCGTTGCCGTTAAAATCCTACCTGATCACCTCTCCGATAGAGCCGAATTGCGCGACCGATTCGAGCGGGAAGCGCGAACGATTGCCAGCCTGAATCATCCGCACATCTGCACTCTCTATGACATCGGCCATCAGGACGGAATCGATTACCTAGTGCTGGAGTATTTGGAAGGCGAGACCTTGGCCGAGCGTCTGAAGAAAGGTCCACTGCCTCTCGATCAGGTATTGCAGTACGCCATGGAGATTTCCGACGGGCTGGATAAGGCGCACCGCAAAGGGATAACACACCGCGATCTGAAACCGGGCAACATCATGCTGACCAAGTCGGGCACAAAGTTGCTGGATTTCGGCTTGGCCAAGCTACGCGGGCCTCAAACATCCGTAGCGAATCTGTCTGCTCTGCCAACCGAAGGAAGCAACCTGACGGCCCAAGGGAGCATTGTGGGGACGCTGCAATACATGGCTCCTGAGCAGCTGGAAGGCAAGGAAGCAGACGCGAGAACAGATATTTTCGCCTTCGGTACGATTACGTACGAAATGGCCACGGGCAAGAAGGCCTTCGAGGGTAAGAGTCAAGCCAGCCTGATAGCCAAAATTCTCGAGACCGATCCGCCGCCGATGTCGTCGCTTCAGCCGATGACGCCGCCCGCGCTCGATCGGGCAGTGAAGACTTGTTTGGCAAAAGAACCCGATAATCGATGGCAAACAGCGAGCGATCTATGCCGGGAACTGAAGTGGATGGCCGAGGAGAGCACGCCGAAGAGCGCGCCTTCAGCTGTTGCGCTTGCCTCTTCCCGCATATCGCGCCGGTGGGTGTTGGTTTCGGCGGCGGCGTGCGTCTTCGCGGCAGCCATTGCCGCGCTTGTCGTCTGGGCTCTCAGACCCGCGCCGGCGCCCGTGGCACGTCCGGTCACCCGCACGGTAATCACGCTGCCGCCCGGCGACCGGCTTGTGGGGCCCGACCAGCCTGCACTGGCTCTTTCTCCCGACGGCAAGCAGCTCGCCTATGCCACCATCCGAGGCGCCACACAGCAGCTTTATTTGCGGGCGATGGATAGCCTTGAGGCCAAACCCATTCCCGGCACGGAAGGAGCCTCCAGTCCGTTTTTCTCGCCGGATGGTCAATGGCTGGGTTTTTTCGCAAACGGAAAACTGAAGAAGGTTTCGGTGAGCGGGGGAGCGGTACTAACCCTCAGCGATGCACGAGGCACGTCGGCGGGGAGTTGGGGCAATGGGGGCTCGATTATCTTCCAATCCCTTATTTCAGCGCCTCTCCAACGAATCTCGGATGCGGGGGGTACCGCGCAGCCGCTGGCTCCGTTGGAAAAAGGGGAGGACGCCAACACCTGGCCGGAGTTCTTACCCGGCAGCCAGGCAGTGCTCTTTAATGGCGGGACTCTCGAAAGCCCGAAGGTTGCCGTCCAGTCGATTGCGACAGGTGATCGGCGCGATCTGACCCCAACCGGGGCGTTTCCTCGCTACGCGGCCTCTGGGCACCTGATTTACGAGCAGGCGGGAACTCTGATGGCCGTGCCGTTCGATCCCCAGCGCCTGGAGATCAAAGGTGCGGCGGTTCCTGTAATCGAAGGCGTGGCGCGATCCACAGTGACGGATGCCGCCCAGTACAGTATTTCTGCCACCGGATCGTTGGCTTACGTTTCAGGAGGAAGCGAGGCAAATCAGCGCAGAATGGTGTGGGTTAGCCGCAATGGAATGGAGCAGCCCTTGCCCGCCTCTCCACACACATACCAATATACCCGGCTTTCCCCGGACGGGCGGCGCGTGGCGGTGGAACTCGATAATCAAATCTGGCTCTACGATCTCGCCACGGACAGATTGACACCGTTTACGTTTGAAGGAAGCATCAATCAGAACCCGACATGGACTCCGGACGGGAAGCGGATAGCGTTTTACTCAAACAAAGAAGGAGAAGCTGCGAACCTCTTCTGGCAATTGGCCGACGGCAGCGGCGGGCTGGAGCGATTGACCACTAGCGATTACACCCATGTCCCAAAATCGTTCTCGCCCGACGGGCAACTTCTAGCCTTCCACGAGAACAATCCCAAGACGGCCAAGGACATCTGGGTGCTTCGGCTCAGCGACCGCAAAGCGGAGCCGTTTCTCCGAACGCCATTCATCGAAGGGGCACCAACTTTTTCTCCCGACGGACACTGGCTGGCCTACGTTTCCAATGAATCGGGCCGTCCAGAGGTTTATGTACAGCCGTATCCGGGACCGGGCGGGAAATGGCAAATCTCCACGGAAGGCGGCACAGAGCCGGCCTGGAACCGCAATGGGCGGGAGCTCTTCTACCGCAGCGGGGACAAGATGATGGCCTTGGATGTGACAACGCAGCCAACCTTTTCTGCAGGCAAATCCAAGATGCTCTTCGAGCGGCGCTACTTCACGAGCGACTTCCCACTCGTCGGTACAGCTTATGATGTCTCGGCCGATGGCCAGCGCTTTCTGATGGTCAAGGACGCCGAACAAGCCTCGGCAGTGACTCAAATCAACGTCGTGTTGAACTGGTTTGAAGAGCTGAAGCAGAAGGTTCCGACAGGAAAGAAGTGATGACACTCGCGGCTGGCATCAAGCTCGGGTCGTATGAAATCACCGGCACTATTGGTGCGGGTGGGATGGGAGAAGTCTACAAGGCCTATGACACAAAACTCGGGCGCGACGTCGCCATCAAGGTCCTGTCGGAAGCCTTTGCGCATGATTCCGAGCGGCTTTCTCGTTTCCAGCGTGAAGCAAAGATGCTGGCATCGCTCAATCATCCCAACATCGCAGCCATCTACGGCTTGGAAGAAGACACCGGTAGAAGCTATTTGGTGATGGAGCTTGTTCCAGGTGAGACTTTGGCGCAACGAATCAGCAAGGGCGCGGTCCCTGTACAAGAGGAGCTAGAAGTCGGCTGCCAGATAATAGAAGCACTCGAGGCGGCGCACGAAAAAGGAATCATTCATCGTGACTTAAAACCGGCGAACGTAAAGGTCACTCGGGAGGGCCGCGTCAAGGTACTTGATTTCGGTTTAGCCAAACCCTTGGCCTTTCGTACCGACGAGGATCTGACGCAATCGGCGACACTTAGCCAGCAGGGAGGAATTCTGGGGACCCCTGCGTATATGAGTCCGGAACAGGTGCGCGGAGCAACGCTGGATCCGCGAACTGACCTGTTTTCCTTCGGCATCGTGCTGTATGAGCTGGCGACGGGTAGGCCGCCGTTTCAAGGCAATAGCTCGGCAGAAGTTCTTGGCGCGATCCTGTACACGGCGCCTATCCCTCCCGGCCGAATGAATACTGAACTCCCAGCGAAGCTCGAGGAGATCATCCATAAGACGCTGGAGAAAGACCGCTCCTTACGCTATCAGAGTGCGGCGGAACTTAGAGCTGATCTAAACCGTTTGAAACGTGCGACAGAGCGGCAGCAAGAGGAATGCCGGCAGGGTGAGCAGCCGATAGCCGCGCCCGATGATGCTGCCCAGCATTTTTTCACTCTATCGATCGACATGCTCTGCATCGCCGGATATGACGGTTACTTCAAATGGTTGAATCCTGTGTGGGAGGCCGTGCTGGGATACAGTCTCGGCGAACTAACTTCATCGCCTTTCCTTGAATTCGTGCATCCCGACGATAGAGCTGCTACGACCGCTGAGGTGCAGGGCCTGCTGACAAGTCATAGCACGATTTCCTTCGAAAACAGGTATCGCGCTAAGAACGGCACATACCGATGGATGCAGTGGAATGCGACACCTTTTCCGGAACAACAAGTGATTTATGCGGCCGCTCGGGACGTCACCGAGAGAAAGCATGCCGAAGAGGCTCTGAATCGCTTCTTCACATCGTCTCCTGACCTGTTGAGCATCGTGGGCTACGACGGGTACCGCAAGATCGTGAATCTCGCCTGGGAGCGCATCCTGGGCTTCACTGCTGCCGAGCTGAAAGCAGTTCCCGTACTCGAATTAATCCATCCTGACGACCGCGCCTTGGTAAAGTTCCAATTGGAGAAAATGGCTGCGCACGAAACTAAGATCTCGTTCGAAGCCCGCTATCGCACCAAGGATGGCTCTTACCGAT
>Ga0307479_10005201_pt1 | contig 11926 bp, 11 predicted proteins | sample atmos_gasesECM4C_FD_203743 | JGI IMG/M metagenome (GOLD analysis project Ga0307479, IMG submission 203743) | Hardwood forest soil microbial communities from Morgan-Monroe State Forest, Indiana, United States - atmos_gasesECM4C_515 | ecosystem: Environmental > Terrestrial > Soil > Temperate... | reverse complement strand
TCTTCCTCCGAGGGAAATCGGACATCATGGCGTCCGCGAGTTCCAGCTTGATCTCCCGGTAAAGGGCATTGATCAGATCATCCTTAGTCTTGAAGTACGTAAACAGAGTTCCCTCGGCAACGCCAGCTTGTTTTGATATCTCTGACGTTGGGGCAGCGGTAAGACCGCGCTCCGCAAATAGGCGGGTCGCGGCGTCGAGGATGGCATTTCGTTTGTCTTCGCTTTTAGGACGCGCCACTGGGCTTTTCTATTACTGAGTGCGTACTCAATAATACATGGGAAGTATGCTGATGGCAAACCCTGTCTTCTCTCCGTTTCCAGAGAGGCGCCACGCGGATTGGGAGAGACCGCGGATCGACGACATTAACTTCAACATAGAGGAGCCTACTGTACCTTACTGTTCGTACTTGAAAGCCTTGTTTGGGTATGCAGGCGCCGTGGGAACGGGTCGCGGATCTTTACGGATCTCTTCCTCCAGGTAGCGCATGGCAGCGTCGAGTTGCGCGTCGCTGCCGGCAAACGAGGCGTGAGGCAAGTTATCGACCACAATGTCGGGATCGACGCCGTGACCTTCGATTAACCATTTGCGTTCTGGACCGTATACGCCTAACTCGGCTGCCGTGGCGATTCCGCGATCCGCGAGGAAATTGTTCGCCGATAGCCAAATCTCCCCGCCCCAAGTTCGCACACCGATCAGTTTGCCCAAGCCAAGTCGGCGAAAACCTTCAGCGAAGGCTTCTCCGTCCGAAGCGGTGAGTTGATCGCAGAGCACGACGATGTGGCCCCGGAACGCGTACTGCATATTCCACACGGGATCGCCAACTCGGGGCTGCCAATAGAACCACGCTTTGCGAAGAAGTTTGGCGAGCAGCCAAGAGTCGATGTTGCCGCCACGATTGTGGCGGACATCGATGATAAGGGCCTCGCGATCGAAAACAGGATAGTATTCGCGAGCCCACTGCTCAATGTCCGCGGGGCCCATGGCGCGCAAATGAACGTATCCGATGTGGCCTTTGGAGCCTGACTCGACCTTTACACGGCGCGAATACTCCCATTCCTTGTAGCGCATGTTGCCCTCGTCGCGCTCGGACACTGGTGTGACGAGAACATCGCGGGTTTGGCCGGAAGCTGATTTGACCCGGAGCAAAACCTTGCGCCCGGCTTTACCGCGAAGGAGCGCGCGCTCGTCCGAGACGCTGAGCGCAGCTTCGCCGTCGATGCTGACGATGACTTCGCCCTCTTTCACCAGAGAGTCGGGGCGAGCGAGCGGCGACGCTTCATTGGGGAGATCGGGATCGTGGAGATAGATGTGTCGTACGATGTAGCCGCCTGCTTTCTCGTCACGACGCAGAACCGCGCCGAGCGAAGCGAGATCGATCTGGTCGGCGGGCTGACGAGCGTCGCCGCCGTGAACGAAGATGTGCAAGGTGGAGAGTTCGCCGACCATTTGCGCGATGACATCGTTGAGCTCGTTACGGTCGGAGACACGATCGACAAGCGGAAGATAACGGTCGCGAATGCCCTTCCAGTCGAGGCCATGTGTGTTTCGATCGTAGAAATAATCGCGCTCCAGCCGCCAAGCATCGAAGAAAAGTTCGCGAAATTCAGAGCGGGGATTAGTGACAAAACTCCAGCGGGAGATGTCGATCTTGGCTTTTGGAAGCGCTTTCGGGTCGGAGAGTGACGCAGCCTTGACATCCGAATCGAAAATGAAAAAGTCATCGCCCTTGCGGACGAGCATTTTCTTACGGTCGAGGGAGACTTCATAGCTGCGCACATCAGCGATGACGGTTTCAGGAGCGTCGCCCTTGTTGGCGATGTCGAGGCATTGGAGCGCCTGCTTGGGCTCGGGCTCTTCGCCACGTTCGAGCCAACAGAGGCGTTTATCGGTGGCTTGAAGTTCCGAGTAGTTCCCGGGGGGGACGGGCACCTCGCTAAGGCGAGATGGGAGATCAGTGAAGTCGATGTTCACGGCGGGCGGGGCAATCTTCTTGGGAGCAAATTTGTCCGATCTTGATTCGTCGGATTTGTTGGTGTCGGCTTTGCTCGCGTCGGCCTTGGTTGCGTCTGGCTTGGGAGTTTCCGTTTTGGATTCTTCCGGCTTTCCGGAATCGGGATGGAGTTCGTCGGGAGGTGCGAACGGCGAGCGCAAACCCGTCGTGAGCGCGAGTTCGTAGATTTTCATGGATCGATCGAAGTTCGGGTCGGGCTGACGCGCACCCCAAGGTGAATGCACGGTGGTCTTTAGCATGCGGTCGGAAATGAAGTAGAGCCATTTGCCGTCCGAACTCCAGACAGGAATTGAGTTGTTGTAACGGTCGGACGTTAATGTTTGGATGGCGCCACTGTTAACGTTGAGCACCTTGATCTGGGTGAAGGTGTTATCTGCAGTTTCCACGTAAGCGAGCCACTGACTGTCGGGCGACCAAGCGAGGTCGGCGAAATCGCCCGTCAACGACTGGCCAATGCGCTTTTGCGTTTTCGTTTTTGATTCGAAGACCCAAAGTTGTTGATCTTTGTCGCGATGGGCGAGCCAATGGCCGTCGGGTGACGGGATGCCTTCCCACCGGAGCACCTTGGCGTCATGGGTCCATTCCTCGGGAGCGCCCATGCCGTTGGCGGGATACCTCCAAAACTCGGTTTCGCCGCTTTCAGTGGACAGGGCCACGATGCTCTTGCCGTCCGGAAGATAGCGGCCTTCGCGGTAGCGGACGCCGGAGTTGCCGGCGACCTTTACGATGCGGCCCTCCGGCTTTGCAGGTAGTGTGAACACCTCGCCGCGAGCGGTGAAAACAGCGGCACTGCCGTCGGGAGCAATGTGGACACCGGTGAGATATTCGAGGGGCTTTTTAACCCAGTGATCGCGCAGTTGATCGAAGTCGGAGACCAGGGTGATGGGAACGATGGCGTCCTGCCCAGACTTGAGATCGAGAAGCCAAAGATCGGCGCCACATTGATAGACGATGCGACCCTCGGAGAGCGAGGCGGACTGAACGTCCAGGCCGCGGTGGTGCGTGTGCTGCTTGAGGTCGTGACCTTTGGAGTCGATGGAGAAAACATTCATTACCCCGTCGCGATCTGACAGAAAATAGAGGCGGCCGTTCCAGAACATCGGAGTGTTGGAAGTGCCTGCCCAGTCGCCGGTGAGTTCCTCGGCTTCCGAACCCGCGTCGTAGCGCCAGATATTTTCAGCAGTGCCGCCCTGATAGCGTTTCGTGGAACTTGGCTGGCGGTCGAGGCGGGTGAAGAACAGGGTATGGCCGTCCGGTGTATAACTCCCTTCCGCCGCCTGCGCGAGTGGGATGATTTCCCTTTCGCCAGCGGAGTTGATGGCCACGAGTTTGGGGTCGGGCAAAGTGGAATATCGTTCGGTGCGGACGAGAACGCGACCATCGGGAGTCCAACCTTCGACGATGGCATCGCCATCCCACGTGCGGCGCTGCGGGAGTCCACCTTCGACGGGCATCGTGTAGACGTCAAGCGGGCCTTCGTATTCGGCGCTGAACGCAACAGTTCGGCCATCTGGGGATATGGAAGCGAACAGTTCCTGGCCGGGATTTGAAGTCAGGCGACGAGCGATGCCGCCGTTGATGCTGACGGTCCAAAGATCGCTTTCAGCCGTGAAAATGATCGTGTCGCCGTGAATCGCCGGATGGCGGTAGTAGCCCGGGCGTGCAATTGCAGCGTTGTCAGCATTGAGGGAATGCGCGAGGACAACGGTTACTGCGGCGACAAGGATCGTGCGCCCAATGATGCGGATCGTGCGGCTTGGCATAGAGGATGTGACCTCCTTACTCTTCGCGGCAGACGCAATCGATGCGAGCCCTAGCTGTACTCGCGGGATTGTGGATGCGATGCCAGTTTTGGCGCGTGAGAGTATACATCGCCCCTTTGTTGCGGTTGATCTTGAGCAGTTCCCACAAATGAGCCCACGGTTGCGCACAGGAGCGTGAGTGCGGAGGGTGATGTAGACCTTTTTTGAAGTTCCCGTTGGAGAGTTTGTTTGGCCAACCCTGGGCCGCAATACACAACGCGCCTACACCCCATCCTGCCCGTTGGTGCGGTCACATGTGCGTCGCAAAAGATGTCTCGGTGCCTACTCATGCCCGGAAGCTATTGTCGGGAAGAGGCTTGCAATAACTTCGGTTGGAGGGACCAACCGATGGTGCCGCCACGGGTCCCTTTGATGTTAGGCTCTTTGCAAGTTGAACGACTTGTGAGAAGCGCGGAGGGGTTCAAAGGCCAATGAAAAGTAACCTTTCGATCGTAAGTGCACTTTTATCGCTGTCGGTAGTGGCCCTTTACCAGCCAAGCGGAGCCAGCGGATTGCATTCGTGGAATGCCCTGGCTGACGAAAGAGAAGCCGAGACGAAAATCCTCACCGTTCTCGACGGGATGGTCAAGTCGCATCAAACCTATTTAAGCGTTCCCGTCAAAGACGGCATGGCGCTACGCCTGCTCACGGAGGCAACGGGCGCCAAAAATGTGGTTGAGATCGGCACATCTACGGGCTATTCGGGCCTCTGGCTCTGCCTAGCGCTACAGAAGACGAACGGTCGCTTGACCACTTTCGAGATCGATCACCAAAGGGCATCGATGGCCCGCGAGCACTTCCGGGAAGCTGGTGTGGAGAAGCTAGTGACCCTCATCGAAGGTGATGCTCATGAGCATGTGGCGAAGCTGAAAGGACCAATCGACATTGCCTTTATCGACGCCGATAAGGGCGGCTACGTCGACTATCTGAACAAACTCCAGCCACTCGTGAAGCCGGGCGGATTGATCCTCGCACATAATGTCGACATGGTTCCGGACTACGTCAAGGTTGTAACGACAAGCGGAGAACTGGAAACAATCTTCTATATGGAGGGCGGCGGGCTGGGCGTGACTCTCAAAAAGCGTTGAGGAGCAGCCAGAGGTCGCCGAAGTCTGCCCTTCTGACTGCCAAGTTTCCGGTTAATGCCTCGGTCAGGGGTGGTGATCCTGGGGCATTTGCGTCTCAACCCACAACGCCGTTTCTGGACCGTCAGTTGGCCAGCCACTTGCCCGACTTCCTAACCCATTGGGAGTAGCTGGTCGTCAACCAGGGCGGATAACCCTTAGGGCCCGCCGCGAGTTTCGATTTTCGAATGTCTTGCACCAGAGCCCGGTGGAGTACTTCTTCATGGCTTGCGTCGCGCTGAGAAGCTACCATAGCGACGAAGACTAGATCGTCTCGCATTGCACCTTCGATGAGGGCTTTGTGCATGAGCTTCCAACGTGGAAAGCTTCGGAGTACTCGACGCGAACGATCGAGGGTACTTGGGTCGAGTATTAAAGCGCGAATGAGCGATGGGAAAGCTCTGCGCGAAAGAGTTTCCCGCACTTCCCACGCCAAGTGGGCCGCTCTTTCTGGCCACCCCGATCCCATCGAGGTGTTGCAGCACTCCGACCGCGGCCGCCTCCCCGAGCACTTGCCGATCCGCTACGGCCGGATGCGGAAATCGCCTTTTGCGTTTTTCCGGGGTTCGGCGGCAGTGATGGCATGGGATCTGTCGAAATCAGGCACGAGGCCTGGCTCGGGAATTAGCCACGGCATTTCCAAAGGACTCTCTGATCAATCGTCTATTCCTCCCTTCGGTGAGCAGCACTATCGCACTTCAAAACGGAAATCCTACGCTTGCAGTCCAACTGCTGGCCGCCACCGCGCCCTACGACTCGGACTGTTTGGTAGTCGGAGCCTTTACCTGCGCGGGACGGTCTATTTGCAATTGGCGACGGAAAGGATGCGGCGGCTGAGTTCCAAAAAATTCTCGCTCACCGAGGGGGTTTTACAGGTGGTTGGACCTATCCTCTGGCCCGCGCAGGCCTTGCCCGAGCGCTGGCGTTGCAGGGAGATACAGCGAGTGACCGCATCGCCTATTAGGATTTCTTAGCTTTGTGGAAGGACGCCGACCCGGACATCCCCATTCTAAAGCAGGCCAAAGCTGAGTATGCGAAGTTGCAGTAGCGCTCTGTAGACTTGGTTCAAGAATGCTTCCCGCTGCCCAGTCGGATCGCGGTTAGAATCGCACTACCTGCCCGCCACGCCGTCATTGCCGAGGAGGCCGCTTCACATGAGTTCAGAAGGTCGCCGGTCACCCCGCTACCCTTTTTACGCTTCCGCTCAGATTACGGAGCTTCGAACACAAACACGATTGACCGCTCGGACGAGCGAGCTGAGCCGACATGGCTGTTACATGGACATGGTGAATCCATTGCCACTCGGGACGACCGTGAAAATCCAACTTATCCACCATGAGCAGATATTTGACGGCACCGGACGCGTTATTTACTCCCAGCCGAACATGGGCATGGGAGTGGCCTTTGATGAAATTGAGGTGGGCCAGGTCGTGACGCTTGAGAAATGGCTCAACGATTTGAGTGGGAGTTCGTAATGCGAACGGGCCGGATCAAAATGCGCTGTTGTAATGCGAACTCCGATCATCACCAAACCACCATAACTCCAGGCGTGTCACTTGTCGCCGTGGATGCGGTCGGCGGGGACCTCGACTTCGCTGACGCCCCGGAAGGAGAATAAGAGCTTTACGAGGTACTTCGGCGGCTGTTCCGAGGTTTGTTTCACAATGTGCCCAACGGCGTCGGTGACCGCGGCCTGGAACATTACTCCCTCGGCTTGGAGGCCAGCAAGGTTGACACGCACGACTTGGCCCGGTTCGAACATCCTCGAAATATCCTACGCTGTCGGATGTCAAACGCAAGCGCAGGACGCAGAACCGCTGCTGTGCCCCATCGGTTTCTAGGTTGATATTAAGTACACTCTGTAGTGTTACAGTCCACGACCATTACCTGCTTAGTTAACCATGAAATAGGAGTTGCAAATGCCTGACAGCGAATCTGAGAACAAAGGATTTTGGAGCCATCCCTTAACGGTTCTATTGGTCGGCACGATTCTGAGCGCAGTTTTGATACCCCCTTTAGTAATCGAATCGATCATCAACGATTGATCAATGAAATAGACGGAAGAAAGCGACAGAAGTACTTGCTGACAATGCTGATACGGCGCGCAACCTAAATAGATTATTTACCACGCTAGGAATATTTGAGAAAGACAGCCGTGGTCCAGCTGCGCGCTTCCTCAGCTTAGAAAAAGCGCAAAAGGAACTACGCACGCTGATGGTGGAAAGGTATCTAGAGTTCGATAAGCAGGCATGGTGGTGGCCGGGTCAGATACACGTCGAAGCCAAGATTCTGGAAATAGCTTCTCGACAAGAACTCAATCGACTGGATCAAATCGGCGCGCAATACAACGACAATCTCATAGCCACCGTAACGGCCATCGATACTTTGTGGAACACATTTCTTCGAGAAAAATACAATCCTACCGATCCCCGAAACGAAGAGCTATTAAATCAAACGCAAGCGAAACTCACGTTCCGCCAGTCTATCGTCTATCGCCAATGCAACAACGCATCACCCACCGCGCTGACATCCAAACTCAACTGCCGCTCCGGACGGGCACAGTCCAACACCGTATTCGCCTGATACAGGTCCTGCACCGGCGTTCGATACGGCGGGTCGGCCACGCTGATCTGCAAAAACAGCGGTCCGCCTTTCATATTTTCCAGCGTCGTCACTCCATCTTTCGTCCACAACGACTGACTCTCGCCATTCACCAAGATGTCGTAAGCCCTCGAAAACGCTTTTTTCGCGGTGTATTGCACGCGAATGCTGATTGTGCAAGCTCCGCCTCTCGGCGGATCCACCCTGTCCCCTTTGGCCACCTGCACTTGCGCCAACATCTGTGAATGAATCGAATCCGCCATTCCCAACGCGGCTTTTCCCAAAGGCTGCTTCTCAAACGGCCGGCTCCCATTCGTTCGCGCCATCGCCGAATAGATGTTGAACCCGTGCCGCATGGTGTTCGACGTGTTACTCCCGAACTCCATTCCCCCTTTCGCCGCATCCAGCAGCGCATCGTTGTGGCTCACTTTCGCGCTGTAAGTAGACGCCGGCGCCATTTCCTTCGCGTCCTGCGCGTTCAACAATTTGGCTTCGGCGTGCAAAATGTAATCACCCTTCTGCGGCTTATCCGTAGGCAGCAGTGTCATCAACAAAACGCTGTCGACTCCAGCCGACTGCGTGTACTCCAACATCGATTCCGGAATCAACGGGCTGTACAAACCACCTGGATTCAGCAACACAATCTCAAACGGCGCCCCCGCCAATTTGTCATACACCATAGCAGTCAAGTTCTGCGCAAACTGCTGGCCGTATGAGTCGCCCGTCGTATCAAACGTGGGCATGATCCCTACGATTCTCTTGCCGCCAGTTCCCTGCGCCTCCGTGCGCCCGCCGCAGGCCAATAGCAAACACGCAAGTAGGATCCGTGCGAGCTTCATTTCCAGTCCTCCCGAAAAGTTAGGAGGCGCACGTAGCCCGCGCGCCTCCGTCGTGCCTAACCTGCCTCAGTCAGTGCGGCGCAGGCGCCGGTGTTGACGTCTTCTTCACCGCGGGTTTCGCCGCCGCCTTCGCAGGTTCCGAAGTTGTGGTCGTCGCCGCCCGGCCGCCATCCGAACTTCCGGTAGCCCGCGCTACAACTTCCGCCGCGCTGGCCGCAGTCACGTTCGCTTGCGTCACGTTCAGCGAATCCACATTCTTCGTGGTGATCACCGACGCAGGCGGCATGTACCAGCTCTTGTCACCAATCAACAAAAAGTAGTCGTAGATGATGTACATGTTCCCAGGCAACTGCCCCCCATGCTGACGCTGATACAGCGCAACGTACGTCTTCAGCTCTTTCTTGACCTGATCCTGCAACGCGGGATCGCTTTGCGATATTTGAAACAACGCCTCTTCCAAATGCGGCTCGGCATAAGCGCCGCGGTCCGCATCGTACTGAATCGCTTGCAGGAACTCCCCCATCGCTTGTTGTTTTTCTTCCGGCGTTCGCCCGGTCGCGATCATCACCTGCCCAAGGTAGTAATGCGCCCGAGGATCGTTCGAACGCAATTTCACCGCCTGATCTAGGTCATCCCTCGCTTCATCGTACAAATCGTAGTCCAGCGCAATCACGCCGTTGTCCCGCTTCAGCGCCGACATCAGCAGCTGAAACTCTGGTCCAGAACTCACCAACCCCTTCTTCGCCCGTGCTTCCAAATCGGCCTTATACGCGCTGGTGATCAATCGCGTGATGGCCGCCTGCCGCTCTCGCGTGCGCTCTGGCTTACCGATGAATCCCAATCCCACGCGGCTATCGCGTCCCACCAAATTATCCAGCCGCGCATACATTCTCGGAATCTCGCGCGCATCATAATTCTGTTCCAGCATATACTTCAGCCCGGCGTCGTCCGCCTCATCCTCGTACACTGTCGACCATTCGGTCGGCTGAAATTTATTCCGGAACAACAAGCCCCCGGCAATTCCTCCCACTGCTCCCAGGCCTCCTCCGATCAAAGCTCCCGAGTAGCCGCCGACCGCCCCGCCGATCGCCGCACCACCCAGCGCCGAGACCGCGCCGAAAATCGCCTTCTTCTTCACAACATCCGCTTGTTTCTCGCGATCGAACTCCTCTTCCAGGATCTCGTTCCGAATCGTGTTGTACGTGTGCTTCTTCTCCACGTGCGCGATCTCATGTCCAAGCACGTAGGCCAGTTGCGCTTCGCTGTCGAGCATGGACACAAGTCCCGTCGAAATGTAAATCGTCCCCGTAGACAGCGCTTCCGCTCGCGGAACCGGATCCAACAGCAACCGGAACGAATACAAATTCGGCGAACCCTGGGGCACAATTCTCTGCCCTAACGAGTTCACATACCGCACCAGAATCGGATTGTTGTAAAGCTCGCCGAAATTCTGACGGAACGTCGCCAACTCCGCCACCGACAACTCTCCCAGTCTCGTCGACTGGTTCACATTAAACGCAAACTCCATGTCCGCCCGCCGCCGCGCATCCCACGCCTCCTGAATCCTGTGGATAACCTCGGGGCGCTGCGCTATGTCCCCCAATTTCTTTTTATCCTTGTCGTTAAACTCCGTCGCCGTCTGCGCAAACAATGGCAAACCCGCAAACAGCAATAGGAACAGCATCGTCGCAAATCGGACGAGACCCGAATGCCGAATCATTTCATCCTCCTATGTCCGCGAACAAAAAAGGCTTCCGCGCGCGGTCTGTGTCCTTTGGTTGGAAATTCCGGCAAAAAACGCTATACGCAACTAATACCCCACCGCCATTTTTGTCAAGCAAAATGCTGTTATTTCACAATGACAAAGACCCGCTCGTTCCACTACAATCTGCCCAAAGATTTCAGCCTCAAAGATGAGCCAAATAACCGCCAAGTTTCGTCCTGTGAATTCCGCTCCCGTCCCATGGAGTGCGGCGGCCAGGCGCCGGCTTTACGGTCGTTCCAAAACTCTTTCGCTGATCCCGTTGAGCGCGCTGCTCGCGCTAAGCATCGCCGTACTCTCACACGCCACGGATGCCGACGGCACCGAACCCATCACCCTCGAAATCCCCCAAATGCAGTTGCAGCTCGAACCCAACAGCGCCGCCGTCATCACCTCCACCAATTTCGACGAGATCCTCGTCCACGTGACCAGGAGCCCCACGCAAGTCACTCCAGGCTCTGTCTTCACCAAGATCAACACTCAAGCCGCCAACATCATCATGACCACCACGACCATGTCGGACGGCATTCTCTGCAAACTCGATCTAACCCATCACGAAGGCTTCCATTTCCAGTCCGGCCGCAACTCCGTCGAGTTTTCCTTCACCGATCTCAGAAAGCGCGTCCACTACGCCTCCTTTCTCCTGCAAACCTCCGACACTACGACGACCCGTGACCAAAAACGCGTTTCCATTACTCCCGATCGTCCTGTGACGGGCGCGAGCAAATTTGCCGTAGTCGTCGGCATCGCCCGCTACTCCGATTCCGCAGGCGGCATCACTAGCCTCCAGTTCGCAGACCGCGACGCCCAGGAATTCCGCGACTTCCTCCTGTCCCCGGACGGCGGCTCCTTCCCCAGCGACAACATTCGCCTTCTCCTCAACGAAGACGCCACCGCGCAAAACATCCGCAGCGCCCTTTTCACTTTTCTCACCAAGGCCCAGCCGCAAGACGAAGTCGTCCTCTACATAGCAGGCCACGGCGCACCCGATCCCAACGACCCCCGCAACTTGTATCTCTTAACCTACGACACAAAGATTGACGACATGGGCGGCACCGCCTTCCCCATGTACCAACTCCAGGACGTCTTCGCGCGCGTCATCAAAGCCAAACGCGTTGTCACTTTCGCCGACACCTGCCACAGCTACGGCTTCAGCGGCGCCAGCGCCCACGGCAAAAAATCCAATAATCTCGTCAATCAATACCTCTCCCGCTTCGCCAACGATTCCGATCGCGCCGTAATCACCGCCAGCGACATCAGCCAACTCTCCTACGAATCCGACAAGTGGGGCGGCGGCCACGGCGTCTTCACCTTCTTCCTACTCAAAGGCCTCCACGGCGAAGCCGACTTCAACAAAGACGGCACCGTAACCGCCGGCGAACTCTTCTCCTACATCCACGACACCGTAGACAAAGCCACCGAAGGCCAGCAAAGCCCCATGGCCCTCCCCGGCCTAGCCGAACACCTCCCCCTGTCTGGCATAGCCCTACGCAAGAGCTCTCACGCTGCAACTCTCTTCCGCCCCCCCTCCACCCATTTCCTCCCAGCCTTTATAGGGGCAGGGCTAGCTCCGCCCGGCTGGAGCCGCGCCTCGGAATTGCAGTCGTCCGCAAATGTAGCGGTGCGCTTTGGCATGTCCCAATGGGCAACCGCACCAAACCCGGTAATGTAAATTGGCAAACAATCGAATTCCCTCGTCTCGCCGTTGTAGCGGCCGCTTTCCGAAGCGGGCGCACTTTCCATCCGCAGTCCACCTACCGTCCCCGTCAAATCTCGGACCCTTACA
>Ga0307479_10005200_pt1 | contig 11926 bp, 10 predicted proteins | sample atmos_gasesECM4C_FD_203743 | JGI IMG/M metagenome (GOLD analysis project Ga0307479, IMG submission 203743) | Hardwood forest soil microbial communities from Morgan-Monroe State Forest, Indiana, United States - atmos_gasesECM4C_515 | ecosystem: Environmental > Terrestrial > Soil > Temperate... | reverse complement strand
TATTGCTGGGCGCATACGGGCAAAGAGAGAACCCAAGCAAAGAGCACAGATGCCATAGGGGACATAAGTTTCATTGCCATAACTCCTCATGGGGAAAATGCGGGTCAAATCGGGAGCGTAGTTTAGCAGAAGGACCGCCAGGGATTGGTTGAAAAAAAGGGGATAGCCAGGAATGCCCATCCCGCGCGACTCAATTCACAGGTTTTGCGACGGAAGGAGATGGACCAGCGGGCGCTGGCTCGGTCCGGGCGGGGGTGGATTCGCCTTTGACGAAGTGGGCGTACCAAGCGAGGTAGCGCTCGAGGCGGTCCTTGATGTGGGACGGCACGGTGAAGCCGTGGTATTCTCCGGGGTAAACGACCAACTCGGTCGTGCGGCCAAGGCGCTTCAGGGCCTGATACATCTGCTCTCCGCCGAGGATGGGAACGTTCCAGTCAATTTCTCCTCCCATGAAGAGCGCCGGCGTAGTGATGCTGGCGACCTTATAGAAGGGTGAGAGTTTGTCCCACAGCGCCCGGTTTTCCCACGGAAGGCCGAGTTCGGTTTCGTAGTCTTTCTGGTACTGGTCGTGGCCGTACAACGAAGCATTTAAGGCCTCGCCCGCCCCGGAGATGGCGGCTTTGAAGCGCGTGGTCTGCGCGATGATGAAGTCGGTGGACATGCCGCCGTAGGACCACCCGCCCACGCCGAGCTTGCCGGGATCGGCGATGCCCTGCTCGATGGCGTAATCCACCATGGCCATATCGTCTTGAAAATCCTTGTTTCCCCAGTCGGCAAAGATTGCCTGACAGTATTTCTGGCCATAGCCCGATGAGCCGCGCGGGTTGGGGAACAGGACGACGTAGCCGTTGGCGGCGAAGAGCTCAGCGAGGTGGTCGAATTCAGCGTAGTAGGCCCAGACGGGGCCACCGTGAGGACGAAGGATCGTTGGGTACTTCCTGCCGGGCGTGTAATCAAGCGGCTTGTAGAGATAGCCTGAAACGGTAGTGCCATCTTTGCTCTTGAAGTGGACGTATTCGGTGGAGGACAGCTTCAACTGGGCGATTAAGGCGTCATTGGTATGGGTGATTCGAGCTGGTTTTCCATTGGCGGGAGTGAGAGCGTAGATTTCGTCGGGCCGATCGAGGGTGACGATGCGCGCGGCGATTTCGCCGGTCTTGGCCATCGAGTAGGAATACAGCATGAGGCGGCCACCAATGGGCCGTGAGATTTCTCCGCCCGCCAAGGAGATGCGGCAGAGGTTTTGGGTGCCGTCGTCGTCAGCGATGAAGTAGATGGACTTGCCGTCTGGGGAAAAGCGCGGGGCGCTGACGCTGCGGTCAAAGGCCACGGTGAGGACCTTGGCTTCCCCGCCGGAAGCAGGAGCGATGGCCAGATGGTGAGTGGCGTATTCGAACAGTTTCGGCTCCAGTTGAGTGACGTAGGTGATCCATTTCCCGTCGGGCGACCACGCTGGGGAGCGATCCTCGCCCGGATTGGTCGTCACCTGGGTGAGGTGCGTGCCCTTGTCGGTATTGTCCGCTGAGACGACCCAGATGTCTGAATTGTAGGTGCGGTCGGAATCGGGGACGGAGCGGTTGCTTGAGAAGGCCAGCAGCTTGCCGTCGGGAGACCAGGCGGGTTCAGAGTCGTCGTAGTCACCAGAGGTGATCTGGGCAAGGGTCTTCGTCGCGAGGTCAAGAGTGTAAAGGTGCGTGCGGCGGCGGTCGAGATAACCGACTTCGTCTTCTTTGAACTGCAGGCGGTCGACCACCCAGGGTTTCTGCGTCTTGGGCTTCTTTTCCTTGTCGGCAGAGTCCTTATCGTCTTTGTTCTTCGCAGCTTCGAGCTCCTCCGGAGAAGGATCGCGGAGAATAACAACGAGGCGGCGGCTGTCCGGGGACCATGCGAAGTCTTCGACGTTCTGCGGAGTGTCTGTGAGGCGTTGGGCCTCGCCGCCGAGCCGGTTGAGCAGCCAAATTTGGGTCTTGCCTTCCTTGCGCGCGGACAAAAATGCGAGGAACTTGCCGTCGGGGCTCCAGCGGGCATGAGAGGAAGAAGCTCCTTCGGCCGTCAGGGGGACGGGATCCCCTCCTGCTAGGGGAACCATCCAGATTCGGCTTTCACTCTTGTCGTCCTTGAGGAGCGCCGCATTTACGCTGTAGGAGACCCACTGGCCGTCGGGGGAGAGTTGAGGGTCGCTGACTTCGCGAATCTGGAAGTAGTCGTCAACAGTGATGGCGCGGGGCGAAGAAGGAGGAGGCGTCTGTGCGCGGGAGGCAGGCGTTGGGACCACCAGAGCACCGAGCAGGAACAGCGGAGCGGGAAGCTTCATCTACCAGACTCCTTCGAGAGAGATGGGGGCCTGAACAAACCGCGGAGTGTAGCACAGCCCCTCGATGATAACGGCACCAAGGCCAAACCTAGCGTGGCCTCCTGTTTGGACGCGGAGAGGGCTGGTTAGGCAGTACGGAGGTGCCATCTGGAGAAGAGAAAAAAAATTTGCTGGCATGCATTTTTCTCTTGCATGCAGGGATGAACCTTGTATCCTGCGAATGCGAACTCGCTTCACCGCAGCGGCGAGAGGGATGTTCGCTCGAGGAGGACGAGAGTAAAAATTGAGCACGTTATCCCTGCCCGCCCAAATTCCCTCTCAGGCAATTTCCACAGCGAGAAAAAGAGTCGCAAAGCTGACGCTCTGGCCGTTAGTCGCGGCAACGTTTTTTATGGTGTCGGGCGGTACGTACGGCACGGAAGAGATCGTGCACGGCGCGGGCTACGGACGCGGAATTTTGATTTTGTTGTTCTTGCCGGTGCTGTGGAGCCTGCCGACGGCGTTCATGATCGGAGAGCTGTCGAGCGCGCTGCCCGCTGAGGGCGGCTACTACGCGTGGGTGCGGCGCGGGCTGGGAAATTTCTGGGGATTTCAGGAAGCGTGGCTCTCGCTGGCGGCCAGCATTTTTGATATGGCGATTTACCCCACGCTGTTCGTCTTCTATCTGAAACAGATGTCTCCATGGTTTGCCGATGGCAATCATGCGGTGATGGCGGGCCTGTTCGTGGTCGTAACCTGCGCGGCGCTAAATATCGCGGGCATTCGTGTCGTCGGCATCACCTCGCTTTGGTTGTTTTTCCTGTTGTCCGCGCCCTTCGCGATATTGGTAGTGATGGCGCCCTTCAAGGCGGGTGCTTTTGCTACTCCCCATTCGGATTCGGCTGCCACGGGCCTGGGCTTGCTTGGCGGAGTGCTAGTGGCCATGTGGAATTACATGGGCTGGGACAACGCTTCGACGATCGCGCAGGAAGTGGAGCGACCCCAGCGGACCTACCCAAGAGCGATGCTTGCAGCTGTTGTGCTGGTTTCGCTCACTTATGTTCTGCCGTTCTTTGCGGTTTATTTCACAGGTGTGCCCGCCTCTACGTTTGGAGGCGATGGCGCCTGGGCAGAAGTCGCGGGACTCGTGGGCGGGAAGATATTCGGCTTTGAGTGGCTGCGCTTTCTGATCGTGCTCGGCGGGATGATGAGCGCGTTCGGGATGTTCAATGCGCTGGTGATGAGCTATTCCCGGCTGCCGCTGGCTATGGCACGGGACGGCATGCTGCCGAAAGTGTTCGCCAGGCTGAGCTCGAAGACGCGAGCGCCCTGGGTGGCGATTGCCGTGTGTGCCACCTGCTGGGCGATGTGCCTCGGACTGGGCTTCAAGCGGCTCATCACACTGGACATCATGCTTTATGGCGCCAGCCTGATGCTGGAATTCGTGACGCTGGTGGTGCTGCGCATCCGCGAGCCGCAACTCAAGCGGGAGTTCCGAGTCCCGGGCGGCTTGACGGGCGCGATTCTGGCTGGAGTTTTCCCGGGTTTGCTGCTCCTTCTAGCGCTAGTCGAGAGCGGGAGTGAAACCGTGCTCGGGCTGAACGGTCTGGTGTTTGGCGCGCTAATTATCGTTGCGGGCTTTGTGGTGTACCTGACCACGAAAAAGTTGCGGCCGCAAATTCAGCCTGTCGTCATCGAAGACGCCGAAACAGCCTAAACATAATTCAGAACCTTGAGACATCCTTGCCGCCCGGTTCGAACAAGCCGGGCGGCTTTATTCTGGGAGAGGATATTTTCTTGATGGCTGCAGGGGAATTCGAGCGGCGCGGATGGGCGAAGAGTTTTGATATGCTGGTCTATGTGCAAATCTCTTTGCAAAAAGTGATTCTCCTTGCCGGATGGGTTTCACCAGTCTTTTTTGCCGCTGTGGCGTCGCATTCTTCCTCCCAATCTCCTGCGCAGACGCCGCCCGTGGCTGCAACGCAGGCGCCGGTGTCCCAGCCCGCGCAGGCACAAGCGCCGAATATTCCTCCTTCGGCAGGGCAAGCGCAGCGCGGAGGTCTGAGCGTTGTGGTGCTCGACCCTGCGCACGGAGGCACCGATCCTGGCGCGCGCGGGACGGGTGGCATCCGCGAAAGCGATCTCGTGCTGGAATTTTCCGATTCCGTGCGGAGAGCGCTCGAGGCACAGGGATTCCGTGTGCGTCAGACGCGGCAAGGGAACGACGATCCTTCGCTGGACGACCGCTCGGCGATGGCCAATGCGCAGCGCGGCACGGTGTTCGTGACGCTGCACGTGTCGTCTACAGGGCTGCAGGGAACAGTGCGTGTTTACACCATGACGGATTTTCCTGCGGAAACGAACACGACGGGAATGCTGTCCTGGGACCGCGCGCAGGCGCCTTTCCTGGAGTTGAGCCGGAAATTGGGCGATCTGGTGCAAGGCCAGCTGGCATTGCAGTTTAAAGGATCGCCCAGCACCGTGCAGGTCGCGGCGGTGCGGCAGTTGCGGACCACGGCAGCGCCTGCCATCGCGGTGGAGGTATCGAGCGTGACGGTAGACGATCGCGCGGCGCTCGAGCGCATGGCGCCGGGCGTTGCCGATGCCATCGCGCGTGGAGTGGCGGCGTTTCGCCCGGTCTTTGAAGCGTCGCCAGCCGCGGGGACGCTGCCATGACGCCGCGCTGGCGAACGTCGCTGCTCGGAGTGCTGGCGCTCGCGGTGATTGCCGCGGCGATTTATTTTCCAATTTTGCGCAGGCGGGTGCAGCGCGCCGCGCGATTGCAGCAGCAGAGCGAAGAGCAGGCAAGGCGGGAATTGACCCTGACGCTGACGATGCCATCAAGTCCCGGACAGCCACGCGTGAAGACAACCCTATTTTGGGCTTCAAGCACGGAGGACGGTATGCTGGCGCCCACGACGATCGAGTTGCCGCTTTCCGATTATCCCGTGCTGCGGGCTAAACAGGTGCTGAACACCCTGCTCGCCGGACCGGTCGATGTGGAGTTACGGACACTGCCCCCGGATGCAGCGCTGCTGGAATTTTACTTACTGCCTGACGGCACTGGAATTGCTGATTTTTCCGAAGCGCTCGCGACATCCATTCCCTCCGGGATTCAGAGCGAACAGTTGGCGGTAGACTCGATTGCGCGGACGCTGGAAGCCAATGTCCCCCAGGTGCAGCGATTGAAGATTCTGATTCATGGGCAGGAGACAGAAACCCTCGCGGGACACCTGGACTTGATGGGGACCTTCGTAGTGAACACAGGGGCCGGGCGGGCGCCATCGAAACCAGCACAAAGCTCCGCAACGCCTGCGACAAGCGCACCCGACGGCGACAAGACCACTTCGGAACCCGGAAAGTTGACACCGGGGAAAGCGCCCGGCAAACTGGCGCAGCCCGTGCACAAGCCTTGAGATTAGGGAAAGAGCAGCGGGCAGCAGCGGGAGGAAAAGTGAGAAGCGACGGCCGCAGTGCGGACCAGATGCGGCAGCTGAAGATTACGCCGGATTTTATTTCCACGGCGGAAGGCAGTGTGCTCATTGAGCTGGGAAAAACGCGCGTGATCTGCACGGCGACGGTGGACGACGGTGTGCCTTCGTTCTTGAAAGGGAGCGGCAAAGGCTGGGTCACCAGCGAATACGGTATGCTGCCGCGGGCGACGGAAGAACGCACGCCGCGGGAAGCAGCGCGAGGCAAGCAGTCAGGCCGTACGCAAGAAATTCAACGGCTGATCGGGCGCTCTCTGCGCTCGGTAACGGATCAAGAGGCGCTTGGCGAGCGGACAGTATGGCTCGATTGCGACGTCATCCAGGCGGATGGGGGGACGCGCACGGCTTCAATCACTGGAGCGTTCGTGGCGCTGGCGCTGGCGTTCGAACGGCTGGTTGCGGCGGGGATCTTGAAAAAGTCGCCGCTGATCGACACCGTTGCGGCAACCAGCGTGGGAATCGTAGACGACCGCGCTTTGCTGGACCTGGCATATGAAGAGGATGCGCGCGCGGAAGTGGACATGAACGTCGTGATGACGGGGGGCGGGCATTTCGTCGAGATTCAGGCAACAGCCGAAGGTCGCGCATTCACCGGGAGCGAAATGCAGGATTTGCTCGCGCTTGCCGCGGCGGGGATTCGCCGTCTGACCGAAGAGCAACGCGCCGTCCTGCCCTTAAAATTCAGTGCGCGCGCCCGCTAAACTTTTTCTCGCCTCCTCGAATCCGGGAAAACTCTCTGAGTATCGCGCGCTCGCACGAACTGGGGCGCCTTCCTCGCAGGTTGACCTTGAGCTGATCCCCGGATTTGATTCCCTTCCCTCATTCAAAGAGAACGCCTCTACATTTGCCGAGAATGCGGTTGGAAAAGCGCTCTACTATTCGCGGCTAAGCGAAGGATTGGTGTTCGCGGACGATTCCGGACTCGTGGTGCCCGCGCTCGGCGGAAGGCCGGGTGTGCACTCGGCGCGATACGCGGGACCCAAGGCCACTAGCGCGGAGAGAATCGAAACGCTGCTTGGCGAGCTTCGAGGAAAGACGGGCTCGCAACGCGTCGCGCATTTTGTCTGTGCCATTGCGCTGGCCAAGCAGGGACATGCGATCGCCGTGGTCACGGATCGCGTGCAGGGCACAATACTGAACGCGCCCAGCGGAAGCGGCGGCTTTGGCTACGACCCGGTATTTTATTATCCGCCGCTGAAGAGAACCTTCGCGCAGCTAACTGCGGAAGAAAAGAATCTTCACAGTCATCGTGGAAAAGCGTTCCGCAAGTTGCTCGGCACACTCGACGTTTCTCAAGCGCGCTAATCGGAAAACCTGGTCTGGCAAGAATGGCTCTGCCGCTCTGTGATATTCTTCCCTGCCATGACTGCCAGAAAAAGCCGCAAAAAGAAAACCGCCACGCCCCGCAAATCGAAGAAAGTTCGAAGGAGGCTAGCGCACGCGGCTGGGACTGACCCGAAGCGCGTCGCGGCGATCCTTGCGAAGCTGGACGAAGCGTATCCGAACGCGACGTGCGAGCTGAAATACGAAAATGCGTTTCAACTGCTCGTTTCGACGATCCTCTCGGCGCAGTGCACGGACGTGCGTGTGAATCAGGTGACCGCCACCCTCTATAAGAAATATCCGAATCCAGAAGCTTTCGCTCATGCGAACCCGAAAGAACTGGAACAAGAGATTCGGCCGACCGGATTTTTCCGCAATAAAACGAAGTCCGTGGTGGGTGCGAGCAAGTCGATTCTGGAAAAGTTTGGCGGGCAAGTGCCGCGCACGATGGAGGAGATATTGACGCTGCCGGGCGTGGCGCGAAAAACGGCAAACGTGGTCCTCGGCACAGCCTTCGGGATCACCAGCGGAATCGTGGTGGACACGCACGTACAGCGTCTATCGAACCGCCTGGACTTGACGCGGAACGAAGACCCGAAAAAAATCGAGCAGGACTTGATGCAGATTATCCCGCGCGAAAAGTGGATCCAGTTTTCCCATCAATTGATCTGGCTCGGGCGGCGAGTTTGCGCGGCGCGCAAGCCGAAATGCGCCGAGTGCAACTTGGAGAAGCTTTGCTATTCGAAGGACAAGACGGTGTAACTAGATTCGGGGCAGAACGGTCCGCGTCTCCACAAGTAAAATCCTTGGAACTCCATCGACCACAGGCTCACGAACGACTCTCGAAAGTAGGAAGGGGGCGTTCGCCATCACAAGATTGATTAAGTTATTGCTGGGCTAAGCCTCGATCTTGAGGACCGCTGCGCCGGGAATTGCGTCATTCTTCAGCGCGTTAAGCGCTCGGTTCGCTTCGCGTAAGGGAAATAATTGAACATGTGTGCGGATGGGGATCTCCGCCGCAATGCGCAAAAAATCCTCGCCATCCTGGCGCGTGTTGTTGGCCACGCTGCGAATTATCCGCTCCTGATAGAGCAGATCGTAATCGAAAGACGGAATCGGGCTCATATGGATGCCGCCGAGAACAAGTGAGCCGCCCTTGCGAAGGGCCTTGAGCGCGGCGGGGACAATCTCTCCGGCGGGAGCGAATACGATCGCGGCGTCAAGTTTAACGGGCGGTTCGGCGAACGTGCCTCCCGCCCACTTCGCGCCAAGCTCGAGCGCCAGGCGCTGGTGCCGGACGTCACGCGTGCAGGCATAGACTTCGACGTTCCAGTGGCGAGCCACCTGAATCGCCACGTGAGCCGCTGCCCCGAAGCCGTAGAAACCCAAGTGTCCGCCAGGTTTAATGCCGGAGAGCCGCAATGAACGGAAGCCGATGATGCCCGCACACAGGAGAGGTGCCGCCTCTTCGTCGGGAAAAGTGTTTGGGAGCGAGTACACGAAATTTTCCGGAGCAACAATGTGTTTGGCGTAGCCGCCATCTACGGTGTAACCGGTAAACGCCGGGTTGTCGCAAAGGTTTTCCGCGCCGGCCCGGCAATATTCGCAAACGCCATCGGTGTGGTTCAGCCAGGCGATTCCCACGCGCGCGCCGATGCGAAATCTTTCAGCATGCTCGCCCAGCCCTTCGACCACTCCGACGACTTGATGCCCTGGGATCACGGGCGATTTTCGCTGCGGCAACTCTCCTTCGATGACATGCAGATCCGTCCTGCACACGCCGCAATAGCGAACACGCACGAGCACTTCCCCTTTTGCCGGCTGAGGTGTGGGCACATCGGCATATTCAAGTGGATTCTTCTCGATCGGGGCGGGTTTTGGGAGTACGCAGGCTTTCATTAGTTAGTGATTCAGACACACTGCCCGCTAGACGGTCGAAAGTCAGCGAAGAACTCTACTTAGGTCTTGACGCCGTTCGGAGCCAGCGGCAAGCCATTCAGCCGAACGCCCGTGGCGTCGAAGATAGCGTTGCCGATCGCAGGGGCGATTCCCAGCATGGGCGTCTCGCCGGCTCCCGCGGATGCAATGTCCTTGCGGTCGAGCAGCACCGCTTCGATTTCCGGCACATCCCGGAAACGAGGCACGCGATACTGCGCGAAGTGCGGATTCGTGATTCGGCCATTCTCGAATTCGATCGCTTCGAAAAGCGCTCCGCCCATCCCCTGAATGATTGCGCCAACCACCTGATTGAGCAAACCGTCAGGATTTACGATGGCGCCGCACTCGTACGCATTGACCACGCGCACGACGCGCACCGCCCTCGAAGCGCGATCCACCGCGATTTCCGCAAAAGTGGCCACGAAGCCGCCCTTCTCGGTGCCGCCGCCGACGCCGAATCCCTGCCCTTCTTGCGTTTTCTTCCGTGGCCAGCCGAAAGTCTTCGCGCCCGCTTCGAAAACGGCTCTTAATCGCGGGTCGGAAATATTCTTCAGACGGAACTCGAGCGGATCGATCTGCGCCGCCCGCGCCACCGTATCCATGTGCGTTTCCCGCGCGAACACATTTGCCGTTGCCGCCAGGCCGCGGTATGAGCCTTGCCGCATGTTAAACGGCACGGGGTGAAATTCGATCCGCCGATTCGCCACGACGTAGGGCGTCTCTATGGCCGACATGCCGGAATTGTAATTGTGAAACTCCCACGCGGTCAGCTTGCCGTCAGATGCAATCCCGCTCTTGATCTCGATCACGCCCGCCGGACGGAAATACGCCCAGCTGAATTCCTCTTCCCGCGTCCAGAACACCCTCACGGGACGTCCGGCCGCGCGCGCCAGCCGCGCCGCTTCCAGCGCCGCGTCGCTCGTGTGTTTACCGCCATAAGCAGAACCCGTGTCCGGCACAATCACGCGTACGTTGCTTTCCGGAACATGGAAGACCATGGCAAGTTCATCGCGCACGGCAAACGGGCGCTGCGTGCCCGTCCACACCATAAGTTTTCCGCCGGCCCACTGCGCCACCGCCGCGCGCGGCTCGAGCGGAGCATGCGCAATGAAGGAAATCGTGTGCGTTGTGTCCAGCCGGTGCGCCGCCTGCGCCAGACCTCCTTCCATCGAGCCGTTCTGCTTTCGAAAACGATCTTCGCTCGTGGCCGCGGCGTTCTTTTTGAGATAAGAAAAGATCTCGCGATTAGAGATTTGCGGTGTTTCCTTCCACTTCACCTGAATGGCATCGAGCGCTTTCTGCGCTTCGCGTTCGCTTGGCGCGGCTGCCCCCACAAAATCTCCGTCTCGCACGACGACTACACCGGCCATGGCCTTTGCCGCGGCCTCATCGTACGAAGTAATTGTTGCGTCAAACGACGGAGGGCGAAGCACTTTGCCATAAAGCAGACCCGCCGGACGCAGGTCCGGCGTGTAGTGATGTTTGCCGGTGACGAAAGAGCGCGCGTCCGCCTTCGGAATGGATTTCCCCGCGACTGTCCACTCCGTCGCGGGCGTCACTGGGTCTTCGGCAGGAAGGTTTTGCGCGAGTGTCTTGCCGAGAGCAAGCTCCGCATAACGAAGCGATCGGCCTGATACGGGATCCGTAACTTTGGCATCCGCCGCCTTCAAGCCCTCCGCCGGTACGTTCCATTCCTTCGCCGCCACTTCGACCAACAGATCGCGCGCGGCGGCGGCCACCCGGCGAAGTTGCGGCGTCATCGTCGGCGTCGACCTGCTGCCAACCGTGCCGAAGTCAAACGGCGTCAGCGCCGTGTCCGCCGTCACCATGCGGACGCTTTCAAAGGGAACTCGAAGCTCATCCGCGACGGTCTGCGCCAGTGAAGTTCGAATGTTCTGCCCGATCTCGACCTTGCCAGTGAACGCCGTCACGCTGCCGTCTTCGCCGATGTGCAGCCAGGCATTAATTTCCTTGGGCAGCTCCTCGGCATGAAAGCCCCGCGCCGGCGCTGTTTCCTGCATAGCCCCGGATTCTTTCGCCATCGTAAAAACGGCAATCCCGGCGCCCAGCAGCTTGAAGAAATCGCGACGAAGCAATTCGAAATGATGCATGGGGCCGGCGCTGAATTCGTAGCGCTCCGGCTCGACGACAATCTTCTCTCTGGAGCCGCTCATCGCCCGTGCTCCTGCATCGCCTTCGCCGCCTGGTGGATGGCGTCGATGATGCGCGGGTGCGTTCCGCAGCGGCAGACATTGCCCTGCAAGAACTGCACGATCTCCGCTGAACTAGGATTGGGATTGCTCTGCAGAAGGCCGACGCCGCTCATGATCATTCCCGGCGTGCAGTATGCGCACTGAAAAGCGCCCGCGTCGAGAAATGCCTGCTGCACGGGATGCAACCGGCCATCTTTCTCGAGTCCTTCGATCGTGGTGATGGGCTTAGCCGCCGCTGCGCTGACGGGAATCTGGCACGACCGGCGCGGCGCTCCGCCGATCAGCACCGTGCACGCGCCGCACTGCCCTTCTCCACACCCATACTTGCTTCCTGTCAAGCCGAGTTCATCTCTCAGGACAAACAGGAGAGGCGTGTCGGGGTCGTAATGGACAGGGTACCGTTTACCGTTGACTTCCAATTCGATCGGCATCGCGATCATCTCCCACGAACTTGCAAGACCGGGCAAGCTGGCGTCGCCGTTCCCCGTTATCATACCACTGGGCCATGCTACCGCAGCTTCTCGGAAACCCTCGCTCCTCTACTATCTCCTGCTTCTCGCATGAATCAGGAGAGAGCCAAAGAGACCTGCTCGCTCAATTCTTATGGCAGGTGTCGCAAGCTGTCTTCGCGTGGTTCATCTCATGGCAGTTCAAGCAACTGTACATCG
>Ga0307479_10005198_pt1 | contig 11929 bp, 5 predicted proteins | sample atmos_gasesECM4C_FD_203743 | JGI IMG/M metagenome (GOLD analysis project Ga0307479, IMG submission 203743) | Hardwood forest soil microbial communities from Morgan-Monroe State Forest, Indiana, United States - atmos_gasesECM4C_515 | ecosystem: Environmental > Terrestrial > Soil > Temperate... | reverse complement strand
GGCTTGTTTGGTTACATCAGTGAAAGTGCCGTCCCCATTGTTTCGGTAAAGAACCACTCCGCCAAGGCAGGTGACCAGCAAGTCCGGCCAACCATCGTTGTTGTAATCGCCGACCACTGCTCCCATCGCGAAGCACGGGTATCCAACCCCGGCTTTGTCGGTGACGTCGGTGAATGTGCCGTCGCCGTTGTTATGGTACAGAGCGCTCCGAGCCTTGTTGCCTGCGAGCGCCATGTCAACTGTCGGCGAGTTGGTGAAGTAGATGTCGAGCAAGCCGTCACGGTCGTAGTCGATAAGCGCAACGCCCCCGCCCATGGATTCGACGATGTATTTCTTTTCAGATGAGGATAAGTGTTCAAACGTGATGCCCGTCGAATCTGTGATGTCGACGAGTTGTGGGAGTTGTGCGGGAGTTTGCTGGCTGAAAACAATATTCGAGAACGAGAGGAGGACAAAATGCACTCCCAACACAGTGAGGAAGTGTGGGCGGCACAAGGCCGTGATGGGGAGTCGAGGCGGGAGGGTCATGACGGTGGATACGGCGGCGGGCTGGATGCCGGCTTTGATCCGGGCTGCGCAGGACCAGGATTCTTCTTTTCTTTCAACTTATGGAATTGCTCCATCTCTTGCTCTGCACGATCATGCTGATTTAAACGAGCGAAAAGCAGGCCGAGCTGGTAGTGAGTGTCTGGAACGTCTGGGGCAAGCGCAGCAGCCCGCGTCAAGTGCTCCTGCGCCTTGGAGTAGTCGCGCTGCGATAGATAGAGTTGTCCAAGGAGAGCCTGGGCTCGCGCGTGCGCTGGGTTGAGACCGATCGCTTTTTCCAGGTAGGGAATGGCTGCGGGTGCATCGCCCTGATCCTTAGAAATTGAGCCGAGCTCATAGTAGGCTTCCACTTGCTGGGGATCGAGCTGAATACATTGCTCGAAATTTGTTCTCGCGGCGGGGAAGTCGCGCAAGTTGACCTCGACCATGCCCAAGGCCAGGAGAGCAAGCGGGTCCGCGGGACGCAGCTTCAGATATTTTTCGAGGGTTGCTCGCGCCGGTTCTGCGTCACCGTTTTGCAATTGCGCGACGCCGAGTAAATACACGGCTTCCACTTCGTCAGGGCGGAGTTTAATAAGCTGCTGCGCGGCTTCCACGGCGTCCGCGGCGTTGCCGGCATGCAGACTGGTGGCAGCGAATTTGCGAAGAATCTCAGGCGAGTCTGGAGCGATGGCACGGCAACGGGTGAGAAGTTCCAGCGATTTTTCCCATTTCCCTTGGTCTGCAAAGAGATGGGCTAGCGCCTGCAGTGCAGTTAGGGATTTTGGGCTCAGATCCACGGCGCGCTGGAAATTCTTCTCGGCCAGGACGACTTCACCCTTGCGTTCCCGGACTCGGCCCATGGCCAAAAAAAACTCAGAGGTAAGCGGAGGCTGTTTCTCGGCAATTTGGAGAGCCGCGAAAGCATCAGGGACGAGATCGAAATCGAGAAGGACTTCGGCAAACTCCACGAGAAGGGCGGGATTCTTTGCCGAGCGCGACATTACAGACGGAACCAGGGCGCGAGCTTCCTTGATTGATCCTTGGCCCAGATAACTGGCGGCCAAGAGCGGTAGCGCCTTATCCGGAAGGTGGGAGGGGGGAATTCGTCGCAACGCCTCCAGGGCTCGGCCATAATCATTCTGTTTCAAGTAAGCTGCCGCCAAGTTGGAGTTCACCTCGGCGTCGGTCGGCGCTAGCCGTACGGCCTCCAGCAGCGTGGCGATCTCTTTGTCGGTTTCAGATTGAGCTTCAAACACGCGTGCCAGGTTTATGCGGGCGGGGAGGGAATCTGGAGCGAGGCTTATCGCCCGGCCTAACAGAGTTTCCGATTCAGCGTAGCGCTTCTGCCGGAGGCGAATGCTCCCCAGCAAGTTTAGAGCGGGCGCATTCTCGGGATTTTGCTTGAGCACATCCCAGAGCTGGGCTTCGGCCTCGTCGAATTTTCCGGCTTGGATCAGTGTTGCGGCGTGAGAAATCTTTTGCGAATTTTCGTCGCTGGCGGCAGATGCAGTGAGGAACGAAAGCAGAATAAAAAAAAAGAGCGCGAAAGCGGCGACACCCCGCCGCGCAGATCGAAACCCTATCTTCTTCTTCGAGTAAGAGTGGCGCGGAACAATCACGGATGTTCTGTTCCTCGCTCTTTCTCTTTCAGCGTCTGGTAGGCCTGGAGAACTCGTTGAGCGTCCGCTGTCCGTCCGTCGCGGCGATAGGCCATACTCAATTGAAAGTAGCTGTAGTCCTTGGTGGGATCGAGGCGGACGGCGGTTTCGAGCCGTTCAATGGCTGGTTTTACTTCGCCGCGCTCGAGCAGAACTTTGCCCAGCTGGTACTGGGCATCGGCATAGTCGGGTTTGTCGCGGACAACCTCGGTTAGCAGGGCAAACGCCTGCTCTTTTTGTTGCTGCATCAATAAGCCGTAGGCGAGGTGATACTTCGCCTTGACGTCGGCGGGATGGGCGTCGAGTTCCGCGCGGAATTCCCTGATCGACTCGTCGACCTTGCCCTCGCGAAGCAGGAGGAGTCCACGGCCATAATGTGCGCCCTCGATTTTGGGGTCAAGTTCCAAAGCGCGCGAAAATTCGGTGGCAGCGGGAGTGTACTGACTCTGATCAGCATCGGCTTGGGCGAGCAGCACGTGAAGTGCGGCCACATTAGGATTTTTCTCGATCATCCGCCGGAAGAGGCGTGAGGCGGTCGCCGAGTCACCAGTGCGGACAAGGGAGACTCCCATCGCATAGAGAATGCCGGGATCGTCAGGTGGATCTGCCAGCGCGGGCCGAAACACCTCGACCGTTTTGGCAAAGTTGTCGATCATGAAATAACTAACGCCCAGGGCGTCTCGAGCCTTCGTGTCCTCGGGCTGACGACTCAACTGGCGGGATAGCGGCGCTATCGCTTCTTCGAACCGCTGCGCGTGGAAACTGGCCAGTCCCCAGTTGCGGTCGAGGCCTTCCAGATCGGCGTTCCATCGCGAGGCTTTGCGAAAGTAATCGGTTGCCGGAGCGTATTGCTCGTGCCTTGCCTGAATCACACCTAAATTGTTGTAGGTGTTTGCCAGAATCTCAGCCAGGGTGGCACGAATCTCCGCGGCCTTTTTTTTGGCTGCCGCGTCGAGTGGAGGCCGGTTCTCTAGCAGAGCCGGGCGCTCGTGGCTGTTCTGAAGTTCGGGAAGCAGTTCGTGCTGTCCAGTCTGCTGGGCGTCTTGCCGGTCTTTGTCGCTCTGGAACGCTTGCGCTCGAAGCTCCTGCGATTGCTTCAGCTCCGCCTCTGCCTCGTCCTGTTTGCCCATTTTGATCAGTATCTGGCCGATCATCGAGTGGGCCTTCGAAACCTGGTAGTGGTTGTGAGAGGGGTCTGTGGTTAGAGCGATTGATTTTCTTAAGGTATCAATGGCAAGCTGGGGACGATTGCTCTCGAAATATTCCTGGCCAAGATAAAGAAGAGGGTCAGGATTATCGGGCTGCAACTGCACGGCTTTCTTCAAGTATTCCTCGGCGCCCGGAAAATCGCGATCTTCGAGATGAATCACCCCCAGAAAAAAGGTGCTGAAGAACTCTTTCGGATTAATTGCGAGCTCCTGCTCGAAAAGCGGACGAGCGGTCGGAAAGCGCTCCTTTTCTCCTTGGGCAAGATAGGCCAAGGCCAGATAGTAGTGAACTCTCGGGTAGCGCGGATCTAACTCGATGGCCTTCTTGAATTCACGGATCGCTTCGTCCAGATAGCCGGTCTCGCGATACGCACGTCCGAGGAGAACATGGAGCTGCGGGGTCGAGCCCATGTCGTTGAGTATTTCGTCAAACAAGAGCTTGGTCTCGGCCAATTTGTGCTGACTCAGGTAGGCCAGCGCCAGCGAGTAAGCAGTGTCGAAATCTCCCTGGAGTCCCAGGCCGGTGTGCAGGTGCTCCGCTGCGGATGCGAAGTTACCCTGAGCAAACTCGACGTTGCCCAGCAGCTGCAAACCTCGAACGTTCCGTGGATCGGCCTTAACCACCTCGGCAGCTTGGGCGTTAGCCTTGTCCAGTAGGCCGGCGCGAAAGTAAGCCATGCCAAGGTCGATGCGCGAATCTGCATAGCCTGGATCGGCCGCGACTGCATCCTCTAATAGGTGAACCGCTTCTTCCGAATCGTTATTTTCTGCGGCTGAAAGATTGCCCATGCGATCGAGCGCGAGAGCCAGCACCTGGTGATATTCGGATTCAGCCCGATCAAGGTCACCGCCGAGCTGAAAGGTTTGGGCGGCGCTGTAGTGCTGGTTGAGAGGATCGGGCGGTTGCTGCCCGGCGGAAACGCCTGTCAGGAGGAGCGTGCTAACGAATATTCGAGCGGCCAGACGGGAGGCAAAGCGCGGACGAGCACCGTGGAAACGCACTGGAAAATTTCCAATCAAAACGATGGGAGGCGAAGCTCGTTTGAGCCTCGCCTCCATTAGACGCTGGAGTAATTTGTCCGTCAAGCCTCAGAAGGTGAATCTCAGTGCGTACTGAATCTGACGCGGCGGACGGGTATAGGTGGCCTGGCCAAATCCCGACTGCGCCAGGGAATTGGGGGAGAGCAATGTGCTGCTAACACCACCTGGACCCGGAACGATCTGATAAGCGTTGCTCGGTATGGTTTGGACCTGGCCGAGGGGATTTCCGGTCAGGTAGCAGTGATCGTTGACGAGCGGGCTAGTTGATGTTGAGGCGACCGGGGCGTTAACGGGGACAAAGTTTCCACTGCTGTCGCCAAAGCAAAGCTGAGCTCCGCCCAAACCCCCGGCTACGCCCTCGAACTGGGTTTTGTTGAACGCATTGAAGAATTCAAAGCGGAATTGCACGTTCACCCGTTCGGAAATTTTGAAGTCCTTGTGAAGGGCTATGTCCCAGTTGTTCTCGCCGGGACCATAACAATCTCCGAGCGAAGCCGTGCCATCTGTTCCCAGCGGCAATCCGTAGAGGCTGAATGCGTTGGGATTGATCCATTGGCTTTCGATCGGCGAATGTGCCCGGCAAGGTTGGCCCCGGACACGGTTGGGCCGATCTTGGTTGGTTCCCGTTCCCCACAAGTCAGAACCTGTCATGGGTACAAAAGGAACACCGCTCTGGAGGGTGACGACGGGATCTACAGACCAGCCACCCAAGACGTTTCGCTCGAAGGCGTTCCCGCCTCTCAAGCTGGGGAGCTGATAGAGCACGGAGCCGGTAAAGATTTGCGGTCGATTGAACCCCGTAGGTCCATAGTCGCGACGAGGATTCAGGTTGTCGCTAAAGACATCGGTAGCTCCTTGGCCAATCAACCCTTGGACGCCCTGGAGCGCCAGGGCCTTAGACCATGTATACGAGAACTGGTAGATCGATCCCCTGCGATCAATCCTTCCCTTCCAAAGCGCCTGCAAGGAGTGATAACTGGAATAGCCACCAAAGTCGGCGACCGGCAATTCTGCCACGCCTGAGGTGGCTTGGCCGAAGTAACTCATATAGGGACGGTACGCGGAGTTGCCGCCACCGTTGCCATTTATGTTGGCTATGGCGAATGCCTGCCGGCAAGTATCACCGACAGGAATGGCGATCGGCAACCCAGTGGGCGCGTAAGCGGCCCCGCAAACATTCGGGTTAGCTGCCGTCGCAACGGGGTTACCCGCGACCGGTGTTATTTGTGACGCGTCTGTGTAGCTTTGCAAATGGAGACCGCGGTTTCCGACGTAGCTCACCTGCATCGTGTTATTCCGGAAGATTTCCCTCGACAAACTCAGGTTCCATTGCCAGTTATTTGGAATATCGGGATTAAGAGTACGTCCGAAGGTCGGATACCCAAATCCAGTGCCTCCCATCCCAGGTGGCACGGTTCCGTCCAAATACCTCAAACCGCTGGCTTTTGCGATATAGGGGGGATTCTGAGTTCCCTGGATGATGAAAGGATCGAGCTGATAGCGGACGAAGAATTGCCCTACCCCGGCTCGAAGTGACGTTTTTCCATCGCCAAATAGGTCCCAAGCGACCCCCACACGAGGGGCGACATTGTGGAAGCTGTTGGCAGCGATAGAACGATTCGAGCCGGTCGTGAAGCCTCCCGTTATGCCGACGCTAGCACAGTTAACCTTGCTCCCCGGCGCTTGAATAAGCCCATTACAGGCGCCATTTCCATTTGCCGACGACACCGTGGGGTCGAACACGCTGGGGTTGAAGAAAGAGAGTTGGTTATCTGCAGCATAGGGCTGCATCAGCAGTGACCAGCGGGCTCCGTAGTTAAGGGTGACGCGGCGAGAGACTCGGAATGTATCTCCGCCATAAAACTCATAATCCTGATAGCGGCCCGCCGCCTCGTGCAGTTTACTGGATTCGCTGTAGCCCCATATGGTGCCATTCAGCAGAATGCTGGCGATACCGTTGCCGGCGGATGGGCCGACGCCCGCCCCGCCCCACGGACTGGCGCAGGTATTGGGGCCTGTAGTGCAAGTTCCAGGAAATCCCCAGAAAGAAGGCGATTCGTTGAAGTCACCGTTATTGGGCTGGTCTTTAACGTTGTGAGCGAGCAAAGCGCCGAACTTGAACTGATGTTTACCAGCCACCTTGCTGTAGTCATCCGTCCAGGTATAGCGATCCATCCGGTTATACCAAGGAGCCGCATTCCACAAGGTGCTATAGCCACCCGGTCCCCAGAAGACGGGCGGCGCGAGACCTGCTCCCGCAGTTTTACCCGATATGGGGTAATTTGTAGTGAGCGCCGAGTAAATCTGTTGGGAAAGGCCGGGGTCGGTGCCTCCGGTAGTGATGTAAATCCTGTTCCCGGAATAACTGAACTGAAAATCATTAACCGCAGTGGTGCCGATGGTCCGACTGAGTCGAATAGCCGCAATCCTTGACGGCTGAGACCATGAAGAATCAACCGCCGGGAATCCGGTGTCGCCCCACTCCCCGTTTGGAATGCTGGGCGCGGGGTTGACCCAGTGCTCCTGCGTATACGTGAGCATTAGAGTCGTTGATTTGTTGATGATATAGTCGCCACGCGCGAAGGTTTGCCACAGGTTAACCGGCGAGTTCAAGCTCTGCTTATAGTCGGGATTGGGGCAGGGATTGGAAGCGGTGGGGGTGACGTTCGCTGCCGGGTAAAGATGGGCAATCAGTTGCCCGGCGGGACTGAAGCCCTCGACGGTAGAACCGATGTTGGTTAGAGTGTTACCTTTGGGCCCGCCGGGATCTGTGACTGGAAAATCAAAAATCCCAAGTTGCGGAGCGTTTACATTGAAGTAACAATTTGTCAGGTGGCCGCCGGTCGTAGCACCCGTGAAATCTCCTGCCAGTTCCGCGGCGCTGGGGGTTTGTCCGGTGTGGAGATCCCCGTCGACCTCCCGATTGAATTCCTGGGAAAAGAAGAAGAAGAGCTTGTCCTTTATAACTGGCCCGCCGACCGTGACACCGAAATCGTTCCTGCGCAACTCGCCCTTCCGTATTGCGGGCACGGTATTTGTGTTGAACCAGTTGTTGGCATTCAACGCGTCATTTCTGCCGAAGTAGTAGACAGAGCCGTGCAAGCTGTTGGTGCCGCTCTTAGTGACAATATTGACTTGCCCACCTCCCGACTGCCCGTACTCGGGGCCGTAGGAGTTAGTTACCAGCTTCATTTCCGAAATGGCATCCAGCGTGGGGTACGCGAGAATCGTGCGCTGCGATCCCATGTCGTTATTGGGGGCGCCATCTACGGTGAACACATTGCCCGTGCGCTGGCCGCCGCTGAAAACGATGTCCGAGCCGCCCAGAACGCCTTTGGTGCTGGCATTGAACCCATCCTGAGTCGAGGCGCCCGGAACGAGCAACGTAAGTCCAATAAAGTTGAGCCCGTTCAGAGGCAATTCGCGAACCTGGGCTCCTTCGGTAATGCCTCCCAAGGTTGCGGTTGTTGTATCCACTGCGATGGGGTTAGCTTCCACTGTCACCGTTTCAGCCACGGAACCTACTGCAAGCCGGATATTGAGCACGACGGTGGAAGCGGGGTGCAGTTCGATGTTCTGCTGGCTTTCCGTCTTGAAACCATCCCTCTTCACCATGAGGTGATAGTGGCCGCTGGGCAGTTCAGTAAAGGCATAGCTGCCGTCCGTGCTAGTGGCCTGGGAGCGTGAGTAGGCCGTGCTGTCATTGACGACAGTCACCGTCGCTCCGGCCATCATGGCGCCCGCCGGATCCGCAACGGTGCCTTGAATGGTTCCATTCGTTTGCTGCGCCATGACGGCTGGCGAGAAAATCAGCACTAAACAGCCCAAAATCACTCCGAGCGCTGTCCTTCTCATAGCATCTCCTTGGAAACATTCATCAGAATTTTGTATCGGTCCGACTAACATTTTTGTACTACGCCGCACATTTAGCTCCAAGGTGGTGTGCGTTGTCAAGCGAAAAATACCGATATTCTAAAATATCCACGCGTAACAAACCGGTATTCTAGGGTGTTTTTGCACCATTTGCTGGGCGGTGGGGAGTTTATGAAGTAGAATGCTGGCGTCGGTCGGCACGCGTTTAGCATTCTTGGGTGTTATTTCCTGCAGGAGCGATGGCCGGATGACAGCTCCGAAAAAGAAGGGGAATCTCAAGAAAAGCCCGCAGGTCACCTTAAAAATGGTGGCCGAGCGCGTGGGTCTGACCAAGGGCACCTGCTCGGCCGTTTTGAACAAAACGGCTGCCTCGCGGTCGGTTCCTCCGCACACTCAAGAGCGAATTTTCGCGACCGCCCGCGACCTGAACTACCGTCCCAGTTTCTACGCTCGCAACCTGGGAGTGAAACGCACCTATATGATTGGTGTGGTTACGCAGGTAATCGGTGACTTCTACAGCTCGCCGATCATTGGCGGAATAGAGCTGTATCTGCGCCAGAAGGATTTCTTTTTCCTCACCGTCACTCACCGGCACGATCCGACGCTTCTCGACACATATTCGCATCTTTTGTTGGATCGCGGCGTCGAAGGTTTCATCACTATCGACACTTTTATCGATCGCCCGCTGCCGCTGCCTGCGGTCGCAATCCCCGGGCACCAGCGAGTGGAAGGCGTGACAAATATTGTTTTGGATCACCGCAAAGGTGCATGGCTGGCGCTGAACCATCTGATCGAACTGGGGCACAAGGAGATTGCCTTCATGAAGGGGGCGGAGATCAGTCCTGACTCGGAAGACCGCTGGAATGCCATCCTCGAAGTGGCACAAGAGCTCGGCATTTGCATGCGGGCGGAACTCATCGTCCAACTCGAAGGCGACGACGCCACGCCGCAGCTGGGTTATCCGTTCGCCAAAGAGTTACTCGCTCGTAAGCGACCGTTTACGGCTTTGTTTGCCTATAACGACATTTCCGCGATCGGATCGATCCGTGCATTCGAGGACGCAGGCCTGCGAGTTCCCGAAGACATTTCCGTGGTGGGCTTCGATGATATAAGAATAGCCGTGCATAACAATCCAAGCCTCACCACGGTGCGGCAGCCGCTGGCCAGGATGGGGGAAATCGCGGCCTGCACTCTGTTGAAACGGATCGAAGATCACGCTGACTGGGTTCCGGAAATCGCTGTTGAGCCCGAATTCGTGGTGCGCAATTCGACCACCAGGGCGCGAGCGATAGCTTCCGTCGCGCGCAAACTGGAGAGAGCTTCCTGAGAGGCGTTCGGATCGAAGGGCCGAGCAACCAGCGGATGGTCTTCCCCGAGATGCGAGAATAGTGCCGATGCGTAGCTGCGGGATTAGCAATAGGGTTCTGTCGCATTCTGCCGTCGCCGCTTTTATTTTCGCAACCCTTGCTTGCTCCGCCCTGCACGCGCAGATGGCGACCGAGGACCGGCTTCTTTACCGCGCCTGGTGGCCGCGGCACAGCGTTCCTCACGGAACCGAATTCGCGGGAGCAGCAGCGTGTGCCAAGTGCCACGCTGGAAAAGCAACCACTCAGAAGAGCACGCCCATGGCACGCACCGCACTGCCGGTGGCCGAGTCAGACATTTTGGCGACGCGCGATCGGCTGAGTTTTCAGGCGGGCAAGATCACTTACCAAATCTCGACCGCAGGTGGAAAAAGCGTTTACACCGTCGCAGACGGCACGCATAATTTGTCCGCGCCGTTGATGTGGGCCTTTGGCGACGGTCACGTTGGCCAATCCTATCTCTTCGAGCGGGAAGGAAATTTCTACGAAAGCCGTGCTTCGTACTTCGATGGTCTCCAGGCTCTCGACTTCACGCCCGGCCGCAAACTTACGGAACCGCAGAATCTTGAGCAGGCCATGGCGCGTCCGGTAAGCGGCGACGAACTTGTGCGGTGCTTCTCCTGCCATGCCACCGGCTCTACAGTGGCCGAGAAGTTCGACCGGAGCCACACCATGCCGGGAATTACCTGCGAAGCTTGTCACGGGCCCGGCATGAAACATGCGGTAGCGCAGAAGCTGGCATCCGCGGAAGGGCAAGTGCTGGAGGGCGATGCGACTACGGATCTGATTTTCAATCCAGCTAAGCTCAAGCCCGCCGATTCTGTCGACTTCTGCGGTTCGTGTCACGGAACCTGGTGGGACGTCAAACTGGCGCCGCCAGTGGGCATCGCGAACGTTCGTTCTCAACCATATCGACTGGAGAAGAGCCGATGCTGGGGAACGAATGGCGACGCGCGCATCACCTGTGTGGCCTGCCACGATCCTCATCAGAAACTCGTGCGCGATACCGCTTCGTACGATAAGAATTGCCTGAGCTGCCATCTTGCAGCAATGTCCTTGAAACCCACCTCTGACCATCCAGGGCTTGCTTGCAAGGTGAGCACCAAAGATTGCGCTTCGTGCCACATGCCCAAATACGAGCTTGCGGACTTTCACTATCGATTTACCGATCATGACATTCGCGTGGTGCGCTCGGATGCGCCATATCCAGAGTGACCGCACAGATGATCCCACTGGCAAGTATGTCAGTTGAACGGAAGGCTGAGTTCCGCATTACGCCGGCAAACTCATTTCTTGACTGTCAGGTAACGCTGTGCTAACCATGTAGAAAATCGGTTTTCTTAAGGTCAACAATCGAGCCATTGTGTTGCGATCGAAAGAAAAACACCAATGACAAACCGACTGGATTCTCATTTACTCTCCAGATGTCTTCTTGCAATGGCGACCATCATTGTTTTCGGCGCGGGAAGAGCGAGCGCGCAGGGCTGCAGTGGAGTCTCCCCCAACACTACGGGGTCCGTGACATGGACCCCGCAGTGGTGCCAGGAATTTAATGGACCGCAAGCGCCGCCGGATATGACCGTATGGAGCTTCGATCTCGGAAATGGTGGCTTTGGGAACAACGAAGTCGAAACATATTGCGGACCTCCCGGATATTCCGGAAACCCCGGTACTTGCCCCAGTTCGTTTTCCCCGAGTACCTCGAATGCTTACCTTGACGGCGCAGGGCACCTTGTCATTCAGGTGATAAACAATGGTGCTTGGTTCTCGGCACGCATGAAAACTCAAGGTCTGCAGAATTTTCAGTACGGGCGAATCGAAGCGAGTATCCAGTTGCCGGACACGACAAACCAAGGACTTTGGCCGGCATTTTGGTCCCTAGGAAGCAACATTGCCACCGTTCCATGGCCAGCGTGCGGGGAGGTGGATTTTATGGAGAACTGGTCTCCCCAAGTTCTCAACGGACCGGGCCCTGCAGGCAACAAAACCACGCTGCACACCACGGCTACCGCCGGAAATGGAACAGGAGCACTCTATACTTTTCCTCCCGGACAGCAAGCGGACACCAACTACCACGTTTACGGGACGATTTGGTCGGCGAACATGATGCAGTTTTATGTGGACGACCCAACCAAACCATTCCTCATAAAAACTCCCAGCGACCTTTCCTCCGGAGACACATGGCCATTTAATGCTCAAGAGTTTCTGCTCTTGAATGTAGCGGTTGGAGGCACCTTGGGTGGATCAACGACCAACA
>Ga0307479_10005197_pt1 | contig 11930 bp, 13 predicted proteins | sample atmos_gasesECM4C_FD_203743 | JGI IMG/M metagenome (GOLD analysis project Ga0307479, IMG submission 203743) | Hardwood forest soil microbial communities from Morgan-Monroe State Forest, Indiana, United States - atmos_gasesECM4C_515 | ecosystem: Environmental > Terrestrial > Soil > Temperate... | reverse complement strand
AACACTACTCGGAACAGTTTGAAATCGCCGTGGCGCATGTAGCGGAACCGGGACAGGAACCCACGGAACGGGTGCGGGAGGTAGTTCGCGCTTACGAGAAGGATTTGGATGCGTTATTAAGGGACACGAAGCGACTGCCTCGAGCACGGCTCATCGAAAGGCTCCGCGACCGCATCGGGTCGTTCGACGCTCAAATCACCGAGACAGTGCCGCGGAATGACCCGATCTTGCGAGAGGCCACGGTGAATCTGGAAGAATCCAGCAGGAAGATCCTGCAACTGGCATCAAGTCTGGAATCACAGAGCTGGAAGCGGGTCCAAGAGGACCACAAGCAGGCGCGCCGATTGATGCGGCAGGCGGAATGGGCGCTTACGATCGTCTCGGCGCTTACCTTCATCCTGAGCGTGTGGGTCAGCCTGATCCTCCCCCGGCAAGTCGCAAAACCGCTGCTCGATCTGAAGAGCGCGGTGGACGCCGCCGCGGCGGGAAATTACGAGCTGCATCTCAAGTTTCAGGGAGAGGGCGAAATCGTAGAACTGGCAAAGAGCGTAAGCAAATTGATCCAGCAGGTGAAGGGGAGAACCTAGAGGGCCAAGCGCCCGGGGCGGCGGGCGGAGCTTATATCGCAGTACGATATTTGTGGCGGGAAACCGTTTACAGATATATCGCATCACGATATATTGAACCAACTTTGGCGCCTTGGGCTCCAGATGGCCCTCGTGGGCCACGACGAGAGGTGGAGACGGACCGGGCAGGGCCTTCGGTCCGGTTCGTCTCTGAAGTTTTTGAGAAGGTGGCTGGCTGCCAGGACGGGAGTAGCTGATGGCGCCAGAGGGCGGCAGCGGAGGTCACTTCTTCCAGAACTTCATGACGGCCGAATAGTCGAGGTCTTCCTTGGCGGAACCTTTGACGTAGTTGTAAGTTTCGCGGGCGGCGGCGGTGGCGGGAAGCGCGACGCCGAGTTGATTGGCGAGATCGAGGGCGAGGCCGAGATCCTTGTGCATGAGGCGCAAAGGAAAACTCGGAACGTATTCGCCTTTGAGGAGATTAGGGGCTTTGACGTCGAGGACGCCGGAGCGGGCCATGCTGGATTCGAGGACTTCGACGAGTTTTTCGCCCTGGAGCCCGGCGCGCGTGGTGAGGGCGAGGGCTTCGGCGAGGGCCTCGACTTGCAGCGCGAGAATCAGGTTCATGGCGAGCTTGATGGTTTGACCGGCGCCGTGCGGGCCCAAAAGAAACAGTTTCTTACCCATCACGGACAGTATGGGCTGGGCCTCCTTCAGCGTTTCGGCGTCGCCGCCGATCATGAAGAGAAGCTCGCCTTTTTTCGCACCCCAGTCGCCGCCGGTGACGGGCGCATCGAGGAAACGCGCGCCGTGTTCCGCGCAGGCAGCGGCGATCCTGCGGGCGAGAGCCGGAGAAATGGTACTGGAATCGACGTAGATAGTGCCGCGCTTAAGCGCGGACATGGCGCCGCTCTGGCCCCAAAGAACTTCTTCGAGGGCAGGAGGATCGCTGACCATGGTGAGAAGAAAGCCCGAGGAAGCGGCCACTTCCTGCGGAGATTTGGCGAGCTTGGCCCCGGCGGCGACAAGTTCATCGGCACGCGAAGCGGTGCGATTCCAGACGGTGAGAGAGTAGCCAGCCTTGATGAGATTCATTCCCATGGGCCGTCCCATGAGGCCGAGACCAATCAGACCGATGGTGGGTTTCAAGAGAAGCCTCCTCGACGCTGGCAGACACGAAACGAATCTGTATTCTGCTCAAAATGAGGAGACGATTGTAGCCGAATCCTGGCATGGAAGCAGCGGAGAGGAAAATACGGTTAGCCGCGCTCTCTCGAGAAAAGATGCCCCCCTGAAGCGCGGCGCTGCACAAGCGACGTCAGGCGGGGAGGGAGGCGGAGTGGGCGAGTGCGGCGTCGAGGCAGAAGCCGGGGCGGTGGAAGAAGGCGGGGAGCTCGGAGAGGCGGAGGGCAAGACGTTCGGGAGAGGCGGCTCGGAGAGTGACGTGGCCGAGTTTGCGGCCGGGGCGAGGGGATTTTCCGTAAAGATGGAGGTGTGCGTCGGGGATGGCCAGGACATCGGCGGATTCGGGAAGATCGCCGATCAGATTGAGCATGGCGCAGTGGCCGGCGGGACCCGTCGAGCCCAAGGGCAGACCGAGGACGGCGCGGAGATGGTTTTCGAACTGGCTGGTGACGGCGCCTTCGATAGTCCAATGACCGGAATTGTGGACACGCGGGGCCATTTCGTTGGCGAGGAGACGGCCGCTGGCTTCGAAGAATTCGATGGCCAGCACGCCAACGTACTGGAGCGAATCGAGAACGCGGCGGGCGGCATCTTCCGCGGCGCGCTGGATTTGTGGCTCAAGGCGCGGGGCCGGCGCGAGCGAGAGCCGGAGAATGCCGCCGCGATGATGATTTTCGGCAAGCGGGTAAGAAGCAGTTTCGCCGTTTTTCGAGCGGACCGCGAGGATCGAGAGTTCGCGCGTGAAGGGCACGAAGCGTTCCAGAATCAGAGACGCAGCCGGCAACTCGGATTTTGCTTTGGCGACTTCTTCGGCCGTACGGAGGATCCACTGGCCTTTGCCGTCGTACCCCATGCGGCAGGTTTTCAGGACAGCGGGAAGGCCAAGTTGTTTGACGGCAGGTTCGAGGTCGCGATGTTTCAATACCGGGACAAATTCTGTGGTGGCGATGCCCAGTTGCTGGAACAGCTTTTTCTCGTTGAGGCGATCCTGCGCGGCTTCCAGAGCGGCGGGGGGCGGATAAACGGGAACGCGCTCGGCAAGGAACTTCGCGGCTTCCACCGGAACGTTTTCGAATTCGTAGGTGACGAGCTCGAGGCCGTTTGCAAACTTCTCGAGCGCCGCCTGGTCCATGTAATCGGCGGTGACGCGCTGGGCGATGCGGCCTACCGGCGCTTCCGGCGTGGGATCGAGGAAGCGGAAGTGCAAGCCGAGTGGATAGCCGGCGAGAGCCAGCATGTAGCCGAGCTGTCCGCCACCCAGGATGCCGATGGTCACACGCGTTTCGCTTTCTTTACTGGAGAGAGAGCCATTGAGGGATCAGGCTGGGCGAGAACTCGGCCGGTTTGTTCGGTGCGAAATTTTCGCAGGGCTTCGCGGATAGAAGGATGCTTTGCGCCGAGGACGGCAGCGGCGAGGAGCGCGGCATTGGCCGCACCGCTCCTGCCGATAGCAAGCGTGCCGACGGGCACGCCTCGAGGCATTTGCGCAATAGAGAGGAGGGAATCGAGGCCCTTGAGAGCCTTTGATTCGACGGGAACGCCGAGGACCGGGAGCACGGTTTTTGATGCCGTCATGCCCGCGAGATGCGCGGCGCCGCCAGCGCCGGCAATGATGACCTCAATGCCGCGCTTTTCGGCGGTGACGGCGTATTCGAAGAGCAGATCGGGCGTGCGGTGCGCGGAGACCACCCGCGTTTCATGTGGAACACCGAGGGCCTTGAGCGTTTTGGAGGCAAATTTCATGGTGTCCCAATCAGAGCCGGAGCCCATGATGATGCCGACGAGGGGTCTTCCAGACGATGGTTTAAGCTTCGTTTTGGCAATCATGCTGTTTCGCATCTCTCCATTGTGATCATCGGGCAAGGACCTGGGCGCGCTCGTTCCAATGCTGGCGCAGCTCGCCGACAAGATAGAGAGAGCCGGTGACGAAGATGGCGTCCTCGGGAGCGGCTTCGGCTAGAGCAAGGTCCAGTGCTTCCGCAGCAGAAGAAATGACTTTGAAGCTCGAAGCGTGATGGGCAGCGATTTCGGCAAGCCGGGATGCGGAGATCGCGCGCGTTGTGCGCGGCTGGGTGAAAAGGACTTCGGCGGCGCGCGGGAAAAGGACGCCGGCCACTTCATCGACGGCTTTGTCACGAAGCGCCCCGTAGATGAGCCAGATGCGGCGGTTGGAAAAGTTTTGCTTGAGGAACAGGGAGAGCTGCTGCGCGGCGCCGGGATTGTGCGCGCCATCGAGGTACACGTCGGGATTGGATTGGAGTTGTTCGAGGCGCCCGGGCCAGACGGTGTTCGCCACACCTTCCATGATGGCGTGATCAGAGATGCGGAAGCCGCGCCTATGCAGCAGGCGGGCGGCGGCGACGGCGTTCAACGCGTTTTGCAACTGAAAATCGCCGGGAAGGCTTGGAGCGATTTCCAGCGTGTTGCCGGAAGAAGTTTCTGTGATGCGCGCGCGGGCCCGGCCGTCTTGCCGGGATTCCTGCTGGAGGTGAAAAGCTTCGATGGTTTCAACCACGGTGCAATTCAGTTGGCCAGCCCGAGCGAGGATGACTTCGCGTGCCTCCGGCCGTTGATCGGCGAGGACAACCGGCACTCCGAGCTTCAGAATACCTGCTTTTTCGCCAGCGATTTCTTTCAAGGAATGGCCGAGGAAATTTTCGTGATCGAAATCGATGCGCGTGATGATGGTGACGGCGGGCGAAAGAATATTTGTGGCGTCAAGGCGGCCGCCGAGGCCGACTTCGAACACGCCGAATTCCACGCGATCGTGGGCGAAGCATTCGAACGCCATGGCGGTGACGCATTCGAAATAGGTGGGATGGGCGCGGAGTTTGCTGTCAGCGAGCAGCTCTTCGATGGGGATTTGTATCCGCGTGAAAATTTCGGCAAATTCATCGTCCGCGATCTCCACTCCGTTGATGCGAATACGCTCGTTGATTTTCTCGAGATGCGGCGAAGTATTGAGGCCGGTACGAAACCCCGCGCGGCGAAGGATGGATTCGAGAAAAGCGGCGGTCGAGCCTTTGCCGTTTGTGCCGGCGATGTGAGCACTGGGATAAACGCGGTCGGGGTGGCCCAGGCGCTCGACAAGTACCGCGATGTTTTCAAGAGCGAACTTTGCGGCAGGGGCCTGCGTGGGCGCGGCCAATTCCCTGCCAAGCGAAAGTAAATACCGGACCGCTGCCTCGTAGTTCATTTCAGCTCAGAAGCAAATCGAGAGAGTTGGCAATGAACGATTTAAGTTCCTTGCGATGGACGACGGCATCGAGGAAGCCATGTTCGAGTAGAAATTCGGAGCGCTGAAAACCTTCGGGGAGTTTTTGACGGATGGTTTGTTCGATGACGCGCGGTCCGGCAAAACCAATGAGCGCGCCGGGTTCACCGATGTTCAGGTCGCCGAGCATCGCGAAACTGGCAGTGACTCCTCCGGTCGTGGGATCGGTGAGGACGGAAATGTAGGGGAGCTTTTCGTCATCGAGCTTGGCGAGCGCAGCGGAAACTTTGGCAAGCTGCATCAGGCTGATGGTGCCTTCCATCATGCGGGCGCCGCCGGAACAGGAGACGGCGATGAACGGCTGGCGGGTTTCGATCGAGAGTTCGATTCCGCGGGTCACTTTTTCGCCGACGACGGCGCCCATCGAACCGCCGATGAATCCGAACTCCATCGCGCAGAGCACGACCGGGCGGCCGTTGAGCTGGCCTTCGGCGGTGATGACCGCGTCATTCATGCCGAGCTTTTTCTTGGCTTCTTTTAAGCGTGCGGCGTACGGCTTCGTGTCGACGAACTTGAGCGGATCAGTGGAGGTCATGCCCGCGTCGTGCTCGGTCCAGCGGCCATCGAGGAGCATTTCCAGGCGTTGTTTGGCGTTCATCTTGAAGTGAAACTGACACTTGGGGCAGACGTAGAGATTCTTTTCGAGGTCCTTGCGAAAAACGATGGTGCGACATGACTCGCACTTGACCCACAGGCCCTCCGTGCGCACGCGGCGCTCCTCGGGCGGGGTCGTTTGCTCGATCGATTTTTTGTCGCGCTTGAACCAGGCCATGGAAGAAAGTAGACAGTTGTTAGTTGTCAGTTCTACGTTGAAAGAAAGATCCACCCGGGTCCGACTGATTCACAAGCAGTCTGAAGAGGGCAGCTACAGCAACACTTAGTAGTCAATCCCTCGCTGAGCCAGTATACCCTTGCTGTAAGGGTGTTTCACCTCGCGCATCTCCGTAACCAGATCGGCAAGCTCAACAAGCTTGGGATGCGCATTGCGGCCGGTGCAGATGACGTGCACGCGCTCGGGACGGTTCTTCAGCGCTTCGACGACTTCGTCGACGTCGAGCATCTTGTAGCTGATGGTGTAATTAATTTCGTCGAGGACGACGAGGTCGTACCTGGTGCTGTATATGGCGTCGCGCCCCGCCTGCCAGCATTCGCGCGCGAGCTTGATGTCTTCCGGATCGGTTTCCGCGCCGCCGATTTTGACGAAGCCGCGACCCATCGGGCGAATTTCAAACTTGTCGTCGCCCAGCAGTTTCGCGCTGTCGAGTTCGCCGTAGTGCCAGGAGCCCTTGATGAACTGCACCATCAAGACGCGCAACCCTTGGCCAACGGCGCGGAACGCCGTGCCGAGCGCACAAGTCGTCTTGCCCTTGCCCGGCCCGGTGTAAACGATGAGCAGTCCTTTTTCTTCCGGCACGGTGTTTCGCCTCGACCATTCTCCCTAGGACACGGCGAAAGGACTAGAGTTTGCGGAGTCGGACCTCAAAGGTCAAGTTGATCGCCAATCGATTATGCAAGCTGCAGACGTTTGACGAGTTCTCTGGAGATGGCTGAGAGGCGAGTGAGCGATTCGGGAGAAAGTGCGTGGCCGCGGGCGGCATGCGTATCGCGGACTACGATCCACAAGCCAGGGCGGTAGGTCTCGTCGTCGCATGGGCAGATCGCACCAGTAAACTGAGCCATCTCGAAGCACGTACCGCTGAGCAGCTCGGTAAGGACACCACGCGCATCGTCGATCAGATCGCGGAATCCCTGGCAAACGAGAATGGCGTCGACGTCGCGCGGGGTGGGCTGTTCCAGCTGTTCAAGGTCGTAATCGGGAAGCGGCTTTTCGAGCGCGATTTCAAGCGCGGCGGAAGGCTGGTTCTTGTCCGGGACGATTCGAATGGACATGGTGAGTATGGTTTTACACCAGGCGGCCTATTTCGGATAGGGGCTTCCGGAGAGAATGGCGAAGACGCGGTAGAGCTGTTCGGCGAGCATGACGCGGGCGAGTTCGTGGGAAAAGGTCATGTTGCTAAGAGACAGTCTTTGGTGGGCGCGCTGGCGGAGCCTCTCCGGGAAGCCGTCGGCGCCGCCACAAAGGAAAATCAGCTCGCGTGTGCCGCGGTCGCGAAGCTCGCTAAGCCACTTGGCAAGGGCGTTCGAATCAAGGCTTTTTCCAGACGCCTCGAGGAGCACGACAGTGGCCGCCCGGTCTGTCTCCAGTTTCTTCAGCGCAGCGTCAACATCCCGGACTTCGGTGATCTCGATCGGGCACGAACGGCCAATGCGCTTCACGTAGTCGTCGAGCATGGCACGCATCTCGGTGCGTCGCGTTTTCCCGAGCATTAGGAGGCGGAGTTTCACTTCAAACCGTATTTCTTGCGCTTTTCGAGGAGGGTCTTGCGGCTGATGCCGAGGGCTTCGGCCGAGCGGCTGATCTGGTAATGGGTGGCTTCGAGCGTGGCCGCGATGACTTCGCGCTCGACCTCTTCCAGGGAACGAAGTCCGGCCACCGGGCTCGCCGCGCCGGGAGCGGCAGCGCGAACCGTCTCCGGAAAATTATCCGGTTCGAGGAGATCCATCTTGCCTTGCATAACAGAGCGGCCCACTCGCGAGAAAACCACGGCGCGCTCGAGGGCGTTGCGCAGCTCGCGGACGTTGCCAGGCCAGGCGTATGCCGAAAGCATGCGGCGCGAAGGATCGCTCAATTGCGCTTTCGGGCGGGCGTGGATCGAACGAAGCGTCACCAGAAGATGTTCGGCTAGCGGAATGATGTCAGCGCGGCGTTCGCGGAGCGGCGGAACGGTGAGTGCCAGTACATTCAGCCGGAAATATAAATCCTCGCGGAAACTCCCTGCTTTCACTGCGGCCGGAAGATCGACATTGGTGAGCGCGATGAGGCGTGCTTCGATGCGCAGCGTCTCCGTGCCGCCCAGACGCTCAAAAGTGCGCTCGTGCAAAACCCGCAGAAGCTTTCCCTGCGCGCCGGGCGAGAGCGCAGCAACCTCACCGAGAACAATGCTGCCGGCGCCCCCGAGTTCAAGCCGGCCCAGCTTGCGCTCGACGGCTCCGGTGAACGCACCCCGCTCGTGGCCGAAAAGTTCGCTCTCGACCAGTTGCGGCGGCAGGCTGGCGCAATCGATTTTCAGGTACGGAGCATCCCGGCGCGGGCCAAGCTCATGAACCAAGCGCGCAAGATGGTCCTTGCCCGTGCCGCTTTCTCCCGTGATGAGGAGAGTCGTCGGAGCGATGGCAACTTTTTCGGCGAGTTCAAACAGGCGGTGCGAAGCGGGATCTTCGGCGATCCACGGCAAGCGCTCGGTGGTCATTGTCGTGATCGGCCGCCGCGCGGGCGCCGGGAAGCGGCGTCGCCGGAAAGTTGATCGCGAGCAAAAACCGCGCCCGGCGTGGCTCGCGCGGGGGCCATGCCTTCCTCCTGATTGGGAATCACCAGCGTGGGCGAGGAGCGCCAGAGCCGTTCCAGGTCGTAGTAGCGGCGCGCCTGTTCGCTGAATACGTGGACCACAAAACCACCAAAATCGAGCAGCGCCCATTCCGCCGAGCGATGGCCCTCGCGGTGCTCGGGCGAGCGCCGAAGATTCTTGTAAAGCTGCCCTTCGACTTCGGTGCAAATCGCCTGGACCTGCGGCGTGCTGTAACCCGTGCAGATGACGAAATATTCCGTAAAGGCCGCCGCGTCGCTGAGGTCGATCACGGTAATGCCCGCGGCCTTTTTTTCTTGTGCGGCTTCAACGGCCAGGCGAACGCCCTTTGGCAAGGATTCCAATTTCACCGGTATAGGCCCTGTTTAAGAATGTATTCCTCGACACGCGCGGATACAAGGCCGTGGATGGACTGGCCATGGTGGGCGCGGCGGCGAATGTCGGTGGCGGAAACGTCGCTGGATACATTTTCTAGCAGATAGACCGTGGTGCGGTGCAGTTGCGCCACAACCTGGGAAGGATGCTCGGCTTCCGCTTCTTTCCTGGCGTCCGGACGCACTATCAGTTCGGGCGGAATGACGAGCCGGAGCGCTTCGGTACGGATGCCCGGGCGATTGGCAATGATGAAATCGCAAAGGCCCAACAGCGTTTCATATTCTTTCCACATCGGAATGTCGAGAAAAGCGTCGGCGCCAATCATGAAGTAGATACGGTCGCCATGCCCGTGATAGACGTGGCGGAAGTAGCGCACCGTGTCCACGGAATAGTGGAGTTGCGTGCCGCTGAAATCTTCGCCGGCCTCCGCGAGCGACGGCACAAAGTGCGGATGCTCCGTACAAGCCAGGGAGACCATGGCGAAGCGATGCGGGAACGGCGCGAGGTGTTGCTTCAGTTTATGCGGCGGCCGGCTCGCCGGAATGAAATGCATTTCATCGAAATTAAAGCGCCTGTCCGCGGCGCGCGCCAAGCCAAGATGCCCGCTGTGGATGGGGTCGAACGAGCCGCCGAAAAGCGCGATGTTGCGAGGATGATGTTTTGCGGCGGTGCGGTGCGCCTGCGCGGTCGTCAATGCGCCTCCCGGGTGGTTTCTACCGAAGAGTTTCTCACGAATCCTCGTCTTCGGAAGCCGCGAGAGCGGAACGGTCAGCTTTGACGTGAGCGGGCGATAGCGCATCGCTCGACGAGTCTTCTTCGTTTTCGGATGCGGGCTGTGGGGCGTCTCCGGAAAGCTCCGCGGTGCGACGAGGGATCTTGTCCAGCGCGTCGGCGATGGAACGGACAAGCTCTTTCACGCCTTCGCCCGTGGCTGCGGAAATCGAGTGAAATCCGAGCGTACGCTGCTTGCAGAAATCGCGCAGAGCCTCGAGCCGCGTGCGGTCGGTCGTGGCGTCGAGTTTCGTCGCCACGACGATCAAGGGCTTCTGCGTCAGTGTTGCGCTGAAAGCTTGCAGTTCTCCATGGATGACCTCGAACGAGTGGACCGGGTCATCGGTATTGGAATCGCTCGTGTCGATGAGATGCACCAGGAGGCGCGTGCGTTCGACATGGCGCAGGAAACGAATGCCCAGGCCCGCGCCGAGATGCGCACCTTCAATCAACCCGGGAAGATCGGCGACCACAAACGTACGGCCAAGCTCCGTACCATGGCCGCCCGTGCCGCCATCGGCGTTGACGACGCCAAGATTCGGTTGCAGTGTCGTGAAAGGGTAGTTGGCAATTTTCGGACGCGCCGCGGAGATAACCGAGATCAAGGTGGACTTTCCGGCATTGGGAAAGCCGACCAGTCCGACGTCCGCGAGAAGCTTCAGCTCGAGGCGAAGATGGCGTTCTTCGCCGGGAAAGCCATCTTCATGTTCACGCGGGGCCTGATGCCAAGGTTTGGCAAAGTTTTGATTGCCGCGGCCCCCGCGCCCGCCATGGGCGATGAGTACGCGCCGGCCGGGAGTGGCAAGATCGGCGATCGTCTCGCCAGTTTGATTATCGAAGACCAGCGTGCCTACGGGAACTTGCAGGATCAGGTCGTCACCGGAATGTCCCGTGCAATTGGAGCCTTCGCCGTGCCGGCCGCGATCGGCTTTGAACTCGCGGTTGTATCGGTAGCGCAGCAGTGTGTTGTCGTTGGGGTTGGCTTCCACAAAAATGCTGCCGCCATTGCCGCCATCGCCGCCCGAAGGACCGCCGCGCGGAACGTATTTTTCACGGCGAAACGCTATGCAGCCGTTGCCGCCGTTGCCCGCCTTCACGAATATTTTAGCTTCATCAACAAACACAGAAATCCATCTCCAGGAAAACTGGCCGCTAGGCGGCCACTCGTGAAAAAGATAACATAAGCAAACGACGGTAACGCGAATTCCCCGGAAAGAGACTGCCAGCGGATGCCACGCGCTCTTAAACTTGCGCCCCTGCTTTTGATTGCCTTGCTCGCCGTGGCCGCCGTGGCCTTCCACGTCCTCTACTTCCGGCGGCCGCCATTGCCTGCGGCCGCCCCGCATGCGCGCGTGGCACCGGCAATTTCCACGATCCCCGGCGTTTCCGCCTGCTGGGTCGAGACGGGAAAAACCTTCAGCAGCTTCTCCTTCGGCTCCACGGCAGGGAGCGTGCTGGTGAGACATCCCGCCGGCGATCTGCTGATCGATGCCGGCAACTCCAGCCATTTCAGCGCCGAAATCCGCGGCTTCCCCTTCCTCAAATGGCTGAAACTCCGGTTTCTTGCCGGCCAGTTGGGACCCGATACGCCCTTGCCCCAACTGCTTGGCCGCGTGGGGGAAGACCCTGCCAAGTTGCGCTGGGCGATCCTTTCCCACGTCCACCTGGATCACGCGGGCGGCTTGATGGACCTACCACACCTGCTGGTTTTGCTCACGCGCGAAGAACTGCAATTCGCCAACGACCACAACGTGCAAGCAAAGGGTTTCGTGATGGCTGCTCACGCCAAAAAACTGCCGAGCCCGGATGCGCCAACCTTGCAATTCGAACCCAAGCCTTACGAAACATTCGACGAGAGCGCCGATCTCTACAGAGACGGATCGGTGGTCGTCGTGCCCTTGCGTGGTCACACGCCAGGCAGTGTCGGCGTCTTCGTAAACCTATCACCCGCGCGGCGCCTGTTTTACGTCGGCGATGCCGTCGATGACGAGCGCGGGTTCGAGGAGCGTGTTGGCAAGTCGCTGATCCTGGAGGACAGCGACAATGACGAAGCTCTCGCCAATCAAATCGTGGGGCGGCTCAGCGAACTTCACGAAAAAGTGCCCGGCCTCGGAATCATTCCTGCTCACGGGCGAAGCGCGTACAAGAAATTCTTTCCTGGCGGACCCCTGAGTTGCGTTTCGCGGCAGTGAGCGCCTAGAAAATAAAAACGCGATCCAGCAGCGCCGGACCGCGCCATCGAGAAGAAGGCGGGCTCGGCCCGCCGGTTCCATTGCCCGTTAATTCACGGCGGACTTGGCTTGCTCGGAGGGCTGAATGCTGATGAAGCGGCCG
>Ga0307479_10005196_pt1 | contig 11931 bp, 12 predicted proteins | sample atmos_gasesECM4C_FD_203743 | JGI IMG/M metagenome (GOLD analysis project Ga0307479, IMG submission 203743) | Hardwood forest soil microbial communities from Morgan-Monroe State Forest, Indiana, United States - atmos_gasesECM4C_515 | ecosystem: Environmental > Terrestrial > Soil > Temperate... | reverse complement strand
GATCGCAGCTCGTCGTCCTCGACGACGTGGGCTTGGCCGGTGACGTGGACGGCCTGCAGCTCGGTCCAGCGCGTGCCCGACTCGACGAGGAACGAGGCGCGGGAGTTGCGCTTCACACGTGTCACCTTCTTGGTGCGCGCGGGCGTGACGACGTAGATGCGTTCGTCGAACGCGACGAACCACATCGGGAGGGAGATCGGCGTGCCGTCGGCTTTCAGCGTGGTGAGGATGCCGGTGTGCGCTTTCGTGAGGACGGCCCACGCTTCCTCTTTGCTGAGCCGAGGGCTCATGGCATGTCGGAGCGGCGGGGCTTGGAGAGGCGCTTGCTGACGTCCTCGCCGGTGGCGGCCTTGCGCGCGTAGTCGTCGAGCCAGGCGTGGAAGCCGTCGGCACCCTCGCGGTCGGCCATGGAGCGGGGGATGGCCGGGAAGTCGTAGTCGGGGTCGGGGAGCGGGGGATGGTCGGACGCCGGCTTGCGGGCCAGCGCCTTCTCGATGGCGGGCTCGAGGCGGCGGGCCTTGGCGGCCGACGCCTTGTCGTCGCGCTCGAGGAACTCGGGCAGCACCTCGCGGCCGAACAGCTCGAGGCTCTCCATCACGTGCTCGTGTCGGTTGTTGCCGGTCTGGCTAGCGAGGATGACCTGGTCGACGCCGTAGTCCTCGTAGCGGCGGAGGTAGTCGCGGATCTGGTCGGGGGTGCCGACCGCGCCCCGCAGACCCGTGCCGCCGTTGTCAGGCGACGAGCCTTTGGCCGTGAGCGAGTCGGTGGCGCGCAGCGCGGCGGGGTCGTAGCCCGCGTCGGCGCGCAGCTGTTGGTACTCGTCCCACACGTCGGTGACGCCGGGGCGGTGCCGGCCGAAGACGTAGTAGTGGGCCAGCGAGAAACCGAAGAAGTTGGTGCCCTCCGCGCCTCGCGCGATGGCCTCGGCCTCCGACCGATGGCACATGAACGTCGTGACGCACGCCAGGTTGGCGTTGAGGGCGTCGCCGATCGGCACCGCCTCGTTGGCGAGGGTGTCGTAGTAGTCGGACACCCAGTGCTGCGCCTCCTCAGGGTCGAAGAAGGCGAAGGACAGCGCGCCGATGCCGCGCTGGGCGGCCAGGTGGATGGTCTCCCGCCGGGTGCAGGCGACCCACACCGGGGGGTGCGGCTTCTGGAACGGCTTGGGCACGACGTTGCGGGGCGGCATGGTGACGAACGGCCCGGCGTGGCCGGTGAACGGCGTCTCGGTCATGCAGCGCAGGGCCACGCGGGTGCCCTCGTCCCACATCTCCCGCTTGGCCGCCGGGTCGAGGCCGAAGCCGCCCAGCTCGGCCTCCGAGGACGACTCCCCGGTGCCGAACTCGACGCGGCCCCGTGAGAGCAGGTCCAGCGTGGCGATGCGCTCGGCGACGCGGGCCGGGTGGTTGTAGCCGGGCGGTGTCTGCACGATGCCGTGGCCGAGCCGTAACAGTGACGTTCGCTGGGAGACGGCGGCGAGGAACACCTCCGGCGCGCTCGAGTGGCTGTACTCCTCGAGGAAGTGGTGCTCGACGACCCAGGCGGTGTGGATGCCGATGCGGTCGGCCAGCTCGCACTGCTCGACGGCGTTGGCGAGCACCGCGGCCTCGGCGTCGTCGTCCCACGGCCGGGGCAGCTGGTGCTCGAAGAACAGGCCGATCTTCATGGCCCGATCCTGCCACTGCCGTCCGGCGGCCGTCTCTCGGCGACCGCGCTAGTTCAGCAGCGCGAGCACCCTGGTCAGGAGCCCGAGCCCGTCCTCGGCTTCATGGTCCGAGGGATCGCGGCGCAGACGGCTTGCAAAGAGCGCGGCCGCATGTCGGAGCACCGTGGTGTCGTGGTGGGCGACGCGGTTGAGGCTCAGTGCGGCCCGCTGGACGTCCTGCGGCTGGCGAGCGCCGCTCAGCTCGCGGCTGCACTCACAGATCAGCTGCGCGAGCTCGGGCATCAGTGCCGCCTGGGCGGGTCCGAGCCGATGAGCTTCTCGTGACACGCAGGACAGAGCCACCAGCTGGGATGGTCGACCTCGAGCGGCGTGTCGTCGACGGGGAAGAACAGCCGGCAGCGCCCGCACTGGCGGGTCCCGGGCCCGTCCTCGTCCTCGTCAGGGAAGGGCGGGAAGCGGTCGGAGGTGCTCACCAGATCGGCAGGAGCAGGGCGGCCGCGAGCATGAACACAATCACCAGGCCGACGGTGATGTCGAAGCCGGAGGTGTCGATGCCGCGCCGGATGGTCTGCACGGCGTAGGGCGGGGTGGTGCTCATGCGATCCCTCTTCCTCTGTGGGTCTCCAACACTAGCAGTGAATTTCCAGAATTCTCTCGCTAAAATCTGGGGTCCGTGGAACCGTGGAGCTTCCTCACCAACCACGCTCGGGTCCTCGTGTGCATCGCCCACGACCCCGGCGTGCGCCTGCGGGACATCGCGGCGCGCGTGGGGATCACCGAGCGGACCGCCTACGGCATCGTCACCGACCTGGCGAACGCCGGCTACATCGTCAAGGAACGCGAAGGACGGCGCAACCGCTACCAGGTGCAGACCCACCAGCCGCTGCGGGACCCGACGGCGCGCGAGACGTCCATCGGCGAGATTCTCGACCTGTTGGTCGACACGGACGGGGCCGGAGGCGGCCGGCGCCGGACGCGGAAGCGCTGAGCCCTACCGGCGCCCCGGCGCCTTGGTGCCCATGGCGATGTGGCCCGGGCAGAGCGTGTGCCCCTCGGCGGCCGGACGCCTGCACCGCTGGCCGCTGATGACGCTGGCGGCGCAGCGGCGGTCGTCGGCGTCGTCCCCAAGTGCCGCCACGGTGACATCGGCGGCGGGATCGACCGACTCCACCGCGCGAGTGCCAGCGGCACCGGATAGGTGCCGGGAATCCAAGGAACGAACGTCGTCGATCTGAGGAGGACTCCCGATGTGGGGTGGACTCCTCAGGCGCATGCTCCGATCGAGGGTCGTCACCGGGGCGGCTCCCTGCGAGAGGAGAAGCAGATGAGCGCCTGCAACCTCGGCTGACTGCCCCTACGGCGGATCTATCTGGTCGGGGAGGTCGTCGGCCTGTAGGCGGCGGAGGTCGTCGAGCGTGGGGGACTGCTTCTTGCGCAGGCGCCACGCCTGGCGGGCGACGGCGGCCTCGAACAGGTTGCGGACCAACCGGGCGTTGCCGAAACCCTTGTTGCGGGGCTCGGCCCGGATGAGCTCCTGCAGGCGGTCGACGCAGCCCGACGTCGGCGTGAAGTCGGCGTCCGAACAGGCCCCCCGGAAAATGGCGACGAGCTCGTCCTCGCTGTAGTCGGGGAAGGTGATGGTGGTGCCGAAGCGGCTCTCGAGCCCGGGGTTGGAGGTGATGAACTTCTCCATCTCGTCCGGATAGCCGGCGGCGATCACGACCAGCTCGTCGCGGTGGTCCTCCATGGCCTTGAGCAGGGTGGCGATCGCCTCGCTACCGAAGTCGTCGCCCGCCAGGGCGTAGGCCTCGTCGATGAACAGCACGCCGCCCGTCGCGCTCTTGACCACGTCGGCGGTCTTCAGCGCCGTCTGGCCGACGTAGCCGGCGACCATGCCGGAGCGGTCGGTCTCGACCAGCTGGCCCTTCTCGAGCAGACCCAGGGCCCGGTAGATGCCGGCGACGAGACGGGCCACCGTGCTCTTGCCCGTACCCGGGTTGCCGACGAACACCAGGTGGCGGCTCACCTCGGGCGTCTTCAGGCCCTTCTCCTTGCGCAGGATGTTGATGCGTAGCAGTTCGGTCTGGCGGTGCACCTGGTCCTTCACCGCCCTGAGGCCGACCAGGGCGTCGAGCTGGGCCATCAGCTCGGGGAGCGTGGGCAGGGGCTTGACCGGCGCCTCGGCAGTCGCGGCCGCGGTCGCGGTTGGGGCGGTCGTGGTCGCGGTCGCAGTCGCGCCCGCGGGGACCGGCGGGGTCACGTAGTCGGGTACGCCGGGCGTCAGGCCCGGCTGGGGCGCCACCGCGTTCAGTTGGGCCCGGGCCACGAAGCCGGCCGCGTTGATGCACGCCAACGTCGGGTCAGGGTCGAGGGCACACGCCTCGGCCGCGAGGCCGGCCAGGGCGGCCGCGTAGGAGCGAGCGTCCTCAGTGCGCCCCGCGGCCACCAACGACGCAAGCAGCGGCGTGCGCTCCGAGGCGAACGCCCGGCCCACTTCGGCGGCGGCACCGAACCCACCCGGTGACTGACCGAAGGCCTCGGCCCACGGCCCACTGGCGCCCTCCACGTCCGCGCACACGCCGGCGGCGACGTTGGCGCCCTCGCGGGCGACGGCATCGGCCGGCAGCCCGGCTGCCGCGGCGACTGACCGCACGGCCGCGATCGCGTCGACCAGCCGCGGCGCGGTCACTTCTTCTCGTCGTCGAGGTCGAGGTCGCCCTTGCCGAACTTCTCCTCGAGAAAACGGCCGTGGGCCACCAGCTTGTCGGTGTCGGCCCGGTGCACGTCGTCGGCCACGTCGTCCATCTTCTTGTTCAACAGGTCGAGCTGGTCGTTCAACAGACCCAGCGACGTCTTGCCGTTGCTGACCACCTTGCGGTCGGCGTAGGCGCGGGGAAGGTCGAGGTAGGACTGCAGGGCGGTGGGGAGGTAGTCGGTGGCCGTGCGCACCAGGCCGAAGAGCTCGTTGCTGCCCTCGCCGAGGGAGTTGGCCCGGGGCAGGCACTCGTTGATCGTCGTAGCGATGCCCGCCACCTTGGTTGACACCTCGGTCGGCACGCGGCCGTGGATGCGGCGCTGGATGTCGGCCAGGCTCTTGCGGACGTCGTTGGGGTCGAGGCCCGCGGCCAGGTCGACCTTCTTGCGCCCCGGCGCGGCCAGGGCGCCGACCGCGTAGAGCACCGGCGCGAGGGCGAGGCCGACGAGCGGATTGATGACGCCGGCAATGCCGATGATCGGGCCGACCGCGGCCAGGCCTATCCCGGCGATGTTCTTGGTGGAGTAGGCCCACTTCGAGAGGCGGCCGGGCTCACTGGTAGCCACGGATCTCCTTGAACACGTCGGCGAGGATGGCGTTGCGGGCATCGAACACCTTGCCGCCGGTGGCGTCGGCCACCTGCTGGAGCTCCTTGGGGTTGGCCTCGCCGAACAGCACGCTGAAGACGCGGAGGCCCTGCCGGTCGGGGGGCAGCGACTGCAGGCCGTCGAGGAACTGGCTGGGGGGGATGCCGGCGTTGTTCTCGCCGTCGGTCATGAGCACGATGCTGGTGTAGTCGTCGGGCGCAGCCCGATGCGCGTCACCCGCGGCGGTGTAGGCCTGGTCGAGCGCCGAGTAGATCGCGGTGCCGCCGCCGGTCTGCAGGCTGTCGACGTAGTTCCGGAGTCCGCTGAGACCCGGCGAGTTGGGGTCGGCGGAGTCGATGTTGAACGTCCGGGTGTCCTGGACGTGGTCGCTGAACGTGACGAGCGTGACCTTCTCGCGCGGCGCGAAGCCCGAGAAGTGACCGGTGAAGCTGGTGTCGAGACCGGCCAGGCCGCGCAGAGCTGCCTTCAAGCGGGTGATGCGGTCGCCCTGCATCGAGCCCGACAGGTCGAGGACGTAGAAGGTGTGGGCCGGCTTGCGCAGCTGGTTCTGGTAGTCGTCGAGCAGCTGTTGGACCGTTGAGAGGTTGGCCGGGAACGGGGCCTCGACGAGCAGGCTCTGCGGGAAGCGGGCGTCGAGGGCCACGCCCGGCAGGGCCGGGCGCCGGGACGTGGTGCGTTCGATGTTGCTCTGCGCCGCGGGTGTACGCAGGTACTGAACGAGCTTGGTGTAGGCGGCGCGCTTCTGGCCGTTGAGGAGCATGAGCGGGTAGTCGGCGGTGACGATGCCCTCGTCGGGGTAGATGAGGCTGAGCTTCTCGTGCAGCCGGTTGCCGTTGTTGAGGCCGAGGAGCACACTCTCGTAGTTGACGATGCCGTCGAGGCGGTCCTGGCCCTGGACGTACGCGTCGGCGAGGAAGCCGCTCGAGCCCGCCGTCAGGCCCTGGCCCTTGAAGAACCCCTGCAGGCCCGCGGCGTCGATGGTGCTCGGCGACAGGGCCTGGTTGCCGGCCAGTGCGGTCGCCACGCCGACGAGCGCGCTGAACCCGGAGTTCGAGGCCGACGGGCTGGTCATCGCGAAGTGGAACTTGCCGGCGGCCGCGGCCGCCGCAATGTCCTTCCAGCCCACCTTGGCGGGTGGTGTCCACCCGAGGCTGTTGGCGACGCTCTGGCGCACGCCGACGACGACCGGACTCAGCATGATGCTCTGGTGGTCCAGCACCTTGCCCGACGCACCCGCGAGCGCGACGTACTTGTCGGACGCGAACCACGCGGCATCGCCGGCGTTGCCCTGGGCGATCTTCTCGGCCCCGTCCAGGCTCCCGGTGTAGGAGAACTGGACCGTGACGCCGGTGGCCTTCCGGGCCGCGTCCATCACGGGCGCCATGTCGCTGAGCTCGCTGCCGGCCAGCACCCGCAGCGTGGTCGGGCTCCCGGCGCTGCCGGAGCCGGAGCCGGAGTTGGAGCCCGAGCCCGACGAGCACGCCGCCAGCCCGGCGGCGAGGAGGCCAACAGCGGCGACGACGCCGAGGCGGCGCACGGGCTTACTTGTCCCCGGGGAGCGTGAGGCCCGACGTTGGCTCGCCGTCCTTGCCCTCGGCCGAGCGTGATCGGGCCAGATAGGACTGCGCCTTGGCCACCTCGGTGTCGAGGGTCGAGATGGTGGTCTGCATGGCGTCGAGCGCCTGCACCTTGAACGTGTCGATGGCGTCCATCGTCTGGTAGATGTTCGAGAAGGCGGCCTGCAGCTTGTCGATGCCGATGGTCGACGACGCGGCCTGTTGGTTTATCTCCGCGCTCTGGCCGGCCAGCATTTGCGACGTCGACTCGATCATGTTCGACGTCGTGGTGTTGAGGGCGGTGATCTGGTCGAGCACCAGCTTCTGGTTGGCCAGCGCCTGGGCGACGATCACTGCGGTGCGCAAGGCCGACACCGTCGTGGTGGTGGCCCGGTCGACGCCCTTGATCAGCTCGTTGTTGTTCCTCTTGATGAGGTCGGTGGCCAGGTAGCCCTGGATGGCGACCGCGAGCTGGGTGAGCAGGTCCTGGTGCTTCTGGCGCACGTAGAACAGCAGGTCCTCGCGCAGGGCCTTGGCCTTCTCGGGGTCGGTGGCGTCCATCGCCGAGATCTTCGCCGTCAACGCCGAGTCGAGGTGCTCGGCCAGGTAGATGTACTGGGTGAGGTGCTGCATGGTCTCCCAGAGGTGGGCCTTCTCCTGCTCGAGTGAGGCGTTGTCCTTGCGCAGCTCGTCCTGGCCGTCGTAGAGGGCCTGGATGATGGCGTTGATGTGCGTCTGGGCGCTCTCGTACTGGGCGAAGTAGTCCCGCAGCTTGTCGCCGATGAACGGGATGCGGTGCAGGATCCCGTGGGCCTTGAGGCCCTGGGCCGGGTCGAGGTCCTCCACCGTGCGCCGCAGCTCGATGAGCGACTGCGACACCGTCGAGTCCTTGTCCACGCCGCTCTTCTTCATGGCTCGCAGCGGGGACTGCAGCATGCGGTTGCTGACGTCGGCCGCGGCCCGGATGTCGCTGTCGCCCATGGTGCGGATCTCTTCGGCCTTGGCGCCGAAGGCGGGCGAGTGGGGATCGAGGCTGGTGAGGCTGTCGACGAACTCGCTGACCTTGTTGTCGAGGGCGGGCAGGGCCGCCTTGTCGAGGGGCACCATGCCCGCGGCCTTGTCCGGGGCGACCGCGGCGACCGGCTGGGGCGCCTCGAGCACGAGCGTGCTGGCGGCGGCCGGCGGGGCCAGCTGCTCCGCGGGCGCGGCGGGAGCGGAAGGGTTGTCGCTCATGGGCTGCTCCTTGTGGTCGGAGTGGTCGGAGTGGTCGGAGTCGTCGGAGTCGTGCCGTGGAGGGCGTCGCTGATCTCGGTGACGAGCGCCTCGAGGGTCTCGTAGGTCGGCGGCTCGATGACGTCGAGGACGTCGGGCGCCACGCTGACGTGGTGTTGGGTGACGAAGTCGCTGAAGGCCCGCGGGTTGGCGGTGCGGAAGCCGTGCACGACGGCGAGGCGCTGCAGCTCGGGGTCGGTACTGAGGAGGCGGCCGATGGCGTCGCCCGTGGTGGTCAGCGGCACGAGGGTGTGCTTGGAGACCACGTCGGGGTCCGGGTAGAGCAGCACGTCGTCCTTCCCGATGCTGCCGTCGTTCTGGCCGGCGCGGTCGACGAACTGGGCTTCATAGATCATCACCATCGGCGTCTTGCCGATGCCGATCGACAGGTAGTCGTTGAACGGCTCCTCGGTGGAGCTCTCCGCGAACCCTTGGCGGGTGAAGAGAGGGTTGACCGCGTTGGTCACGGTGGGGACCTGGTCGGGTCCGGCGACGACGTTGTTGTTGTTGGCCACGTAGCTGGCGATGGCGGCGTACATGGCCGCCGAGTTGGAGGTGGCGATATCGGTCGACGTGATCAGGATGCTCTTCGACACCGGGTACGCCGTGTTGTTGGGCAGGTCGCTCCAACGGGCGTTGCGGGCGACGAGGGCCATGAAGGCCTTCATGTCGAGGATGCGGCCGTTGGCGGTCTGGTGGACGACGCCGGCCGTCGTGAGCAGGTCGGCGATCGGGGTGAAGGTGGCCACCGCCATCGGCGTGAAGAAGGGAACGTAGACGGTGCCGATCTTGCGGTCGCGTTGGATCTTCTGCGCCTGGGGCGTGCCGGCGGGGAAGGCGAAGTCGTACTTCGAGAGGTCGGTGGTGGTGGCGATGGCCCGGCTGCCGGCGGTGTCGACCTGGACGTCGTAGCCGGCCTTGCCGAACGCCGCTTTCACCTTGGGATCGTCGAAGAACGGCTGCTTCTCCGAGCCGATCACGCCGTGCACGACGCGCTTGGTCTTCGAGCCGCCGCCTCCGCCTCCGCCCGTGGAGACGACGATGGCGACGATCACCGCGATCGCCAACAGCCCCGCAAGACCAAGGCTGATTGCCCGCCGCATGAGCTGCTCCCCCTCTCGGCGCGTGAGGCCGAATCACGGTAGCCGTCAGCCGCGGCGAGGTGAGGGGGTTGTGGAGGGCGCCTGCCGAGCGGGTGCCGTTCTCGTCGGCCATGATGCGGCATGAGCACGACCACGCTGCGTCCGCACCGCCGCAACATCCTGCTGATCACCACCGACCAGCAGCGTTACGACGCCCTCGGGTGCAACGGCGGCACGATCGCCCGCACGCCATGCCTCGACGGGCTGGCAGCCTCCGGCGTCAACTACCGGCGGGCCAACAACCAGAACGTGGTGTGCATGCCGGCCCGGGCGTCGATCCTCACCGGCCAGTACCCGTCGACCCACGGCGTGGTGGCCAACGGCGTGCCGCTGCCACCGGACGCCCCCAGCATCGCCGCGTACCTGCATGAGCACGGCTACCGCACGGCGCTGCTCGGCAAGGCCCACTTCGAGCCCGCCTTCGACCTGCAGCGCCGGTGGTTCGAGAACCGCATGGTCGAGGACTCGTCGACCGGGCCCTACCGCGGCTTCGAGCACATGGAGCTGGCCATGCACACGGCCATGCCCTTCTGGTGGCACTACGAGGACTGGCTGCGCCGCAACCACCCCGACGAAGTCGACGGCTTCGTGCGCCTGTTCGGCCCCGACGGGATGAACGAGCAGGCGGGCGGCGACACGGGTGCCCCCGAGGTGGCGCACAACCCGGTCGTGCGCGAGCACTACCACACCGACTGGGTGGCCGATCGCACGATGGCGTTCCTCGACACCGTGGCCGGCGACGAGCCCTGGTTCGTGTGGATGAGCTTCCCCGACCCCCACCACCCGTGGGACCCGCCGGCGTCGGAGCTTGCGCGTGTGCCGTGGCGCCACCTCGACCTGCCGCCCGCCCATCCCGGCAGCGACGAGGCGTGCCGGAGGATCCTGGCCGAGAAGCCCGCCCACTGGCTCGGCTACTACGAGGGCACGTTCTCCAACCTCGAGGGGGGCCCACCGCGGTTCGTGCCCGCGCAGATGACGCACGACCAGCTGCGCGAGATCAACGCCATGACCCACATCGAGAACGAGCTGGTCGACGAGGCGTGTGAGCGGGTGCTGTCCCACGTGGCTGCCAAGGGTTGGTCGCACCGCACCGACGTCCTCTTCACCACCGACCACGGCGAGCTGCAGGGCGACTTCGGGCTCCTGTTCAAGGGCGCCTACCACTGCGAGGCGCTCATGCATATCCCCTTGATCTGGCGGCCCGCCCCCGACGCCGACGTCGCCCCCGCGGAGATCCACGCGCCGGTGGGCCAGGTCGACATCGCCCCGACGCTCTGCGAGATCGCCGGCGTGCCCGTGCCCGAGTGGGTGCAGGGGAGTGCGCTGCCGACGGACCCGCTCGCTCAGACGAACAACGGCGACGCTCGGGAACGCGTGATTACCGAGTGGGACTCGCAGTTCGGCCACATCGGCATGCACCTACGCAGCATGTGGCGGAACAACTGGCTGGTGACCGTCTATCTGCCGAGCAACGGCGACCACCCGGGCTCGACGCCGATGAGCGAGGTGGCGGCCCAACTGGGCGGCGCCGTCCTCGACGCCACCGTCCAGTACGACGGCACCGAGGGCGAGCTCTACAACCTGGCCGACGACCCCCACCAGTGGCACAACCTCTGGGACGATCCGACGGCGTCGGCGACCCGCGACGACCTGGTCGCCGACCTCATGGCCAACCTGCCCCCCGTGCGCGACCCGCTCCTCCCGGTCGAGGCGCCGACCTAAGAAGAGGTGTCTGCGCGATCTGTCGTCACAGAGACGACACATCGCGCAAACACGTGCGGCGGGCTCGCTCCAGGTGGGTGCGGACGGTCGCGGCGTCGATGCCGAGGATGTCGCCTGCTTCCTCGCTGGTGAACCCCAGGTAGAAGCACAGCGCCGCGCAGGCGCGGCGACGGGGCGGCATGGCGGCGAGGATGCCGGCGACGTAGACGCGGTCGACGGCCGCGTCGTCCGCGCTGGGCGCCGTCGAAGGCGCGTCCACGTCATCGAGGGGCGACGTCGGCAGGCCACCTCGTCGGTGCAACAGGCGGAAGGCGACCCGGTACACGTAGCCGGCCGGGTTCGTCCCCTGGCGCACCCGTCGCCAGTGGCCGAGGGTGCGCGCGAACGCCTCCTGGGCGACGTCCTCGGCGGCCGCGGTGTCGACCGCGCCCGCGACTCGAAGCACGCCGACCAGCTTGGGGTACTGGCTGGTGAAGAGGTCGACGAAGTCGTCGGACCTGGCTTCGGGGATGGCTTCGGTCGTGGGTTCAGGTTCCCAGATCGAGACCGTCACCGCGTAGTCGGCGGGGTGGCGGGAGCAGGCGCCTCGTACGTCCGCACCGTCGCCGGCCCGACGCACCCGAACCCCATCCTCGGCCCCGGCTGGGCGAGGTCTTGGGAGGCCAGCACCTTGCCGGACCCGTCCAGCGCTTCGACGACGGTGCCGGCGGGCGGCGGGCTGTCGGACGCATGGGCCAGCACGGCCACGTTCCCGATCGGCGCCATCTCATCGGTGGTGCCCGATGGCAGGCGCAGGCGCACGGTCGCGACCCCGGGCCCGGTCTGCACTGTCACGAAGACGGCGGGTGAACCCTCGGCCACGCCGAACATCCCGTCCGAGACGTGGTTCAGCGGGTCGGACGGCTGCTTGTCGTCGATGGGGTCGAAGCTCTGGCCGACGGCCGCGTCGTTGGAGACCTCGGTCTGCACGGACGGCGTCGCCTTGCAGACCGCCGGGATTCCAGGGCACGGCGGCGGCGCGCCGGAGACGACGGTGCCGGGCGTGTTGTCGGGACCGCTCGGCGGGGCGCCGACCTGACCGCCGCCCGACGAGCCCGACGCCGAGCCCGACGACGAGCCCGACGACACCGATCCCACCTTCCCGGGCACGGTGCACGGGCCCTCTTTCGGGGTGGCGGGCGCAGTGCTCGACGTCGACCCGGCCGGCGGC
>Ga0307479_10005195_pt1 | contig 11931 bp, 10 predicted proteins | sample atmos_gasesECM4C_FD_203743 | JGI IMG/M metagenome (GOLD analysis project Ga0307479, IMG submission 203743) | Hardwood forest soil microbial communities from Morgan-Monroe State Forest, Indiana, United States - atmos_gasesECM4C_515 | ecosystem: Environmental > Terrestrial > Soil > Temperate... | reverse complement strand
TTGTGCTCGCGGTGAAGCTTGGTGATGGCCAGCGCCAATGCGGTTTCCAGGCCCGTGATGCCAAAGGCGGCGCGTTCGAACTCGACCTGCTTTTCGTGCGTAGCGTGAGGCGCGTGGTCGGTGGCGATGGCGTCCACAGTGCCGTCAGCCAGCGCCACCAAAATCGCTTCGCGGTCGGTAGCCGAGCGCAGCGGCGGGTTCATCTTGAAGTTGGTGTTGTACTCGCCTACGTCTTCGTCGAGCAAGGTGAAGTGGTGCGGCGTCACTTCGCAGGTAACGCGGGCCTTGGCGCGCTTGCCACGGCGCACGGCCTTGAGCGCGTCCGATGTGGAGAGATGCGCCACGTGCAGCCGCGATTCGCGAATCTGCTGAGCGAGACTAACGTCTCGGTCCACGATATTCGCCTCGGCAGCGGACGGCATGCCGCGCAGGCCGAGACGAAAACTGGTCGGCCCTTCGTTCATAGAACAACCTGCAGTCACGCGCGTATCTTCGGCGTGCTGAACGACTGGCAGGTTCAATTCAGCGCCCAGACGCAGCGCAGCGCGCATGACTTCGTCGTCAAGAATGGGTTTGCCGTCATCGGTGACAGCCACCGCGCCGGCGCGCTGCAGCGCCGCGAAGTCGGTAAGTGATGCTCCGCGCGAAAGCCGCGTAGCAGCGGCGATGGGAAACACATTTACCACCGCACCGCGCGCAGGATGCCGCAACCACGTGACCCACTCTTCGGAGTCAACGACAGGCGAGGTGTTGGGCATGGTGCAGACTGAAGTAAAACCTCCGGCAGCAGCGGCGGTCGTGCCAGTGGCAATGGTTTCCTTGTAACTTTGTCCCGGCTCGCGCAGGTGAACGTGGAGGTCGATGAATCCCGGAGCAACGATCAGGCCCCGCGCATCGAACTTCTCGTCTGCCCCGGCTCGCGTCTTGTTCGGCAAAGCAACTTCGGCAACGCGGCCATCGCGGAGAAGAACGTCCATGGGAGCGTTGATCTTCGACGCAGGGTCGATCAAATGGCCGCCTTTGATGAGGATGGAACCCGGTTTGGAATTCGCGTTTGCCATTCTTCTAATCTGTATCGATCCGTGAAAATCCGTGGCTCATTTCGCCTTACCTAACGCCCGCGCCAGAATCGCCATCCGCGTCGGGACTCCGTTGTGAACCTCATCGACGATCACCGATTGCGGGCCGTCGGCCACTTCGGCGGTCAACTCCAGGCCGCGGATGATCGGGCCGGGATGCATCACGATGGCATCGCGCCTGGCCAGCTTCAGGCGCGCTGGAGTCAGTTGATAGTGCGCGATATAGTCCTGCAGGTGGATTTTCTGTCCGGCGAGCCGCTCTTTCTGCACGCGCAGCAGCATGATCACATCGGCGCCGCGAAGCGCCTCTTCCGGATGGCGCGAGACGCGCAGCCCGAACGCGAGAGTGGCTGCGACGTCAGGCACAAACTCGGGCGGACCACACAGCGTGACTTTCACTCCGAGCTTCGTCAGCAGATGGCAGGCTGAACGCGCGACGCGGCTGTGGTAGATGTCGCCGATGATCGCAACCTGCAAGCCTTTGAATGATTTCTTGTGCTTCAGGATGGTAAAGGCATCGAGCAAGGCCTGGGAAGGATGCTCGTGCATGCCGTCGCCGGCGTTGATCACGGGAATGTCGAGATACTTTGCCATCAAGTGAGGCGCGCCCGCCGAGGGATGGCGAATGACAATGGCGTCCGCGCCCAGGGCGCGCAGCGTGTAGCCGGTGTCGAGCAGGGACTCGCCCTTCTCGATGCTCGACCCCGAGGACTGCACCAGCGTGGTGATTGCGCCCAGCGACTTGGCAGCAATTTCGAAAGAAGACCGCGTGCGCGTGGAGGCCTCGTAAAACAGCAGCACGATACGCTTGTTACGCAGCAGCGGGCGTGGCTTTTGCGGATTCATCCGGCGAGCCAGCTTCAGAAGGGCGAGGATGTCCTTGCCCTCCATGTGCTCGATGCCAAGCAGCGAACCGCGTGCCGGTTTGTTCATGGCTGAGGAATGCAAACGGGGAATCATACGCGGCCGGTAGGATGGTCGGCAAGGCCGGAAAGACTGACGCTCAGTTTCGGTCCCGCTGGCCGAAGGCTATCGACTCCTACCGCTACGGACGGTTGCGCCTCGCTACAAAAGCGGCCCCGAGAGCCCCACCGCAGCTCCCCAAGACCACAAAGGCCACCAACCCGAAAATCAGAGACGCCACCAGCATGATCGCGAAGCCTTCAGATGTTTTCACAAAATCGAGAAAAGGCTGGACTTCAGGGCCGGGGTAGCGTGCGGCAGCCTGCTGGATTTTGTCCATCATCTGGCTTCGGATTTCCGCCCCTTTATGGAGAACGGCCACAGCCAACAACTCAATAACGGTGGACATGGCGAACAGCAGAACGCCGCTCAGAGCTCCAAATTTCGCGCCCAGGGCGGGGCGCGTCGCGCTCCCGCTTCGCGAAAGAACGACGGCCAGAAATCCGGCGCCGAGCGCCGCCACGAATGGGTTCACACCGAAGAACATGGGCACAACGGCGATGCCGGCGGCGAGGGCACAGGGCCGTATGTGTCGCGACCAACCGGAAGCCAGGACGGACAACGGAATGCCGGCGGCCGCTCCAGTTTCCAAGGGAAGCGCGGGTACAGGTCGATCGTCCGTTGACGCCTTGGGGGCCTCAGCGATCGCTACGCGAATCTGGGGCGCGCCGCATTGCGGACAGAAAGCCTTGCCGTCCTCGATGCTGTGCCCACATTTGTAGCAGGGATGGTCCATCGGAGTTCAAAACGAGAGCTTGCTAAAGTATCGCACGATGCGCGGCAGGCATGAGGAAGCAGAGTGGGCTCCAAAAAATCCTTAACACAGAGGACACGGGGTTTCACAGGGTAAAGATACGTCAGATATCGCCCTGCTTGCCGCGGGCGTGAACGTAAACCAGGGCGAAAGTCGAGCCGCTGTTGCCCTCTCTTGGTTCGACGGCGACGACGTGTTGGTTCTCTTCTGTGCCGACCTTGAGCTCGGTGACCGGGCCGGTGTTATCGCCTTCGCATTTCAACTCTTCGGACCCCTTGGAATCATCTTTGTCGTCGTGAACGTCCAGGTCGCCACCATGCTCCTTGGAGTGGCACTCGAGCACCTTGCCGTACTTTTTCAGCTTGTCGCGATAGAAGGCGATGACCTTGCCGGGAACGTCATCAGAGTCGTAGTGCGCAATCACGAGTTTGAAGCCGAAGGCTTCAGTGAAGATACTGAGATTGGCATTGTCGTGGTTGTCGCCGCCGGACTTAAGGCGCGCGCCGGGATAGAGCGGAAGGCCAATCTTGCGCGCGTCGGCATCAGCACCCAGGTGCAGATCTCCGACGGAGCTGCGGACGTCAAAAGTCTTGTCCTGTGCCTTGTCTGCTTCCTGAGCTTGTGCGGCGAAGCCTGGAATCATCACTAAGGTGCCGAAGGCTAGCGCGAACATTGGCCGGAACATAATTCCTCCCTGCGAAAACTAAATTTCGGCATCCTTGCCGTGCGTGCGGATGTACACCAGCGAGAAGCTGGAGCCTTTGCCTTCCGGCTGAACGGCCACGATGTGCTGGTCGTTCTTCTTGCCCACTTTGAGTTCGATGTTGCTGCCCCGGTCGCCTTCGCAGGTCACCTCGTCCGACTCGCTCTTGGATCCGTGCGATCCAGTTTTCATGTCCAGATTCAGGCCTGACGTGTGACATTCGAGAACATTGCCATACTTTTTCAGCTGATTTTTGTAGAAGGCGAGAATCTTTGCAGGCGTGTCGTCAGATTCGTACTCCAGCGCCACTACCTTCACGCTATATCCGAACCCCGAGAGATTGACGTTAGCGCTTTTGCTGTCGCTGCTGGAATTTTTGGGTTTCGCGCGGGCGCCCGGGTAAACGCTCAAGCCGGTATCTGCCACGTCGGCGTCATTGGAGACGTGAATGCCGCCACCGAGCGCCTTGATGTCCACCTGCTTGTCATCGCCATTGCGTTCCTTCTTCACATTCACGCTGCAAGCGGAGAGAACGAACAAGGCGGCAAACAGGGCTGAAACCGTGGCAATCGCCGGCATTTTATTTTTGCGCATGTTCCAATCCTCCACTCGCAACGCGGATGGGGCGCTCCAGGCCTGCGCCGCGTCGGGCGACATTCGGAATGCTCACGGGAAGGTGCCCGCGGATAGGAATCTCTCCGAACAGCGCCTTGACCGCGCCTATCTCGGAAACCGTCGCATTGGAAAACGTACACATGTAATTCTCAATTTTGGGGAAGTCCGTGGCAAGATACGGATTTCCCATGGCGACCACCGCCGTTTTTTGCGCCGCGCGATCGAGCACTTGCTGCAGCAGCGTGCCGGTTGCATCGGCCATCGCAACCGAATTACCGATTTTGCCCGCGGTCGGGATCACGTAGACTGCGGCTACTACGGTCTTGGCTTCGTCAACTGCCTTCAGCACTTCGTCACTCATTCCGGCTGCGATGCGCGGATCTACATACATCACGTGCGCGTCGGGGATACGGGCGCGAAATTCACGTCCGAAGGCGCGGCCGGAATCCGTTCGCACATCGTCGGAGAACAACACAGCGACCATCTGATTGTGTGTCTCCTCTTGTGTTGTATACGGAAGCGCGCTCTTTGCGGTTCCCCCGATTTTGGGCAATGAAGATTTCAGGGGCAGAACCTTGCCATTGTCGCGCACTAGCGTGACTGCGGCATCGGCGACTTGTTGGCCGAAGGCCAGGTTATTGGGCTTGCCCACCACGTCGGCAAGAGCGTTCACATCCACCAGGCGGGCATCCTGCAGATTCAGAGACGCCTTTGTTTTCAGAATCTTGAGCACGGAGCGGTCGAGGCGTTCGCGGGAGATCTCACCCGACTGCACCGCCTGGAGCATGGCGTTGTAGGAGGCGGGAAAGTCGGCGGGGATAAGTAACAAATCGTTGCCAGCCTTGAAAGACTCGACCGCGGCACGGCCGATGTTGTTCGAAAAAAGATGAGTCAGGCCGGCCATGTCGAGCGCGTCGGTGACGATGATTCCTTTGAAGCCAAGTTGTTTTTCCAGCAGATCGGAAACTATCTCCGGCGAAATCGTAGCCACATGATTGGGATCGGGATCGAGTGCAGGCACGGTCACATGCGCCACCATGACCGAATCGACTCCCGCCGCGATGGCCCGGCGAAATGGCGGCAGTTCAATCGAGTCGAGGTGCGCTTTGTCCACGTTGACGCTGGCGACGCCGAGGTGTGAGTCGGTGGCCGTGTCGCCGTGGCCGGGAAAATGTTTCACCGTGGTGAGCATGCCGCCGTCGTGCGCGCCTTTGATGTAGGCCGTGACCAGATCGCCGACCTGTTTGGGATCTTCGCCGAACGAGCGCGTGTTGATGATGGGATTAACAGGGTTCGAGTTCACGTCGGCATCGGGGAAGAAATTCCAGTGAATACCGATGGCGCGCGCCTCTTCGGCGGTGATGCGCCCGAAAGTCTCGGCGTCTTCGGCTTTGCCATCTCCTCCGAAAGCCATGGCATGCGGAAAGACCGTGGTCCCCATCAGCCGCATCGAAACGCCGCGCTCGAAATCGGCAGCGAACAAAAGCGGCAACTTTGATTCGCTTTGCAGGCGGTTGAGAAGCTCGGCAGCTTCGTAGGGTTCGCTACGGAGAAGATACGGGCCATCTACGTGGACAGTCATCGCGAACGAGCCGACGTGGTATTTCTGCATGGCCTCGCGCAGTTGCAGGTACTCAGGGTTTTCTACGTTCAAAAAGCTGGCACGGCACCAAATCATGAACACCTGGCCGACTTTTTCTTCGAGCGTCAGCTTGCGCAGAGTCTTCTCGGCCCATTTTTCGCCCGCGGAAGTCAGATGGATGGGACCGGGGTGCTGGAATTTTTCTTTTTCCTTGGCAAACGCGGATGTGGTGACGATAAGAGCTAATAGCAGGAGGCTGCATGCGCGATTCATGCAGGAAACGATAGCAGAAGGCGGGGGGGCCTGCGGGCTTGATCCGTGGTTATCCGTGAAAATCCCTGGTAAGGGAAGTTTCTACTCTTACTACCGCGGCTTGCTGGATTTCCGTCCCGTCGCCAAATCCGCGCAGCCACTGCACCTCCGGCTCGCGGCGAAACCAGGTCATCTGGCGCTTGGCATAGTTGCGGTGGGCTTGTTGTGCCGCCACCAGCGCCTGCTCGCGGGTGAGTTCTCCGCGCAGGAATTGCACTGCTTGCTTGTAGCCGAGCGATGCCAGCGGGCCCGCAGCCTCGCCATATTTCTCAAGCAGACGCTGCGCCTCTTCGATCAAGCCAGCCTCGAACATGTGCTCCGCGCGGCGGTTGATGCGGTCATACAAGACCTGACGGTCGGGATCGAGACCGAGGCGCAGGATGCGAAAGCCGCGCAACGGGTCCCTTCCTTGTTGCCATAACTCCGTCATCTTCCGCCGCGATGCCAGGCAGACTTCGATGGCGCGAATCAGCTTGGGAGTGTCATTGGCGTGAATTTTTGCCGCAGCTGCGCGATCCAGATGCCGCAGGATGCGATGAAGGTAATCGGGACCGCGGCTGGCGCGTTCGCGCAAGCGCCCGCGCAACTCTTCAGATCGCTGCGGGCCGGGGAAGAGTCCATCGAGTAACGCTCGCAGGTAGAGTCCGGTTCCGCCCACAATGATTGGCAAATGGGCGCGTGCTTTGATCTCTTCCAGCACTTGCCGCGCCTGGCGGGCGTATTCGCCGGCTGTGATGTGGCTGGTCGGCGCGACGCAGTCGAGCAGATGATGCGGAGCGCGGGCACGCTCGTTTTCTGTAGGCTTGGCGGTTCCGATATCAAACTCACGGTACATGGCGACGGAATCGCAGTTCACGATCTCGCCATGGAAGCGCTCCGCAAGCGCCAGAGAGAGCGCGGTTTTGCCGCTGGCCGTAGGGCCCAGCACAACCACCAGCAGCGGTTCAGGCTGCGCCGGAGGCACCGTCAGCGCAAGCTCCAGTGAATGACGTGCCAGTACCGCACAAGGATGAGCACCAGCAGAAGAAATGCGACCAGCAACAGGCCGGAGGTTTCCGTAGCATAGATCGGATGCCGGTTGTGCTTGTGGGCAGAGCCGTTTTGGCGCCGAGCGCGGATCACGCAAATATTGTACGCCCGGCGAAAAAAGCCGGCTCCACTCCACTCCGTGGCGGGTGTAAACTCTTTCGTTCGCGCCTAAATGCATTTTTGACTTCTAACTCCGGGGTTTATTGTGAAAAACCAGATCTGGTTTTCCGTTCTTCTTCTCCTCTCCTGCACAGCACTGCTGGCACCCGTTTTGGCGCAATCGCCCGTTCCCCAGAAACCGCTTACCATCGAGGCGATCTTCGCTCCTGGCGGGTTGACCGGGCGCGGCCCGGAAACTTTGGAGTGGAGTCCGGACGGCGCCAAGCTCACGTTCGTGCAGCGCAATGACACCGGGGAACAGGGCGAGCTGTGGTACGTGGACGCGGCTACGGGCGAGAAGAAGGTCCTGGTCAGTGAGGCGAAGCTGGCCTCGCTCGCGCCCGACGTTAACAAAGTGAAGGATGAGCGCGAGAAGGAGCGCCTGACCCGTTATCACGTTGCGGCCTACTTGTGGGCTCCGGACTCGAAGCACATCATCTTCGACTCTCAGGGACAGCTCTGGCTTTATGACTTGGCAAGCGGCACCGCGGTGCAGTTTACGTCGGCGTCCGACCCGAGCGGCGACCCCAAGTTTTCTCCCGATGGAAACCATGTTTCCTATGTGCGCAAGCACAACCTGTACGTGCGTCCAGTGAATGGCAAGGGTGAAAAAGCGCTCACCAAAGATACCGGCGAAAATCTGTTCAATGGGGACATCGATTGGGTCTATGCGGAAGAACTGGCGGTGCGGAGCAATTATTTCTGGTCTCCTGACAGCAAAGAGATTGTCTTTCTGCACATGGACGAAACCAAGGTTCCAACTTATCCCCTCGCCAACTTGATTCCCACACATCCGACGGTGGACAACGAAAAATATCCGAAAGTAGGCGATCCAAATCCTGCGGTTAAGCTTGGCGTCGTTGACGCCGACAAGGGCAAGGTTCGGTGGATTAGGCTGACCAACGATGAGGAGTCGTACATCCCACGGTTTGGCTGGGTGCGCGACGGAGTGATCTGGGCGGAGGTGGAAAACCGCAACCAGGACAAAATGGATTTGTACTTTGTGGACGCGAAGTCGGGAAAATCGCGCATTGTGCTGACGGAGACTGCTTCCGGCGCCTGGTTCGATTTCGAGCACGTGGAGATTCGCTTTCTGAAATCTGCCAGCGGATTTCTGTGGCCGAGCTGGCGCGACGGCCACATGCATCTCTACTACTACAGCTTCGACAAACAGAATCCCATGAGCGTCGACGCAAAGCTGGAGCGGCAACTCACCAATGGCGACTTTGAAGTGACGGGAATCGAAGGAGTCGACGAGGCCGCGGGCACGGTGTTTTTCAATTCCACCCAGGGCGATCCCAGACAACGCCAAATCTTTTCGGTCAAGCTGGATGGTACCGGCGTGCAGCAGCTGACGCAGGATGAGGGCATCAATTCCGGCATGTTTTCCGACGATGGCAAGCATTACGAGCGCACCCTCCGGGGCCCGACGGCCGCACAGCGCATGTCGCTGTGCAGCGTCGGCGGCGCCTGCTTTCCGGTATGGCAGGCGCGAGACGAGATCGCCGAATATGGATTGCGCTCTCCGAAGTTTCTGGAGTTCAAAGCCGACGACGGCACTACGCTGTACGGACGCTTGTTGCTGCCTCCGGATCCGGCGGCCAGCGGCAAGATTCCGGTGATAGTAAATATTTACGGCGGACCGGCGGCGCAGACAGTGCTGAAAGATCCACCGAATCCGTTCGACGAGACTCTGTCACGGAAAGGCTTTGCGATCTTTTCAGTCGATAATCGTGGAACTCCAGGCCGCGACAGAAAATTCCAGACTGCGATCCGCCACGAATTTGGCGCGATCGAGTTGAAAGATCAGCTCACGGCGCTCGATCAGCTTTTTGCCCAGTATCCGCAGCTCGACAAAGAACGCGTAGCGATTTGGGGATGGTCGAATGGTGGCTCGATGACGCTGTACGCGATGACTCACTCCGACCGCTTCCGGGCGGGAGTTGCCGTGGCACCGGTGACCAATCAGACCAACTACGACAGCATCTACACTGAGCGTTACATGGGCCAGCTCAAGGACGATCCTGAAGGCTATGCGCAGTCTGACGTGACCAAATCAGCCGCCAATCTGCACGGAGCGCTGATGCTGGCCCACGGCACCGGCGACGACAACGTCCACTTCCAGAACAGCATGCAGATGATTGACGCGCTGATCAAAGCAGGCAAGCAGTTCCGGCTGATGATTTATCCCAACAAGACGCACAGCATTGCAGGCAGCGACGCTCGCGATCAACTGTTCCATATGATTGAAGATCACTTTGAGCGGGAGTTGAAGTAGGCGGAACCGAAGGAGTTCGGAAACTACCTGCGCTTGTCTGGCTTGCGCGACGAACTTACGCGGTTCGTGCTTTCTTTCATCAAACTTTCTTTGGAGGAACTCTCTTTGCTGGATCTTTCTTTCGAGGAACTCTCCGTCGATGAACTCTGCTTGGCCGAACTGTCCTTCGACGAACCGTCAGACTTCGACTTGTCTTCGTTCTTCGAGTCTTTACCGCTGTCCGATGAGGACGCGTGCGACTTGTTGGCGTAGTCGGTGACGTACCAGCCCGATCCCTTGAACTGCACAGCTGGCGCTGAAATCATCTGCTCTACCCGGCCGCCGCATTCCGGACATTTCTTTACCATCTTGTCGGAGAATTTCTGAATTTTCTCGAAGCGGTGACCGCACTTCTCGCACTGATATTCGTAAAGAGGCATGTTCTGAGACGATTCTAGGGGCGGCAGTTCAATTGCGTCAATTCAGAGCCGCCAGGCGATGTCAGCTCGAACTGCCTGAAATTCACCACAAAGGGCACGAAGCTACACGAAGCTGTGGTATTCAACCTTCGTGTAACTTCGTGTCCTTCATGGTTTATTTGATAGACTCCGCCCATGCGGGAGTCCGGTCACGCGCGGGACGCTGCCGTCGACAACAACCCTTCCCCTGCCTCAGGCCCGGCGCTCTACCTCGTCGGCACGCCCATCGGCAACCTCGAAGACATTACGCTGCGTGCTGTGCGCGTGCTGAAGGAAGTGGACGTGATCGCCTGCGAAGATACGCGCCAGACGCAGAAGCTGCTCAACCACTACGGCATCGCCACCCGCACCGTCAGCTACCACGAGCACAACGAAATGACGCGCTCGGCGGAGTTAGTCAAGGAAATGCAGGAAGGAGCAAGCGTCGCGCTGGTGACGGATGCGGGTATGCCCGGAATTTCCGATCCGGGATTCCGCCTGATCTCGCTGGCCATCCGGCATCATGTGCCAGTGGTCCCGATTCCCGGCGCGTCGGCGTTTCTGGCCGCTCTGGTGGCGAGTGGCCTGCCGACAGACTCCTTCCGCTTCAGCGGATTTTTGCCGGCAAAGCGCGGCGAGCGGAGGGCGGCTCTGGAAGCGATCAAGGCTTCGCCGCGCACGCAGGTGTTCTATGAAGCTCCGCACCGGATCGTGGAGGCGCTTTCTGATGTCGTCGAGGTCCTGGGTGAAAACAGGCATCTCGTGATTGCGCGCGAAGTGACCAAGCTGCACGAGGAGTTTCTGCGCGGACGAGCGGGCGCGGTGTTGGAAATGTTGAAAGCGCGCGATGCTGTGAAGGGCGAAATCACGTTGCTGGTTGGGAGGGCCGATGAAGAGCCCGCTCGTGTGGAAACGGGCGCATTCGCGCGTTTTCCGATTCGACAGAGGCTGGAGCAGATCATGGCCGCTGAGAAAGTCGACGAAAAAACCGCCCTGAAGAGGGTGGCGAAAGAGCGTGGGATCTCAAAAAGCGAGGCGTACCGCGAGTTACAAAGGAGCAAATGAAGCGGTTTAGAATGACGGCATTTTGCCAATCATCATCCCCGAGATTTCTTTCAGAACCTTTGCGGCCACCACAGCGGTCATTTCTGAAACGTCCTGCCGCGGATTGAACTCCACAATATCCGCTCCAACAATGTTCCCCTCAATCGCATGCAGATGAGCGATCGCCTCCCGCACCGTCATTCCGCCGGGCTCGCGATGCGAAATGCCCGGTGCACATGCCGGATCGAGCACATCGAGGTCGAACGAAATATAGACCGGCCCGTGAACCCTGAGCCGGTCGTAAGCCGGAAGCGCCCGCATTTCGGCCACTTCAACGCCGAATCGCGCCGCTTGCTCCCGCTGATGCCCATTCATCGTCCGAATCCCAACCTGCACCAACCGCTTCGCCAGACGTTCTTCCATGATGCGGGCAAACGGACAAGCGTGCGAAACGCGGCTGCCTTCGAACTCATCGTACAAATCCGGATGAGCGTCGAAATGAACGATCGTCAACTCGGGATAACGTCGCTCAAAAACCTTAAGGATCGGATGCGTGATCGAGTGATCCCCTCCCAAGCAGACCGGACGCTGACCGCTCGCCAGCAGTTCGCCGACCGCGCGCTCGATCTCCGCAAAGTCATCGCCCACCTTCTCGCGCGAATTGCCCAGGCGCAGGTCGCCCGCGTCAATCAATGCACCGGGCGCTCCGAGGTCTACCCCCAATTCCGTCCATTGGTTGGAAGCCTCGCTGCGCAAAGCTTCGCGGATCTTTTCCGGCGCTTCAGCCGGTCCGCGCAGGTAAGACGAGTTCACGTCGAGCGGAATTCCTAGAAAAGTTGGCATGTTGCTCCGTCGCCTGAGAATTTAAACAGTCTACAAGGTTTCGCTTTTCTGCTGACCACTACGGCAACGACAGTACGCAGTTTGGCATGCTGTGAAAATTTCTTAACCTGTGCTTTACATTCCCGTACGAAGA
>Ga0307479_10005194_pt1 | contig 11935 bp, 9 predicted proteins | sample atmos_gasesECM4C_FD_203743 | JGI IMG/M metagenome (GOLD analysis project Ga0307479, IMG submission 203743) | Hardwood forest soil microbial communities from Morgan-Monroe State Forest, Indiana, United States - atmos_gasesECM4C_515 | ecosystem: Environmental > Terrestrial > Soil > Temperate... | reverse complement strand
TTTCTGCCCGGGCGTCTGATCGTGGGACGTTATCGCATCATCGCTCTGCTGGGAAGAGGCGGCATGGGCGAGGTCTACCGGGCCGACGATCTGACCCTGGGCCAAGCGGTGGCGATGAAGTTCCTGCCGGATGAGGCCACGCGCGACGAAGGGTTGCTGGAGCGCTTCCGCAACGAAGTGCGCATCGCGCGGCGGGTGTCGCACCCCAACGTTTGCCGCGTGTATGACGTGGGGGACGTTGATGGTCAGACGTTCTTCACCATGGAGTATGTCGACGGCGAAGATCTGGCTTCGCTGCTGCGGCGCATTGGGCGGCTTCCTCAGGATAAAGCGCTGGAGATTGCGCGGCAACTTTGCGCGGGGCTCTCGGCGGCTCATAGCAAGGGAGTGCTGCATCGCGATCTTAAGCCGGCCAACATCATGCTCGACGGACGCGGGCAAGTGGTCATCACCGATTTCGGTCTGGCGGGATTGGCGGACAACATTCGCGGACCGGAGGTGCGCAGCGGAACTCCGGCGTATATGGCGCCGGAGCAGATTGCCGGCAAAGAAGTCAGCCAGCGCAGCGACATTTATGCGCTCGGGTTGGTGCTCTACGAAGTGTTCACGGGCAAGCGGGCGTTTGCGGAAAAACCGGCGGGCGTTCTGCACGCACACTCAGACCGTACTCCCAGCCCTCCCTCCTCGGTTGTGAAGGATCTGGATCCGATTATCGAGAAGGTGATTCTGCGCTGCTTGGAGACGGAGCCTTCGGCGCGTCCGGCCAATGTGCTAGCAGTGGCGGCGGCGCTGCCCGGCGGCGATCCGCTGGCGGCGGCGCTGGCGGCGGGCGAAACCCCGTCGCCGCAGGTAGTAGCCGCGGCGGGAGAAACGGCGGGCCTTCGGCCGGGAATTGCGGTGGCGTGCCTGGTCGCGGTTCTGATCGGAATGGGGTTAGGGACATACTTAACGGTTCGGTACGGCGCGCTCGAGAAGATACACCCCGAACAGCCGCCTGAGGTGCTCGCGCAGCGAGCGCGGCAGATCCTGGAGCAGGTGGGATATCCCCAAAAACCTGCAGACCGCGCTTTTGGCTTCGATTACGACACAAATCTCAGGGACTTCCTCGAGAAGGAAAAGGCCGCGCCGAACTGGGATGAAGTCATGGCTGGGCGTCCCACCATGCTGGAGTTCTGGTACCGTCAAAGTCCCAAGTTGATGGCGGCCCACGAATATCGGGACTTTTTGCTGGTTCCGGGGATCATCGCGGAGGAAGATCCTCCAACCACGTTGTCTGGGATGATCAATTTGAAGATCGATGCCAAGGGAAGGCTGATCTACCTGCAGGCAATTCCGCCTCAAAAAGAGAGCGCGACGGCGCAAACGACGACGCCGGATTGGAGGCCCTTGTTCGCGGCCGCCGAGTTGGAGGAGTCAAAGCTGCAAACGTCATCTCCGGAATGGACTCCGCTGGGAGCCGCTGACGCGCGGGCAGCGTGGACCGGTCTGTGGCCGGGATCGACGCGGCGGCTGAGGGTGGAAGCGGCGGCCTGGCATGGCAAACCTGTGTTCTTCGCGATGATCGGCGAGTGGAACAAACCCTGGCGCATGGTTGCCCCCGAGACCACGGACGACAAGAAGAGCCGCCTGAGCCAGATCATCGGAGTTTTGTTGCTGACTGCCCTGCTGGCGGCAGGAGGCTGGCTCGCCCGGCGTAACTACCGCCAGGGCCGCGCCGACCTCGACGGCGCGCTCCGGCTGGCGGCCGTAATGTTTGTGCTGGAAATACTGCTGTGGTTGTCCCGGTCGCATTTCGTGCCCGGCCTTGAGACGTTTGGGTTCATGCTGTGGGCCATTTCTTCCGGCCTGTCTTGGGGGTGCATTATGTGGATGCTCTACCTGGCAGTCGAGCCCTGGATTCGGCGGCGCTGGCCCCATGCCATCATTTCGTGGAGCCGGCTGCTTTCAGGACAGCTGCGCGATCCGCTGGTGGGGCGCGATATTTTGCTGGGGGTTACCTTCGGCGTTCTCTGGATCCTGATTTTCGAGTTTACCTATATTCCTCTCGCCCACATGGGCGCTGCTCCGCAGTTGAATTCCACTGCTTATCTGCTCGGAGGGCGTCAGGCGTTCGGCCAGTGGCTGATGCAGATTCCCTCTTCCATTGTCGGAACGCTGGAGTTCTTCTTCCTGCTGCTGGGCCTGAAGGTGCTGCTGCGCAAGGACTGGCTGGCCGCGATTGCTTTCGTCGCGCTGTTTGTCGGGTTGCGATGGCTTCAGAGTACGCATCCCGCAGTGGATCTTCCGGCGCTGTTGCTGGTATATGGGGTCCTGGTCCTGATTGTCTTTCGATTTGGGCTGGTACCGCTTGCCTGTGCGGCGTTCACCGTCGATATGCTCGGAAGCGTCCCGTTTACCGCCGACTTTTCCGCTTGGTATATGGGCGCGACCGCTCTGGCACTGCTGAGTGTGGTCGCGTTGGCAGGATGGGGCTTCTACCACTCCCTGGGAGGAGAACTGGTGTGGAAGGTGGAAATGGAGTAGGTGTTTGCAGTGGTCGATTGTCAGTTCTTCAGTTCGTTCTTACGCCCCCTTGGCGTCCGCTTACCGTCGTTTCGGAAGGACGGAATTCAAAACAGCTCGACGGTCACCCCACGGATGGAGGCAGAAGCCAGACGGGCGTCACGCGTAATCAAGGCGGCACGCAGTTTTTCGGCGAGGGCAACGTAGGCCGCATCGTAGGCCGACAGATTGTGCCTGAGCCGCCAAACATTTGGCAGGAAAACGAAGTGAGGATAGCGGGTTACCCGCAGACTCAGTAAGTCCTGGAGCGCCTGATCGGCGCGCTGCGCGGAAAGTGAAGCTTCCCGCACCAGTCGCCGCAGGACCTGTGCTACCTCGAGGTCCAGAAGGTGCGGCGCATGAAGAGATTCGCGGCGCGAGTAAATTCGATTCTCAATTTGTTGTCCCGCGGAAGTCTGAAGAAGCCAGTCAATGGCCGCCGATGCGTCCAGGACGATCACCGCGCTTCGCGCTCTTCTCTCACCAGCCGTGCGGTGTCTAGCGAAACCGTAACCGCAGTGCGCGTGTGCAGACGCTCGCGTAATTCCGCCAGCGTCGGCCGCTCCGCAATCTCCTTAATCTCGGTGAGCAGATAATCCGAGAGGGACATACCAGCCATGGCGGCGCGGGCCTTCAGAGTGCGATGCAGGGCATCCGGCACGTTGCGAACCTGAATCATCCTGGACATGTGAACAGGATACTTTCATGTGGAGAGCATGTAAAGAAGAGAAGAGAAGAGAAGAGAAGAGAAGAGAAGAGAAGAGAAGAGAATTTGGGCGCGATTCAGGTTGGGTGGCGGATTTTGCGTGGCGCAGCGCTTTAAGCGCTGCGATTAGGCAGTTAAGCTGGCCGGCTTCAGCCGCGGAGGGACTTCGTCCCTCGCGAATTCTGTCCGCCCTGAACTGTAGGGATATTCCGCAAGTACAGCGACCAGACCCTGCTTGATTGGATTTTGGCGGATATTATTGTTTGAAGTTGTAATAGTCTTCAGCTCCGCGAACCCGACGGTCGTAGAAACTCTTCTCCCAGATTTCGCCAGCGAATCCAAGTTCTTTCTTCGCCCGATAGGAGAATCCTCCCTTGATCAGTTGCAGAGATCGTTCGAGGCTGAGCGTGGGCGAGATCAGGAGATGAAAGTGATCGGGCATCAGCACAAATTCGTGCAGCAGATAGTTCTTGTGATCTCGATAATGGGAATAGCACTTCCACAAATAGGCGTGCCATTGGTTCTTTGCGAAAGAGCAGTGTTCGCTGAGCAGTGGCAGCTGTAATGAAGTAAACGCTGTATCCGGTATTGCCTCGGGGCGGTGCGGTCATAAGTACCTCGGCGGCTAAAGCCGTTCTCTTATAGCCAATCTATCGCAGCGCTGGAAGCGCTGCGCCACCCAAAACCATTTTTTGCAGATCGCAGTTCCCGATTTGAACAGCACGCCAAGCGGTGGACAGCGCCTTTGCTCCCACCAACGCAACTTCCCGGTATCTCCCCGCATCTAAACCTTGACAGTGATTCACTCAAGTCCTATCATGTGGTTGATATAAAAGCACTTCGTGGCAATAATTTGTTGCTGATAAAGGACTTATTAAGTTTAGGAGGACGCGTTTTATGGGAAAGATTATTGGAATTGACTTGGGGACCACCAATTCCTGCGTGGCGGTAATGGAAGGCGGTGAGCCCAAGGTCATTGCGAATGAAGAAGGAGGGCGGACCACGCCTTCCGTGGTGGGCTTCACCAAGACCGGCGAGCGGCTGGTGGGGCAGGTGGCCAAGCGGCAGGCCATTACCAATCCCGAAAACACTGTGTATTCGATCAAGCGATTCATGGGACGCCGCTACAACGAAGTTACAGAAGAGATCAAGATGGTGCCCTACAAGGTCGTGCAGTCGGGCGACCACGTCGCGGTGCTGGCGCAGGGCAAGGAGTACACGCCGCCGCAGGTATCGGCGATGATCCTGCAGAAATTGAAGAAGGCGGCGGAAGATTACCTTGGCGAGAAGGTGACCGAGGCAGTCATCACCGTGCCGGCCTACTTCAACGATGCCCAGCGGCAGGCGACGAAGGATGCCGGGCAGATCGCCGGTCTCGAAGTGAAGCGCATCATCAACGAGCCGACAGCAGCCGCGTTGGCCTACGGCCTCGACAAGGGTAAGGACGAGACCATCGCTGTCTATGACTTCGGCGGCGGAACGTTCGATATCTCGATCCTGGAAGTCGGCGAAGGCGTCATTGAGGTCAAGGCCACCAACGGCGACACGCACCTGGGCGGCGACAACCTCGACCAGCGCATTGTCGACTGGTTAATTGACGAGTTCAAGAAAGACGAAGGCCTCGACCTGCGCGGCAAGGGCAACGAGATGGCCTTGCAGCGTCTGCGGGACGCGGCCGAGCGGGCCAAGATTGAGCTCTCGACCACCATGGAGACCGAGATCAATCTGCCGTTCATTACGGCGGATGCCACTGGGCCGAAGCATCTAGTGAAGAAGTTGACGCGGGCAAAGCTCGAAGGGATGGTGGAGGACATCATCCAGCGCTCGGCGGGACCCTGCAAGCAATGTCTGAAGGATGCGGGGATTGACGCCAGCAAGATAAACGAAGTTGTGCTCGTCGGCGGGCAAACGCGTATGCCGCGCATCCAGGCTCTGGTGAAAGAGTTGTTCGGGCGCGAAGGCCACAAGGGTGTGAACCCGGACGAGGTGGTGGCGGTTGGCGCGGCGATTCAGGGTGGCGTGCTGGGTGGTGAGGTGAAAGACCTTTTGCTGCTCGACGTAACCCCGCTCTCGCTGTCGATTGAGACGCTGGGCGGCGTGGCGACGCCGATGATTCCGCGCAACACTACGATTCCGACCAAGAAGACGGAGACGTTTTCGACGGCGGCCGACAGCCAGACCTCGGTTGAGGTGCACGTGCTGCAGGGCGAGCGGCCAATGGCGGCGCAGAACCGGACCCTGGGCAAGTTCCACCTGACCGGGATTCCGCCGGCTCCGCGCGGCGTGCCGCAGATCGAAGTGACGTTCGACATCGACGCCAATGGCATTCTGAACGTGACCGCGAAAGATATGGCCACGCAGAAGGACCAGAAGATCACCATTACTTCGTCGTCTGGTCTTTCAAAAGAAGAAGTCGAGCGCATGGCGAAGGAAGCCGATGCGCACGCGGCTGAGGACAAGGCGCAACGCGACTCGATCGAGGCCAAGAACCAGCTTGACTCGATGGTCTACAACATCGAGAAGATGCTGCGCGAGTCCGGCGACAAGATCTCGGGCTCGGAGCGCGGCGACGTGGAAAACGCGGTCGCCGATGCGAAGAAGGCGCTGGAGTCGAACGACAAGGCGCAGATGGACAAGGCGCGCGAGAAGCTGACCCAGGCGTCGCACAAGCTGGCCGAGCAGATGTACAAGGCAGCACAGGCGCAGCCGGGACCGGGCGGCGCGGGGCCAACGCCGGGTGCGAGCTCGGGTGGCGATCACGGTGGCGATGGTCAAGCCAAGAAGAAGGACGAAGGCGTGATCGACGCTGAGTACGTAGATGTGGAAGACAAAAAGTAAAGAACCCGGGAAAAGCGCGGCGGTGAGCCGTAAGAACAGGCTCACACGTCGCCGCCTTGGACTTGAGGTCGGTGATCGGGTACGAATTATCGACATTCCTTCAGATCTCAAAGATCCACGTTACGACCTGAAAGACTCCGAGCATCGAGAGATGCGCCCGGCAGAGTTGTTCAGGTTTTGCCTGGGTCGAGTGTTCACGATCTACGGCTTTGGTCGTTATGGATACGTGGAGCTGGAAGTCAGCAAGAGTCCAGTTGTGAGAAAGAAGTTTGGGCTGAACACAATTTGGATTGAGCCGGAATTTCTGAGGCGAGTGCCGAAACGCAGGACGCGAAAGAAAACGCTGTCATCCTGAGCGGGGTGGATGCTTCGCGGCAAGCGAAGCATCCACGGAGTCGAAGGACCACTTACCGGCGTGGGATGACACGAACGTTGCAGGGAGTTCTCACGGTGCTGCCAGGTTCGGCGTGAAAGCTGCCTGTGACGAGTCGGTGCCGAGATCAAGTGGCACGGGGTCCTTCGACTGCGCTGCCGTCCGCTTCGTGGGCGGCAACTTCGCTCAGGATGACAGAGTTTTGGTGTTGTGATGAAGGGTCATGAGTATTTCGTTTACATCGTGGGCAGTCGATCAGGAACGCTGCACAGCGGGATGACGAATAGCATTTATCGGCGCGCGTTGCAGCATAAGCGAGGCGAGATTGAAGGGTTCGCCAGCAAGTACGGGTGCGATCGACTCGTTTTCTACGAAGGTTTCGACGACGTCCACAAAGCTATCGGGCGTGAGAAGCAACTGAAGGGTTGGGCCCGAGCGAAGAAGATTGCGCTGATCGAATCGCAGAATGCCCGCTGGGAGGACTCTGCCGAGAAGTGGGGAGCGCAGATGGCGTTTGCGGGCGAGTCGATCAACAACAAGTAACTGGGAGGAGTCGAAGTGGATTTTCAGGTGAATGGGGAAACGTATTTTTTGAGCCTCGCCGAGGACGCGAGGCGGTGGCTCGTGTTTGTGTCAACGCCTAACGGAGTGCGGCCGATCCCGGTCTACGTGGATGCGCAGGAGGCCGAGGATTTGACGTTGGTGGTAGAAGATAAGCGGAAGCGAGAAATTCCAAACTAAATTCTGTTCGCCATTTGCAGTTTCAGATGCGCTAGATGCCTACTACTTCCAAGAAGGACTACTACGAAATTCTCGGCGTGAAGAAATCCGCCTCGGCGGAAGACATCCGCAAGGCGTTCCGCAAGCTGGCGCGGAAGTATCATCCGGACGTCAACCCCGGGGACAAGGCAGCAGAGGAAAAGTTTAAGGCGCTCTCCGAGGCCAACGACGTTCTCAGCGATCCCAAGAAACGCAAAATCTACGACCAAGTCGGATTTTATTCCGACAACATCGACCCGGCGACGGCAGAGGCGTATGCGCGGGCCGGGGCGGGCGCGGGAGGAAACACAGGCTCTCCCGGAGGTTTTCCGGGCGGATTCCCCGGAGCAGGGGGCGCACAGGGGGCTCCGTTCGATTTCGGCGGTTTCGACTTTTCCGACCTGGTCGATAGCGCAGGCCGGGGCCGGAAGAACAGCGGTGGCGGCGGCAGCTTTCGCGACATTTTTGGCTCGATCTTCGGAGGCGGGCACGGCGCAGCGCCAGCCGAGGAAGGCCCCGAGCCGGGGACCGATCTCGAATATCAGGTCAACGTTCCGTTCTGGACGGCGATTCGCGGAGGCGTGATGCGGCTGAACATCTCGCGCCAGGACGTCTGCTCGCAGTGCCATGGGCAGGGGTCACTCGAGTCTCCCGGCAAATGCCCGGAGTGCGGCGGCACTGGGCAGATCACCCAGACCGGTGGGCGGATGAAGTTCAACGTTCAATGTCCGCGATGCCATGGGACGGGAAAAAACCTAACGACCTGCCCGACCTGTCACGGCGAAGGCACGGTCACGAAGACCGAACCGCTGGAGGTACGGATCAAGGCTGGAACGCGCGATGGTCAGCGCATTCGCCTGCCTGGCAAGGGCAATGCCGGGGCCCACGGCGGGACGCCGGGCGACCTTTACGCGATCATCCGGACCGGACAGCACCCGATTTTCCGGCGCGATGGCGATGACATCTACCTGACCGTGCCCGTAAGCTCGACCGAGGCGGCTCTTGGAGCCAAGATCGAAGTGCCGACGATTGACGGGCGGGCGCTGTTAAAGATTCCTCCGGGGACGCAGTCGGGCCAGAAACTGCGGCTGCGGGAAAAAGGCGTGCCTTCGGCGACGAAGGACGGCGTGCGTGGAGATGAAATCGTTGAGATCACGGTCACGGTGCCTATGCCCCGCGACGAGCGCACCAAAGAATTGCTGCGGGAACTGGCCAAGCTGAATCCGGAGGACCCTAGAGCCGATTTGTGGAGCAAGGTTTAACCGGCCGTCGACGAAATCGATCTTTAAATCACAACACCAAACTTCTGTCATCCTGAGCGAAGTTGCCGCCCGGGCAGCGGACGGCAACGCAGCCGAAGGATCCCTTGATTCGCAACCTCGTCTGGGGCGCGTCAGGAGTTTCCACCACGTACTTGACGTCATTGTGAGAACTCCCTTCCATGTTCATCGTCCTGCAGGCAGGAAAGGGATCCTTGGACTCCGTGGATGCTTCGCAGGCGCGAAGCATCCATTCCGCTCAGGATGACAGACGCTAACGCCGCCCGAGGTCCCGCCTCTCTGGCTGGATTAGTTGACTAAGTCAACTAACCTGATACACTGTTCGCATGGCTGCCGCAAACCTGCCTGCTCCGGCCCCGGACGATCCGGTCCATACCGTTCGCCGCTTTAACCGCTTCTATACGCGCCAGATTGGAGTGCTCCAGGAACACCTACTGCGCAGCCCGTTCTCGCTCACCGAAGTCCGGGTTCTCTACGAGTTGGCGCACCGTGAGCAGGCCACCGCCGGCGAACTCTGCCGCGATCTCGGCCTCGATCGCGGGTATCTGAGCCGCATGCTGCAGAGCTTCGAGGCGAAGGGATGGATCGCCACCGCGACGTGTCCCGAAGATCGGCGAAGGGTGTTTCTTTCGCTTACGCCAAAGGGCCGCAAGGTCTTTACTCCCCTTGAGCATCGGTCGAGCAGCGAGGTTTCGTCGATGCTGGCCAAGCTTTCCCCAACGCAGCAGAGAAAACTGTTGGCTGCCATGACTGACATCGAAGGTGTTCTGTCTTCATCAGACCAAGACGGCGCCTCGTACATCCTGCGCCCCTACCGCCCCGGCGACCTGGGATGGGTCGTCCAGAGTCACGGTCTGTTCTATTCCAAAGAATATGGCTACGATGAGCGGTTCGAGGCGCTGGTGGCGGGCATCGTGGCCCAGTTCATCGAGAAATTCGACCCCGCCCGGGAGCGCTGCTGGATTGCCGAAAAGGACAGCGCAAATGTAGGCTCGGTGTTCCTGGTGAAGAAGTCGGCGTCAGTGGCCAAGCTGCGACTGCTGCTGGTCGAACCATCCGCTCGCGGGTTGGGAATCGGAAAACGCCTGGTCGAGGAATGCGTCCGCTTCGCCCGGGACTCCGGCTACAAGAAGATCATGCTCTGGACACAGAGCGAACTGGCTGCCGCACGCCGTATTTACCAAAATGCGGGCTTCGAGTTGGTAGCCGAGAAGAAACATCAGAGCTGGAGCCGCAAAGATCTGGTGGCTGAAACCTGGGAACTGAAACTCTAGACTAGCGCGGTCCGTATTACCTCCGTACCACAACGGTTGCCTACAAAAATTTGCAAAAAAAAACAAAAAAATCTTGCATCTGCAGAAAATTCCCGTAATCTCACAAATGCGAACTAACTTCGCCGAAATGCCCAGGGAATCCGCTCGGCAACCCGGGAGCCGCGAGCAGCAAGTCAAGGGAGACGCGGTGGCGAGAGTGAGTCGCTTGAGGAGGAAGCCATAGAAATTGCCAGCTAGCGCCCCGCACCAACAAACCGGCAATCCCCAGCCACTCGCCGCCGTACCCAACCGGAACCCGATCGTTACGAAACGATTTGTCCGCCTCACGCTTTGGCCCTTGGTCGCTGCCACCTTCTTTATGGTGTCGGGCGGAACCTATGGCACCGAAGACATCGTGCATGGCGCCGGCTACGGACGCGCGATCCTGATTTTGATCCTGACGCCGCTGCTCTGGAGCCTGCCGACTGCTTTCATGATCGGCGAGCTTTCGAGCGCGCTGCCTTTCGAAGGCGGCTACTACGCCTGGGTGCGCCGCGCCATGGGCAACTTCTGGGGATTTCAGGAAGCCTGGCTCTCGCTGGTTGCGTCCATTTTCGACATGGCGATCTATCCCACCCTGTTCGTGGCGTACCTGACCCGCATGTTCCCGTGGTTTCAGGACAACAATCGCGGCTGGTGGGTGGCGCTGGCAGTGGTGGGGGCGTGCGCTCTCCTGAATATCGCCGGAGTGAAGGTGGTTTCGCTCACGTCGCTGTGGCTGTTCCTGGCGCTCTCGGCGCCGTTCGTGGCTATCGTTCTGCTGGCGCCGTTCAAGCTGGGAGTGCTGGCCAACGCCGTGACTAAGCCGACCAGTTCGACCGTGGACATTTTGGGCGGTCTGCTCATCTGCATGTGGAACTACATGGGATGGGATAACGCCTCGACCATCGCCGCCGAAGTGGAGCGTCCGCAGCGGACGTATCCGCGGGCCATGCTGGTCGCCGTCTGCATTGTGGCGGTCAGCTACGTACTGCCCTTCGCCGCAATGTGGATGACCGGTCTGAAGGCGACGGCATGGGAAACCGGCTCGTGGGCCGACATTGCCGGATTGCTGGGCGGCCCGCTGCTACGAATCGGCGTTGTGCTGGGCGGAATCATCAGCGCCTTCGGCATGTTCAACGCACTGGTGATGAGCTACTCCCGACTGCCGCTGGCCATGGCACAGGACGGCATGCTGCCCGGGACTTTCGGCAAACTACACAAGAAATCGAAGGCGCCTTGGGTTGCAATCCTGGCGTTGGCCGCCGGTTGGGCGATGTGCCTGGGCTTGGGGTTTGCCCGGCTGGTCACGCTCGACATCCTCCTTTATGGCGCGAGCCTGCTGCTGGAGTTCGTGGCGCTGGCCGTGCTGCGGTTCCGCGAGCCGGAACTGCCTAGGCCCTTCCGCGTGCCGGGCGGGCTATTTGGAGCGCTTGCCATCGGCATTCCACCCATGCTGCTGTTGGGCTTCTCTGTAGTCCGCAGCGAGCATGAGCAGATTTGGAATATGAGTTCGTTCGCCTTCGGGATGATCCTGATCGCGGCGGGCTTTGTCGCCTACTTCCTGAACCACGTGCTCAAGCCGGCAGGCTGGTCTGTTCCGCAGCAAGAAAAGCCCCAGCCGGCGGCCTGATCGATCGTTCGCTTAAAAACAAGAGGACCGGGTAAAGCCGGTCCTCTTTGACTTTCTGATCGGGTTAAGTCTTACGCCGCGGCCGCCGTGTCTCGCCACATTCTTACTTTGTCATGCGCGCGTTGCACGCTCGCAGCTTGCCGACGCACAATCTCCCCGATGGTCGACGGCAATGCACCGCTGAGTGCCTTCTGGTAAGTTTCCTTGGCGTTGTCCTCGCCCTTTTCAACGGACTCGAGGATGGTCTTGTCTCCTCCGCCCAAGGCAACCTTGGTATCAATCCACGCGCGGTGCATTGCCGCGGAGGCCGAACCGGAAACCTTCTTGCCGGGCTCGCCAACTTTGGCAAGTTCGCTCTGCAGTTCTTGCGCAAAGCGCCCACGTTCTGCACTCTGTTCCATGAAGTAACTCTTCAGTTCCGGACGCTTTATATGCTCGGCTGCGTCCTGGTAACCCTTCTGTCCATCTCTGCACGTCTCGATAAGATCTTTCAGCACACTGACAACGTTATTT
>Ga0307479_10005193_pt1 | contig 11937 bp, 9 predicted proteins | sample atmos_gasesECM4C_FD_203743 | JGI IMG/M metagenome (GOLD analysis project Ga0307479, IMG submission 203743) | Hardwood forest soil microbial communities from Morgan-Monroe State Forest, Indiana, United States - atmos_gasesECM4C_515 | ecosystem: Environmental > Terrestrial > Soil > Temperate... | reverse complement strand
AATGAAATCGCGAAAATGGGGCCGCATCGTCAATACCGCATCGGCGCATTCGCTGGTCGCCTCGCCATTCAAGGCCGCTTACGTCACGGCCAAGCACGGCCTTGCCGGCTTGACCAAGACGGTCGCGCTCGAAACTGCGACCTTCGGCATTACCTGCAATTGCATCAGCCCGGGTTACGTATGGACGCCGCTCGTTGAAAAGCAGATTCCCGACACTGCGAAAGCCCGCGGCATAACCGAAGAACAGGTCAAGCGCGACGTCCTGCTGGCGGCACAGCCGACAAAGGAATTCGTCACCGTCGACGAGGTCGCCGACCTTGCCGTCTATCTTTGCTCGGATGCGGCCAAGTCGATCACCGGCGCAAATCTTTCGATCGACGGTGGTTGGACCGCCGAGTGATGCCGCGAGTGCCGGCGCGTCTATTGCCGTGACTACTGAACGGATCGGATCGCGCCAACGGCGCTTGCATATTTTATCCGCGGTTTTCAGCACGGTCGCCTGAACACCAAGAAGGCCATCCGCAATGAAGAACGTCCTGGCCTCGCTGATGCCTGCCCGCGCGGCGGAGAAAAAGATCTCGGCGACCACCAAACGCATCAATCTGGCGCTGCAAGGCGGCGGTGCGCACGGCGCCTTTACCTGGGGCGTACTTGAGCAAATTCTCAGCGACGAGCGGCTCAGCATCGAGGGAATTTCCGGCACGTCGGCCGGGGCCGTTAACGCGGTGATGCTCGCCGACGGGTTGTGCCGCGGCGGGCGCGAGGAGGCGCAGAAGCGGCTCGCCGATTTCTGGCGCTCGGCATCGAGCACCGGCAATCTTCCGGCATTGCAGCGCACGGTCATGGAGCGGTTGCTGTCGTTCACCCCGCTCGAGGGCACGCCGGTACAAGCTTGGGTCGATGCGGTGTCGCGCTATTTTTCGCCCTATGACGTCAATCCGCTCAATATCAATCCGCTGAAGGATTTGATCGAGCGCTTTGTCGATTTCGAAACATTACGCGCCAATACCGATCTGCCACTCTTCATCTCGGCGACCAATGTGCAGACCGGGCGTGTGCGGATTTTTCCCCGCGATAAGATAACGGCAGACGCGGTCATGGCGTCGGCCTGCCTGCCGTTGTTGTTTCGCGCTGTCGAAATCGATGGCGTGCCGTACTGGGACGGCGGCTATCTTGGCAATCCGGTGATCTTTCCGTTCTTCCGCACCACCACTACCGAGGATGTGCTCGTGGTGCAAATCAATCCGCTGGTGCGGCAATCGACGCCGATGTCGTCGAGCGAGATCATGAATCGCATCAACGAGATCACGTTCAACTCGTCGCTGATCGGAGAATACCGCGCCATCGACTTTGTCGCGCGCCTGATCGATCAAGGCAAGTTGCCGCGCGGCATCGGCCCGGGCGAGTATCGCCGCATCAACGTGCATCGCATCGTGCTCGACCGATTCGGCACGCATTTCGACACATTCAGCAGGCTTTCGACCGATTACGATTTCTTCGACATGCTTCACGTCAGCGGCAAGCGCGCGGCGCGGCGTTTCCTCGACGAGCACTTTGACGATATCGGCGTGAAGAGCACGGTCGACCTGCGCGCCGAAGCGCAAGCCGAATGGGCGTGATAAACTCGGCGTGTGCCTGCGACGATCGCCAATATCTCCTCGCTTGCCGCAGCCGCAATCGGTCCGGCGCGGCTTGACGTCTGCGTTGCCGACATCACGACGCTTGCCGCCGATGCCATCGTCAACGCCGCCAACCGGACGCTCCTTGGCGGCGGTGGCGTGGACGGCGCCATTCACCGCGCTGCCGGACCGGACCTGCTGGCCGAATGCCGAACGCTACGCGGCTGCGAAACCGGTTCGGCAAAAATCACCCGCGGCTATCGCTTGCCGGCGAGGCACGTCATCCATGCCGTCGGCCCGGTCTGGCGCGGCGGACACGCCGCAGAGGAGGAGCTGCTGGCGTCCTGCTATCGCACCGCCCTCGATCTTTCAGCGGCGCACCGCCTCGGATCGATCGCATTTCCGGCGATATCGACCGGCGTCTATGCTTTTCCCGCCGATCGTGCAGCGCGGATCGCGGTCGGCACCGTCGCCGCGGAACTTGGCGCCTCTGACCGCGGCATTACCCATGTCGTGTTCTGCTGCTTTGCTAAAGGCGCGGCCGATCACCACTTGACCGCATTTGCAGAGCTCGGTCTGACCTGACCAGCCCCGATCGCTCCGGCAAAATAATAAAGAGCGGCGCCGGTGAACGCCGCTCTTCGACTTACATCGATTGATTGAGGCGAACTTACTCGGCGGCGCCCCCAGCCGCGGCTTCGCGCGCTTCGCCAGCTTCGGCTTTTTGCTTGGCTTCGAGATCCTCGCCGGTCTGCTGATCGACCACCTTCATCGACAGCCGCACCTTGCCGCGCTCGTCGAAGCCTAGGAGCTTCACCTTCACCTTGTCGCCTTCTTTGACGACATCGGTGGTTTTCTGCACGCGCCGCGGCGCCAATTGGCTGATGTGCACCAGGCCGTCCTTGGCGCCGAAGAAGTTCACGAAAGCGCCGAAGTCCATGACCTTGACGACGGTGCCGTCGTAGATGTGGCCGACCTCGGGCTCCGAGGCGATCGACTTGATCCAGTTGATCGCCGCTTTGATCGATTCCGCCTTCGCCGACGCAACCTTTACGGTGCCATCGTCCGAAATATCGATCTTGGCGCCGGTCTTCTCCACGATCTCGCGAATGACCTTACCACCCGAACCGATGACCTCGCGGATCTTGTCGACCGGGATCGAGAACACCTCGATGCGCGGCGCGTGTTCGCCAAGCTCGGCGCGCGCCGACGTGATCGCCTTGCCCATTTCGCCGAGAATGTGCATGCGGCCGTCCTTGGCCTGAGCAAGGGCGATCCGCATGATTTCTTCGGTGATGCCGGCAATCTTGATGTCCATCTGCAGCGAAGTGACGCCGCGTTCGGTGCCGGCGACCTTGAAATCCATGTCGCCGAGATGATCCTCGTCACCGAGGATGTCGGACAGCACCGCGAACCGCTCCTCCTCCTTGATCAAGCCCATGGCGATGCCGGCGGTCGGCCGCTTGAGCGGCACGCCGGCATCCATCAGCGACAGCGAGGTGCCGCACACGGTCGCCATCGAGGATGAGCCGTTCGATTCGGTGATCTCCGAGACGACGCGGATCGTGTAGGGAAACTCGGTATGCGGCGGCAGTACCGGATGAATCGCGCGCCAGGCGAGCTTGCCGTGGCCGATCTCGCGCCGGCCCGGCGCGCCCAGCCGGCCGGTCTCCCCGACCGAGAACGGCGGGAAATTGTAGTGCAGCAGGAAAGTTTCCTTATACGTGCCCTGCAGCGCGTCGACGAATTGCTCGTCTTCGCCGGTGCCGAGTGTCGCGACCACCAGTGCCTGGGTCTCGCCGCGGGTAAATAAAGCCGAGCCGTGCGTGCGCGGCAGCACGCCGACCTCGCAGTTGATCGGCCGCACGGTTTTGACGTCGCGCCCGTCGATCCGGGTTCCGCTGTCGAGAATGTTCCAGCGGACGATTTTGGCTTCGAGATCCTTAAAAACGCTCGCGACTTGCAGCACCGGATATTTGGGCTCCGCAACCTCGGGCGGGCAGAAGTGGCCCATCACCCGTTCCTTGGCGGCGTCGACAGCCTTGTGGCGTTCCACCTTCTCCGGGATGGCATAGGCGGCGCGCAGATCCTTTTCGATCAGCTTAAGCATCTCTTTTTCGAGCGCGGCGTTGTCCGCCACCACAAGCTCGCGTGGTTCTTTCGCCGCCTTCTCGGCGAGCTTGATGATGGCCTCGATCACCGGCTGAAAATGACGGTGACCAAACATCACCGCGCCGAGCATGATGTCCTCGGACAATTCCTTGGCTTCCGATTCGACCATCAGCACGGCGTCTTGCGTGCCGGCGACGACGAGATCGAGCTGGCTTTCGCTCATTTCGTCGATCTGCGGATTGAGAACGTATTCGTTGTTGATGAAGCCGACGCGCGCGGCGCCGATCGGTCCCATGAACGGGACGCCCGAGAGCGTCAGCGCCGCCGAGGCCGCGACCATCGCCAAAATATCTGGATCGTTTTCCAGATCGTGCGACAGCACGGTCACGATCACCTGGGTGTCGCAGCGCCAGCCGTCGGCAAACAGGGGGCGTACCGGGCGGTCGATCAGTCGCGAGACCAGCGTCTCCTTTTCGGTGGGGCGCGCTTCGCGCTTGAAATAACCGCCAGGAATGCGGCCGGCCGCGTAGTATTTTTCCTGGTAGTTGCAGGTCAGCGGAAGGAAATCGAGTCCTTCCTTCGGCTGCTTGGCCGCGACTACGGTCGCGATCACTGTGGTGTCGCCGTACGAGGCGAATACCGCGCCGTCGGCCTGACGCGCGAGTCTGCCGGTCTCTAGCGTGAGTTGGCGGCCACCCCAGTCAAGTTGCACACGATGAATATTGAACATTGCGATTGTCTCTCTCGGTTTTCGCGAAAGGGCGAAAGCCAAAAGCAAGACGGCAAGAGGCTGTCATCACCGCAGCCAAGCTGCGATGCTTGTTCAGCATCCGGCGATCCTGCCATGGCCTTCGGACCTTCCTACATTGGGACGGGCGCTCGCCCGTCCCGGAATCGGCAGCTTTGCTGCCGGCAATGGCGGCGGCGTCATTGCGCGCCGCCCAACGCGCGGCTCCTGCCGCGCGCAAATCGTCAACGACGAATGCCAAGGCGTTCGATCAGCCCCTTGTAACGGCCATCGTCGGTGCGCCGGAGATAATCCAAAATCTGGCGGCGCTGCGACACGAGCTTCAACAGCCCACGCCGCGAGTGATTGTCTTTGACATGCGTTTTGAAGTGCTCCGTCAAATTATTGATCCGCTCCGACAGAAGGGCAACTTGCACCTCGGGCGAACCGGTATCGTCGGATTTGACGGCATACGTCTTGATAAGCTCCGCTTTACGCGCGGCTGTTATCGACATCGTCACCAACCTTTGTTTCTGCCGGCACGACCAGCGATGCCGGTTAAATTGAACACGCGCCGGGGAACAATCTCGCCCTGTTCGATCTCGGCAATGGCCACGAGTTGGCCGCTGCAAGCGACCTGAACCATGCCGCGAACAATGGGAGCGTCCCGTCCGCGCAATAATGCGGCTTGACCCCTCTGGAGCCTTGCCGCGTCTGCCGGGCTCACGGCCAGCGCCGGGATGTCGTCCAGCGCGGTCTCGACCGGCAGTAGCGTATCGGCGAGGTGTCCCTCGCCAGCGGCCGCTCTATGGCACAAAGATTGCGCTTGTTCCAGGGGTATCATATCGGGTTCCCCGAATGGGCCGACCCGGCTGCGGCGCAGGGTGCAGACATGCCCCAATGCCCCGAGCTCCCGGCCAAGATCACGCGCCAGCGAGCGAATGTAAGTTCCTTTGCCGCATTCGGCGGTCAAAACCGCGTGGTCAGCGTCGGGAATTTCGACCAATTCAAGCCGATGGACCGTGATCGTGCGGGGGGCGATTTCAACGGCTTCACCATCCCGGGCCAGATCGTAGGCACGCTCGCCAGCGAGTTTCACGGCGGAGAAGCGCGGCGGCACCTGCTCGATCGTGCCGGTAAAGCGCGGCAGTAACCGTTCGATCGCGTTGCGGTCGGGACGCTTGTCGCTGGTCGCTACGACCCGACCCTCAGCGTCGTCGGTGTCGCGTTCTTCACCCCAACGGATGGTGAAGTGATAGGTCTTTCGCCCATCAAAAACGAACGGGACGGTTTTCGTTGCCTCACCGAGCGCGATCGGCAGACATCCCGACGCCAGCGGGTCGAGCGTTCCGGCGTGGCCGGCGCGGCGCGCCGCGAACAGATGCTTGATGACCGAGACGGCATGCGTTGAGGTCATGCCGACGGGTTTGTCGAGCACGAGCCAGCCGTGAATGTCTCGCTTTTGTCGCTTGATGCGGGCGGCAGGCGCGTCCTCGCCATCGCGATTAGCAAGCGAGCTGATCGGCTCATTCATATTTCGGAAACCATAATTCACGCTGGCGGCAATTGAACGGTGTTCGGTGCACGCGCAAACGGGCCGGGATTGGTCGGAACGATGTTCATGTTGTCCATTATTTGTCGTCGCGGCTTCTGAGATCGCGCTGGACCGCGGGTGTTCGCAAAAGCTTCTCGATCCGTTCCGCTTCGTCGAATCGCTCGTCGATGCGAAATCTGATCTCAGGTGCAAATTTGAGGTTAACACGCCGGGCGATCTCGCCGCGGACGTATCGGCTGTTGCGGTCCAGCGCGCCGAGCACTTCCTTTTCGTCCCGTCCGCCAAGCGGCATGACATAAATGGTCGCCAATCGCAGGTCGGCGGACACGCGAACTTCGGGAACCGTAATCATGTGATGCTCGATCACTGGATCATGAACCTCGCCGCGCGCGAGCAGGTCGGCCATTTCGTGGCGGATCAATTCGGCAACGCGCAGCTGGCGCTGCGAAGCTCCAGCCGGTTGACCGCGATGCTGACGGCGGCTCATGGGTAAATCCGGATACCTGTTATGACGGCCCTTTTTGCTGGGCCGTCGACGCCTTGGCGCTTGGAAAGTCTTGGCGCCTGGGAAATTTGAGGTGGAATGCCCGGCACAAAAACCAGGCAGGACGGCTGTCACAGCGTCCGCTGTATCGTCTCCACGCGGTAACACTCGATAACGTCGCCGACTTTCATGTCTTGATAATTCTCGAATGCCATGCCGCATTCCTGCCCGGCCACGACTTCGCGGGCATCGTCCTTGAATCGCTTGAGCTGCGACAGCTTGCCTTGATGCACAACGACGCTGTCGCGGATGAGCCGCACGTTGGCGCCGCGTTCCACGGTGCCGTCGGTGACGCGGCAGCCGGCAACATTGCCGACCTTCGACACCTTGAAAACTTCCAGAATGACGGCGTTGCCGAGCATGGTTTCGCGCAGCGTCGGCGCCAGCAGTCCCGACATCGCTTTCTTCACGTCGTCGACGAGATTGTAAATGATGTCGTAGTAGCGGATTTCGATGCCGGCACGCTCGGCGGATTCGCGCGCTTCTTTGTGGGCGCGGACGTTAAAGCCGATAACGGCCGCGTTCGACGCCTCCGCCAGCGTAACGTCGGATTCGGTGATGCCGCCGACTCCGGCAAAGATGACGCGGGCGGCCACTTCGTTGGTCGACAGCTTTTCCAGGGCACCCACGATCGCCTCGATCGAACCCTGCACGTCGGCCTTGACCACCAGCGGGAATTCCTTGCGGCCGGTGGTCTTGAGCTGGTCCATCATCTGCTCAAGCGAACCGCGCATGCCGGTTTGCCGGGCGGCCATCTTTTCGCGCTTCTGGCGCGCGCGATAATCGGTGATCTCGCGCGCCCGCGCTTCGGTGTCGACAACGGCGAGCCGGTCGCCCGCTTCCGGCGTGCCATTGAAGCCGAGCACCTCGACCGGCATCGACGGCCCGGCGGCGACCACCGAGTGTCCAGTGTCGGAGGCCAAGGCGCGCACCCGGCCCCACTCGCTGCCGGCCACGACGATGTCGCCGGGCTTGAGCGTGCCGCGCTGCACGAGAACGGTGGCAACCGGACCGCGGCCGCGATCGAGGCGAGCTTCGATCACCGTGCCTTCGGCCGGCCGGTTTGGGTTGGCTTTGAGTTCCAGCACTTCGGCTTGCAGCGCGATGGTATCGAGCAGCTTATCGAGATTGGTTTTCTCCTTGGCGGAGACTTCGAGTTCGAGCACATCGCCGCCCAGCGATTCCACCTGAATCTCATGCTGTAGCAATTCAGTGCGCACGCGCTCGGGCTTCGCGTCCGGCTTATCGATTTTGTTGATCGCGACGATGATCGGCACTTTGGCCGCTTTGGCATGATGTATTGCTTCGACCGTCTGCGGCATCACGCCGTCATCGGCCGCCACCACCAGCACAACGATGTCGGTGACTTTAGCGCCGCGGGCGCGCATCGCGGTAAAGGCGGCGTGGCCGGGCGTGTCTATGAAAGTAATGCGGCCGCCGGACGGCGAGGTGACCTGATAGGCGCCGATATGCTGGGTGATCCCGCCGGCTTCGGCGGCGGCAACTTCGGTCGAACGGATCGCATCGAGCAGCGACGTCTTGCCGTGATCGACGTGGCCCATGATGGTTACCACCGGCGCGCGGGGCTGCAGGCTTTCCGGCGGATCCGCGGCGTCGAACATGCCTTCTTCGACGTCGGCCTCGGCAACGCGTCGCACCGTGTGACCAAGCTCCTCGGCGATCAGTTGCGCGGTGTCGGCGTCGATCGTGTCGGTGATCTTCGCCATGTGACCCTGTTGCATGAGGATGCGCACGACGTCCACCGACCGCTCCGCCATGCGGTTGGCGAGCTCCTGGATCGTGATCGTCTCGGGGATCGTCACTTCGCGCGCAATTTTTTCCTTGGGCTCCGCGTCGCGATGACCGGTCTTGCGCAGAACGCGGCGCCGGAACGCGGCCTCGGATCGCTCGCGCTCCTCACCGGCGGAAAATGCGGTAACGACGGTCAGTCGCCCGCGCCGTTTTTCGGCGCCGCCGCGCGCCGGCTTAGGCGCCGCGGCGGGCCGAGCGGCCGCGCCGCGTCTGGCCGTGCGTGGCGCCTCGTCGTCATCGGCCTCCAGGGCCGGACGCGCCCCGGGCTTCGCCGTCAGAGCATCGGTGCCAAACCGTTTTTTGGCGACTTCGTCGGCTTTGCGCCGGGTTTCTTCGTCGTGCTTGCGGCGATCTTCTTCTTCACGCTTGCGAGTATCGGCAGCGGCGCGCTCGGCGCGCTCGGCCTCTTCGCGCGTGCGCCGGGCCTTGGCCTCTTCTTCGGCCCGCTCGCGCTCTTCGTGTTCGCGTAAACGCGCATCCGCGAGCGCATGAGCGCGGGCGTTGCGTTCGTCATCGGTCAGCGTGCGTAGCACAACGCCAGACGCTTTCGGCGATACTGCCGGAGCCGCGGTTGGCGCCGAAGCAGCCTTAGCTGCTGCCCCAGCACGTTTGGGCGCAGCGCCGCGTTCGGCCGCCGGCGCCTCGGGCTTGGCCTCGCCTGGTCCGGGGATGCGGCGTTTGACCTTCTCGACCACAACAGCCTTGCTGCGGCCGTGACTGAAACTCTGGCGCACCACGCCCTGCTCAACGCTGCCGCGCTTTAACGTCAGCGTCTTGGTAGGGGTTACGCTCAGCTTTTCGCCGCTATTTTTCGTGGTCTCACTCATTCCGATCCAGTTCCGTACACATTAGCGTCGAACATTAACCTTGGCCGGGCCAGCCTCATCAAGTTCCGCATCTTGGCCGAGCTCGGCGCTCCGAAATCGTTCCAAACGCCGTAAACGCGCCACAAACGTCTCGCTTGCCCGGCCGGCAAGCAGAGCTGCATGTATCACATTTGGGCGGCCCAGTGCCAAATCCAATTGGCCGGTCGTCAATATGCGGACAATCCTCGCCAATTCGCTCTGCCGGCTTTGCCTTAGCGCGGAATCAAGCTTTTTAACTCCGTCCGGCCGCGCTTCGGCCGCATGCAGAAGCGCAATGACGGCGTCGCGCTTGAGAGCGGTCTCGACCTGGGCAAAACCCATGGCAACCAATCCGGCTTTGCGCGCCACCGCCAGGGCATCGAGTGCGGCGCTTTCGAGCAATTGCTCGGTGCGAGCGACGAGATCGCCGACAAGCCGCACATCGCGCCGGAATCCGCGTGCGAAAGCATTGGCCTTGAGGGCCTGATTCAGCGCGCTCCGCGTCGCCGTCACCCACACGCCGCGCCCGGGCAGGTTCTGTTTGAGGTCCGCAACCGCTTCGCCATTTGGCGCGACGACGAAGCGGATCATGTGTTCGACGGGCCGCACGGCGCGGGTCGCCACGCAAAACCGCTCAGCGCCGCGCGATCGCGGTCCATCATCGAGTTCGGTGGCGTCCGACTGTGCCAGCATCCGTGAGCTTTAATCCGTCCGCTTTAAGGTTGCGCCGGCTCCGCCGCCTCCGCGACCGGCTCCGCGGCGGCGGCAGGCGCGGCAAGATCCGCCTCGCTGATCCAGCCGGCCTTAACCCGCGAGCGCATGATCAGCGCCTCTGCTTCATCGCGGCTTAACTCCATGCCGTCGAGAATGCCGGCTTGGCGCACGGCCTCGCCGTCCTTGCGTTCAGTCCAGCCGGCGAGGTCGTCGGTCGCGCAGCCAGCGAGATCCTCGACGGTCTTGATGCCGTTCTCGCCGAAACGCACCAGCATTGCCGTGCTGACACCCTCGATTTCTTTGAGGGCGTCTTCGACGCCAAGCTCACGGCGCTTGGCGTCAAGCTCGGCCTCGATCCGGGCGAGATATTCGCGAGCGCGCGTCTGCAGTTCACCCGCGGTGTCCTCGTCAAAACCTTCGATGCCGGCGATTTCCTTAGCGTCGACCATCGCCAGTTCTTCGACCGAGTTAAAGCCTTCCGAAGCCAGCAATTGCCCAATCACCTCGTCGACATTGAGCGTGTCGATGAACATTCGGGTCCGATTCTCGAACTCGGCCTGACGGCGTTCGGATTCTTCCTGTTCGGTCAGGATGTCGATGTCCCAGCCGGTCAGTTGCGACGCAAGCCGCACGTTTTGGCCGCGCCGGCCGATGGCGAGCGAGAGCTGCTGATCCGGGACGACCACTTCGATGCGCTCGCGCTCTTCGTCGAGAACCACTTTCGCAACCTCGGCGGGCGCCAGCGCATTGACGACGAAGGTGGCAATGTCGTGCGACCAGGGAATGATGTCGATTTTTTCCCCCTGCAACTCATTGACGACCGCCTGCACGCGCGAGCCGCGCATGCCGACGCAGGCGCCGACCGGATCGACCGAAGAATCGCGGGACACGACGGCGATTTTCGCCCGCGAACCAGGATCGCGGGCGACCGCCTTAACTTCCACGATGCTATCGTAGATTTCCGGCACTTCCTGCGCGAACAGTTTGGCCATGAATTGCGGGTGCGTGCGCGACAGGAAAATCTGCGGACCGCGCGGTTCGCGCCGAACGTCGTAAATGTAGGCGCGGATGCGATCGCCGTTGCGGAACACTTCGCGTGGCAACATTTCATCGCGCCGCACGATGGCTTCGCCGCGGCCGAGATCGACGACGACATTGCCGTATTCGACCCGTTTGACGATGCCGTTGACGATGTCGCCAATGCGATCCTTGTACTCGTCGTATTGGCGATCGCGCTCGGCTTCGCGGACTTTCTGCACGATCACCTGCTTTGCCGATTGCGCGGCAATCCGCCCATATTCGAGCGGCGGCAGCGGATCGGCAATGGTGTCGCCGATTTGCGCCGCCGGATGCCGGCGCCGTGCATCCTCGAGGCTGATCTGAGTCGCGGGATTTTCGACCGTGTCGACGACGAGCATGTGGCGAGACAGATGCAGCTCGCCGCTTTTCGAATCGATTTCCGCGCGCACTTCAGTCTCGCTGCCGTATCGCGAGCGCGCGGCCTTGGCGATTGCATCCTCCATGGCGCCGAGCACGATCTTGCGATCGATCGCCTTTTCGCGCGCGACCGCCTCGGCGATCTGCAGCAATTCGAGTTTGTTGGCGCTAACGGTCGCCATTGTCAGTCTCCCTGGTTAGATCTCTGTTTGCTCTTACGCAGCGATTCGGCGACCAGCGCGTCGGTAAGAACGAGCCTGGCCTCCGCCATGTCGTCGATGCGCAGCAAAATGTCGTTTGTTTCCTCACAACGGAGGCGAGCACATTCGCCGTCGGTGCCGAGCAGTTCGCCGCGAAACCGTTTGCGGCCGTCGATCGGGACCTGCATTTCGATCTGAGCGACATGGCCGGCATAGCGGTTGAAGTCGGAACGGCGCACCAATGGCCGATCGATGCCAGGCGACGAGATTTCCAGCCGATACGAGCCTTCGATCAGATCGGTAACGTCGAAAAGCGGCGATAGCGCGCGCGAGGCGGCTTCGCAATCATCGATGCTCATCGTTCCGTCGGGA
>Ga0307479_10005192_pt1 | contig 11939 bp, 7 predicted proteins | sample atmos_gasesECM4C_FD_203743 | JGI IMG/M metagenome (GOLD analysis project Ga0307479, IMG submission 203743) | Hardwood forest soil microbial communities from Morgan-Monroe State Forest, Indiana, United States - atmos_gasesECM4C_515 | ecosystem: Environmental > Terrestrial > Soil > Temperate... | reverse complement strand
CAGCGCCCCCGCCGACAGCAGGGTCAGAAGATTGAACGGCCGCTCGACGCAACCTCGCACCAGCTTGGAAACACCCACGAACTCGGCCACCGCCATCAGGGGAAACAAGGCCCCCGCCCACGCGGTCGCGTGCCGCACTCGTGGCTCAAAGACGAGCCAGACGAACGCCGGAAGAATACCGAGCGCGGGAACAATTGCAAGCGGCGCGCCCCAGTAGAAAAGCCGTTCCCGCTGCCGCCATTCCATACTCCGAGTGTAGCAACGGACCGCGCAGCTTATTTGGCCTCATACACAGTCTTGCCGCCCACCACAGTGCGCAGGACTTTGGTCTCCAGCAGCTTCTGCGGCGCCACTGCCGTCGGGTCACGATCGAGCACCACGAAATCCGCCAGCATCCCGGGCACAATCTGCCCTTTCTCATTCTCCGCAAATTCCGCGAATGCCGAGCCCGTCGTATACGCCGCAATGGCCTGGTCCATTGAAATCTTCTGCGCTGGATAGTACTCGTCCTTGCCCGACTCGCTCTTGCGGGTAGTGGCGGCATACAGCCCGCGGAAGGGCGAAATCGGCTCGTGCGGATAGTCGGTGCCAAAGGCCAGCGTCACCCCGCGCTCCAGAAACTCCGCCCAGGCATAGGAATGCTCGGCACGCTTGCTCCCCAGCCGCGCTTGCGCCCACTTCATGTCGGAGAGCACATGACTCGGCTGCATGGACGCGATCACCTTCAAGTCCCGGAACTTCACAACCTGCAGTGGAGTCGTGACCTGAGCGTGTTCCACGCGCAGCCGGAAGTCGTCCCCGCCGTTGGCCGCTTTGATCTTTTTCTCTTTCGCCGCCCCCTCCGCTTCGGCGAACGCGTCGAGAGCCATCTGTACACCCTTGTCGCCGATGGCATGGAACCCCAGCTGGAACCCGGCCAGCACGCGCTCTTTCGCCATTTCATTCAGCTTGACGGGATCGTACTGCGGCAAACCCGAATTACCCGGATCATCCGCGTAGGGATCCATCAGCGCCGCAGTATGCGAGCCCAGCGAGCCATCCATGTAGGCTTTTAGCATCCCCGTACGCAACATTTTGTCGGACTGGGGATGTGATTTCCGCTTGGCGTCCAGTTGCTCCACCTTTTCGTCGAAGGGCAGCCATTCATACACTCGCGCGGTAAGCTTGCCCTCTTTTTCGAGTTCCTCGAGGATCTGGAAGTCCTCCCAGGCAGAGTTGTCCTGAATCGACGTGACGCCCCAGCGTGCCGCGTCCGCCAGCGCCGACTCCAGCGCTTGCCGCCGCTTGTCATGCGTGGGTTGCGGAATCACATTGTTGACTGCCACCAGCGCCGCGTCGCGCAGGATGCCGTTCGGCTGGCCGTTCGCATCGCGATCGATCTTCCCTCCCTTCGGATCGCGGCTCGCGATCGTGATACTCGCCAGTTGCAGTGCCTTGGTGCTGGCCACAGCCAAGTGTCCGTCCACGCGCTGCAGGAACACCGGGTGGCCGGCTGATACTTCGTCCACATCCCAGCGGGTGGGCGGAACCCTTACCGGCCAAAGGCTCTCGTCCCAACCCCCGCCCAGGATCCAATCTCCCGGCGCCGCCGCGTTCACCTGGGCGCGAATTTTCTCGCGGAACTCATCCAGCGACTTCACCCCCACCAGGTTGACGTTGAGACTCTCGAAGCCTCCGCTCGCCAGGTGCGCGTGGGCGTCATTGAAGCCCGGCATCAAGAACTTCCCGCCCAGTTCGATGACCTTGGTTTCCGAACCCTTAAGCTTCAGGAGTTCTGCCGTGTTTCCCACAGCCTCGATGCGATCGCCGCGTACCGCCACCGCCTGCGCCCGTTGGATCGCCTTGAACCCCGACGCCATCGCGACCCCGGTATATACGTTTCCGCGGACGAAGATCACGTCCGCCTTTGGCTTCGCGGGTTGGTCCTGCGCCTGCATTGCGCTCATCACACCGCACAGACATACCGCCAGCCGCAGCCTCATTCGCCCACCCCGGCCAGCGCAAGGAGAGTGAGCAGAATGCGTTTCAGCCCGAGTTCGCGGCCCGTGCAATCAAACCATTCCTGCAGCGTATGCGCCCCGCCGCCCGAGCCGCCCCCGCCGATAGCCACGGCCTCGCGCCCCAGCGACAGCGGGATATTTGCATCCGTCGACGCGCGCTGCACTTGCGCGACATTGCCCAACTGCGCATCCACTGCCCGCACCACCTGCAGGATGCGCGCATTCGGCTCCAGTTCCCCCGCCGGGCGATCTCCGATCACAACCACCTCACTGGTCACGGCATGCGTCTTGCGCTGGGCCGACCCGCGACCTTCGGCCAGCCGCTGCTCGGCCTCGACGCTCTGATCCAGGCAGACGCGCAGCGATCGTTCCAGCCGCTCCAGTTCCGTGGTCGAAGTCGAACGCAGGTCCACCCGCATGCTGGCCGATTCCGGAATCGAGTTCACCGAAGTTCCCCCGCGGATCACTCCGATGTTGAACGTGCTCTTGGGAGACGCCGAAACCGGCGTCTGCCAAAAAACTTCAATCGCCCGCGCCAGGATCACGATTGGGTTGGGTGCACCGAAATCGCTCCACGAATGTCCGCCCGGCCCGCGCACGATAATTTCAAAACGCCGGCTGCCCAGTGCTTCCGCCACGATCGTATCCGACCCGGCGCCATCCAGAATCAGGCTGTACGCGATCGAATCCTTCCACCGCGGAGTCGCGAAGATGTGCCGCATCCCGCGCAAATCGCCTTCGCCCTCTTCCCCGACGTTCCCAATGAACAAAAACGGTAGCGCATGGCGCAGACGAACCGAACGCAGCAGAGCCACCAGCGCGAGCATGGCCGTCACCCCGGCGCCATTATCCGAAACGCCCGGGCCATACAACCGGCTTCCCTGCTGGCGAACGTTGAGCGGCGTTCCGGCCGGAAACACGGTATCGATGTGCGCGCTCAGCGCAATGAAGCGGCGCCCGAACCCAGGGTGAATTCCGAAGACGTTCCCCACATCGTCCACCCGGACGTCGTCAAGGCCCAGTTCGCGGAACCGTTCCGCCAGCCACGCCGCGCGCGGACCTTCGCCAAACGGCGGCGCCGCGATGCGCGCCATCTCCAGTTGCCAGTGAGCCAGTTGCGGCTCCTGCGTCCGAAACCAGTTGAAGGCCGAGCGAATTTCAGGCGAAGCCGAAAGCCGAGCCACTTCCTCTTGCACGGTTGGATACGCATCCGACACATCGGCGCGGGAACTCAGGACCATGGGTTAATGGGTCATCTTACAACGTCAGATGAAGGGATTGGATTGCCTTTGGAGGGTACTGCGATTACCGGAGGCGGGTAACGGTTACCTTCTCCTCGGAAGAAATTGCGGCCGTCGAGAATCGGATGTGTCGTAAAACGATCCAGCCTAAGACACACGCAGAGTCTTTCAATTCGCAATCTGCATTGCTATGCGCAAAGATTTCGAAGTTTCGGGAACCAAGAACACAACCACCTCCAGATCGTTGAACCCGAGATGACGGAACTTGAAGTAGTAGGTTCCAGTCCCTCCATCGCCAAGATGAAACTTACTTTGGAGGACGTTAGCGTGGCTTCACGCCGCTTCTCCCACTTCGCTGACAACCTTTCGACGCGGCATCGGGCCGAGGTGCACCGCTCGGATCAACCACCAAACCCGCGAGAGACCCGGCTTCCAGAGGTTTGTCCGCCCTGATAAGGAGCCAGCCGTGCGCCTCGTCAAGGTCCGGCGGCATTCTCGCGCTGCAGGAAAGTAGTGACCGCGCGAGGAGAACAACCAAAGCCGCACTTTTCTGGTCAATCCCCTTCATTCGTAAGCCAATCGCACCGGCCACTGCTAGTCCCGCCGCCGCGTCCCCACCGTCTGCACGCACTGCAGAATCTCCGCGTCGCTCAGCGTGTGGTCCGACGACTTGGCGCGGGCATAAACCCGCTCCACCACATCGTCCGTCGCCGTGATCCCGCGCCGCTCGAGCCAGAAATGCACATTCGATTTCCCGCTCATCGGCCCCACATCGATGATCTGCTCCAGCCCGAAGAAATGCGACGGCACCCCCGAGTAGACCGCATTGGCCAGCTCGACATCGTTCTTCCGGTAGGCCTTGATTACGGCCGCGGCGTGTACGCCAGTCGCGGTGCGAAACGCGTCTTCGCCCACCACCGGATAGTTCGCGGGAATCGGAATTCCCGTAGCGCGCGAAACCGCCAGACAGTAGTCCTTAAGCCGCGACAGGTCCTGTTCGGCCCAGGGCGCGACCCCCATCAGCTTGAGATTGACCAGCATCTGGTCCATCTGCGTGTTGCCCACGCGCTCGCCCACCCCCAGCGCCGACCCATGCACGCACTCCGCGCCCGCCACCAGCGCGGCCATGGAGTTCGCGGTGCCGAGCCCGCGGTCGCAGTGCCCGTGCCAGTCCACCCGAATTTTTTCGCCGGAAGGCTTCACCACCTCATCGATCACGAACCGCACCAGCGCGAACGCGCCCATCGGCGTGGCGTGTCCGGCAGTGTCGCAGATCACAATCGCCCGCGCCCCGCAGTTGATCGCGGTCGAGTACAACTTCTTCACCATCTCCGGATCGCAGCGCGTGGTGTCTTCGGTGACATACATCGCATCGAGGCCCAGCGACACGGCGTACTTCACCGCCCGCTCCGTGGTTTGCAGGAGGAAATCATCCGTCCAGCCCTCGGTGTAGCGGCGAATCGGGCTTGACCCGATGAACGTAGCCGCTTCAATGCGCAGCCCCGTCTTCTGCACGATCTCGGCAATCGGGCGGATGTCGTTCTCGTGCGTCCGCGCCGCGCAGTTCGCGCGGATCTTCATTTTGTGATCGACGATCTCGCGCGCCAGCGCCGTCACGTGCTCGACCGCGCGCGGCCCCGCGCCCGGCAGGCCCAGGTCGAGCGAGTTGATCCCCAGCGCCTCCATCAGGCGCAGGATCTCGATTTTGTCCTGGATCGCAGGGTCCCGCACGGAAGGCGATTGCAGTCCGTCACGCAGGGTCTCGTCGTTCAGCAGCACATGCCCCGCCGGCCGCAGCGACTTCGGATGGATCGTGTTCCAGTCGTAGATGAGTTCGGAAGTATTCACAAATGCGGAAGAGTTCGCGCTCGATGCAAGGCGGCTGCCCTCATACCCCTAAACGCCACCCCAAGCCCAAACAAATTTTCCACCGAACCGCGTCAGACCTGCCCTGCACAGCGGTCGAGCGAAACCCTACTTCGCGTCCTTCGGCGGAATCGTCAACCCGAAAATCGAAATGCGCCCATCCCCCGCGACGTTCACCCCGCTCGGGTCCTTAGGACTGGGAAGGTAGAGCGTCTTGCAGTTCTCGCAGCGGTAGACTTCCGCGGATGGCCCCCAGGCCTTCTCGATGCACGCGCACTCCTGCTCCACCGCGTCACTGGCGTAGAACCACCGCTTCAAGTGGCCGCCGCAGAACTTGCCCTTGTCGTCCTTCTCGTTGCAGGCGCGCTGGCCAGGTTGTTTGACCTTCACCTTGTGGTTGGGAAGCTGCTGAGCCGCGTGCGGGACGGTTGTTTCGCCAGTCGCCAAAGAGCACCTCGTTCGAGCGGGCACTAGCCGCAGGATTAAGCCTTAACTGTTGATTTTACTCGAACATGACTGGAGGCAACCACCAATCCAAAGTAGCGCCGGCGTCCCGCCGGCTGTCGCGAGCGCAGCCTGCCCTCGTACCAGGAGCCGCCAAAGCCAAAACTGATGCAATCAAAGCAGCCTGGCGATGAAAACGCGAAACTTTACAATTTCCGCCGCCCCAGAACCCCCGCCGACCACAGCGCCCCAAGCGTCCGCCGGCCCACCCCCCGCGCGAACTGCATATCCAGGAACCCCTCCATCTGTCGCGCAAACGACTTGCCATAACCGTACCACCAGACTTTCTTCATTCGCGGCAGGTGGTCGCGGTCGAGATATTTCACCCGCACCATCTCTTCCATCCCCAATCGTCCGTGCGCCCGGCCGATGCCGCTCGCCTTCACGCCGCCATGCGGCGCCTCGCTGATGCCAAAACACGAAATCGTATCGTTCACCATCACCGTTCCCGCCACGATGCGCCGGGCCATCGCCTCTCCGCGTTCGCTATCCCGCGTCCACACACTGGCCGCCAGCCCGAAGTCCGAGTCGTTCGCTAGACGGATCGCTTGGTCATCACCGCCGAAGGCCGCCACCGACAATACCGGCCCGAACGTCTCCTCCCGCATGATCTGCATTTCTTGAGTCACGTCCGCCAGGATCGTCGGCGCATAGAAGTTCGGCCCCAGCTCCGGCAACCGCGAACCACCTGCCAGCACGCGCGCGCCGCGTCGCCTGGCTTCTTCCACCTGCCCCTCGACGATCCGCAGCTGGCGCTCGTGAATCATCGGCCCCACCTCGGTCGCCGGATCGGCCCCGTTGCCGACGCGCAACTTGCGCGTCTTCTCCACGCACGCATCCAGAAATTCCGTATACCGCGAACCATCCACGTAACACCGCTCCACCGAAAGGCACGTCTGCCCGGCATTGACGAACGCTCCCCACACCGCCGCGCTCGACGCCACGTCCACATCCGCATCGTCCAGCACCAGCATCGGATCTTTCCCCCCCAGCTCCAGCACGACCGGCAGCAAACGGCTCCCCGCGGCCTGCGCAATACGCTTTCCTGTTGCCGCACTCCCGGTGAAGACCAGCTTATCGATGGGCGCGTTCACCAGCGCCGCGCCCGTAGCGCCGTCTCCCGCCACCAGCTGAAAAATCTCCTGCGGAATTCCCGCCGCCCGCAGCAAAGTTTCCAGCTCCAGCCCCACCAGCGACGTGAATTCCGACGGCTTCAGCACCACCGCGTTGCCCGTTACCAGCGCGGCTAGCGTTTCCACCGCGGGAATCGAAAACGGGTAATTCCACGGTGACACGATGCCGATCACCCCATGCGGCTCGCGCAGTAGACGTCCCGTCTTGGTCTTCATCGCCAGGCTTCGATGCGGCACCGGTTGGTCACGCAGAAAGCTGCGAGCGTTTTCCATCAGGAAGCGCGTAGCATCGAGCACCACCAGGACTTCCGTCAGCAGCGCCTCCACGTAGGGCTTCCCCGCCTCGCGCGTGATCAACCGCGCCACCTCCGACTTTTTCCCATGGAGCAGGCCTTGAAACTCACTGAGGATGGCGATCCGCTTGCCCACATTGAGTGCGGCCCACGCCGGTTGCGCAATGCGGGCGCGAGAAACAGCGCGTTGAACCTCGGCCGCCGTGGCGCAATCGAGTTCGCGAAGGGTCTCGCCCGTGGCTGGGTTCTTAGAAACGATCTTGCCGACTGGGATTTGAACGTCCGTGGCCATGTCTCACGAAGAAGGCCTGCACGCGCTTCGTGCCCATAATACTCTCGTCGACCGCCGTGGACCCGGCTGGCTTCCCGGCGCAGCGGATTATTGCTGCTTTTTGCTGTCGGGCGACACCACTTGCATCTCGATCACGTTGGGCACTCTCGGCTGCTGGCCCACCTGCCCTCGCTTCGCGTCAGCGATCTGGATATTCGAGTGCTCCAGCAAAAGCCCCGTGGCGCGGTCGAGTTCCAAACGCGATTTCTCGTACGCCGCCATCGCCGAGATCCGGTTCGACTCGGCGGTCGCTACCAGCGACTCATTCTGCAAAACGAGCACCGCGGTCGACATTCCGACTTGCAGTTTTTTCTGTTCCGCATACAACGATTGCTTCGCGGAATCCACCCCGGCCTTAGCCGCTGCAACCGCGGCCCGGTTCTGCTGCAGGGTGAATTGCGCGTTTCGCACCTCAATCCGCACTTGATTCTCCAGTTGCTGCAGGCGCATCTGTGCCTGGCGATATTCCAGCTCGGATCGCACCTGGTTGGCTTGCGCCACCCGATTCCGCAACGGCACAACAAAAGTAACGCCCGCTCCTTTGTCCGGGGCCGTCGAGTTCACCAACTGTTGCAGCGTGCCTCCGTAGCCAACCGGGGAAATTGTCCCTGCCGCATGGCATCCAAACGATTGCTTCTCCGCTGGCGGCGGACAAATGTTGGCGGGATTCTGATCGCCTCCCAACCCCGATCCGCCGTAATAGGCGAACAGGTCGGCCGTCGGCAACAATGCGTTGGCGACCGCCCGCATGCTGATTTCGCGGGTCTTCAGATCCACCCGAGACTCCTCCAATTCACCCCGGTGGCTCAATGCCTCGTTAATCAGGTCGCCCGTCGGCTGGACCTGCTCGTTTTCCGGCACCTCCATCGTCGACGCTGGAATCAGCTCCGCCTCCGCGAGCCCTGGGTCCACCAGGGTGCGGCTCAGAGCGTTTTTCATCAGCAGTTGTTGCAGCTCCAGGTTGGTCTGAGCCACGATCAGCCCCTCCTGGTCGGTTGCCACCGTGCTCTGCGCACTGGCGAGTTGCAGCGGGGCCGTCACCCCTGCCGTCACCTGCTTCTGCGTGTCGGACAGCGTCTTCTGCGCGAAGGCCAGCGCCTCCTGTTGCACTCTGAGGTTCTCGTAGGCGTACACCAGGTCCCAGTAGATGTTTTCGATCTGGTCGACGGTGGTGATCACCTGCAGGCGGAATGCGGTATCGGCGATGTGGCGGTTGTTCTGTGCAATGCGCATGAACCGCGTGTTCGGCAATAGCCCGTAGCCTTGTAACAGATGCTGCGCTAGTTGAAACTTGAAGTTCGCCGTGAGTTCTGGGCTCAGGATGGTCGTCGGCTGGTTGGTCGAGAGGCGGCTATTGTTGAACACAACCGACATGTTGGTGCCCCAATGGAATCCCTGGGCGTAGTTGAAATCCGCTGTGTCCGTGTTGTTGGCAATCTGGGTGGCGCCCAACAAAGAACTGGCGGAGAGCGTTTGGGCACGGTCAATCTGCAACGTGCCGCCCACAATCGGATCGAAGCTCGAAATCGCCGACCCCAGTCCAAGGGTCGAGCTGACCAACCCCGCTGTACCGGTCGCCGCTCCTCCGGCCGCGATCGATGTGCCCCCCGCCCCGGAACCCACCGTTCCGCTGAGCCCGCCCACTCCTCCCCCGGGCGTGCCCTGCAGGGTCCCCGTATTCACGCCCAGAAGATTGGCACCGGCGGCGGTACGCAAAATGTCGGTGTCGGCAATGCTTAGGTTGTAGCGCGCAATCGCGATGTCGAGATTGTTCTCCAGCGCCAGTGCCACCGCATCATCCATCGAAAGCAGGATCTTCCCGTCATGCAGCAACTGATCCAGCCGCACCGTGTTGGTCAGGTTCGGGGGTGGAACATGTTCCGCCTCGTAAGGAGCAATCAAGTTCGGGAATGCCCGATGCGGCTTGGAATAGTCCTTGAGAACAAAAGCCTGGGCCGACGGCAGCTGCTGCGGCTGCGGAGCCTGCGTTGTGCCCTGGGTGGATTGAGTTCCGGCGGCAGGTGTTGGGGATTGCTGTGCCCGGCCCGCAACCGACATCGCTGCCAGGGCACTGATCCCCACCACAATGTATGCGACCAACCTCGAAAAACGTGAAGACATGTATGTATCCATACCCGCTCGTGGGCCTTCGCGGTCCGCTTCAAGAACTATGACGCGAAGCACATCCTGTCCGTAAGCAATTTCCGAATCCGTACCTGCGGCGCATCTGACCGAAGCCCCACTTTGATTTCAACTAGGCTAAGCAAGAGCGCAGCAGAACACAAATTGCTCCTCAGACCGGTCGCAAGGAGCGGTGGCCCGCACCGGCGCACCAAGCATTCGAAGCATGTTTCATTTTCGGTGATGCGGTGGCATGCACCGGGTAAAGATTCGGTAAATCTGCGTAAAGGTTCGTAAAGCGCACACTAGTATTCAACGCTCACCAGAAAGAGGCCGCTGGCCGGGGCAGTTGGCCCGGCCTGAGAACGGTTCCGCGCCTCCAGGATCTCGCGCAGTTCCGTAACCCGCACGCTATTCTTGCCCACCAGGATGAACGTCCCCACCAGGTTGCGCACCATGTGGTGCAGAAAACCGCTGCCGCGAACCGTGTAGATGAGTTCGTCTTCCTCCCGTGTCCAGGCGGAAGAGAAAATCGTTCGCAGGTTCGAGGCCTCGCCCTCTTCCCGCCTCCGTTCCGGATCAACCGCCGCGAACGAAGTGAAATCGTGTTCCCCTTCGACCGCGACAGCGGCCGTGTTCATGGCCTCTTCGTCTAGCGGATAAGGAAAATGCCAAACATATCTCGCCCGAAATGGCGGACAAATCGGGGATCTCAAAATTCGATAACGATACGTCTTCGCCCTGGCCGACTGGCGCGCGTGAAAGTCCTCGGAGGCTTCGCTGGCTTCCAGAACTCGAATCGCGGGCGGAAGAATGTGGTTCAGCGCTTTCACGAAGTTTTCCACCGGCATGGGAGATGCGGTCACAAACGAGGCCACCTGAGCCAAGGCATGCACCCCGGCGTCCGTCCTTCCCGACCCCTGGGGCAGGACCTTTTCTCCGGTCAGGCGTCCAATGGCTGAGGCGAGTGCGCCTTGGATGGTGGCGGTGTCCGGTTGCACCTGCCAACCGGCAAACTCCGATCCGTCGTAGGCCAGCGTTAATTTGACATTGCGCGTCACTTTTTGTTCCGAGTCTTCGACCGAAGTCGCCTCATCTAAGCGCCTTTCGGGCCTTTACAGACTTCTGCCCGTTTTGCCGGGCGCCGTCACCGAAATCCGCTGGAGGGTCGGATATACTGAGGACCTTTCCCGGAATGGCAGCGTTTCCGCCCCCGTCGGGCCTCGCCGGGAACGGAAAGGAACCTTCGCTCTACGTTTTTCGTATCAATCTCTGCGGACCAGAGGTTAGGACCCCAGGAGCCTTAGCGTCTCTCTACATGCATTCGAACCAGGCCTTCATTTACGGAGAACCAGAATGTCTTTCGTTTGTTTGAAGTCCCCCGCCAGGTTTTTCGCCCTATCGACGATCACTGCCGCGCTCGCAATCGGCGTCTGGGCTCAGGATTCCCCGCCCGCCGCCGCGCCGCAGGCACCCTCGGCGAGTAAGTCAGCTGTGCAGCCGCAACCGTTCCGCGTGGGCGAGTATGCCGCGGAGAAATCTCATTTTCCCAATCCCATCACACCTTACCTTGGCAGGAGCGTTCCCCTGCCCAACCTGATGAACACTCCCAGACTCGATCAGTTGATGGTGAACGGCAAGCTGATGTTATCGATGAATGATGCCGTCGCCTTGGCGCTCGAGAACAATCTCGATATCGCCATCTCCCGCTACAACCTTGACATCGCCGATACCGATGTCCTTCGTACCAAGGCAGGGGCGTCTCTGCTGGGTGTAAACACCGGTGTTGTGCTGGGCACTCCTGGGGGCGGTGTCGGGGGGATCGGTGGCGCCACCTCGGCTACGGCAAGCGGTGGCCCCGGCGGCACGACCCTGGGCGGCGGCGGGGCCGGCAGCGGGACTCTCGGCATCGTCAGTTCGACCCTCGGCATCGGGTCCCCCATCAATTCCTACGATCCCATACTGACCGGCACCCTGCAACTGGATCGCTTCCGTCAGACCGCTTCCAGTGCGTTCATTGGCGTGCCCTTTCTGGATCAGAACACGAGCACCGCGAATTTCTCGTATAACCAGGGCTTCGTTACTGGCACCAACCTCTCCGTAGGCTTCACGAATACTCGCGCAACCACGAATTCCCCTTTTACGACCCTGAGTCCTCAGCTGAACTCAGGGTTTAAGGCTACGCTGACGCAACACCTGCTGCAGGGTTTTGGATTTGTCCCAAACAAGCGCTTTATCATCATCGCCAAAAACAACCGCGCACTGACCGATGTCGCTTTCCGCCTACAGATCATCACCACTGTCGACCAGATCCAGAACATGTATTGGGACCTGGTCAACGCCTACGAAAACGTCAAAGTGCAGCAGGACGCACTGGCGCTCGCGGAAAAGACTCTTTCCGACAACAAGAAGCAAGTCGAGATCGGAACCCTGGCGCCTATCGAAATCGT
>Ga0307479_10005190_pt1 | contig 11942 bp, 14 predicted proteins | sample atmos_gasesECM4C_FD_203743 | JGI IMG/M metagenome (GOLD analysis project Ga0307479, IMG submission 203743) | Hardwood forest soil microbial communities from Morgan-Monroe State Forest, Indiana, United States - atmos_gasesECM4C_515 | ecosystem: Environmental > Terrestrial > Soil > Temperate... | reverse complement strand
AACGTCAGGCCTACGCCTTGTAGCTGTAACTCCATATACCCATGCCGGACATGGTTGGGTGCGGCACGGACCCAACCGGGCGGTAGTCCGCGTAGGCCTTGAGATTCAGCGTCTCCTCGATGTGCTTTAGGCCCGCCCAGTACGCAGCCTCGATGGTGGTCCCCTGGGGCAACTCGAGCTTGAAGCCGTGCGGCTCCATAGCGCCCGACGATACGCCGCACTGCCGAACGGCCATTTTTTCGGTGACTCGGCTACGGTCGACCTGGCCGCAATATTTCCGAGAACGAACCCAATGAGGAGTTCGGACACATGCCGGAAAGACCCCCTCTTCGGGACCCGGAACCAAACTTGGAGCCGCCCACCGAGGAGTTAAAACTCATCGGGACGCCTCGAATCGAGGAGACCGATGAGCCGGTCTACAGCGTGCACATTGAATTATCTCGCAAACTCACGGCTGGCGAGCAAGACTATGTCGCGGGATGGGGTACGCCGCCTCGCAGCCCGGCTGGCTGGGTCAAAATTGAGCGGGATCTGAGGCATTTGACTGTCACCAACACCACCATCGAGAAGGTGGGACAACATCGCGACTCCCTTCGGAAGATCGTTTCCAAGATCGCCGCTGAGGGTGAGAAATACCGGAAACGCGCCGTCCAGGCACGGCACCAGGCAGGCGAGGAAAGTGAAGCCCGCCAGGCAGAGCGCGAGAGGAGAAAGGACCTCGCAAACGAAATAGAATTCGATTAACGGGTTGGCGAAACGGCCCCGGCTCCCGGAGGTGTCTCGTCAATCACTAACTGGGATCACTTGAATACACCGGGGCGGTATGACGCAGTATTCCCAGAAACTTCAGGGCTGCAAGCAGCGCGGGCCCCGGCGATGACCTCCGGGCCTTTGTCATCCCGTTCTAGCCGTTGACCGGCTACCCCTCAACTACAACTCCGTGCGCAACAATGGACCGATGCATCTGCTGACCACCCGGAGCGGCGAACTGGTCTCCCTGGTCAAACCCCTCTGCGATGACCGCGGCTGCACCGGCTGCGCCGGACTGGTCGGCCTCGACTCCGCCGAGCTCGTCGATTTCGCGACGGTCGTGGCCCGCCCAGACAGCGGCACCACGGCGCTTGTTTCAGCTGCAGTAGGCTTCCTGGAACGCACCGGCTGGGTCGACAAAGACCCGGAGGTGATCGCCGAGTACGCCCTCGACATGGCCACCCTAACCACCGAGGTCGCCAGGTGGTACCCGCCGGGGACCAAGGTCCGAGCACCCTTCAACCGCGACACCGACGAGTGGATCATCACCTGTGCCAATCAATGCGACAGTAACCCCCCGACTGGGGCGCCGAAAGCCTCGCCCCTACCGGCCACCGGGGCGCCATCGGGCCGCTGGGCCACGATCGCACCCGTTGTCGCCGCGGTTGTCATAATCCTCGCCATCGTTGGACATCTGCCATCCCACAAGCACGCTGCCCAGCCATCGCACCAGGTGTCTTATTCATCTCAGACCGTGCTGCCGTTCACCGGCCTCGATGACCCCTCGAGGCTGGAGGTCGACGGTGCCGGTGATGTCTACGTCGTCGATCACGGCGACAATCGGGTGGTGAAGCTGGCCCAGGCTTCGGGTGCCCAGACCGTGCTGCCGTTTACCGGCGTCCACCCCTCGGGGGTGGAGGTCGACGGTGCCGGCAACCTGTACGTTGCCTCGTGGATCACCAATCGGGTGGTGAAGCTGGCCCAGGCTTCGGGTGCCCAGACCGTACTGCCGTTCACCGGCGTCCACCCCTCGGGGCTGGAGGTCGACGGTGCTGGTGACGTCTACGTCGTCGACATTGAAAACAACCGGGTGGTGAAGCTGGCCCAGGCTTCGGGTGCCCAGACCGTGCTGCCGTTCACCGGTCTCAACCACCCCTCGGGGGTGGAGGTCGATGGTGCTGGTGATGTCTACGTCGTCGACACTGGAAACAAGCGGGTGGTGAAGCTGGCCCAGGCTTCGGGTGCCCAGACCGTGCTGCCGTTCACCGGCCTCAACCACCCCTCGGGGATGGAGGTCGACGGTGCCGGTGATGTCTACGTCGTCGACACCGGAAACAACCGGGTGGTGAAGCTGGCCCAGGCTTCGGGTACCCAGACCGTGCTGCCGTTCACCGGCCTCAACCACCCCTACGATGTGGCGGTGGACACCGCTGGCACCGTTTACGTCGCCGACTTCAACAACAATCGGGTGGTGAAGCTGCCGGCCCAGTAGCGAATCGCAAAGCCACAGCACCACAAACCATTTCCGCACGACCAGGCTGGCCACGACGTTGATGCAGGGTCCTCATCCGCTGTCCTCTTCATATCTGCGATGTTGTCCTGTGAACACACTAGGTGCCTCGTCAATTACTAACTGGGAACACCCGGGCAATCGGAATCGGTCGTGAACGAGACGCACGCCGACGGTCCGATCACCATTCGCCAGGCCGAGCAGCTAGCCGCCGCGCTACTCGACACGGCGCGGGGCGCAGCGGTAGCCGACGAGCTGGACGGGTGGGCAGGCGGAACCAGATCGCGATAGTCCGCGTTCTGACTTGTTGTTCGGGCCGCCCCTGCTCTCCTCGGGGGCGGCCCGATTCATCGTCGGGGCTCTATCCAGCGGCGCGCAACTGCGCCCGAAGTCGGGAGTCGTAGCTGCTTGACAGCAGTACGCTCATGCCGTGCCGGAAACGCTGTACGCACCCTGCGGCGATCTGAGCCTGGCGTATCAGGTTTTCGGCGACGGGCCCATCGAGCTGGTCATCGTCGGGCCGTTCGTCAGCCACCTCGAGCTGGCCTGGACCCTCCCCCAATTCAAAGCGTTCGAAGAGCAGCTCGCCACGTTCTGTCGCGTTGCCCTGTTCGACAAGGCCGGGGTCGGGCTGTCGGACCCGGTGCCAAAAGTTCGCACGCTGGAGGATCGAGCGGCCGAGATCGAGGCCGTCATGGACGCAGCCGGCTTCGGACAGGCCGTCGTCTCCGGGCTGAGTGACGGTGGACCGGCCGCCATAATGTTCGCGGCAACACGGCCGGAGCGAGTGCGGGCGTTGATCCTCTGCGGCACATTCTCGTTTAACCCAGGCGTGTGGGACGACATGGATCGCGACCCGGCCGAGCTGCGGGCGCGCTTCCTTGCCGAGCTGGGTGAGGACTACACGCCGTCGATTGAGCAGCTCGCCCGCTGGCTGGAAGCCGCGCGCGCCGTGCGCGCCGGGTGGGGCAGTGGTGCCGCAGCCAGCATCAGCGCGCCGTCGGTCCGGTCGATACGCCAGCTGGGAATGTTGGAGCGCATGAGCGCGAGCCCGGGAATGGCGCGGGCGTCATTCGAAGCGGCGTTTCGGACCGACGTGCGGCCGATCCTGCCGACGCTCACCGCCCCAACCCTGGTCATCCATGCCCGCGAGGACCCCGCGGTTCCGGTACAGGGCGGCCGGTATCTCGCCGACCACATCCCCGGCGCGCGGTACCTCGAGGTCGAGGGTGTGGACCACGCACCCTTCTTAACCGAGCCCGACAAGATCCTGACCGGGATCGAGGAGTTCCTCACCGGCAGCCATGCCGCACCATCACAGTCACGCCGCGCCCTGCGCACCGTGCTGTTTACCGACATGGTCGCCTCGACCCAGCACGCCGCGGCGGCGGGCGACGAGCGGTGGCGCGCGGTGCTGCACCGCTTCGGTGAGATCACCGCCGACCTGACGGAACAATTCGGCGGCACGGTGGTCAAAAGCACCGGCGACGGCCACCTGGCCACGTTCGACGGGCCGACGCAGGCCATCCGCTGCGCTGAGGCCTTACGCGCTGACGCCGAAACCCTGGGCATCCAGATCCGCGCCGGCATCCACACCGGCGAATGCGAACTGCTGGACGCCGACATCGGCGGGATCGCGGTACACATCGCCGCGCGGATCCTCGGCCAGGCCGGCGCCGGGGAAATCCTCGTGTCCCGCACCGTGCGTGACCTGGTCGTCGGCTCGGGCACCGGCTTCGAGGACCGCGGCAGCGTCGAGCTTCGTGGCGTGCCCGGCACCTGGCAACTGCTGGCGGTCGATCGCCACGGCCCGCGAGCAGGATCGCCCGAGGCGGAATTGGCGTCAATGCCCACTCCTGGCCGTCGGACCGCGATGCGCCGCTCGGACCGCGCCGTAGAGGCGATCGGGAGGCGGACACCGTGGCTCCTGCGCGGGATGGCCCACCTCGCCCCGGCCACCGGCCGCCGCTGAACAGCCGGAGTCAGCGCGGTTGGAGGTGTCTGAATCCTCGACATCGTTGACAGGTGAGTCGCATTCAGACACCACCGACGCCGAAACATCCGTGCTGGTGAATGACCCCACATTCACGAGCTGGCTGGTCTGTTCGGAGACCTTTCGCGCCGCCGAGGTCACCGTATGCTGGCTATATCGAGTACCGGGCCAAGACCGCGGCGGTCGGCCGGCAGATTCCAACTGCGACTGACCCATGCCGGGTTGAAAAGTGAGTCTGCTGGCAATCCTCATCTCAATCAGCATCGAATACCGAGTGAACGCATCAATGATTCGACACCGTTGGATAGGTATGGACTTCTTTAGATTGATCCAAGTTAGACGGGGCCGCAGGCTCGCGGGGGCCGTTGGGATAGCGACGATGCTGGCCACGTCGGTCCTGCTCAGCGTGCCCTTCCCAGCGTCGTCGGCCGATCCGTGTCCCGACGTAGAGGTGGTGTTCGCCCGCGGCTCTGGAGAGCCGCCAGGCATCGGCAGCGTCGGGGGGCCCTTCGTCGACGCCCTGCGCTCTCAGATTGGACCCAGGTCGCTCGGGGTGTATCCGGTCAATTACCCCGCCAGCACTGACTTTTCCAACAGCGCTTTCCCATTGACGGTCATCGACGGGATTCGTGATGCCAGTTCTCACATTGAGTCCATGGCGGCGAACTGCCCCAAGACCCGCGAGGTACTCGGCGGATACTCCCAGGGCGCAGCAGTGGCCGGTTACGTCACCTCGGCCGCCGTACCGCCGGGTGTACCCGCTGCTGCGGTACCGCCTCCGATGCCGCCGGAGATCGCGAACCACGTCGCCGCGGTCACCCTATTTGGAACACCTTCCGCTCAGTTCCTGCAGCAGTACGGCGCGCCGCTGATCACCATCGGCCCCCTTTATCAGCCCAAAACCCTCGAGTTGTGCGCTGACGGCGACGGGATTTGCGGTTCCAGCGGCAGCCCCATCGCGCATGCTCTCTACACGGTGAACGGCATGACGGGCCAGGCCGCCGGCTACGCCGCGAGTCACCTGTAGCTCGACGCCCCAGCGACGAACGGGCCGATACGCCCGGGCAGAATCGCACCATGCGCGTTCTGGTCACCGGCGGTACAGGATTCGTAGGCGGGTGGACCGCCAAGGCCATCGCCGACGCGGGTCATTCCATCCGGTTCCTGGTGCGAAATCCCGCGCGGTTACAGACATCTGTCGCCAAATTGGGCGTGGACGTGTCGGACTTCGCCGTCGGGGACATCTCGGACCGCGTGTCGGTACGCGAGGCGTTACAGGGATGCGACGCCGTCGTGCACAGTGCCGCCTTGGTGGCAACCGACCCGCGTGAGACTCCCCGGATGCTGAGCACGAACATGTCGGGCGCCCAAAACGTCCTCGGTCAAGCCGTCGAGCTCGGAATGGATCCGATCCTTCACGTGTCGAGCTTCACGGCGCTGTTTCACCCCAACTTGGAGACGCTACGGGCGGACCTGCCGGTTGTCGGTGGAACAGATGGATACGGGCAATCCAAGGCGCAGGTCGAGATCTATGCCCGCGGTCTGCAGGACGCCGGCGCACCGGTGAACATCACCTATCCCGGCATGGTTCTCGGTCCGCCTGTCGGCGGCCAATACGGCGAGGCCGGCGAGGGCGTCAAAGCCGCATTGGGGATGCATTTCATTCCCGGGCGCGGCGCGGCATGGTTGGTCGTCGATGCGCGGGACTTGGCCGCGTTACACGTGGCGCTGTTGGAACCCGGGCGTGGGCCGCGCCGCTACATGGCGGGCGGTCGTCGGATTCCCGTGACCGAGCTGGCGGGCATGCTCGGCCAGATCGCCGACACTCCGATGGTTGCAGTGCCGGTTCCCGACACGGTGATTCGTGCCGCGGGCGCGGTACTGGATAAAGCGACGCCGTTTCTGCCCTTCCACACGCCGTTCACCTCGGCGGGAATGCAGTACTACACGCAGATGCCATCGTCGGATGATTCGCCGAGCGAGCAAGAACTCGGCATCACCTACCGGGATCCGCACGAGACCGTGGCCGACACGATCGCGGCCCTTCGCAGCAATACCGGCTAGTCGTCCTCAGGCGATTCTGCGGCGTCCCCATCGCGGGGCTCGCTCGGTGGCGAATTCTTCAGCCACCGCCTTAGCCGGAGAAGTTGATTGACAACGATGCCGATCCCGAGGAGCCCCAGCGTCGTCACCACAATGGCGGTGGTCACGGAGTCCATCGTGACAGCCGAAGCAGCACTGTCCGAAACAGGGCACCGATCCCACCGCCGCACTTGACGCATGGCGTCGAGGCTTGGTGATCGCTCAGGACGTGGGCATCCGCTTCAACGAGTCGCACTTCTTCCACAATCTGGCCCGTCTCGAGGCTAAGCACGGTGACTCGGCGGCCGCGTTGGACAACTCACGCTGTCGATTCGCAATTACCACCACTCGGGCAACATCCCCGCTATGCGCTCGCCGCTGGCCGTCCTGGCGACATTGCTAAACCGCCACGGACGCCGCGAGCAGGCTGCCATGATCATCGGGTTTGCGTTTAGCCTTCTCACCGCGGCGGCATTTCCGAAGCTCAACGCCACCATCGCGGATCTCCGCCGGGTCCTCGGCGAACAGGCGTATGAATCGCTCGCCCGCAAGGGCGCGGCGATGACCGCCGCCGCCATGGTGACCTACGCGTACGAGCAAATCGACCAAGCCCGAACGGAACTCTAGCCGGCGGCTTTGACGCTCCGGACGAAGCCGAACACGGCTGCGCCCACGAATGGCACCGGGGCCAGCGTGGCGATCAGCGCGCTCTTGGTACCAATGAGTGGCTTGCTGCGTAGCCCTAGCAGAAGGTCGGCGCTATCGCTGATCAAACCGGCAGTGGCCCAGCCGCGGAACTCGCCGCCGCCACCGCGCACCCAGGCGGCACACGCACCCGACCCGAGGACCACGTCGCGAATCCCGATCGTTTGCATGAGTAGCGTCTCGGTGCCGGATTCGGGCTTGAAGAACCGGCCCGGCGCCAGGAGCATAGCGGCTCCCACCCCGACGCGGGCCGCCGCGACCAAAGCCAAGATCGGCGACGATGTCCGGGTCGGCTCCTGCGTCATCATCACAGGGTAGTGACGAAGCCGCCGTCGACGCGATAGTCGGATCCGGTGCTGTTCCCGGCGCGGTCGCTGGCAAGGAACACGATGAGGTCGGCGACTTGTTCCGGGGTGGTGAAACGGCCCGTCGGAGTGCTGTTTGCGATCATCGCCCTCACATCGTCGGCTGTCTTGCCGGTGGCCGCGGCGAACCCGTCGGCCGCCCCAACCCTTCTCCGCCCACAACCCGGTCGACACCGGGCCCGGGCTGACAGAGTTGACTCGAATGTTCTTTGGCCCCAATTCTTTTGACAATGTCTTCATAAGGTTGGTGACGGCGGCCTTGGTGGCGCTGTAATCGTAGATCTCGGTGAGGGGAGATAGGCGTTAACCGAGCCGACGACGACGATGGAGCCACCGCCGCGCCTCTCGATCTCCGGCAGCGCGGTGCGGGTAGGCCGCACGGTACCCATCACATTGAGATTCCAAGATGCTGGCGAACCCGCCCGGGCGGATCGCGGCAACGCCGACGTTGTTGACCAGAACATCGATCCCGCCGCGGTGGGCTGCAGCGGCGACCAGTTCTTCGGCGGCGTAGGGCTGGCGCAGGTCGACGGGCACGAACGACAGCTGCCCGGTCTTCTCGAGCACCGGCAGTTGTTCACGGCGGGTGCGTTACCCGGCCACCACATGGGCGCCCGCTTCGACAAGGGCTTTGGTGACCGCAAGGCCGATGCCCTTGCTGGCGCCCGCGACCACGGCGGTCTTTCCCGACAGGTGCAGATCCATACGCTCCTTCCCCCGTCCCGGCGCGCACGACGCTACCGTTGCGCGATGAGTGCGTTCATGCCGAAGGGCGACATCCGTGGAGTCACAGCGTGAGCGACTTGGTCAAGCACCGTCCGGGCGCGCCCGCCGGCTTCTTCGCTTGGGAAGCCGCGGGGCTGCGATGGCTTTCGAGCGCTGACGGCGGTGTGCCCTGCGCACAGGTTGTTTCGTTCGGCGCGACCAGCCTGACCCTGCGGCGGCTTGATTCGGTGACTCCGAGCCCCGAGGCGGCGCACGTGTTCGGCGGCCGACTGGCCATCACGCACGACGCGGGTGCCGCACGGTTCGGCGAAGGGCCCGACGGCTGGGACGGGCCGGGTTTCTTCGGGCCGTTGTCGCAGCCATTGCCGATGTCGCTGCGCCAGCACCGACGCTGGGGCGATTTCTACGCCGAGGAGCGGCTGGTTCCGATGGCCGAGCTCGCGGCGGCGCGGCTCGATGCTTCGACCCGTGCCGCGATCGACTCCGTCGTGGCACGTTGCCGTGCGGGCGACTTCGACGACGATGACCCGCCGGCCCGGCTGCATGGCGATTTGTGGAGCGGCAACGTGATGTGGACACCCGATGGGGTGGTGTTGATCGACCCGGCCGCGCACGCCGGTCACCGCGAGACCGACCTGGCGATGCTGGCGCTGTTCGGCTGCCCGCACTACGAGACCATCCTCGCCGGTTACCAGCGGGTGCGATCGCTGACGCCCGGCTGGCGCAACCGCATCGGGCTGCACCAGCTCTTCCCGCTACTGGCGCATGTCGTGCTGTTCGGTAGCGGGTACACAGGGCAGACGCGCGCCGCGGCGCGCGCCGCGCTGGCCGCCTAACCTCGCTCGTTTACGCGGGCACTTTTGCAGCGATCTGGTTCGCGATGTCGACGGCTGAGTTCTTGGGATCGGCGCTGCATGTGTTGACGTCGACAATGACGTTGTTTTTCACGGCGAGCGCCCGTCCGCAAGCTTTCCAGCCCGTGGAAGGAGGGTTCTGCAGAGTTGAGCTGGTGCTGAGGACACCGTTGGTGTTGGATGTCGCCCCCACGGTCCACTGCGTCTTGGACTGGATGTGGGTGTAGGCGTGGCAGGACTGCCACTGCTGGGCGGAGGCGGTGAAGAAGTCGCTGGCTTGTTTGGCGGTGGGGAATAGCACCACTGCCTGCTCGGCGAAATGAGTCAAGTTATCGCCCTCCTGGCGGTCGAGTGTTTGGTCGCGCTCGGCGATGAAACCGCTGTTGGCATAGACCTGGGCTTGCGCCGAGCCGTCGATGGCTAAGCACTCCTTGGGCGTCATCGTGGCGCTGTCATCAGACATGCCGGTGCGGCTGTTCGTGACCTTCATATCGGTTGCCCCCATGGCGGCGTTGATCTGCTCGGGGCTCAGCAGGAATCCCGTCAACGCAGCCTCTGCAACTGGAGGCGGAGGCGGTTTCGTTTTGGTGGTCGACGTGGTGGTCGAGGCTTGAGAGCCTTGGTTGGACTGGCTGTGACAGCCGGCGGTGAAAATGCAGATGCCGGCAACGGCTACTAAGGCGATCAATTGGCGCATGTTTCATTTCATCGCCATTCCCGGGTAACCCACAAGGATCAGCAAGGCACGCCACCACTACGGTTCGTACCCTTCTACGTCGGCAACGGCCATGTGACCGGCGATGTGCTCGGCGGGGCAGCCCGGCGGAGCTGCGCATGGCCCATTGGTCTCGAACGCCGGTAGTCAGTAGCTAGCGTGAGTTCCTAGGCCGCGGGCTTTATCTCGAGGCCGACGTGCACCTTGTCGATGCCGCCGCGGACGATCGAGTGCGCATAGAACCACGGGGCGTGGTACCAGTACCGCTTCAGCACGGCGTTGTAGACCCGCCGCGTCTCGGACTTCGGCAGGACGCGCGCGACGGCCTCGACCTCTTCGCTCTTTGGCTTGCCCAGTGCCGCGCTCTTGGCGATCGTCACCCTGGGCGTGTTGTTGATCCGCTTGGTTTTCCAGGACCCGTCGTCGGTGATGACCAGGAGCTTGTCGCCGTCGGGCACTCCCCAGATCGGTGTCGGCTTGGGGCGGCCGTCCTTGGTGAATGTGGTCAAAAGCAGGTACTTGGACTGGATGACGTCCTTGAAGCTGGGAGCCACGCTCTGTCTCTTCCGGTAGGTGAAATTTGAGGGCAGATACCCTGGCCGGGTAGTTCGCTAAACGTGGCGGTCGCCACACGAGCAGCCGGTTACGCCATCGAGCCGGATCGGTCCGCAAGATACTCCAACAGGCTTCAACCGCTGACGGAAAGGGCAAAACGATGGCCGGCTTTCGTGTGGCTGTGATGGACGAGTCAAGAAGTTCTAATCAGTTCGCGGCCGCCGCAGCGGAAATCGATTGGCTCACTGTATAGCTGTCCATTCCCTCGGTTCCGAGTTCGCGGCCGTACCCGCTGTTCTTGACTCCACCGAACGGCGCGGCCGGGTCCATGATGTAACCCTCGTTGACGCCGAAAGTGCCGGACCGTACCCGGGTTGCGACGCCGTACCCGCGGTCGAGGTCGGCGGTGAACACCGAGCCAGCCAGCCCGTACTCCGAGTCGTTGGCGATGCGGACAGCATCGTCCTCGTCGCGGTACGAAATGAGGGTCAGAACTGGGCCGAAAATCTCCTCGCGCGCGATCCGCATGTCGTTGCGCGCGTCGCTGAACAGTGTCGGCCGCACGTACCAGCCGGTGTCGAGACCGTCGGGCATGTCGCCGCCGCCGGTCACCAGGCGCGCCCCTTCGCTTTTGCCCGATTCGATGTAGCCGCGGACCCGCTCCTGTTGGCGCTGCGCCACCAGTGGACCGATCTGGGTGTTGGGATCGGCGGGGTCGCCCACCGTCATCGACTCCATCGCGGCCGCCAACGCGCCCACGAACTCGTCCTTGCGGGTCTCCGGCACCAGGACCCGGCTGAGCGCGTTGCACACCTGGCCGCTGTTGGCGAGGCTGGCCATCTGGATTCCGGTGGCGACGAGCGCGGGGTCCGCGTCGTCGAGCACGATGGCCGCCGATTTGCCGCCCAGTTCGAGGCTTACCTGCTTGAGCCCCGCGGCACAGGCAAGGGCCACTTGGCGGCCGGCGGCCGTGGACCCGGTGAAGGAGACCTTGTCGACACCTGCGCGGCTTACCAGCTGTTCACCGACGTCGCGTCCGCCGGGCACCACATTCAAGACGCCGGGCGGAAGTTCAGCCGCTGCAACCATTTCGGCGAGCAACTGCGCATCGAGCACCGATTCGGGCGCGGGCTTGAGCACCACCGAACACCCGGCCAGCAGCGCCGGCACGACCTTGCTGACGGTGAGGAACTGCGGCATGTTCCACGGCACCACCGCGGCGACGACGCCCACCGGCTGCTTCACAATCCGGATGTCCTTGCCGTACAAGCCCGGACGTTCCTGCTGCCACTCGTAGCCCCCGGCCAGAGCACAGAACGCCGAGAGCATGGTTAGCGGCAACCGGACCTGCGCCATCTTGGTGAAGGTGATGGGAGCGCCGATCTCGGCCGAGATCAGCGTGGCCATGTCGGCTCGCCGCTCCTTATAGATGCCGGCCAATCGGGTGAGCGCCTCGATGCGTTCGGCGGGTTGCATCCTCGGCCACGGTCCGGTGTCGAAAGCCGCCCGGGCGGCGTCGACGGCGCGACTCACGTCCGCGGGTCCCGCGCAGGCCGAGCGGCCGATGACCGCCTCGCTGTGCGGCGATATCACGGTGATGACGGAATCTGACTCCGGCGCCGTCCACTTCCCGTCGATGAAGAGTTGGTCCCTGTCGTACATCCAATACCTCGCTACTCAGGTGTTG
>Ga0307479_10005189_pt1 | contig 11946 bp, 10 predicted proteins | sample atmos_gasesECM4C_FD_203743 | JGI IMG/M metagenome (GOLD analysis project Ga0307479, IMG submission 203743) | Hardwood forest soil microbial communities from Morgan-Monroe State Forest, Indiana, United States - atmos_gasesECM4C_515 | ecosystem: Environmental > Terrestrial > Soil > Temperate... | reverse complement strand
AATCGAGCCGCGCTGCCACCGGGCGCAAGGTTGACAGTCTGATGCGGGTCCTGCGCAGCCTGTAATTTGACGAGCCTCGCGGTCAACCGAGGCAACGCCCGCGTTAGAACCGTCCGCCAATTAGCAAAGGGACTACCCAAGCGGCTAATCGGCAACCGCTGTCGAACCGTCTCGGATCCTCGCATTGGAGAAGGAGTTTGTCGTCCCAAGGGGACGTCAATCTCACCTTGCCGAGAGATTTTGCAGAGTTGCCGGATCGGTCTCACCGGTGATTCACCAGTCGCTAGCGTGATGGTATTCCCGCCCCTCGCGCTTTGAGAGTGAGCGTTGGGTGATAGCCGTGTTGACTGTTTCTGGCGCGGATGTTCTTGTGATCACATCTCACCCGTATAGCCCAGCAAGAACGGCAGTACGAGAGCAAGCTGGATCAACCAAATGAGCGCGAAGAACGGCGTTGGCGTTCGCTGGGCGAAAAAGGCGAGGCAGACGTTCAGCGAAAACATTGTTGCCGGAAACCATATGTAGTACCGCACCTGCCCGACGTTTGGATAGCCTGGCACTGCTTGCCGAGCGACGCCAGATATCACTGAGACGCCAGAGAGTACAGACGCTCCCCAAAACAGAGCGCCAAGAATTGCTACCAGACGCCTTGTCATACGGCGGCCATCGCAGAGTTCCACGGCAATAACGCCGTCAATGCGAGAACTTGGCATCTTCGCGTCTTCGCAATCTCCTCGCACGGTCAGCGAGCCTGCGCCTCTCCTTGCGGTGCTGCATGAGCTGAATTTGGATAAGCTGACCGGAGATTTGGCCATATTGGTCAAACAGATGTGTTCGAGTTTTTTCAGCTTGCTCGACAAGTTCCTGCATCCTCTTGGCCGTAATGCGGCTGTCCTCATTACGCGCCGAGACGATTTCGTGCCCAGCTATAAGCTCACCAGGCGAATCCAGGTGAACCGTCAAGAGGAGTGGGTTATGAGCAATGATGTTTCGCATCTCTGATAATTTCTTTGCACCTGCCAGGCTTTTTATGAAATTCGCTCGCGCCTCGTCAGAAATACTTTCCTTGCTTCCGAGTATTTCGCTCAGCAGCTCTATCCGTTTGGTTAATTGTAGAGAGCGAGCGGTTCGCATAAGCGATTCAGACGAAATCCGCTCGAGCGCGAGCAAAGTGATGTTCTCGATATCACCGAACGCCACCATGAAACGGCCGATGAGCGTCACCCAATTTTTTCGCTCAGTCTCGCCCTCCGGACCGAAGAATAACTTCTCTATCTTTTTGAGATCCTTCCGTGTAGCCATTTGCTGCTTCGACCGTTCGAATAAAGGAATAAGGCAGACGCTGCGAGCACAGACTTTGAGCGTCCGGCCGAGAAGGATAGAAACCGACAAGTTTCGTTTGGGTAAAGGTCATGGGTTTGAGGCTCGATATGCGGCCAAGGCGCGTGGCAAGCGAAAGATCGTTGGCCCATAAATCGCACCTTTGTAGGACACAAACAGATTCGCGAGATCGTAGAGTTCGTCGGCTTCGATCGCCCGATCCGGTATCCCAGCTCGTCCGGATTTTACTGTATCGCCTCTTTCGAACCCACCATATATGCGACCATGGACGAGCTCATTACGCCGCTCGAATAGCTCGGGTCCAGCCGCCAGCGCTCTCTCGAGATCTCGGAGTTCGTCGGAACGCAACCTTGCAACAAGGCCGGCGGCGTGACGAAGCTTTCGACCTATTGGCCAGCGTCTCTTTGCGTCGTCGAATGGCTCCACCCCTCCAAGATGTTCGAGAAGTCCATCGACTTCTTCTTCGGCATAAGAGGAATAAAGCGTGATAAAACCTAAGCCACGAACGATGTCGCCGTCAGACTGAAGCATGGGGCATTGTCCCTCGGGTGCCGCCGCGACTCGCCTCCCGTCCTCCGCTTTGTGGAGATCTCCGCACCGTTCCACCCAGGTCAGCGCCCGGCCTCATCCGGTTAGATTACATATCAAACTTCAGAGCGTCCAGCTACGACTGCCCTGGAGGCTTCATCACCCAACGTGCTCCCTGTATAGCTTTTCTACTCCCGGTAGGTCCAATAAACCCTCCTGATTGCAAATCGCCTTTGCCGCATCTCGATGGCCCAACCTAAACAGCTTTTCGACGATTGATTCAAATCGACCCGCGAAATCGCTGTACCCCCTTGTACTTTTAGCTATCGCCAACGTTATTGAGGCGACACGTGACGGACTCGCCTCGACCAACGCGTCTAGGTATTCCAAAAGGAAGTTCGCGTTGTGGTTAACATCGATATAGGGGGCAATCTCGAGTAACCAACGCTCCTGCTCTCCTTCGATCGACCGAAGATAGGCTGTCAACAGTCCCAAATCTGAAAGTACGCTTCGATGATCCACCTTCTCCGTATCGATACGACTCATGCACGCGCCCCAAAAACCAATGATCTTCTCTACTTGCTCCTGACGCAGCTGCTCTCGCTGAATTCCCCAAAAAAATCTCACGATCTCCCGAATGTCTGCTTCCGGAAAGGCGCTGAACAACGGCTGCAGCGCTCCGCCCGGACTACTGAAGTCTTCGTCGCCCCACAGATACGCCACCGAAATATACTGAAGCAACCGCTCCCTGGCGTGACGACCTTGAGACGACCGAGCCAATGCATGCTTGATGACGCTCTTGCCCCGTAACAACAAGTAGATTTCTCGGATCGGCCCTTGCGAATAGGCAAGTCCCTGAATAGCGCAATCAAAATTTCTTTCGAATTCTTCCTGCAAAGGAAAAATTCCCGCGACATTTTCTTCAAGCCAGCCACGACTCAGGTAGTGAATATTGTGAATGCGACTGCCACAAATTGTAGAGAACTCGAAGTTTCCCCCTCGACATTCGCTTAACTGCCTGTCAAACTCCGGCTGCAGCCAATTCCAATCCTCTGCATGGCTTTGCGCTCGCTTGTCCCCATTGCGGCATATATATAGCGAAAGATCGAACAGCGCTTCGAGACAGTGGCCTCTCCCTGTGTTTATGGCCTCGGTCATCGCGTCATCTTCTCGGCCGATCGCGTCGCTTGTCTCTCGATCTAGCAGGGATTTCAGTATGTCAAATGCCTCCCTGACAAAATCTTGAGGAATCGCTCTGCTGTCGTCGTTCGTGCCGAGCTTTATGAGATCTGCCATCACCGGCACCAGCCAGCGTTCCGATGGAGACCACCCACCAACGTCTGCGTTGTCTGGCTTATTCCAAGGTAGGCCAGCGGCAGCAGTGCGCCGCAAGTACTCCAACATCGAGGGCCAAAATTGAAACCACCGGACCCGACCTTCGCCTTTCCCGGTGTCTCGCTGCAACAGATTGCGGAAGCCGTTCAGCACGGAAAATTGATATGCCGGCTTTAGGCGGGGAGCCAAGCGAAGGAAGTTAACGAAACGATCTGGATCCTCTTCTACGAGTTGCGTAATGGCGTCCGAGAGGGCTGTCACGGTGGTCGCTTCCGGACCGGGTATCGCTGCCCCGTCTTGCTGGAAGCTATTGAGGTTTTCTACTAATTCCTCATCGCCAAGAGCCCTGAGTTGATCAACGGAGTAGAGACTCTTACCGTGGCCACTCCAAATTGTCGTGTACGAAAGAAAATCTGGATGCATATCGCCTCGATCCCAGACTTTGCTTTCGAGTTCGACGAAGAGTTTCTCGGCGAATTCATTCCCTTGACCATGAATAGCATGAGCCAGTCTCTCACGGATACGCTTGATCGCCGACTCTTCCTTTCCGCTGGTCTCGATGTTCCGGATCGAAGTCACGATGGCATTTTGGTTTTCCTTGGTGAGAGCCCCAAAGTGTCTTTTCAGAAGACGATACGTCTCATGAATCAGCGGCAATTCGAATATCGATTGGCAACGCAAGATGAAGAGGTCAGAAAGACGACCAAAGCGCTCATCGATGACGTGTATTGCGATCCTCTTAACTAGACTTGTCTTTGATTCAAGCATCGACTCCAATTTCTGGGTAGCCGGTTCGAATTGGGTGTCGATGTAGGAAATGGCGATGTCGCGCAAGCCATTTATGAGTACGTTGTAAACCTCTCGATGCGTCCGATTTTGTGGGTGATCTTCGATCGCTGGCCGAATGAACCAGGAGTAATTGTCTTCGTGGTGAGGTGCGAGGAGCTCGTCTATTCGGCCGATTAGCAGAGACGAGATTTCGTCGCCGCAAATTGCGCCAAGTTTTGAGCTGTGACGTTCAAAAAGTTTGCCGAGCCAATATGCGTCGACCGCGGTTGCGGCTTCGTCAATGGCTCTAGGCGATGACCCGCCTATCCATTTGATCTGGGTGGCCGCATTTAGGGTGGTGCGAATCTTTGCACATCTCTCCGATTCCTCGGATTTAAGCAAAGTCGGAAGCAGATGAGTTCCTATTGTGGCGCCGATCATCATGCCTCTATCAAACCGGCTTCCAAGCCATACGCGAAGCATTTCAAGGTCTTCTGCCTCGTAACTGGCGGGCGGCAATGATGCGAGGATTTTGGCAAACGAATTCCAAGTGGCTATGTTGTCGGTTGGAATTCCATCTTTTCCTTTGAAAGAAGTTACCGATCGTAGAATCTGCAAGATTTCATGCGACGCTTCAATACACTCGTCTTTGCCCGCTTGTGAAGCTGCTTTTTCAAGGTAAAGCATGGCGTCCCACGGACTGATGCTTACCTTTCCCTCTGAGTCCTCAACGGGAGCCGGGTTTTCGGTTGGAGTAAAGAAACCCATTTCAGTCATTGGCACTAGGAAAGAAAGCGTGTCATCACGTTTCGAAAGCTTCTCCATTCCCCATCTACGTAGCCTCTTGTCCTTGTAGATGCCGGCGAGGAAGTCTCTTTGGTTAGGAGTTAGGCTAGCCATCTAAGAGGCGCTCGAATTCGCGACGCTTGTCGAGCGGTGGCAGAGACCGCGCCTGAACGCGTTTCGCCCAGTCGCTAATGACAGACGCCAATTGCATGTGATCCGCTTTGTCTTGGCAATACGGGACGAGCTCGACTCCGCAATGCGTTTTGTAATAGTCAGCTAGGTGCGGTACGAGATTCGCTTCATGCGAGTAAAAGCCTCGTAGCAAATAGTGACGAGGTCCGCTCGGATCCGTTCGGCGTTTGACGACGTTGCTCTTATGCAGAACGTATTCCAGTATTTCCATTTCGTCCATTCCATACCCGACAAACAGTACGGCCCAACTTCCCTTCTCGAAAAGTTGCCGCAAAAAAGCGGTTACAGGGTTTTGGTCTGAATCGAAATCGCTTCTGTAGTGGGTAAGATAGTCGCTCGTTGATAGGATCATCGAACTCGGTTCAGCGAGCGATCCGTGTAAATGAATGACGCGCCCTTCTTCCATATTTGTGATCTTGAAATCGTTGGGTACGCAGGCGCGTGCTCGAGGAGTAGAAGGCTGCATGCTTTGTGCAGCCTCTTCGTTCAGTCTTATCTCTGGATACCTTTCGTCAAGCCATAGGTCGTAGTTAGTTGTGACGTAGTACTTGCTCATCGACGTTAGGTTCCGATACAGTTCGGAGCCGATCTTGCGCTTGGCAATGTCATCTGACATCAACATTCGGCGATAGTCTGCGTCGGTAGGTTCAACGCTCGGCTTCGAGGTTTGAGCTCTAGCCAAATTCTTCGCTATCGAGATGCGTGTCCTTGGTGGCAACGTCGTCAGTTGCGTTCGCACGCTATGGTTTATTGATCCTTTCGAGACCAGCCAGTCCAAGATCGCATTGGCGAATCCTTCCCAGCCCGGAGAACCAGCTAGGCGCGAGACACCGGCGCCCACAAACAGAACCAAACGGCCGCCGTCTGCTGCTTCTAAGAGACCAGAAGGAGGGGGAGGTAAATACGGAAGTTCAACGGAGGAGTCGGCCACTTCGCTCTGTGCCTACACGGGGCCCCAGGCAGAGACCTGATGCGAGTCTACATAGCGTCTACACAGAGCTGAGCCGCTTGTCGTACTCGACTTAAGTATTTGATTTCTTGGTGCTGCTGCCCCGACTCGAACGGGGGACCTACTGATTACGAATCAGTTGCTCTACCAGCTGAGCTACAGCAGCACGGCCCCTGAAGACGTGCGGCCATAGTGTACTGAATGCCCGCGCGGCTCGGCGCGCCGCGGTTCGTCAGGGCTTGAGCGTCAGGTCGACCACCTGCTCCACCGGGCGGCCCGGCGGCTCGTAGGTCCAGAGGGACAGGGCGCGGCGCACCTCGTCATCGAACAAGCCGGGCGGCGTGGCCTGGACAATGTCGACCTGGTCGACTTTGCCCTCCGGGGTGACCCACAGGCGCGCCCGCACCTGGCTCTCGACGATGCCGTCACGCAGCGCCCGCTCGGGAAACCGGGGCGGATCACGCAGCAGAGGGCGCAGGCCGACCGGATCGCTCGCCGGCGGCGGCGCCGGGGCCTGGATGGCAACCTCGGTCCGCGGCGCGCTGGCCGCAGGGTTCGCAGCCGCTATCGGGGCCGGTGGCGCGATCGGCGCAGTGGCCAGCAAGATCATGGGCGTTGCAGGCGCCTCCGCCGCGATCGTCACTGGCATTGGCGCGAGCGCCGCGGCAACCGTCGCGTCGAGTTGCGCAGCCGGTGCCGGGGCGACATCTTCCATCGGCGCACTCGGAGGCGCGGACGACGCCGCCGTAGACGCCTTCGCGGTGACCGGCGATGCGCTGCGCGATCCGGTACGAACGACCGCCGGATGTTCACGGGCCACGGCCTTCGCCGCGGCGCCCGCTGGCGAGATGGCCGCGGCCGTATTCGACGCAGTGACCCGCGGCAGCCGGGTGATCGGCGTGATGACCCCGGGCGCAACCCGTTCGGGCCCGTACGCATAGATCGCGTCGGTCGAGGTGGGCAGGCTCTGCGCGTCGATCGGCGGCGCCTGCGCAAACGTGCGCGCCTGGTCCAGCCGCCAGGCGGCCTCAGCGTGGCTTCGGTAGCGATCGGCCGCCAGGTAGCTGCCTGCGATGGTGAACACGATCAGCAGCCCGATCCAAACTAGGGAATCGATATCCGGGTGCCGAACCGGCGCCGGCTTCCGCGGTTCAGCGGGCGGCACATAGAGCAGCGTTATCGCATTAGCCCATTCGTCCGCCGGTGCCGGATCAACCCGCTTCGCAAAGCCTTTCTCTTCGAGCTCCGGAACCACGCGCTGGATGGTTTCTGCGCCAAAGAGGTCGGACAGCTCGGCAATCGTGCGGCGTCCATCCAGCAGGATCAGCACGTGGCGTTCGCGGGGCGAAAGCTCCCGGCCGTGCGCGAGCTGGGCCGCACCCAGTCCCGATTTTCGGTAGACCAGAGAGGTGTCCATCTCCGTAAGAACACCTTCGTCGACCACAGGGTCTTCCAGCATGATCCGAGGTCACTTTCTCGCGCGCTTGCCCATGACGACATTTACCCCCAAAGGCGCGCGCTTTCAATCAGGTTTCCGCCGCGGGTAATCGCGGGTATTCCCTGCGCAAATGCATCACGCTCATCCGGGTCAGCCGGACGGCCTTGGCGCGTGCGATGGCGGTGCCGTTGCCGCCTGCCGCTTAAGCGCCCACGCGACGTGCTCGCGAACGAGTTCGGACGGATGATCGGCGCGCGCGCGCAGCGCTGCCTGCACCGCGGCCGATGGCGGCGCATTGCCCAGTGCCACTGCGAGATTGCGCAGCCAGCGCAGGTAGCCGATGCGCAGGATCGAGGAGCCTGCGTGGCGCTCGCGGAACTCCTGCTCGCTCCAGCTGAAAAGCTCGATCAGGCTGGCGCTGTCCAGCCCGTTGCGAACGTCGAAATCGGGCAGCCGCGCGCGCTGCGCGTACTTGTTCCAGGGGCACACCAGCTGGCAGTCGTCGCAGCCGTACACCCGGTTGCCGATGGCCGCGCGCAGCGGCTCCGGAATCGATCCCGGATGCTCGATCGTCAGGTACGAGATGCAGCGCCGGGCGTCCAGCTCGAAGGGGGCCACGATCGCGCCGGTGGGGCACACGTCGATGCAGCGGCTGCAGCTGCCACAGTGCTCCTGCACCGGCTGATCCACCGGCAGCGGCAGGTCCGTCAGGATCTCGCCCAGAAAGAACATCGAGCCGGCCTCGCGCGTGAGCAGCAGCGTGTGCTTGCCCCGCCAGCCCAGTGCTGCGCGGCGCGCCAGCTCCACCTCGAACACAGGCGCCGTGTCGGTGCAAACCCGGTAGCCGAAGCCGGCGACCTCCTGGCCGATCCGGCCCGCCAGCGTCTGCAGCCGCGCGCGCACGACCTTGTGGTAATCGCGCCCGCGCGCATACACCGAGACGACGGCCGCCTCCGGGTCGGCGATGCGCTGCCATTCGCGCTCGATCCAGCCCTCCCCGTCGGCGCGCGGCCGGTAGTCCATCCGCACGCAGATCGCGCGCTGCGCGCCCGCCAGCAGCTGCGACGGATCGGCGCGCACCGCCTCGTGGCGCTGCATGTAGCGCATCTGGCCATGGCGGCCGCTCTCCAGCCAGTGGCGCAGGCGCTCCGCCGGCTGCGTCACGTCCAGGTCGCTCACGCCCACCGCCGCAAAACCGAGCTCCGCAGCCCACTGTCTGACCCGTTGCATCAGGGCCTGCGGATCGATGCCGCCGGCGTCGGCCCCGGTATCCTCGGAGCGTTTGACGATCATCTCCACGGGGAAATATTACGTGCAGGGCGCTTCCGGACCCCGGCTGACGTCGCATTTCGGGCTGCCCGACGAGGCCGACACCGCGCGGCTGGGCGCGGCGCTCGGCCAGGCGATCCAGAACGCCACCGAGGCGATCGTGCGCGATGGCTTCGTGATCGGACTGTCCGGCGAGCTCGGCGCGGGCAAGACCGCGCTGGTGCGGGCGGCCTTGCGCCGGCTGGGCGTCGCGGGGCCTGTCCGCAGCCCGACGTTCTCTTTGCTTGAACTTTATACAATTTCGAGGTTAAACTTCTATCACTTTGATTTCTATAGATTCTCAGATCCAAAGGAGTTTGCGTCGTCGGGCTTTCGGGATTTTTTCGGCCCCGGCTCGGTCTGTGCGATGGAGTGGCCCGAGCGGGCCGGCGAAGCGAATTTCACCGTCGACTTGCTGATCCGGATGCAGGTCGCCGATGCGGGCCGCCACGCGCAGATCGATGCGCTGACCCAAGCCGGAGAACAATGTCTGCAGGAGACGACCCGGGCATGGCAGATCAGCCCATAGATCCGCCAAGACGGCGCCTGCTGAACGTCGCAGCCGCCGCCGCGGTGCTGGCGATGGTCACCACGACCCGCACTGCGCGCGGCGCCAGCCTGCTCGCGGTGCGCGTCTGGCCGGGTCCCGACTACACACGCGTGACGCTGGAGCACGACGAACCGCTCAAATTCAGCCACTTCATGCTGCGCGACGCCCCACCGCTGCGCCTGGTGGTCGACCTTCAGGACATCGCGCTCACCACCCAGTTGAAGGAGCTGGTCGGCAAGATCGCCTCCGACGATCCGTACATCGCGCACATCCGGATCGGACAGTTCCGCCCCGACGTCGTGCGGCTGGTGATCGAACTGAAAGGCGACGTCGCCCCGCAGCTGTACCAGGTCGATCCGGTGGGACCGTACCGCTACCGGCTGCTGTTCGACCTGTATCCGACCAACCCGGCCGACCCGCTGATGGCCCTGGTGCGGTCGGCCACCGCCCCCGCCTCGCCGCCGCCCGAGCCGTCCGAGGCGGCCGCGCCGCCCGTGGCCGCTGCCCAGTCCGATTCGGCACCCCCCGCTGTTGCGCCCTCACCCGCCGATGCGCCAGCCCCGGCCCCAGCGTCACCCACCGACGCGGACAAGCTCGACAGCGAGATCGACAAGGCCCGGCGGGCTACCGAGCCGGCCGCGGCCGGGCGGGCCAAGCCGCCTGCCGCGGCGGTGCGCCGGCTGGTGACGATTGCGATCGATGCCGGCCACGGCGGCGAGGATCCCGGTGCCACGGGCCGGCGCGGCACGCATGAAAAGGCGGTGACGCTGTCGGTCGCGCGACGGCTCGCCGCGCTGATTGCCGCCGATTCGAAAATGCGCGTGCTGCTCACGCGCGACGGCGACTATTACGTCAAGCTCGCCGAGCGTGTGCAGAAGGCGCAGCAGGTCCACGCGGATCTTTTCGTGTCGATCCACGCCGACGCCTGGGTGCGCTCCGACGCGCGCGGCTCCACCGTGTTCGCGCTGTCCGAGCGCGGCGCCAGCAGCGCGGCCGCAGCGGCGCTGGCCCGTCACGAGAACGACTCGGATCTGATCGGCGGGGTCAACCTGACCAAGTACGAGCCGCCCGTGCGCAGCGTGGTGCTCGATCTTTTGATTCCCCGCCAGATCGATGACAGCCTGCGCTTCGGCGGTGCGGTGCTGCACGAGCTGGAACACGTGAATCGGTTGCACCGGGCCCGCGTCGAGCAGGCCGGGTTCGCGGTGCTCAAGGCGCCGGACATCCCCTCGATCCTGGTCGAAACCGCTTTTATCAGCAACCCGGATGAAGAGCTGCGCCTGCGCGACGAGGCGTACCAGACGCAGCTGGCTCAGGCGATCTACAACGGCATCCAGCGTTATTTCGAGCGCAACCCGCCGCCAGCGCGCAGCCCGGTGGGCTGAGCGTCGGCGCTACGAGTTGCGCAGCGCTCGGAAGCGCCCGTTCAGCAAGCGCCAGGTGGCCGCGGCCAGCAGCGGCCCGACCAGCGCCGCGATGATTCCGAGGATCAGCACGATTCCCAGGTGGTCGCGCACCAGCGGCAGGTTGCCGAAGAAGTAGCCGGCCCCGGTGAACACTCCGACCCAGGCGAAAGCGCCCAGTACGCTGTAAAGATTGAACTTACCGGGCTTCATGCTCATCGCTCCGGCCACCAGCGGCGCGAACGAGCGCAGCAGCGGAACGAACAGCGCCACCATCACGGTCTTGCCGCCGTGCCGATCGAAAAACTCCCGCGTCTTGCGGATCGCGGCCGGGTCGATCCACCTTACGCGCCCATCGAATACCTTGCTGCCCAGCCAGACGCCGACCCAGAAATTCACGATGTTGCCCAGCACGGCCCCCACGACCAGCGAAACAATCAACAGGTCGAGCCGGAACTGGCCGCCGGCGGCCACCGCGCCGGCCACGAACAGCAGCGAGTCGCCGGGCAAAAAGGCCATGAAGACCAGCCCGGTCTGCATCAGGTAGATCAGCCCGAGCGCCACGTAGACGAACGGGCCGTACTGGTGGGCGAACGTGACCAGGAAGCGGTCCATCGCCCCGAAAAGATCGCCCCAGTTCACTGCCGACATCGCTTGCCTCACGCACCACAACCGCGATCGATCGCTTCGGAATCCCGCAAGTCGAGGCCGGGCCGCACTAAATTGTTGCATTATGTTACGCGATGGTACGACGCCCGAATAGGATTTGAGTCGGGTCCCCGGCCCCCCGGGCGGACGATGTTCCTATAATTTTCGAGCGCATCCGAAGACTCACTTGGGTCCAATTGCGCTCATTTAAGGACTGCTGCTTGCCGATCCGCCGCCTTTCTGAGAGTCTGATCAGCCAGATCGCCGCCGGCGAAGTGGTCGAGCGGCCGGCCTCGGTGGTCAAGGAGCTGCTGGAAAACGCGCTCGATGCGGGTGCGCGCCAGATCGAGGTGCGACTGGACGGCGGTGGCGTGCGCCGCATCGCCGTCAGCGACGATGGGGTCGGCATCGAGCGCGACGAGTTGAGCATGGCGCTGGCGCGCCACGCCACCAGCAAGATCGCCAGCCTGCAGGACCTGGAGGCGGTGGCCTCGCTCGGATTTCGCGGCGAGGCGCTGGCCGCGATTGCCTCGGTGGCCTCGCTGTCGATCACTTCGCGCACGGCCCAGGCCGGCCACGCCTGGCGCATCGACGCAGCCAGCGGCCGCATCGAAGCGGCGGTTGGAAACCCGGGAACGCGCGTGGAGGTGGCTGACCTTTTCCTGAACACGCCGGCGCGCCGCAAGTTCCTGAAGAGCGA
>Ga0307479_10005188_pt1 | contig 11948 bp, 8 predicted proteins | sample atmos_gasesECM4C_FD_203743 | JGI IMG/M metagenome (GOLD analysis project Ga0307479, IMG submission 203743) | Hardwood forest soil microbial communities from Morgan-Monroe State Forest, Indiana, United States - atmos_gasesECM4C_515 | ecosystem: Environmental > Terrestrial > Soil > Temperate... | reverse complement strand
CTCGTAGCGCGCCCTCCGCGGCGACCAGATATTCTACCGCCTTCGACAAAGTTTCCCGCAGCCCTGGCGCGGCTTCCTCCGCCACCGCATGTTCGCCACTCTCTTTGACCGCTTTGTCCCACTTCCCCCGCTTCTTGCCCCAAGCAATTGTCAAGCACCCTTCGATCTGGGGATTACATGCCCATCGCTGTACCACAGTTAACCAGTCAGATGCGTTCCCACTTCGGTACGCCTCCGTCGACACGTAGGCCCACCGGCATCGCCGCTAAGTATCGACATACCCGTTTGTACCCCTACCCTGTAAACACAATTTTACCGATCGCTATTCCATTCCGCCCCTTACGTCGGTGACTCGGAACGTGGTGACTAACGGCTTGTTATGTCGGCCACCTCGGGAAAGAGCAACCCTTCCAGACTTGTCATTCCGACGCCGTGACGACTGAACACCCCCGCCCAAGCAAAGCTTGGACGGGGCAAGGCACGCGATGAGTGTGATCTGATACTGACCCGCGGACCCTCGGGCGTTGGAATGAGTGTGAAGGCGCCCTCTGAATCACGCTGTTTTGGAGACCCAGACCGCGGGTGCCCCACCTTTTGTTCTTTGAAAGGTGGGGTTCCACGGCCGCCGCGCATTTGGGATTTACCGCCGCGCCACCCCACAACCTTGTCATTCCGACGCCGAGCACAGCGCAGGCAGGAGAGCCTGACCTGAGCGGAGTCGAAGGAAATCTGCTCTTCGACCCCATCATCCCCAACTCGGTCATCCCGAGCGAAGTGAGGCGAAAGCCGAACGGAGTCGAGGAGCTTGCCCTGAGCGTAGCCGAAGGGACCCCGTGTCCCGTGAAGTCACCACGAACCCCGCAAACTTTTCCACCACCGCGCTGGGGTGAACACAGCACGACACCGCGCCCCCCGCGTCCCGTAACGGACCCCAGACCGCGGGTGCCCCACCTTTCGTTCTTTGAAAGGTGGGATTCCACGGTCGCCGCGCACTTGGGATTTTCTGCCACGCCACCGCACAACCTTGTCATTCCGACTTGTCATTCCGACGCCGAGCACAGCGGAGGCATGAGGAATCTGCTGTTCCCTACAGCCCGCAGTCTGTGACGACTGAACACCCCCGCCCAAGCAAAGCTTGGACGGGGCACCCTCTGGAGTTGGAATGAGTGTGAAGGCGCCCACTGAATCACGCTGTCTTGGAAGACCCAGACCGCGGGTGCCCCACCTTTCGTTCTTTGAAAGGTGGGATTCCACGGCCGCCGCGCACTTGGGATTTTCTGCCGCGCCACGCCACAACCTTGTCATTCCGACGCCGAGCGCAGCGGAGGCAGGAGGAATCTGCTGTTGGACCCGATCGGTTACAGAAATGGTAAATTCAAGCTGGGTTTGTGTTTGCTGGGGACTTCCCTTTTCCCGCTCCGGAACCCTGATCTGGCGTGCCCGTTCATATCTTGTTCTTTGGAGAATGAGTGGGAGGTAACATAGCGACAATGTCGACACCCAACACAGCCAGGTGCTTTCATCGCATGCGTCAAATCCTCTGGAAACAGCTGCTGGCCGCCTTAATGTTTGTAACTTTCCTTGCTCCCGTGATCGCTCAGAAATCGGCGGAGGCCCCAGTTGCCGCCACCCCTGACTTTTCCAAGGAGGCGTACACCATTGAGCGCTTAACGAGCCGGATTAATGCGGAGAGCGACGGAACCGGTTCACGCGAAGTGACCGCCGAGGTCAAGATTCTTGCGGATGCCGGTGTGAAAGCCTTCGCCGTTCTGAGTTTCACTTACACCAGCGCGAATGAAACGGTAGACATCGACTACGTTCGTGTTCACAAGCCAGATGGGAGCATTGTCAAAACGCCCGACTACAACGTTCAGGACATGCCGGCCGAGGTGACTCGCACCGCCCCTCTCTATAGTGACATCCACGAAAAACACGTCGCCGTCAAAGGTCTCGCGGTGGGCGACACGCTCGAGTATCTTGTCCGCTACCGAGTCGTGAAGCCGGAAGTGCCCGGCCAGTTCTGGTATGAATATTCCTTCGTCAAGAATGCAATTGCAAAAGATGAGCGGCTGGAGATCAGCATCCCTAATGAGAAGCACCTCAAAGTGGTCAGCCCCGAATTCAAGCCCGAGGTTGGGGAGGAAGGGCAGCACCGCGTTTATCGCTGGAAATCTTCGAACCTCACCGTGAAGGAGACGGATCCGAACGAAGTACCACGGCGCACTCCTCCCAACCCTGACGTACAAGTAACCACCTTCGCCAGTTGGGGAGATGTCGGCAACTGGTACAAGGGCTTGCAGAAAGATTCCCTGCAGGTCACCCCGGCAATTCAGGCGAAGGCAGCTGAGTTAACCAAGGGGCTGGCCACCGATGAAGATAAAATCCACGCCCTCTACAATTTTGTTTCACTGAAGTACCACTACGTTGGGCTGGATTTCGGCATTGGACGTTATCAGCCCCATGCCGCCGATGATGTCCTGGACAACGGCTACGGCGACTGCAAAGACAAACACACACTGCTGGCGTCGCTGTTGCAAGCTGTGGGAATTGAAGCCTGGCCCGTTCTCATCCATAGCCACCGCAAACTTGATCCTGATGTACCGTCTCCGGCTCAATTCAATCATGTCATTACCGTTGTGCCGCGCGGTACCCGCTTTATTTGGCTCGATACCACTCCTGAAGTCTCTCCCTACGAATTGATCCTTCTGACTCTGCGCAATAAGCAGGCGCTTGTGATTCCCGTCATCAAGCCGCCCCTCCTGATGACTACACCCGAAAATCCGCCGTTCCCTCAAGAACAGGAGTTCTCCATGGCCGGCAAGCTGACTGCGGAAGGGACCTTCAGTGGTCACGCCGAGCAGTCCTATCGTGGAGACGTCGAGGTGATGATGCGTGCGGTTTTTCGGGAGATTGCGCAATCTCAGTGGAAGGAAGCCGTGCAACGAGTTTCTTATGGATTGAGCTTTGGCGGTGATGTTAGCAACGTGAAGATAACCCCGCCGGACGAGTTAGACAAGCCTTTTGCTATTTCCTATGACTATGTGCGCAAGAAATACGGTGACTGGGATAACCACCAGATCACACCACCGCTACCGCCCATGGGAATCGAGTTTGCGAAGGATTCCAGGGTGAAGAAACCACTGGAACCTGTGTTACTGGGTGCAGTGGGCAAAGTCAGTTATCACTCACGGATTGAACTACCCGCGGGGTTTGTGGCCACGCCGCCCGCGAAATGCTATCTAGCGGAGTCCTTTGCCGAGTTCAGCGACGAGACTCGAATCGAAAACGGTGTTATGACCACCACGCGGGAATTGGTCATCAAGAAAAGCGAAATTCCACTCAGCGATTGGGAGGGGTTTCACAAGTTTGGCCGCGCTGTTTCTGACGACGAGTTCGACTTTATGCCGCTCACTCAGACCGAGGCATTCATTGCAGACAAGAGCACCCAGCAATCTGATCAAGTCGGCGAGCAGGACGTGGATGCTTTGTTCGATCGAGGCAGGGATGCATTGCAGCGGAGGGACGGCCAGCGCGCCCAGGAATTGTTTGAGAAGGTGATTGCCAAGGATCCGAAACGTCGCGGAGCGCATTTGAATCTCGGGATCGCCATGATGACGCAGAACCGCCCCAACGATGCGCTGGCCGAGTTTCACAAGGAGCAAGAAATCTCTCCCAACGACCCGCAGAGCTTTCAGTTGGCTGCCGCGGCTGCTGGTTTCACCGGTAACAATTTTGAAGCTGCCGCCGAACTGCGCAAACTGCTGAGTGTGGATCCGCGGGATGCTGGAGCGGCGACCACCTTGGGTGGCCTGCTCTCCGAACAGGGTAAATATCCCGAGGCCGTAGAGGTGCTGGAGGCTGCCGTCAAGGCCACGCCCGATAGCCCTGGCCTGCAGTTTCAGCTCGGCACAGCCCATCTGCAGGCCGGGCACAGCGTGCAGGCGGTTTCTCATCTGCAGAAGGCAGCAGAGCAGAATGATTCGGATCCCATGATGCTCAACAACGTCGCCTACACGTTAGCAGAGCACGACACGGATCTGAACCTCGCACGGCAGTATGCGGAGAAGGCATTAGAGGAAATCGAGGACCGTTCAATTCATTACCTTGGCGCGTCCGAAACTGGCGCCGGCGTTACCTACCAACTGTCCCTGATCTGGGACACCGTTGGTTGGGCCTACTTTCAGAGCGGGGATACGAATCGCTCGGAGGGCTTTGTGCGCTCCGCTTGGCTGCTCGGGCAGGACGCCGCTGTTGGCGAGCACCTGGGCGAGATCTATGAAAAGCAGGGAAAGAATAAAGCGGCTGCGAAAGTGTACGAGCTCGCGTTGGCCGCAGTCGAAGCTGCTCCACCAGTATTTCGGCGGAGCAACTTTGGTCTGCCCTTCCCCGCGGCCGACATGAGTCGGCGCGACACGCTAACCAAAGAGATCACTGCTCGTTACCTGAAGTTAACGGGAAAGGAGCCCTCGATTCGCGAAAGCTTGAGACTGCCCAACGGCGAGTGGACCAAGACCGCGTCCGAGCAACTGACCCAGTTGCGCACGGCGTCGCTGGGCAAACTACCTGGCGTGTCGGGATCGGCCGAATTCACAATTGTGTTCATGCCAGGGAAAACTGAGTCAGTGGAGTATGCAAGCGGAGATAAATCGCTCGAGCCGCTCATGGAAAAGATCAAGGCCCACCCTTTTCAGGTGGAGTTCCCCGTTGGCAGCGAGGCCAAGCTTTTCCGCCGCGCGCAGGTCGGTTGTTACCCGACCTCCGGATGCACGGCGGTCCTAATCCCGGTTTCTGCTGCAAATGCGCGAAACCCATTGCGGAAACCCTAGAACGAGGCGTTGTCATGGGATTCTAGGGGGAGTCCGACAGACAACCCACGCGCTAAAATCTCTTGCTCGCGCCGACCCCACTATCCCCCTTACTCTCCTCCCCCCTCCCACCCCAACCCGCCACCGGCTGCACCAGCAGCATCAGCACTCCGGCAAAGATCAGAATCATCGGCCAGGCATGGACGCACGCGGTGATCACGGGGATCTTCAGCTCGCTCGCCAGCGCGTCGAGCTTGATCTGGAAACTGGCTGCTCCAACGCCCGCCAGGACCGCGGCCGCGACCGTGTCGTGCGTCCAGAATGGATAGGAATTGCCTCGCGCCATGATGCCTCCATGCAGGGGTCAGGTCTCAGGTCTCAGGTGTCGGGTGTCGGGTGTCAGGGTCTCGGGTCTCAGGCCTTGGGTCTTGGGGTTTCCTAACACCTAAGACCTGACACCTAAGACCTGGGTTTTGGGGTCCCTGACACCTGAGACCTAACACCTGAGACCTGGTCCTAAAACGTTTTTTCATCCGCCGACGGTCCGTAGATCGCCGGCACCGGTAAGTCCAGGAGTCGCAAATACACAGTCAGCTGGCCGCGATGGTGCGCCAGGTGACTGAAGACCGAGTCGCGCAACACCACGTGCCGCACCTGCTCCATCACCACCTGGCCCGCTACCAGCAACCGCCAGGGCTTCAGCAGGTGCTCGTCGGTCGTGTTCGCCAGCGCGTCGCGCGCGCCCGCCACCGACGCGTCGAACTCTTTCAGCAGCTCCTGGTTCGTGCGCAACGGTTGAGACTTGTAGGTCGTCAGGTCCAGGTGGTCCTGCTTTATGGTCAGGACGGCCCACGAAGGCAGCCGCGCCACCAGCTCCGCCAGGTAGCCCAGCACCATCGACTTGTCATGCGGCTTCCAGTCGTAGCGCATCTCCGGAACCCGCTCGAGCGCGCGCCGCGTGGAGGCTGTCTCGCGTTCCAGCTCTCCGAGAAAAAGGTCGGTCATTTTCACTGGCTTTCTCCTTGTTGTTGGTCGTCAGTCGTTGGCACCTAGTCGTCAGTCGCAAGCCACCTACGTCAACCGCAAATCCGAATCTTCTCCGCGCCCTCTGCGGATTGTCTCGGCGATGTCAGTGGTTAAAAGCTTTTTCCTGTCGACTCAGAATTTTTCGTTGGCCCTGGTGTTTCCTGACGACTAACGACTGAAGACTTGCGACTGTTGTCTCACACATTGCGGACAGTTTCGGTCCTCAATCCGTGATACCTTCTTTCCCATGTTGCGCACCTCGGCCCGTCTGCTTCGCCTGTTGTCACTATTTCAGGTGCAGCGCTATTGGTCCGGGGCCGACTTGTCCGCGCGCCTCGAAGTCACCGGCCGCACCCTGCGCCGCGATGTCGACCGACTGCGCAGCCTCGGCTACCCGGTGCACTCGACCACCGGCGTGGCCGGCGGCTACCAGCTCGGCGCCGGCGCGACGCTGCCCCCGTTGCTGCTCGACGACGAAGAAGCGGTCGCGGTCGCCGTCGGCTTGCGCACCGCCGCCAGCGGAACCGTGGCCGGGATCGAGGAGGCTTCCGTCCGCGCTCTTACGAAGCTCGAGCAGGTACTCCCATCGCGCCTGCGCCGCCGGGTCACCGCGCTGCACTCATTCATCGAGCCCATCGCGAGCACCGGGCCCACGGTGAACCTCGAAGCGCTTTCCACGATCGCCGGAGCCTGTCGGGACCACGAGGGTCTGCGCTTCCGCTACCAGGCCCGCGGAGGCGTCGAGAGCGCACGCCACGTCGAACCGCACCGCCTGGTCCACACCGGACGCCGCTGGTACCTTGTCGCCTGGGACACCGCCCGACGCGACTGGCGCACTTTCCGCGTCGATCGCATCGAGCCGAAGCTGACGACGAGCACCCGCTTCACTCCCCGTAAGCCGCCCGACGGAGACTTCGCCACCTTCGTCTCGAAATCGGTCGCGTACCGCCAATATCCCAACCAGGCGGTGGTGATTCTGCACGCGCCCGTGGAAACTGTCGCCGACCGGATTCCGCCCACGGCGGGCGTGCTCGAAGCCATCACCGACGAAACCTGCAAGCTGCACACCGGCGCGCATTCCTTCGAAGCCCTGGCCTCGTACCTGGCGATGATCGGCGTGGACTTCGAAGTCCACGACCCGCCCGAACTGGTCGAGGCCGTGAAGAGTCTGGCCGCCCGTTTTCAAAGAGCCGCAGGCTGAGCCAAGGGGCAACACAGGTGCGCCACGAACCAAAGGCCGCGTTTCCAAAATCGCCTTCTGCTGTTAAGTCGAACGAAGGCCCAGGAGATCGACAGGGGCCGAAACCCCACAAGAGTTGTTCTCCCTTGTCTCCGTGATGACGGTTCTCGCCCCGGCGAAGAGCAAGACATCGTCTACAATCTCCCCGCACATGGACGGAGCCCGCATCGCCGAACTGCTCGAGCCGTTCCTCGACGCCGAACTCGCCCCCGAGCAGCTGAATCGAATATCGATCTACATCGATCTATTGCTTCGCTGGAACGCCCGCATCAACCTGTCCGCGGTCCGCGAGCCCGAACAAATCGTCACCCGCCACTTCGGCGAATCCCTGTTCGCCGCGCGCCACGTGCTCCCAATAAGCGGAACGACAGCAGCCTGCACTGAACAAAGTCGAGGACTCCCGCCAGTAGGGGCAAGCGAAGCGAGCCCCCAGACGCGAGATCCACAGTGCGTCGTCGACCTAGGTTCCGGGGCCGGCTTCCCTGGCATCCCGCTAAAGATCTGGTGCCCGCAAATCGCCGTCACCCTGATCGAGTCCAACCACAAGAAGGCCACCTTCCTGCGCGAGGTCATCCGGGCCCTTACACTTACGTCGATCGATGTATTTCCCAACCGCGCCGAAACCTACCCCAGGGCCTCCGCCTCCCTGGTGACGTTAAGAGCCGTAGAGCGCTTCGACCAGATCCTTCCGGTCGCACAGTCCCTCCTTGCCCCCGCGGGCCGTCTCGCCCTGCTGATCGGCGAATCCCAAGCACCCATCGCCCGCCAGACGCTCCGCTCTCTCGCTTGGTCGTCTCCCATCCCCTTGCCGGGATCGCAATCCCGCGCCCTGCTGGTTGGGACCGAGGGATCGGGTTAGTGAGAACAGGACGAAGGCAAATGAGATCTGCGCAATCCTGATGACGAATCGCGCCAGAAATAGCGAAAGTCGGGGGGGAGGTCATACAAAGTTATGCTCCAAAACCTGCAAGCCTTTGGTCTCCCTCCGCTCATCCCAACCCTTTCGAACGCACCCCTCCCACCCTCCCCACCATGAAACCCGTGACTTTGTTCCACGTGGAACATCACCCGCCTAGTTTCTTGGGGGGCGGTGTTTGCGGAGGAGGCCGGCCAGCGACGGCCACAAACCCGAGATGTGTTCCACGTGGAACATTCCTGATGGGAGCAAAGGCCTCCGGACACTCAGCCCGCCCCACTTAGCTTTGGCTAGAAGCTCACTGCTAAGAGCCAAGCGCTGGCGGGTGGTGCCTACCAGACGTTCGCTTTTGGAAGGCTCGAATCCCCTTCTGCTCAGATGTTCCACGTGGAACATTTCTCCGTTTGAGCTTCGAGGGTAGGGGGCGCCATGGCAAGTTTCGAGTCGAGCTAAGGAGAATTTGACACTGTGTTCCACGTGGAACACTGCCGGAAGCGCTCGCTCCCGCCTTGATCTTCTTGGAAATCTGGGTCCCTATGCACTTCTGATTCAATGACTCCACTCAAAAATCGGCGTGCACCAAAATCCGTCATTGCAAATGCGGAACGATTCGACATATGCTGCGTTCATCTCTGGGTTCTCCGAAAGCCTCATGGGACGTGTCATCGCTGTAGCCAACCAGAAGGGCGGCGTCGGCAAGACAACGACTGCCATCAATCTAGCCTCATCCTTCGCAGCGGCAGAGGTGAACACCCTGCTGGTGGACTGCGATCCGCAATCGAATGCGAGCAGTGGCCTGGGGCTGGCCAAAGATCCTGACCGGATTAACACCTATCATCTCTTAATGGGTGCGGCTGGCAGCGAAGAGGCCTTGCTCCAGACCCAGCTCGAGCAACTCTGGATCATTCCCTCGCACAAGAACCTGATCGGCGCCAATCTTGAACTGGTGGAAGGCGAGCGGCGCGAGTTTCGCTTGCGCGATGCGCTCGCGCCCTTGCGCGATCGCTTTCAATTCATCGTGATCGATTGTCCGCCTGCGCTTGACCTGCTGACTCTGAATGCGCTGGTCGCTGCGGACTCGGTGTTGATTCCGATGCAGGCGGAGTACTTTGCCCTCGAGGGGATCAGCGAGCTGCTCGACACGATCGAGCGGATCCGGGCGGGGCTCAATCAGGAGTTGACGATTGAGGGCGTGGTGCTAACCATGCTCGATGATCGCACCAGCCTGGCGAAGCAGGTAGTGGCGGAGCTGAAGAAATATTTTGGCGAAAAGCTGTGCACGACTTCGATTCCGCGCAACGTCCGGCTGGCGGAGGCGCCGAGCCACGGGAAGCCGGCCCTGCTTTATGACGTGCGTTCGCGGGGAGCGGAAAGCTATATCCGCCTGGCCAAGGAGATCATTGCGCACTACCTGCCGCAGGGGGCGGAGGAACCGCCGGCTGCCGAGAGCGGGACGCCGCCGGCGGAGGATATGGGGAAGACGGCTTAGATCGATAGTTGTCTATATTTATCGACATCAATGTTCGTGCAGGTGATACCTGCCGGAAGGCAAGCTCAGCGTTCCGTGGTGCACAATTTTGATGAGCATGGGGTGGCGTCAGCGGGTATGGGGTCCTTCGACTTCGTTCGGCTGGGCGCCTCTCTGCGCTCAGGATGACAGGGTCAAGTAAATTCGAAGGTACTCATATCAAGGAAGAGCGTAAGGATGACGGCGAAATGGTGGGGGAAGACGGGGACGGCGGGGGAGAAGGCGGAAGTGGCGACGGCTGCGCAAAAGAATGACGGCAAAGCTGCGGCAATCGGCCACGGGCAATTGGAAGGGGAGAAGCCCGCAGGGGAGAAGTCCGCGGGCCAGCCGGCCGCGATGACTGCGGTCGAGGTGGCCGCGTCGGCCAGGCCGGCTTTCGACAAGACCGCAATGCCGTCCACGTCTTCACCGGAAAAGCCGGTTGCTGCTCTGACTGCTGCTGTCTCGCCAGCTGCGACCACCCACGCTGAGAAGCTGCCTGGAGCCGTGGCCTTGTCTGAGAAACCGGCGGTTGCGCCCGCCGCTTCCTCGCGCGACAAACCGGCCGTGGCTTCCGTCGACAAGCCGGCAGTTCTTCCAGTGGCCGAGAAACCAACGCTCGCGCATGACAAACGCAAGGCACTGGGACGGGGACTTGAGTCGCTGCTTCCGGGCCCACGCGTGGTGGCGCCGACGGCAGGGACAGGCGCGCTCGATGTGGCGGCGGGCCCGGGTCCCGGCGTTATCACCGAGCTCCACGGGCAGGCGGCGCCGCGACGAGTGACGGCTGACCACGAGGTCCTCGATCTCGCTCTCGAGTTGATCGACGACAATCCGCACCAGACACGCACGTTCACGACCTACGAAGAGGAGTCGCTACCGGAGCTGAGCGAGTCGATCAAAGTGCAGGGCGTGATTCAACCGATCTCGGTGCGACCGGGGAAAGACGGGCGGTACTTCCTGATTGCCGGGGAACGGCGGCTGCGGGCTTCGAAGATGGCGGGGAAGAAGACGATCCCGGCCATCGTGCGGGTGGTCTCGGAGCAGCAGGCAGCCGAGATGACGGTGATCGAGAACCTGCAGCGGAAGGACCTGAAGTGCATCGACCTGGCGCGTGCTTACGCGGCGCTCAGCCGCGACTTCGGGATGACGCAGGAGCAGATCGGGCAGCGGGTGGGAACGTCGCGGGAGTCGGTGTCGAACCACATGCGGCTGCTGAAACTGCCGGAAGCGATCCACGTGTATTTAGAGAACGGGGAACTGGAGTTCAGCCACGCGCGGGCACTGCTGAACATATCGGATCCGCATACCATCGGCTTGGTGGCGCACAAGGCGGTTACAGAGAACATGTCGGTGGATGACCTGGAACGGTTCATTCTTTTCGACAAAAGCATGTTCAAAGACCAGAAGCCGCCGGCGCGGCAGGCAGCGCGCTGGGTCGATCCGAATGTACGGGCGGCGCAGCGCAAACTGGAGGAGATGCTGGGAGTGCGCGTGCGGATCCGCGACCGGAAGGGCAAGGGGAAGATCACGCTAGAGTACTCGACACTGGAGGACTTTGACCGGGTGCTCGGGATGCTGACGGGGAGAGGCAGTCGCTAGTCGTCAGCAAGGTGCGGTTGGACTACGCCGGTTCCGGAGTGGACAGCAGATTCCTCCTGCCTCCGCTGCGCTCGGCGTCGGAATGACAATATTGCGGGTGGCGTGGGTAGGAAATCCCAAGTGCGCGGCGGCCGTGGAATCCCACCTTTCAAACAACGACAAGGTGGGGCAACGCGGTCTGAGGCTCGTTACGGGACGCCGGGGGGTTACGTACCGTGCGGTCTTCAACCCGGCAGGGTGGGGGAAAACTTCACCAGGTTCGTGGTAACGGCAGAAAACACAAGGTCCCTCGACTGCGTTCGGCTGACGCCTCACTCCGCTCCCAATGAACAACTTCGATGCTGCCTGCAGCGCCCCTTACGGCAGTTTGCGGTAAGGGAATCAATTGGTATCCCAACTTGGCGGCCTTGCGTCTGAGGCTGCTTGCCAGATGCTTACGCTGGCGCTGCTCTTCGGCGGCAAAAATGCTTTCGTCGTAGGGGTGTCCGGTGGTAACCGTGTGAAAAATGATGCGGGCCAGTTTGTGGGCGGTAGCCGTGATCCCGGCAGGCCTTCCCAAACGGGCGCACCTCTTGCGATAAAAGATGCCCAGATAGGAGGTGCTCCTTTCCAAGGCCTGGGCTGCCAGCCGCAGGGCGCGATTTACGCGATTGGCAGTCTTGCGGGTTTTGGCAGAGAGAACTTTCCCTCCACTCTTTTTATTGTGGGGACAGAAGCAGGCCCAGGAAGCGAAGGCATGGATGTTGCGAAACTTCGACCCGTCGGTTCCCACTTCCGCCAGTAGGGTGTAGGCGGTGAGTGCGTTGATGGAGGGGATCGCGGTCAGATCCACGCCGAAAATACGATACCGCT
>Ga0307479_10005187_pt1 | contig 11949 bp, 7 predicted proteins | sample atmos_gasesECM4C_FD_203743 | JGI IMG/M metagenome (GOLD analysis project Ga0307479, IMG submission 203743) | Hardwood forest soil microbial communities from Morgan-Monroe State Forest, Indiana, United States - atmos_gasesECM4C_515 | ecosystem: Environmental > Terrestrial > Soil > Temperate... | reverse complement strand
AGTAGCGTGCGATGGTCGATGCAATTTTCATTTGCCTCTCCGGTGCGTGGATTTTTGCTGCTTACAGACTGGCCTGTGCGTGCACTTTCTCCAGCGAAGGCGCCAGGAAAGTTTGCGAATCAACTTCGCCGGTCATCAATTTCTGGGTCCCTCCGGCAGCAATGATGTTTACGTCCGTTACGCCCATGAATCCAAAGATGGTGCGCAGATACGGTGTGACGAAATTCATGGCCTCCGCGGCGCTGCCTTGGTCGTACACTCCGCCGCTGGCAATCAGCAGCGTCGCTTTCTTCCCGGTCAGCAACCCTTGCCTGCCTGACGCACTATACGCGAAGGTCTTGCCGATGCGCACTACCTGGTCGACCCACAGTTTCAGCGTGGACGGAATGCTGAAGTTGTGCATCGGCACGCCGACGACGTACTCGTCCGCCTTCTGCAGCTCGGCAATCAGAAATTCCGACACGGCCAGCGCATCTTTTTGCTGTGCGGTGCGGGCGTCCTCGGGCGTATGCGCAGCAGCTGCCCACGCGCCGTCAACAACAGGGATGTGTAACGTGGTGAGATCCCGCGAAATGACCGTCCCGCCAGGATGGGCCTTGAGCCAGGCCTTTGCGAACTCGGCGGTAAGCTTCCGGGAGACAGACCGCTCCCCCATAGGACTCGAATCAATTCTAAGTAGCGTTGGCTTGAGTAGCGTTGCCATGGTGTTCCCTCCAATACAGCATTCGATGCATAAGCATCATCTGTCGGTTACACGATAGCACGACATTCGCCGTTAGGTCAACACATGTCGTTTATCTAGCAGGCGGGCATCAGGTGTTGGCTAGATAACGGTCGTCGCTATCTGCTATCATTAGCCTAGAGAGGAAATGATGCTTCAGGAGCAATGTGATCGCTTGGATCCGCGTATTCGCAGGACGCGCCAGCTCCTGCAGGAAGCCCTGCGCAGACTATTGGAGCAAAAGGGTTTCGACGACATCACGGTGCAGGATATAACCGAGGGTGCCACCTTGAACCGCGCAACGTTCTATGCGCACTACCCGGATAAGTTCGCTCTGCTCGAAGAATTGATTCGCGTAAGCTTTCTGCAACGTCTTGCCGAGCGCAATGTGCGGTTCGATGGCACCTGCTCCTCGGCATTCAAAGCCATTGTCCACTCCGTCTGCGATTATTTGCTGGAGGTGCAGAAGTCACACTCCTCAGATCGGCTGCAGTTCGAGCCATTCGTGGAGGCCACGGTAATCGACCAGATCCGCCTCGTCTTACTGGAAGGGTTCCGTAAACACGCGCAAGAGCGCCGCATCTCTCCAGAAATGATAGCCGCTGCGGCGAGCTGGACGATCTACGGCGCCGTAAAGCAGTGGGTCAACACGCCAGACCGCTGCCCCGCGGAAGACTTCGTCTCCGTAGCTATAGAGCTAGTCCAACCCGTCCTAGCTGCCGGACTGCAATCGATCCCAAACCAACTTTGATTCTCGTTCCGGCTGGCGAACGCGGATGTGGCGAGGTGAACTCGCCGCCACAAAGTGAGCGACTATTATTCCGTGCGCAGCGCGCGCATCGGATCGATTGTCGCGGCGCGCCAAGCGGGCACCACGCAGGCTGCGACGGCTACCAGTAACAACAGCATCGCCGAGGCCAGCAGCGTGAGCGGATCGCGCGAGCTTCCGCGCGCCCAGGACACTACCACGCTGTTTAGAGCAACGCTCAGGCCTAAGCCAATTGCCAAACCAAAACCCAGCATCGTTCCCGTTGACGCCAGCACCAGCCGGATGATGCTCGCGCGCGGTGCGCCCAGCGCCATACGAATTCCCACTTCCTGCGTGCGCTGCGTTACGGCGAACGACACTACGCTGTACAGCCCGGTGGCCGCGAGCGCCAGCGCCAGCACCGCAAACAGCGAGAATAGCGTGGCGATGAATCGCTCCTGCCCCCAGCCCTGCGTCTGCAGGTACCACATCAGGGTGTGCGTGTTGCCCGCCACCATCTCCGGATTCAATTGGCGCAGGCGCTCCTTGATCGCTCGCAGGACCACGTCTGTATTGCCGGTGGCGCGCACCAGCAGCGCTTCGTCCGGCGGCAGCACAAAACTGTAGGGTAAGAAGATCGCCGGCTTTATCGGACGGTCCAAGCCATCATTGCGCGCGTCGCCCACAACGCCGATGATTTGCAGCCAATCATCCGGCGACGAGGCCAGAAGCAGCGACGGCTGCTCGACCTTCAGCATTGGGCTGCGCACGCTCTGCCCAATCGGATCGCCATCGCCAATGAATTGTTTGACGAAAGACTGGTTCACCACGGCGAAGTGCGCCGCACGCAGTGTCTCCGTTTCGTCGAACACCCGCCCCGCCAGCAAGGGAATGCGCAGGGTCAGAAATTCCTGCGGGCTCACCAGGCAAAGCATGGCCTGCGCGTCGGTCAGCGACGGTTTGCCCTGCACTTCGGCTTTCGCGGTGAAGCCGCCGAATCCGGGGAACCACGTGGTGGAAACGCTGGCAGTATCCACTCCTGGCGCTTCGGTGACCGTCTTGCGCACCAGTTCGTTTGCGTTTAGCCGCGCCTCCCACGTGGGATTCGCCCCTTTTGGAAAACCGATGTTCAAGGAAATCACATGGTCCGGCTCGAAGCCCAGCGGCGTGTGGATGCGCGCTACAAACGCCCGCATCGCCGCGCCCGCTGCGGCCAGCAGCACCAGCGTCAGCGCCACCTGGCCGGCGATCAGCAGCCGGTGCGTATTTCGGTTGTGCGAGCTGCCGGTGTGCTTCGCGTTGCTAGCCTGGATCAGATTGCCAAGCTGCGGACGCGAAAGCTGCCACGCCGGCGAAACGCCGAACAGGATTCCGGTCAGCAGCGCCACCGCGGCGCTGAACGCCAGCACCGCGGCGTTTACGTGAATTGCGGCTTCATGCGGAAAAGAATAGTAGGGAAGAAACGAGGCCAGCGCCGCGACGCCCTTGTACGCAACGAGCACGCCGAGCGCCGCGCCCGCGACGGAGAGCACCACAGATTCGGTCAGCAACTGGCGAATCAGCCGGCTGCGACCCGCGCCCACGGAAACGCGCACCGCCAGCTCGTGCTGCCGTGCCGTTCCCCGCGCCAGCAGCAGGATAGAAACATTGGCGCAGCCGATGACCAGGAGGGCGAGCACGGCGCCGAACAGCAGCGTCAGCGTTCCGGCGAACTTGCCCAGCACCTGCTCGTTCAGGCTGACGATCTTGACCTTGCGGTCCTGGGGGTAATTTTTGTTCTGCTTCGCAAACTGGTCGACTAGAGCCTGAAACTGCGCCTCTGCTACCGGGAATTTCGTGCCGGGCTTGAGCTTCACAAAGGCGAGCCAAAGCTCGTTGGGATCGGCGGTCGGGAACGCAGGAAGGTAAACGTCGGAATCGCCCCAGGTGAATCGCGGCGGAACAACGCCGATGACGGTATAGACCTGATGGTCCAACTCAATATTTTTGCCGAGCACATCACGGTTACCGCCAAATTGGCGCTGCCAAAAAAGGTAACTCAGCACGGCAAGGGGAGGCGCGTTTCCAGCGGGAGCGTCGGCACGCGTGAATTCGCGGCCGAGTAGCGTGGCAACGCCCATGTACTCGAACAAGTTTGGCGAGTACAAACCGACTTGAACGGAAACCGGGATCTGGTCCCCGGTCAGGTTCTGTTGGTTGCTGCGTTGCAGGAATACGTCGTCGAGCGAGGGAACGCTGCGCAAGTCTTTGTATCCAGACCCGTTAACAAGCAGCAACGGTCCGCGTCCGTTCTTGTCATTGAGCTGCACGTGCACCATGCGGTTGTTGTCCTTGTAGGGGTAGGGATCGAGCAGTACGCCATAGACGACACTGAAGATAGCGGTGGTGGCGCCGATGCCCAAGGTCAGGGAGAGGATGGCGGTGATGACAAAGCCGGGGGATTTCCGAAACTGGCGAAAGGAGAAGCGCAGGTCCTGCAACAGGGTCCGCATAGGTGTCTCCGTAGCTGGGGATACGGATATAGACGAAATATGTTTCCGTCCGATAGATGGAGTTAGAAAGGATTTACGGTTTTCGCCGCCCGTTCGCGGGGTTCATTCGTAGCGCAGGGCGACGATGGGGTCGACCTTGGTGGCGCGGCGCGCGGGAATGTAGCAGGCCAGCACCGCGGCCAGGGCAAGGACTAGCGAGACGGCGCCGAACGTCAGCGGGTCGTGAGCGCTGACGCCGAAGAGCAAGGTGCCCATCAGCCGCATGACGGCGAAGGCGACTAGCAAGCCGACCGCTAAGCCCGCAGCGGCGAGGCGCATGCCCTGGCCGACTACCAAGCGGAGCACCCGGCTGGTTTGCGCGCCCATGGCCATGCGAATGCCGATTTCACGGGTTTGCTGGTTGACGGAATAGGAGAGTACGCCGTAGACGCCGATAATCGAGAGGATCAACGCGAGCGCACCGAAGACGGCGAGTAACGCAGCGCCCATACGCGGAGCCCACAGACCCTGGCTCAGCAGCTCACCGATGGTTTGCACATTCGTGAGCGCGAGATTCGAATCCAGCGATTGCACCTGGGCGCGCACGGTGGAGATCACGGCTTCGGGACGGCCGCTGGTGCGCACTTGCATGACGACGGCGGGAGAATAGTTTTGCGCCAGCGGCAAATAGGCGAGCGGCTGCGGCTCTTCGCCGATGTTGTTTACCACCGTGTTGCGAACCACGCCGACGATTTCGCGCAGGGTGGGGTCGCCGAAGAAGTGGAAGCGTTTGCCGACGGCATTTTCATTGGGCCAGAAATGCTTGGCCATAGCTTCGTTGGCGATGGCCACGGGTTTGGTGGTGGCGCGATCGGAGTCGGTGAATTCGCGGCCGCCGACGAGCGGTATGCGGAGCGTTTCGAAAAAATCGGGAGCGATGTCGTTGAGCTGCGTCAAAGTGCCACGATAGCCGGAGGTTTCGTCCTGGCCCTCGGGGAAAACCGTGCGTGAAAAGCCCCCGCCTGCCAGCGGCGGGGCATCGGCGATTGTTGCGGACTGGACGCCGGGAGAGGCTTGGGCGCGCTCGATGGCGGCGCGGAAGAATTGCTGGCCGTGACCTTCGTCGTAGTGCAGAGCGCCGAGATCGAAGGTGAGCATGAAGAGATTGCTAGATTCGAAGCCGGGATCGATGCGCTGCGCGTTTTGCATGCTGCGAATGAAAAGGCCGGCGCCGACAAGAGCGACCAGAGCGAGAGCGATTTCCGTGACCACCAACATGCTACGGAATGGGCTGCTTGCCCATCCGACCGTGTTGCCGCGGCCGCCCACTTTCAGGACTTCGATGATGTTGGGGCGCGCGGCCTTCAGCGCGGGAGCGACGCCGATGAGCACGGCGGTGAGAAGCGCGACGCCCAGCGTAAATAGCAGGACGTGCGAATCGAATCCAAGATCGAGATCGCTGTCGGCAATGAATGGCGGACGGAACGACCACAACACGGTGCGCCCGCCATAGGCTATGGCCAGGCCGGCTAGCGCGGAGAGAAAGGCGAGCACCATGCTTTCGGTGAGGAGCTGCCGGATGACGCGGCCGCGGCTGGCGCCCATGGCGGCGCGAACGCCAATCTCTTTTTCGCGGCTGGCGGCCTGCGCGAGCAGCAGGTTAGCGAGATTGACGCAGGCAATCAGGAGAACGAGTCCGACGATGCCCATCATGAGTCCGCCAGCGAGGGTGATTTGGCTGCGATTGTTGACGCCGACAGCGGCTTGGGCGAGAGGTGTGAGAGCCACGCTGCGGCCGGCGTTATCGGTAGGGAAGGCGCTTTCGAGGCCGGCGGCAACCGTCTTCAGCGAGGCTTCCGCAGAGGAAATAGAGACTCCGTCCTTCAAGCGGCCGTAGACCACGGTCGCCAAAAACCGGCGCGTGTTGAAATTGTCCTTGAAGAAGCCGGCGAGCACTTGCGGGTACATGCTGACGGGAATCCAAACTTCCTCGGCGTTGAGAAAGGTGAAGGTGCCTTTGAAGCCGTGTGGGGCGACGCCGATGACGGCGTACGGCGTGGCGTTGAGGGTGATGTTCTGCCCGACAATATTAGGATTGGCGCCGAATTTGTTGGTCCAGAGACTATAGCTGAGCACGGCGACATTGTTTCCGCCGGGCTTGGTATCTTCATCGGGCAGGAAGAAGCGTCCGGCGGCGGGGCGCAGGCCGAGAAGATCAAAATAGCTTGCGCTGACCATTTGCCCTTGCAGCTGGCGGGGTTCGGCGCCGCCGCTCCAGGTCACTGGGAGAGGGCCGACCAGACAGGTCACTGCAGAGAAAAGCTGGGTCTGGCGGGCATAATCCTGAAAATTCATGTACGACATGCCGAGCTTGACGGCGTTGGCGGCGGTCACGCGCGTTTTGGTGTCGACGGTATCGATCTCGACGACGCGGGAGACGTCCTTCACCGGCAGGGGATTGAGCAGGATGGCGTTTACCACGGTGAAGATGGTGGTGTTCGCGCCGATGCCCAGCGCCAGCGAAAGAACGGCGACGAAGCTGAACGCGGCGTTCTTGGTGAGCATGCGGATGGCGTAACGGATGTCTTGCCAGAGAGTTTGCATGGTTTGCGTCTCCCACCGGGCGAGGCTGACCGGGGTCTGTGCGCAGCTCTACCCAACTTTAGGAATACGTTTCGCCCTATCGTGTAGACGGGCGGGCGGCTCTATTGTTTCTGGGAACACTCTATCCAGACAGGGATTAGTGGCGCAAGGGAGTTGGCGTGGGCAACAGGCGAACGGAAATGCGGAAGTTGCCGCGCTCGAGGCCGATGAGCTCGAATTGCGCGGTATTTTGGGCGCCGCCGCTGCTGGAAATGTTTGCGGGATTGCCCCCGGTTAGCTGAGCAACTTTTGGCGAGAGATTGTGCGCCTCTAAGGGGACCTTGGCGACGGTGCCGCTGACATGTACGGTGAGCGTGCGATGCTCGCCCGGGGCGAGGGGGGAGGAGTCCGCGTCTAGGGTCAAAGCCAGGAAGCTGATCGAAAACCGTGGAGCGGAGCGCTTGGCGCAAGCAACGTCCACCAGGGCTGGCCCAGGCTCCAGTTCTGCCGGCGGAAGCGCCACCAGCGAGACTGGAGAAGCTGCCAACACCAGCGCGGGCCTCCCGGCGACGCGCACAGTGTTGGCGTCCGCGTCGCCGCAGAAGCCGCTGCCGGAAAGCTCAAATCGATCGGCGAGTGAAACAAAGCGGGGCATCGAGGAAACCTGCACGGAAGAGGTCGTCCCTGCTTCAGCGGGTGTGAGGACGGTTGTGTAAACGCGGTTCGGCCGCGAAGCGATGGCCGCGTAGATCACGCCGGGATTCAGCGGAGCGACAAACAACGCGCGACCGGTGACGTTGGTGACCAGGTGGTCGCCGTTCGAGAAATTCACGGTGACGCCCGGCGTGAGACGGCCGTTCGCATCCAGCACGGCAAGAGTGGCGGTTTCGCCAGACACGATGCGTTTCGGCAAGAGCAGAGTGCGTGCCGCGGAGGCAGGCGGGAGCTGCTGCGGCAAGAGCGCGATAGGAAAGGTCAGCGCCACGGAGGACAACAACAGGAGTGAACACGCGGAATGCCGCGAGAGCATGCTGAGATTGTAGACGAAAAACGCCTACTCTACGCCGCACGCTGTGATGTACCGTTGCCCGACTCCGGCTGACCGCCGAATGTGGCGAAAAAGCGAGTAATTAGTAGGGTTCATTGCCTTACGGGAGGCTGGTGGGTCTGTTAGCGTGGGAACGGGGTTGCCACCGCTACGTGCAGGCTGGGTGTGTTTGGCCAGGGCAGGGGAGTTTTTGTGCAGATCGTGAGCGGCGGCGTGACCGATGTGGGTCGCGTGCGCACCAACAACGAGGACTGCTTTCGCATTGTCGCCCCGCTGCACCTGTTTGTGCTGTCGGATGGGATGGGCGGCGAAGCGCACGGTGAAGTGGCCAGCGCGCTTGCCGTGGAAACGGTCGTGAAGCACTGTCTCGAGGCGCTGGATAATCCGGCGGTGACGCTTTATGGCGAGCAGGAAGCGGCGTGGAGCGAGAAAACGAAGCGCTTGAGCAGCGCGGCGCACCTGGCCAACAAAAAGATTTTTGATTCGGCGAAGGAGCACGCGGAACAGCGCGGCATGGGCGCGACGCTAACCGCCGCGTGGATTGAAGGCTCGAAGCTGAGCATCGCGCACGTGGGCGACACCCGTGCCTACCTGCTGCGCAGCGGCACGCTGCAACAGTTGACCAGCGATCATTCGCTGGTGGCCGAGCAGGTGCGGCAGGGGATTTTGACCGCGGCGGAAGCGGAAGAAAGCCAGATGCAAAGCGTGCTGATGCGCGCACTCGGCTCGCAGGCGGACGTGGATGTGGACGCCGAGGAACATATGGTGATTGCGCGCGACATCCTGCTGCTGTGCTCGGATGGGCTGACGCGCATGATCATCGAGCCGGAAATCGCGGGAACGCTGCAGTCCGAGCCGGACGCCACTAGGGCAGCGCAGAAGCTGGTGGACCTGGCCAACGATCGCGGCGGTTCCGACAACATCACCGTGATCGTGGTGCGCATCGGAGCGGAATCGAAGGGTTGGTTTTCTTGGCTGCGCCGGGGGGCGCGGAAACATGCGGCCGGAAACGGGACCGCGGGAGGAAGGTAGCATGGCGAAGCTGAGCCTGATGTTTGAAAACAAGCTGGTGAAAGAAGTGCCGATCGGGAGCCGGGCGGTGGGCATCGGACGCTCCCCGGACAACGACTTGCCGGTCGACAATCTGGCGGTGTCGAACCATCACGCGCGCGTGTTTTTCGAGGCCGGGCGGCTGGTGGTCGAGGACCTGGACAGCCTCAACGGCACGTTCGTCAACGATCTGCGCGTGGAGCGCGCCACGCTGCACGACGGCGATTCGATCTGGATCGGCAAGCACCACATCAAGGTGGATGCCAGTGGGGATGTGCCGGTGGCGGTAGACTCCGCGCGCCGCAAGCCCGCGCCGCAGATTAACGAAACGATGGTACTGGACACCAAGCAGCGCCGCGATATGTTGCAGCAAGCGGCGGCCATGGGCGAACGCTCGCCATTCTCGGGCCGGTTGAAGATGCCCACGCTGTTGGTGCTCAGCGGCAACTCCGACCAGAAAGAATATGTAATCACCAGCAAGCTGGCGGTCATCGGTAAGTCGAAGATGGCGACCGTGAAGCTGAAGGGCTGGTTCAAGCCGGAGGTCGCGGCGCAAATCAATCGGCGCGACGACGGCTATTACATTGGGCCGGGCGACAAGACACCGCTGGTCAATTCCAAGCCGATCCAGGGCCCGGTGCGGCTGAACGACGGCGACGTCATCGAAGTTTGCGGTTTGCGATTGAGTTTCGCGTTCCGCGAATAGCGGCTTTCTCGAAGTGCAACCTTGCCGCTGTCGTGTCCGGCGCCTCGCCTAACGCGGCTGTCGTCAATGTAACAGGAGGGCCAACTCCGGCATCCTACCGTCCATGCGCATGCGTGGGATCTTGTCTCTAAACCATTTAGCCGATTAGACTTGAGGATCGGCGAGTAAGCGCGTCAAGTCGGGTTGCGGCGTACCCGAATTGCGGCCGCGGCGAATCTAAAGGAAAGCGGATAGGTGTCCCGAAGCTCGCCTGACCGTCTCGAGGGGCGGCGTGCCTCGAGAACTCGCCTAACAGGGAAGCCGAGAGTATGTGGATTGTTCGTTTAGCGCTAGCGAGGCCGTACACATTCATCGTGATGGCGCTCGTGATCATTCTGCTGACCCCGGTGGTGCTGCTGCGCACGCCGACCGACATTTTTCCGGAAATCAATATCCCGGTGATCAGCCTGATATGGAACTACACCGGGCTGGAACCGCAGGAAATGGAGCAACGTATCACCTCGAACTCCGAGCGCGCGGTGACCACGCTGGTGAACGACGTCGAGCATATCGAATCACAATCGCTGAACGGAATCGCGGTAGTGAAGATTTATTTTCAGCCCAGCGCGAACGTGCAGACCGCGCTGGCCCAGACCACCGCCATCGTGCAAACGATCCTGCGCGCCCTGCCGCCGGGTACCTTTCCGCCACTTGTGGCCATCTATTCCGCTTCCACCGTGCCGGTAATTCAGATCGGTTTAACCAGCGACACGCTTAGCGAGCAAGCCCTCTTCGACTTCGGAAACAATTTCATTCGTACGCAATTGGCCACCGTGCAGGGCGCCGCGCTGCCCTTCCCGTATGGCGGCAAACAGCGGCTCGTCAGCGTGGACCTGAATTCGCAAGCGCTGCAGGCTAAGGGCCTCTCGCCAGTGGACATCGTGAACGCGGTGAATGCGCAAAATCTGATTTTGCCGACCGGCACGGCAAAGTTCGGCACGATCGAATACAACGTGGAAATGAACGGCAGCCCGCAGACCATCCAGGAACTCAACGATCTGCCGGTAAAGACGGTGAATGGCGCGACCATTTACATGCGTGAGGTAGCGCACGTACGCGACGGTTTTTCTCCGCAAACCAATATCGTGCGCGCGAACGGGCAGCGCGGCGTGCTGATGGCGGTGTACAAAACCGGCGGCGCGTCCACGCTGGACATCGTCGGACGCGTGAAACAAACCATTCAAAACTATATGGGCTCCTTGCCGGAGAGTTTGCACGTCACGATGTTTTTCGATCAGTCGCTCTTCGTGCGCGCTTCCATTCAGGGCGTGCTGCGGGAGGGCCTGATCGCGGCGTGCCTGACGGCCATCATGATCCTGCTCTTCCTCGGCAACTGGAAGAGCACGCTGATCATCGCTGTTTCCATTCCGCTGTCGATCCTGGTCAGCATTCTTTTGCTCAGCGCGCTGCATGAAACCATTAACATTATGACGCTCGGTGGGCTGGCGCTGGCGGTCGGCATCTTGGTGGACGACGCCACGGTGGAAATCGAAAACATCAACCGCAACCTGGCGATGGGCAAGGAGACGGTGCAGGCCATTCTGGATGGTGCCCAACAGATCGCCGTGCCCGCGTTTGTTTCCACATTGTGCATCTGCATCGTGTTCATTCCCATGTTTTTCCTGTCCGGCGTGGCGCGATTCTTGTTCGTGCCGCTTGCTGAAGCCGTTTCCTTCGCCATGCTTGCGTCGTACATGTGGTCGCGAACGATCGTGCCGACCATGGCGATGTACCTGCTCTCCGCGGAAGACGAATACAGCGCGGAAGAACACCAGGGAGAAAAGCAAAGTTTCTTCCGCAGGTATCAACAGGGCTTCGAGCAGCGTTTCGAGCGTTTCCGCGAGGGCTACCGCCGCGCGCTGAGTGCCGCCCTCGCCAGGTCCAGCTTATTCGCTGCGTGCTTCCTCGGATTCTGCCTGCTTTCCGCGGGATTGATATTCGTGCTCGGCCGCGATTTCTTCCCCAAGGTGGATGCCGGGCAAATTCGACTGCATTTCCGTGCGCGCACGGGCCTGCGCATCGAAGAGACCGCGCGGCTGGCGGACCAGATCGATTCGGTGATCCGTGAAACAATTCCGAAGGACGAATTGCAGACCCTTCTCGACAATCTGGGTCTGCCGTACAGCGGCATCAATCTCAGCTACAGCAATTCCGGCACGTTCGGGACTTCCGACGGGGAAATCCTGGTGCAATTGAAGGAAGTACGTGGGAAACCAACCAGCGCTTATATCGAGGCACTACGCGAGAAATTTCCAAGAATGTTCCCGGGCGTGCAGTTTTTCTTTCAGCCCGCGGACATTGTCACGCAGATTTTGAACTTCGGGACTCCAGCGCCGATCGATGTAGCCATCATCGGCAACAACCAACAAGGTAATTTCCTGGTGGCGGAGAAACTGGCGAATGAAATGCGCCACATTCCGGGTGCCGTCGACGTCCACGTGCAGCAGGCCTTCGATGGCCCCACCCTGCACTTGGACATCGACCGCACACGCGCGCAGATGGTAGGACTGCAAGCCCGGGACGTGGCGCAAAACGTGCTTGTATCCCTCAGTTCCAGCTTCCAGACCGCCCCGGCCTTCTGGC